>WNGI01003433.1_pt1 | contig 13955 bp, 14 predicted proteins | sample 5400621 | NCBI WGS metagenome assembly WNGI01 (sample SAMN13153374, study PRJNA577476) | soil metagenome | isolation source: 20 cm soil or saprolite under Garry oak tree replicate 1 | place: USA:California | collected 2016-06-15
CGATCGCGAGAAGGGGTTGTCCGCCGGCGAGAAGCGGATGATCACGAAGGCCCGGCAGATCTTGATCTCGGAGCTGTCCTTCGCGACAGAGAAGTCAGAGGACGAGGCCGAGGCGCTGATCGACGGGATCCTCGACGATTCGCATGGGGCGAAGGTCACGGCCGCCCAGGCCTGACCCTCTCCGACCCCCGCTCCACCGCACAGCCTTTCCGAGCGTCTCTCAGGTCGCTCGCGCTTGCGTCCGATGACTGAGACGGCGGAGGGAAACCGTCCGGACGTCCTTCCGCTGAGGACGCGTATATGACGGTCGACGACGGTCGGAAGGCTACGCTGCGCGGGCGCCTGGTGGAGGCGGTCCGCTTGATCTTCGTCGCCGTCTTCGGGGCCGTCGGGTACCAGCTCGGGACCTACGCCACCGCCACGACGGGCGGTCGAGCCATCCTCTACGTCTTCCTGGGCGCGGCCTCGGGTTACGTCTGCGGCGGGGTGTTCGGCCGGCTCACGCTCGAGGCGGTGCGGGGCCTGGAGGAGGAGTTCTCCCGGCGTCCGGCGGCCGAGGTCGCGGGTGGGGTCATCGGACTGGTGACCGGGCTCGTGGTCGCCACCTTGCTCTGCCTGCCGCTCCTGTTCATCCCGGTGACCCTGGCGTGGCCGGCGGCGTTGTTCGTGTTCCTCGTGCTGGGCTCGCTGGGGCTCCGGCTGGGTCAGGCCAAGTACGAGGACATCTTCGGTCTGTTCGGGATGAAGCCCCGCGCGACCGCGCGCGCCGGGGGTGACGTTCACGTCGTCGACACGAGCGCGCTGATCGACGGGCGGATCGCCGACCTGGTCTCGACGGGCTTCATCTCCGGCACCGTGCTGTTGCACGAAGGGGTCCTCCGGGAGCTCCAGGCGATCTCCGATTCATCGGACCCGCGGCGGCGCACGCGCGGCCGAAGAGGGCTCGACGTGTTGGTCGAACTCCAGAAGGCTCCGACGGTGCAGTTCCAGCTCGTCGAGGAGCCGGGGGTCCAAGACGTCGACGCCGCGCTCGTTCGGCTCGCCCGCGAACGGAGCGCCTCCCTGATCACGGTCGACCACAACCTGGCGAAGGTGGCGGAGGCGCTCCGCGTTCCGGTGGCGCAGATCAACGCCCTGGCCTCGAAGTTCCGACTCCCGTACGCGGCCGGGGACGAGCTCGTCGTCCGGCTCGTGAAGGACGGGCGGGAGCACGGCCAGGGGGTCGGGTACCTCGACGACGGCACGATGGTCGTCGTGGAGGACGCCGCCGCGCTCATCGGCGGCCAGGTCGAGGTCCAGGTCCGGAACGTCCTGCAGACGACGACCGGCCGGATGATCTTCGCGAACCTCGAAACGGCTCGTTCCGGCTGATCGCGCGCCGTCGCGGACCATCCTGCGCGTATCGACGGCTTCTGCCATGCTGCGGCGATGACCGATGGAGGTGCGCGCGCCGCGGCCATCCTGCTCGCCGCAGGTGCGGGCAAGCGTCTCGGCGCGGAGCGCCCGAAGGCTCTCTTGCCGATCGGCGAGCGAACGATGCTCGCGGTCGCCGCCGCGGGCGCCGCCGTGTCCCCGAAGATCGGGGCCATCGTCGTCGCGGCCCCTCCGGGCTACGAGGAAGAGGCGCGCTCGTGCGTCGAGGGCCTGCCCGTTCCCACGACGATCCTGACCGGTGGGCGGACGCGCCAGGCCTCGGTGCGGGCGGCGCTCACGGCCCTCGCGGTCGACGCCGAGATCGTCGTCGTCCACGACGCTGCCCGGCCGTTCGCGCCACCGGACCTGTTCACGGACGTGATCCGCGCGGTCGAGGGGGGCGCCGACGGAGCGGTGCCGGTGATCGCGGTGGCGGACACGGTGAAGCGCCTCGACGGGGTCCGCGTCGTCGATACCGTCGCCCGGAACGACCTGGGGCTGGCACAGACCCCGCAAGCGTTCCGGGTGCAGGTGTTGCGCGAAGCACACGACCGGGCCTTCACCGCCGAGGAGAAGGTGACCGACGACGCGATGCTGCTGGAGCGGACGGCGACGGTCGTCGCCGTCGCCGGTGACCCGATGAACTACAAGATCACGACGATGCTCGACCTCGCGCGAGCGGAGGCACGGATGGGTGGAGTGCGTGCCTGAGGCGCGGGTCCCGCGCACCGGCCTCGGTTTCGACGTCCATCGGTTCGCAACCGGTCGCGAGCTGTGGCTCGGCGGGGTGCGGTTCGATGGCGAGGACGGGCTGATGGGCCATTCGGACGGCGATACCGTCTGTCACGCCGTCGCGGATGCGCTCCTCGGCGCCTCGGCGCTCGGCGACGTCGGCGAGCATTTCCCCGAGTCCGACACCGCCATCGAAGGCATCTCGGGGTCCACCTTGTTGCGTCGGGTGGTCGAGCTGCTCGGCGGAGCCGGGTTCACGCCGTCCTCGTGTGATGTCACGGTCGTCGCCGATCGGCCCGCGATCGCGCCGCGCCGTCAGGAGATCCGGTCGCGGCTCGCCGAGATACTGGCGATCCCGATCGACCGGATCTCGGTGAAGGCCACCCGTCCCGAAGGCTTGGGGCTCGCCGGCGACGGGATCGGATGCCTCGCCGTCGCGGTGGTGACGTGAGCGCTGGGACCGCCGTGGTTCGATCGAGCGATGAGCTGATCACGGGGCGGCGGGCCGTCGCCGAGGCGATCGGGACGGGACGCGCGATCGAGGTGCTGGTGGCGCCAGGCGCCCGGCGGAACCAGGGACTCCGAGCGGTGCTCGGCGCGGCCGACCGCGCGCGGGTCCCCGTGCGGGAGGTCGGCCGCGCCGACCTGGATCAGCTCGCGCGGGATCACCGAGGGGTGATCGCGCGCATCCACCCGGCCGGGTCGAACGCAGCCTTCCTGTCGGAGCGTGATCTGGGCGAGACCGAGTGGTCCGAGGACGCGATCGCCGTCGTGCTCGACGGCATCGAGGACCCCCAGAACCTCGGCGCCTCGGCGCGATCCGCCGAAGCGGCCGGTGCGTCCGTGCTCGTCAGCCGGACGCACCGCGGGGCACCCGTGACCGACGCCGCGATCCGGGCGTCGGCCGGCGCGCTGTTGCATCTCCGGCACGCGCGCGTCGCGAACATCGCGCGCGCGATCGAGCGGCTGCAGGATGCCGGCTTCAGCGCGGTCGGGCTCGACGCTTCGGCGGAGCGGAGCATCTTCGATACCCGATGCCCGGACGGGCGCGTCGCGATCGTGCTCGGGAGCGAGGGGTCGGGCCTTTCACGGCTGGTGCGCGAGCGATGCGATCTGCTCGTCGCCCTGCCGATGCATGGCCGCGTGGACTCGTTGAACGCCGCTGCCTCGCTCGCCGCCGCGCTCTACGCCTTCGTGCTTCCGCGCGGACCCGGAGGGGACTTGTGAACGAGGGACCGGCGGACCCGACGCAGCCGTCAGGGTCGGGATCTGCGCGCACCCCCCCGGGTTCGCGTTTCGAAGACCTCACCAACTTCGAGGTCCCGGTCGATGCGGTGGCCAGGGGGCATCGAACCGCGATCCTCATCACCGCCGCCGTCGTGCTGTTCGCCGGGGCGTTGTTCGCCGTGCTCTACGTCGTTTTGCTCCTGCCCTTCGCGTCGTCGGAGAAGGGCTCCTCGGTCTCGGGCGCCCTCGTCGGCTTCCTGCTCGTGTACGGCTCCCTGCAAGCCGTGGCGGGCGTGCTCGTGCTGCTGCTGCGGCAGAGCGGGCGCTGGCTCGGGATCGTTCTCGCGGTCGTGGGGATCGGGCTCGGGATCGCGCGCGCGTCCTCGACGCCCGCGAGCGGTCTCGTCACGATCCTGCTGAACGCGTTCGTGATCTACGCGCTCGCCTCAAGCGGTCCGGCGTTCCGCCGAGGGTAGACTCGGCACGTCGCCGGCGTGGCGCAGCCCGGTAGCGCAACCGACTTGTAATCGGTAGGTCGTCGGTTCGAATCCGACCGCCGGCTCTCGGTCTTTCTACGGCTGCGGCGGCGGTTGAGACTCGCGCACCTCTCCGAGGACGATCACCGGATCCTCGTCCGGCTCGCTGGGCATGACGGCCTCGAGCTCGAGGAGGGAGATCCGCATGCGGTCGCGGATCGCCTGGGCCTGGCTCAACGTCCAATCGCGAAGCGGCGCCGTCTCGGCTCGGATGTTCGCCGCCTCGTCCTGGGCCTCGCCGAGCAGCCGCTCGATGAGCGCTCGCGCCTCTCTTTCCGCTACCAAGGCCTCGATGCGCTTCTTGGCCGCCTCCGTCCTCGCCTCCGCCACGATGCCAGAGGCCACGAGCTCCGCTCGTCCCTGGGAACGCTCGACCTCTCGATCGAACGCACGGATGAGCTCCATCACGTGCGCGGAAACTCCTTCGTAGGGATCCCGGTCAGCCGAGTTCGGGTCGCGTTCCTCCCGCAACTCCTCGAGCTCTGCACGCGATCGCTCGAGGTCGTTCCTCGCCTTCTCGAGGTCGGTCCGCGCCTGCTCGAGGCCCTTGAGATCATGCTGGGCGCGATCGAGCCGGGACTCGAGATCGGAGAGTCGCGCCCGGACCAGGCGTAGATGTGCCAGGACTTCCTCTTGATCGAAGCCCCGCCGCACGACCTTGAAGGAAGGCACGGTGCGGCTTGGGTCTAGCGACCGGAGACTACGTTGGTTCACGTCCATGGTCCTCTCCAGGCCCGACGATGAAGGTTACGCCCTTCTGCGGGGCAACGTACCCCTATCGGGCTACGGCGGGGAGGGCCCGAAAGGCGGTTTGTGGATCTCCGAACGCCCTAAGCAGCAACGACGGTAGAGGTGTCCTCGACCCGTCGTCAGCTATCGCCGGCGCTCAGCCGCCGGGGAGGTACACGCGGAACGACGCGCCGCCGCCCGGACGGTCTTCGACCCACGCCCGACCACCGTGCAGCTCGGCGAAGCGCTTCACGAGGGACAGGCCGACCCCCACCCCCGGTGAGTGCCCCGTCGCGGAACCGGGAGCCTGCCGGAAGGGTTCGAAGATCTCCTCCCGGAGCTCGGGCGGGATCCCCGTCCCGTCGTCCTCGACGATCAGCAGCAGGCCTCCGTCCTTCGGGACCGCTCGAACCCACACCTCCGCGCCGGGCGGGGTGTGGCGGAGGGCGTTCGTGACGAGGTTCTCGACGATCCGTTCGACCTTGGGGGCATCCAGGCTCACCATGAAGGGTTCCACGTCGACGGTCAGGTCATGGCCGTTGCGGTCCTCGGTCTCGTCGACGGCGCGGCGGATCAGTTCGCCGACGTCGGTCGGGCGCCGCTGCGGCGAGACGATCCCTCGCTGGAGACGATCCAGGTCGAGCAGATCGCCCAACAACCGCTCGAGCTTTCGGGCGTTGGTAGCGATGCGCCGGACGAGGTCGACCGCGTCCTCTTGGGGCAGGTCCATGTTGGCTCGTTCCAACGTGATCGCCGATCCGAGGATCGAGGTCAGCGGCGTCCGGAGGTCGTGCGAGACCGCTTCCAGGAACGTGTTCTTCATGTCGTCGAGCGCTCTGAGCTGTTGCGCCGCCTCGCGCTCGCGCCGGAACGCCTCCGAGTACTTCCGCTCGGACGCCTGGAGCGCCTGCTCCGCCTGCTTGCGTTCCGTGATGTCGACCATGAGGCCCCGGAGCTGCTGTGGCCCCCGGGACCGTCGAACGACGTGGATCAGGTCGCGAACCCACACGTCCTGACCGCTCGGGGTGCGGACACGGTATTCGAGGGTCGTGTCCCGGCCCTCGTCGCGGGCCCATCGCACGGCCAGCTCGGCAGCGTCCCGGTCGCGCTCGTGCACGTGGTCTCCCCACGCTTTGCCCTGGGAGGGCCAGGAGCCGGCGTCGGGTCCGAGCACGGGATCGGCTCGTCCACCGACGAACGTGAGCCGGAAGTCCTTCGCGTCGGCTTCCCAGAAGATGGCGTCGAGCGTCTCGACCAACTCGTGGAAGCGTTCGAGTTCTGACAGACGGCGCGCGTTGCCGAGCGCCAGAGAGGTGATGTCCCCGATCCCTCGCGCGAACGAAAGGGCGTCGTCATCGAACGGCGCCCCGTCCACCTCGCCCACCGCGACGATCGCCCCGAACCCATCCGCATCCCACCGCAGCGGTGTGACGAGGACGGCGCCGGGATCGTCGATGAACCGCAGATCCGCGGGAACCTGCATCGCCATCTCCTGCGGGATCACGAAGGGCTCGGTCTCGCTGAACAGGAAGTTCTCCGCGATCTCCTTGGGGATGTCGGCGATCTCCGACCGCGGCTTCGTCGTGTGCGCACCGACGGCGAACACGCGAGTGACTCGGAACGCCCCCGTCTCCTCGTCGCGTGTGTAGGCGGCGGCCGCGACGCAAGGGACGATCGTCGGAACGGTCTCGATCGCCCGCTGGAAGATCTGCCCGACGGTGCGTTCGGACGTCATCCCTTGCGACAGGCGCAGCAGCGCGCCGGAGACCCGGGCTTCGCGTCGCTCGGCATCGAGCAGACGAGCGGTCTGGAGCGCGACGGCGGCGTGCGAGGCCAGGACCTCCAGGAGGCGCCGGTCGTCTTCGTCGAACTGCGCGAACCCCAGCTTCGACAGCACGATCACGCCGACGACCTCGTCGCCGGCGATCATGGGGACGGCGAGCATCGATTCCAGCAGGTCGTCATCCGTGCCGGGGATCGTGACCGAGAAGTCGATCTGACGGGCATCGGGCGTCAGCAGGGAGGTCTTGGTGAGCGCGACGTGCCCGGTGATCCCCTCGCCCAGCTTCGTCACGAGCGCGGGGAGGGACTCGGTCGCGTAGTCGGTGAAGAGCTCACCCCGGAAGGCGACGGGGAACAACGTGTCGCCGTCGGGCTGCAGCAGATAGACCCGGCAGTTGTGATAGTCGATGATCGTCCGCAGCTCAGCGGTGATCGCCGCTGCGATCTCTTCGACGTCGCCGAGCATGTTGAGCGCAGCCGCCAGGTTGTGCAGCATGTTGAGCTGCGCGATCGAACGGATGTCGTCGCGCAGCCGCTTCGGTTCTGGTCCTGCCTGTGCCACGGATCGCCTCGCCGCGTCGGGGAACGGCCCATGCTCTCACCCGAGCATGCCTCCGGTAGCGATTTCGGCAGTCGTCGAGCGGTGCTTGAACCGGGTGGGATCGGATGCGAGCCTCGTCGAACGTGAGCCAACGAGGCACGACCGATGCCCACGAGTGCGGTTTGGATGACCGGGCGCGCGCGATCTTGGACTTCGAGCGGGAGGCGTGGAAGCTGGACGTCCCCAAGGAGCGAGCGATCCGCGAGCGGTTCGGCTTCTCCGCCGCGCGCTACCACCAATTGCTGCACCGGATCGTCGACGGTCCGCACGCGCTTGAATACGACCCCATGCTCGTGCGGCGGCTGCGGCGGATCCGGGAGATCCGCCGCCGCCGCCGCACGGCCGATCGCCTCGGGTTCCGTCTCTAGGCCCGGTCGGCCCGCAGCCGGCGGAGCGGCTGCGGGAACGACCCAACCGGTAGGATGCGGGCGGTGAACCTCGGCACCGCTCGGATCGTCATCATCGTTGCACTCGTCGTCGCCGGCGCGGCCGTGCTCGCCAACGGGTTCCCCGAGAGCGGCGGGAGCGTCGCCGGGCCCTCCGGTGGCGCGAGCCCCAGCGGGTCCGCATCCAGCCCCACCACCAGCCCCACCACGCAACCGCCGCCGACGGGTCCATCCCCGGAGACGACCGGCGTGACGTTCATGGCGCTCAACGGGACGACGGTGACGGGCGCCGGCGCCGCCGCGCAACAGCTGCTGGAGAAGCACGGCTACACGTCCGTGCAGGCCGCCGCGGACGCTCCGAGCCAGGGCGTCGCCAAGACGACGGTCTACTACCGCGGCGGCCAAGGCGGCGCCCAGAACAAGTCGAACGCCACCTACGTCGCCGCCACCTACTTCGACAGCGCCTCGGTCAAGAAGCTCGATCCGTCGTTGGAAAGCGCGGTGCCGCCGAGCGCCACGATCGCGGTCGTCGTCGGGGACGACTTCGCTCAGTCACTCGTCCAATGACCGCGGAGGGTCCCGCGGAGACCGCTCGACCCCGGCCAACCGGCCGTTGACGTGCGAGAACGCGGTCCCTAGCCTGAACCGGGAAGGGGGTCGGCCCGGTGCTCAAGGTCTCACAGAAGCTCGAGTACGCGATGCGCGCCATGATCGAGCTCGCCCAGCGGAAAGACGACGATGCCCTGGTCCCCGCTCGTGAGATCGCCGAGCGGCAGCAGGTCCCGCTGCGGTTCTTGGAGCAGCAGCTGGGAGCCCTCTCGAAGGCCGGGTTGGTCGAGAGCTTCCGCGGCGCGGGTGGAGGGTGCCGGATCGCTCGGGATCCCGCCCAGATCACGGTCGCGGAGATCGCCGACGCGATCGAGGGACAGATCTACCCGGTGTTCTGCCTGGAACCGTCCGACCACACCTGCTTCGCGGATTCACGGTGTGGCCTCCAAGGGTTCTGGGCCGACGTCGCCACTGCGGTGCAACAGGTCTTCGAACGAACGACGGTGGCGGACCTTGCGGCCCGCCACCGGGAGATGTCTCCGGGAACGGTGATGGTCAGCCCGGAGGAACTGTTGTCGCGGTTGAACTGACCGGGTCGGCGCCGGCCGTCAGCCGGTCCACCCCATCGCCTTCGCGGCGTCCATGCCCAGGATCTTCGTCAGTTTGGTCCCGCATACCGGGCAGGAGCCCTGCAGCGCGGGGCGTCCGTTCTTGAGCGTGACCAGCGAGCCGGTGAACTCGCGCTTCTCGCGGCACTTCATGCAGTAGGCCACGTCGGCCATCCGACGCCTCCCTTCCCCTCGCGACCGCGGTGGCGGCCGACCTCGTGTGCTCCTCCGGGAGCAACCGTACATACCCCGAGGCCGCCCTCGAGGGCGGCCTTCCACGATGGTGCCCCGCACGGGCTCTTGATGCAAGCACGTGCGAGGTCGCGTTGAACCTGCCCGCTGCGTACGATGACGGTCCGCCCGGCGCCACGGACACCCGAGGGAGGATCCACCGACGTGAGCGAGCCCCAGCGCAACATCGACGCTCTCCTTTCGGAACAACGAACATTCCCACCACCGCAAGCGTTCCGAGACCACGCCGTCGTCGGGGACCCGGCCGTCTACGAGACGGCCGCGGCCGATCACGAGGCCTTCTGGGCAGAGCAGGCCGGCCGGCTCGCTTGGTCCCGTCCCTGGGATTCCGTGATGGAGCGGGACGCGCCCTGGGTCACCTGGTTCAAGGGGGGACGCCTGAACGCCTCGGTGAACTGCCTCGACCGTCATATCGAGGCCGGCGGTGGCGAGAAGGTCGCGTTCCTCTGGGAAGGCGAGCCGGGGGACGCGCGGACGATCACGTACGACGAGCTCCTGGAAGAGGTATGTCGCCTCGCGAACGCGCTCCGGGCGCTGGGGATCCGCAAGGGCGACCGGGTCAACATCTACCTCGGCATGGTCCCCGAGCTCCCGATCGCGATGCTCGCGTGCGCGCGGATCGGCGCCCCGCATTCGGTCGTGTTCGGCGGCTTCAGCGCCGAGGCTCTGCGGGACCGGATCAACGACGCCGAGGCCAAGGTCCTGATCACCGCCGACGGCGCCTGGCGCCGTGGGCAGGTCGTCCCGCTGAAGGCGAACGCGGACGAGGCGGTGCGGGAATGCCCGTCGATCGAGCACGTGATCACCGTGCGCCGATGCGGGAACGAGCATGCGTTCACCCAGGGTCGCGACCACTGGTACCACGATCTCGTCGCCGAGCAGCCGGCGAGGTGCGAGCCGGAGGACATGGAGGCGGAAGATCTGCTCTACCTGCTCTACACGAGCGGCACGACCGGCAAGCCCAAGGGGATCGTGCACACGACCGGCGGCTACCTGACCCAGGTCGCCGCGACCCACCGGATGATCTTCGACATCCACGACGATGACGTCTTCTGGACCGCCGCCGACTGCGGCTGGGTCACGGGGCATTCGTACATCGTCTATGGGCCGCTCGCGAACCACACCACCGGCGTGATGTACGAAGGAGCGCCGGATTGGCCCGACAAGGACCGGTGGTGGTCGATCATCGAGAAGCATCGGGTTTCGATCCTCTACACCGCCCCGACCGCGATCCGCTCGTTCATGCGCTGGGGCACCGAGCATCCGGGCAAGCACGACCTCTCCTCGCTGCGGCTCCTGGGCTCCGTCGGCGAGCCGATCAACCCCGAGGCATGGGTCTGGTACTGGACCGTGATCGGGGGCGAGCGTTGCCCGGTCGTCGACACGTGGTGGCAGACGGAGACCGGCGCGATCTTGATCTCGCCGCTCCCCGGCATCACCACCCTCAAGCCGGGGTCGGCCACGATCCCCTTCCCGGGGATCGCTGCCGACGTCGTCGACGAGACCGGAGCGTCCGTTCCGCTGGGCGGCGGCGGCTACCTGGTGCTCACGCACCCGTGGCCGGGGATCGCGCGGACGATCTGGGGCGATCCCGATCGCTACGTCGAAACGTACTTCGGCAGGTTCGGTCCCGACGTCTACGTCGCCGGGGACGGCGCTCGGCGCGACGAGGACGGGTACCTCTGGCTCCTCGGTCGGATCGACGACGTGATGAACGTGGCCGGGCATCGGCTGTCAACGTTCGAGATCGAATCGGCGTTGGTCGACGACCCGAAGGTGGCCGAGGCCGCCGTCGTGTCCCGGCCGGACGACCTGAAGGGGGAGGGGATCGTGGCGTTCGTCACCTTGAAGACGGGCTTCGAGGGAGATGCCGCGATGCTCGCGGAGCTCCGCGAGCATGTCGCGAAGGTGATCGGCCCGATCGCGAAGCCCGACAACATCATCTTCACGCCGGACCTCCCGAAGACCCGTTCGGGGAAGATCATGCGCCGGCTGCTCCGCGACGTCGCCCGCGGGAACGTCCTCGGAGACGTCACCACCCTCGCCAACGCGGAGATCGTCGAGCAGATCCACGACATGGTCGAAACGGCCCCGACCGAATCATGAGCGAGACGTCCGCGCTCGGAGGGGCTCAGGCGGCGTTCGTCGAGCGCGCCCGGGTGGCTCGCTTGGGGACCACGATGCTCGATGGGACGCCGCACGTCGTCCCGGTCTGCCCGGTCCTGGACCTGGACCGCATCGTGATCGCCTCCGCGTTCGACCGGAAGGTCGCGAACATCCGGGACAACCCGGCCGTGTGCATCGCGTTCGACGACTACTCCGAGGACTGGGAACACGGTCTCGCGCAGGTCATCGTGTACGGGGACGCCTACCTGGTGGATAGCGGCCCGGAGTTCGACCGTGACGCCGCCCTGCTGAACGAGAAGTTCCCTCAGTACCCGGCGAGCGCCTCCCCGATCGAGGTCGGCACGACGGTGATCATCGAGATCCGGATCGTCCGCGTCTCCAGCTCCGGGGTCTGAGATCGTTCCGGCACCCGTCAGGGGTAGCGGGCGAAGAAGTCGAGGATCAGCTCCATGTCGTGCACCCGTTCTTCGACGGCGTTCGCGTGATGGCCCTCCGGATACAGTTGAAGGTCGACGTCGACGCCCCGAGCACGCACGGCGTCGACCCACGGCAGGATGCCTTCCAGCGGGCAGCGTGGATCGTTCTCCCCGGCGATCACCAACACGGGAGCGGTGACGGCGGCGACGTAGGTCATCGGGTCGCTCCGGCGGTACGCGTCGGGGACCTGCTCCGGCGAACCGCCGTACACGGCGTCGTCCCAGGCTTGGAGCTCGGGGGCGCAGGCGTGATGCGCCGCGACGAAGTCTCCGGCAGGGATGCCCGCGAAGATCGCGCGCCACCGATCGGGATGGACGCCGGCGTTGAAACACGCGAGGCAGCCGCCCCAGGACCACCCGCTCCAGTACACGCGCCGAGGATCGACGACGCCCTCGCGTTCCAAGGCATCGAGGCCCGCGATGATGTCCTGCGTCTCCGTGATGCAGACGGCGCCGATCAGCGCGCGGCGGAACGCCACGCCGTATCCCGTGGAGCCGCGGTAGTTGACGAGGGCGACCGCGTACCCGGCGTCGACGAACGCTTGGGTCTCAGGGTCGAAGCGATCGCGTTCGTGCCACTCGGGACCGCCGTGCACCGACATGACGGTGGGGAACGGTCCCGGACCCGGCGGCGTCACCACGAACGCGTGGATCGCGTCGCCGATGGGGTTGGAGAAGGAGAACGATCGGAACGCTCGACCGGGCGGTGGCGATTCCGCGGGACTCGTGAGCACCTCACGACCGTCCTGATCGATCACCCGCGGAGCACGGGTCACGTCGCTCGCAAGGACCCACACGGAGCCGTCGGGGCGGATGGCGGCGCCTCCGTCGCTCTCGATGTCCCCATGCGGGTCTGCGATCAGGTCGATCGCCCCGGTCGACGGATCCAACCGGTAGAGCTGGGCCCTGCCCTCGTGCTCGTGACGGACGAGGAGCGCGGACGCGTCCGGCCACCACTGGATCGGGAAGACGGCGCCCGGAAGGTCGACCGCGAGGTCGGTCCGTGCTCCGGTCTCGACGTCCCAGATGGCCGGCCGCTCGAACGGCCCCAGCTCGCTCGTGAACGCCAGGCGCTGGTCTCCGGGCACCGGGGACCACGCGTCGGGCTCGAGGTTCCCCATCGCATCGACGAGGTCGCCCCGGCCCGCCCCGGTGTCCGCATCCAGGACACGAAGCGCCAGATGCAGGATGTCGCCGCGTTCGGCATGCCGGACGCAGAGGAGCGAGCCGTCCGCCGAGAGCCCTCCGGTTTTCGGATACGCACGACCCACCCCGCTCGGGAACGACGTGACCCACAGGAGGCGAGGGCCCTTCCCCTCGTCGACGACGTAGACCCGATAGTCGCCCTCCACCTCCACGCCGATCGCGGTCCGGCTCGGGTGGAACGCGAGGCCCGTGAGCCATCCCTCGGGGAGATCGGGCAGGATCGGTGCAGGGACGCCGCCGGCCGGCGCTCCGACCAGCCGGCCTCGCTCGTTGCCGGTCCCATCGCTCCACCAGGCGAAGCGGCCGTCGGGCAGCGCCCAGACCCCGTGGTCCACCCCGATCGGTTCCCGGCTCAGTTGGTCCCACGCTCCCGTCCGGAGATCGTGGGTCCACACCTGCGCGACGCCGCCGAGCGTGCTGGTCAAGGCGAGCAGGTTCGGGTCTGCCGTCGACCACGCGGGGAAGCCCAGCTCAGGAGCGGTGAAGCGTCGCACCCACGCCGGTTCCTCGCTCATCGGGCTCGAAGCCTATCGTCGGCGTCGCGTTGCCAGTTCTCGGCTCCGGGAGCTACCATCCCTTAGCACTCACACCTGTCGAGTGCTAGCGGTCGACAGGTGGTCTGAGAACCCAACGAAGGAGGCAAGGATGGCACCGAAGCTCATCAGCTTCGACGAGGAAGCCCGTCGGGCCCTCGAGCGCGGGATGGACCAGCTCGCCAACGTGGTCAAGATCACGCTCGGCCCCAAGGGTCGCAACGTCGTCCTCGAGAAGAAGTGGGGCGCGCCCACGATCACGAACGACGGCGTCTCGATCGCGAAGGAGATCGAGCTCGACGACCCGCTGGAGAAGATCGGCGCGGAGCTGGTCAAGGAGGTCGCCAAGAAGACCGACGACGTCGCGGGCGACGGTACGACGACGGCGACGGTGCTCGCCCAGGCGATCGTGAAGGAAGGCCTGCGGAACGTCGCGGCGGGCGCCAACCCGATGTCGCTGAAGCGCGGCATCGAGCGGGCCGTGGAGCTCGCCGTCGAGCGGATCAAGACGGTCGCGAAGGACGTCGACTCCAAGGAGGAGATCGCCAACGTCGGCGCGATCAGCGCGGCCGACCCGGAGATCGGCGAGAAGATCGCCGAGGCCGTGGACAAGGTCGGCAAGGACGGCGTGATCACCGTCGAGGAGTCCAACACCTTCGGGATGGAGCTCGAGTTCACCGAGGGGATGCGCTTCGACAAGGGCTACATCTCGCCCTACTTCGTCACCGACGCCGAGCGCATGGAAGCCGTGATGGAGGACCCGTACATCCTGATCGCCAACCAGAAGATCGCGGCGGT
>WNGI01006986.1_pt1 | contig 13949 bp, 9 predicted proteins | sample 5400621 | NCBI WGS metagenome assembly WNGI01 (sample SAMN13153374, study PRJNA577476) | soil metagenome | isolation source: 20 cm soil or saprolite under Garry oak tree replicate 1 | place: USA:California | collected 2016-06-15
GGCTCCGTCGATTGCCGCCTGAAGCAAAGGAACACCGTGCTCGCGTCGTTCCTTCGCGAATTCGACGATCAAGATGCCGTTCTTTGCCGCCAGGCCGATCAACACAACCATGCCGATCTGCGCATAAAGGTCGAGCGTCAACCCGGCGAGGACGATTGACCCAACAGAGCCGAGGATACCAATCACTACCGACAAAAGAACCGGCACCGGAATCGTCCAGCTCTCGTACAACGCCACCAGGAATAGATACGCAAAGAGGACCGAAAAGCCGAGGATGATGGCGGTCTTCCCTTCCGCCCGCTTCTCCTGGAATGCGGTGTCGGTCCATTCGCCGGCATAGCCTTGTGGGAGCGTCCGCGCCGCAACCGCATCCATCGCCTGCAGCGCCTGGCCGGTTGAGACGCCCGGCGCCGGCCCGCCCTGAATCGTCACCGCCTTCAGGTTGTTGTAACGGATCTGCGCGGGCGGACCGACAACAACGCGCGTCTCCACCAGGCTGCGCAACGGGATCATCTTGCCATCTTCGCTGCGGACGTTGATGCGGTAGATGTCGTCGATCCCTGAGCGATCTTGCGATTCCGCCTGGACCTGAACCTGCCAAGTCCGCCCGAATAAATTGACGTTATTGACGAAGTAGCCGCCAAGCGAGGCCTGCAGCGCCTGGAACACGCTGTTGAGCGGCACGCCGAGGACCTGCGCTTTGTCGCGATCGATATCGAGGTAGATCGATGGATTGGTCGCCGAATAGGTGCTGAAAATACGGGACAGTTGCGTGTCCTGGTTGGCCGCGACCGTCAGCCCGCGCACGACCTGCGCGAGCGCCTTCGGATCGCCGCCGCGCAAATCCTCCAACACATAGGTGAAGCCGCCACCCGTCCCGAGGCCGATGATTGGCGGCGGTGCGAGCGGCAGCACCAAGCCGCCTCCAACCTTTTGCCGGAACTCCGCACCCAGCCGGGCGATCATCGCGCCTGCGCTAAGCTCGGCGGTCTTGCGCTCCTCGAACGGCTTGAGGGTGACCACGATGAAGGCGGAATTCGATTGCGAGTAATTGTCAATGAAATTCAAGCCGATAACCGAAGTGTAATCGGCCACCCCCTCTTCGTGCTTCAGGATATCCTCGGTTTGGCGAACCACCTCCACGGTGCGTCCAACCGAGGCGCCGCCGGGCAATTGAATGACAACGAAAAACGCCCCTTGGTCGTCTTCGGGCAGGAATCCGGTCGGCGTGACCTTCAACAGGCTAACGGTGCCGAACCCGGCCACGGCAACCATGACAATACCGATCACAGACAAACGTACGATGCGCGCCACGGCCGCGCCATAGGCATCCCGTACCCGATCGATCGACCGCATCACCACACCAATCGGTCCTCGTCGAGGTCCGTGGCGAGGCCGCAGAAGGACGCCACACAGCGCCGGCGACAGGGTCAGCGCGTTGATCGCCGACAGGAACATCGAAACCGCGACAGTGATCGCGAATTGGCGAAACAATTCCCCCGAAATGCCGGGAATGAAGGCCACCGGCACAAACACCGACAGGAGCACCAGCGTAATCGCGATGATCGGCGCGGTGATTTCGGCCATCGCACGCTTGACGGCATCAGCCGGCGACAGCTCGGGGTGCCTTTCCATGATGTGTTCGACATTCTCGACGACGACGATCGCGTCATCGACGACGATGCCGATCGCGAGAACGATTGCCAGGAGTGAAACGGTGTTCGCCGAGTAGCCGATCGCAACGAGCACGATAAAGGTGCCGATGAGGCTAACCGGAACTGCCAGGGTCGGGATCAGCGTCGCGCGCAAACTGCCGAGGAACAGATAGACGACCAGAACCACCAGGACGAACGCTTCGATCAGGGTTTTCTGTACCTCGTGGATCGTGTCGGTGACAAACAATGTGGGGTCATACGTCACTTTCCAGGTCAGATCGTCAGGAAAGCGCTTCTGCAACTCGCTGAGCCGCCCCTTCACGGCCTTCAACGTTGCGATCGCATTGGCGCCGGGGGTCTGGTAGATCGCGATTGCGCTCGCCGGCTTGGCGTTGAACCGCGTTTCGCGGTCGAGGTTCGCCGCGCCCAGTTCCAGGCGCGCGACATCGCCGAGCCGCAGTATCGACCCGTCCGGATTGGTTCGGATCACAATGTTGGAAAACTCGTCGACGGAGGTCAGCCGGCCCTTGGTCTGGATGTTGAGCTGCAGCTGCTGGTCGTCAGAAATCGGCCTGGCGCCGATGCGGCCGACAGCCGCCTGGACGTTTTGCGACTGGATTGCCTTGATGACGTCACCCGTCGTCAGGTTGAGGCCCGTCAGGCGGTCGGTCCGGACCCAGGCGCGCATCGCGTAATCCTGCGCGCCCCACAACACCGCATCGCCAACCCCCGGCGTGCTCTTGATCTGGTCCAGCAGGTTGATCGTGACGTAATTGGACAGAAACAACGGGTCGTAGGTGCCGTTCGGCGAATACACCGCAACGACCCCGAGCAGGGCGGATGACTTCTTCTTGACGGTGACGCCCTGACGCTGCACCTCCTCGGGCAGGCTCGGCAGCGCGATTTGCACGCGGTTGTTGACGTTGACGGCATTGATATCGGGGTCGGTGCCGAGCTCGAACGAGCAGATCAGAGTGTAGCTGCCATCGTCACCGCTGACGCTTTTCATGTAGATCATCTTGTCGACGCCGACCACCTGGGCTTCGATCGCCTGGGCAACCGTGGCATCGACAACTCCGCCGTTGGCGCCCGGATACATCGTCGTGACCTGGACCTGCGGCGGCACGATGTCGGGATACTGAGCGAGCGGAATCACGAACAGCGACAGCAGCCCGGCGATCGTCGTCACCAAGGCAATGACGATGGCGAGCCGCGGTCGGTCGACAAAAACAGCAGACAGCATCGCGTCAACCTTGTTTTAGACTCGGTGGCATAGGGTTCGCCTGCACAGCCATTCCGGCCCGGACCGTCTGCAAGCCCTCGACGATGACCTCTTCGCCGCCCGACAGGCCTTCGGTCACGACGATATCTTCGCCGGTGGGACCGCCCGTCTTGACGCGCCGAATCGCGACCTTGCCGTTCTCGACAATAAAGACGTACACGCCTTGTTGATCGGTAATGAGCGCCGCTTGCGGAACCACGACCTGCTCTTCGGGCTTGCCGGTCTCAAGATTGACCGCCAGCAATTGCCCGTCGATCAAAGTACCCGACGGGTTCGGGAAACCGGCGCGCACTTGTACGGTATCCGTGGCGCGATCCACGGTCACATCGACAAAGTTGATCTGTCCCACCTCGCCATAGGTCGAGCCATCGGGAAAGCGCACCTTCACTTTTATGCCGGTGATGTCGTCCGCATGGCCCGACCGCCGCGCCTGCATGAGCTGACGCTCGCTCACCGGAAACAGCACGTACATCGGATCCTGGCTGACGATCGTCGTCAGTGTGCCGCTCTGCGGGCTAACGACATTTCCCTTAGTGATCGCAGTGCGCCCGATCTTTCCGGAAATGGGCGACGTGATTTGGGTGTAACTCAGATTGGTTTTTGCGGTGTCCAGGTTTGCCTGGTCGATCAGGGTCTGGGCGTCGGCGGCGCGATCGGCGGTCAGCGCCTGATCCCGCGCCGTTACGGTGCCGGCGCTTGTTTTCATCAACTGCTCGGCGCGCTCGTACTGAATTGCCGTCAGCAGCTTTTTCGATTGGCTCGCCGCCAGAGCGCCTTGCGCCTGATCGACCGCGGCCTGAAACAAATCTCTCTCGATCTGATAAAGAGGCTGGCCGTCCTTGACGGTCTCGCCCTCCTTAAACTGCACGTTCTCGAGATACCCGGTGATCCGAGCTTGCACCTCGACCCGCTCGATTGCCTGGATGCGCCCGACGAAATCCGCCACCTTCGCGATCGGCTTGCGCGCCGCCGCGACCGTTCCGACCGGTACGGCGGCAGGCGCGGGCTGTTGTGCCAAGCTCGGAGCGGCGAGCGCGCAAATCAGGAGGGCAACGCCGATCGAAACACGCATCGCGGTTCCTCTCTTCTGTCAACCAGCTCCATCAGACGGGGCGGTAGCCCCCGCTGCCGGCGGTCATTCGTCGCGGTGCAGCTCCGCAACCCGCACATGTGAAGCGGTCTAATCCACAACCTCGACCTTCGCCCAACTGATGTCCGGATCGAATGCGTTCACTCTCGATCGCAGCGGTCTGCGGACCCAAATCCTTTTGGAAGACGACGCCGTCCTGATTGACGATGAACGACTCTTCACATGCGATCGCGTCCCGCGCAGCAGTCAAATTCTTTCTGGGGTTCGCCAATGCCGCTTTGATTCAAATCAACAGAGACGAGCGACGCGACGGCGGATCTATACAGGCGCCGGTTGCAAGAGAGGCGGCGCCTTGTGCCAAACAGGCCCTTGTCTTCCTTTTTTATATCCATACGCGAACAGCGCGTGGAGATATGCCGGATCAAACTGTTCATGTTCTATTTTCGGAAAGTCGGGTTCGATGTAAGCAAGGTTGTAATCGACGCCATCTCGTTTCGTCGTGGCGTGAATCCGCAAAATATCGTTGTAGCCGCTATAGTGAATCATCGTCGAAATGGCACGGCCGACGATCGTCATGAAACGGCGGTCAACCGATGCCCAGTCGGGGTCGAGCCGTCCGTTGCGGATGATGTAAGCGTGACGCTCGCGCGCATGTTCGCGGGAACGCAGGTCTACTCGCAGACCGATGTCAGGCGGGTAAAGAAAAGTCTGAACCACTGCGCCGCCATCGACATTCATTTCCTGGTAGGGCCGCCCGCCGGCTTCGACATCGATCATCACGGGCGGAAACGCGCCAGGTATCGCTGCAGAAGCCAGCAAGATCTTGCGAACCAGCTCGAGCGATCCTGGATGTCCGGAGGCCGCGATAGCGCCGATATTCCAGATAATCGGCCGCTGCTGGTCGAGACTGGTGGTCCCGATCAGCAACAGGCGCCCCTTGGCGTATTCGCGCGCGATGTCGCCGAGCATCTGTTGATCGGCATAACGCGAGATAAGCTGAAACAGCGGCGTCGTATCGGCCAACGCTTCGCCGAATATCGCCCCGAACAGCCCCCGCTCTTCCGAAATGTCGGCCGGCTTAATCGTCGTGTACATCGTGCGCAAACGATCGCTGTAGGAGCGTCCAAGGAAAGCGAAAGGAGCGATCATCGCACCGGTGCTGACACCGGTCACCAGTTTGAAAGATGGCATCGCGCCGCTATCGGACCAGCCGCAGAGCAGCCCGGCGCCGAATGCACCGTCGTCGCCACCGCCCGAGATCGCTAAAAAATACGCAGGGGGAAGGCCGCGATCAGCACCGTTAGCGGTGTCTGCCGCCGCGCGTTCGCTTTTGAGAGCGCGTAGCGCTTCGCCTACGAGCGCCTCACCTTGGGTATCTGGCCAGAAGCGAGCGTTCTGTATGCCTAGAACGGTGACGTTATCGGCCAGCCCTCGCGGCATGGGCGCTCCTCGCTCCAGCGAGGAGCACCTCGTAAGGAGAAGCGCGCCCGGTATAAAGGCCGCGAGGCGGGCGATCGATCGGCGCTGCAATTGCCAGTGCTCGGTAGCATTGTCGTGATCGTCGGCGGTAGGCGGCATCAACGCGCGGCTATTCATCTCCGGATCTCCGGACGGCGATGCGCCTCAGGAATGTCCAACCGCGGCGAGGAGGGCCTCGATAATCGGATTATCGAGACCCTGACCCGTCGCGGCCTGACGGACGCTCCCGTTACTGGACGACCAGGACGACTGCACGGTTGGTGCGAAGGCGCACGCTATCCGCGGTTCGCGCCAACTGCGGATCTTCACCCTTGGGCTGAGTGAAGACGCGCGCCGGAACGATACCGGCGCCGGCCAGATAATCGCGCACGGACGCTGAGCGCTTGTCCGAAAGCTCGAGGTTGGCGTCTTCCTTGCCGACCGAGTCTGTGTGGCCGAACAGCCAGATGTTGGCGTAGCGGCATTTCCACGCCCTGATGACCTGGTCGAGGACGGCACGGCTTTCCTGGTTCACCCAGGTCTTGTTGAAGCCGAACTCCACGACATAAGCGCGCTGCGCATTGAGGGGCGGCTCTTGGAATTTGATGGTCATGCCCTGGGCACCGAAGCCCAAATCGAGGCCCTGGGTCTCGGATTTCAGGTTCATCACCACATTGTTCTTGCGGTTCTTCATGGAGATGCCGCCGGCGCCGGCGATCAGTGTCACACTGCCTTCGGTAGCGCCGTAATCCCCGGCCAGATCGGCAACTCTAATCATGCCCGCGACCGGACCGGTGGCGGTTACCTTCGAGATGCCGACTTTGATGCCGGCGCCAAAGCCGTCGACCTTGAACGGGTAAGCGCAGTTTGTTCCCAAGTTGGGAAGCCGCAGGACACCGTCGCCCGATTGACCGCCGATGCCCAAGGCGACCGACGTCGTCTCTAGTTCCACCCAAGGCGTGTTCTCGGCGGTTTGCGCGAAAGCGGGAAGACCACCGGCGACTACCAACATCGATGCGGCTGAAGAGAGTGTGGGGAAACGCATGAGACAAATCTCCTTTGCTTCGGGGACGGAGATCCGCCGGTGCCAGTCGCCGAAATACCTCACGATCGAGCCAGCCCTGCGAAAATCTTGATCAAGATCCTGTCCGTCGGGCAGAGTGGCATTGATCTATCTCAACGTTGGTGTCGAAACCGAGGGATCGGTCGGCGCTTCCCCCGGGCTCGGAAGCAGCAGCGGTCACAACGCAGACTCGAGCCGGAGCCGGGTAGATGGATGCACGCGATTGCGCGCGTTGCGCTCGCGCTTGATTTAATTTCGGCGGCTTGGCGTATGGCGATGCGCCACCGTGGCCGGTCCGGTCGCGCCGCGGAATTCCGTGTTGATGCAGATCAATGCCGGGAGGAGCCGATCACCCACGCTGCATAGCCGATCCGCGCTTCGATGCGCGGGATCGCCAGTGGGCTTTGAAGGATGAAGCGAAAAAAATACGAGGAAGAGCTGCGGCGCCTGCAAATCGGCCTATGCAAGCTGCAGGAGTGGGTCAAGGCCAAAGGCCTGCGCATTGTCGTGATATTCGAAGGCCGGGATGCCGCCGGCAAGGGCGGCACGATCAAAGCTATCACGGAGCGGGTAAGCCCGCGCGTCTTCCGCGTCGTCGCGTTGCCGGCGCCGTCCGACCGCGAGAAATCGCAGATGTATTTTCAACGCTTCATGCCACATTTCCCGGCTGCTGGCGAAATCGTCATCTTCGATCGCAGCTATTACAACCGCGCCGGCGTCGAGCATGTCATGGGGTTCTGCACACCGGAGCAGCACCGCGCTTTTCTCGCCCTGGCCCCGTTCATCGAGCAGGTCATGGTCGAGGGCGGCTTGATCTTGATCAAATACTGGCTCGAGGTCGGCAAGGAAGAGCAGGCGCGGCGCTTCGCGGCCCGGATCGATGACCCTCTGCGGCAGTGGAAGCTAAGTCCGATGGACGTCCAGGCTTGGCGCCACTGGGACGACTACACGCGGGCTCGTGACGAGATGCTGCTCGCAACCGATACGCCGCACGCGCCTTGGTACATCGTCCGCTCGGACGACAAGAAAAAAGCGCGGCTCAACTGCCTCTCTCATTTGCTGAGCCTCGTCTCGACCGAAGAGGTCCCGCGCGAAAAGGTCAAGCTGCCGAAGCGCCCTGCGCAAGACAAATACGACCCTGAAGCCGGCCTGATTGATCGGAAGTTCGTGCCGGAAACGTACTGAGTCGGCGAGGTCGATTGACATGGATCGAGCCTCGTCCCGCGGCTGCCGGAGGACATAGCGCGAATTAATCTAATCACGGCAACGTCCTGTTGATGGCGGCATTGGTGAGACTTTTAGGCTCCGCTGAAATTGAAACGGAGGGCAAACATGGACGAGGTAGTCAAGCCGGACCAACTGCGCAAAGCCGCTCAAGAAAAGGAAATGGAAAGAGCGCAGCAGATCCTCAACGCCGACCAGCGGCGCGCCGACGAACACCGGCAGCTCCAGGAGGCGTTCATGAACCGCCAGATCCAGGCTGATGCAAAGGATCGCCTACGAAAGGCGTTGTTGATTGCTGCTGAACGTGGTGACAATCACCTTCAGGTGTTCACGTTTCCCAGCGAATTGTGCACCGACGGAGGGCGCGCCATCAATAACGGTGACCCAAATTGGCCCGACACCCTGATCGGCTACGCCAAGCGCGCGTATGAATTCTATAAGGCGGAACTGCAGCCGCATGGTTTCCGGTTCCGCGCGGAGATCCTGAATTTTCCGGGCGGAAAGCCGGGTGATGTCGGAGTTACGCTGGCTTGGTGACGGTCAGCGCAGAGAGCTAAGCCAAATGAGGTGCTGACTCGTGAAACTGTGGTTGATCCGAATTGGTGCAGCGGCGCTGGTGACCGCCTTCGGATCGTTCCTCTGTGACGGTGCTGACGCGCTCGTACGTGAGCGAGCGGGTGTCCGCGATTTGGCGCAGCCCGATAGTCTGGATGCTGCCGGGCGGATTCCAAGACGCCTTCTCGCAGCGCTGAATGGCGAGGGCCGGTCCGAGGGCATGACCGAGGCCCGGCAACTCAACGACCTGGCGCTTCTGTATCAGCACCAAGGGCGATATACCGATGCCGAGCCGCTTTACCAGCGGAGCCTGGCGATGCTCGAAGACACGCTGGGAGCAAATCATCCGGCCGTTGCCGCCAGCCTCGGCAACCTAGCGGCGCTGTACCAGGAAGAAGGCCGATATGCCGATGCCGAGCGACTCTGTCGCCGCAGCGTCGATATCTTGGAAAAGGCTCTTGGGCCAGAGCATCTCGCCGTTGCGGTGGGCCTGCACAACTTGGCCCTTCTATACGAGCACGAGGGTCGAGACCGCGATGCGGAACCGCTGTATCAACGCGGCCTCGGAATTCTCGAGAAGACGCTGCCACCAGAGCACTTCGGTATCGCCAGCATTCTCAACAATCTGGCTCGGCTCTATTACAGGGGCGGCCGCTACGCTGACGCGGAGCCGCTATATCGCCGTAGCTTGTCGATCTTGGAAAAGGCGCTTGGGCCAGAGCATCCAGCGGTAGCGGAAAGCCTGCGCAATTTGGCGGATCTCTACCAGGCTCAGGGACGTGCTGCCGAGGCCGACGCGCTCCAGCAGCAGAGTGAAGCAATCCGCCGAATTACGCACGGCTCCGCGAAGACCTGCAACGATTGCCGATGATGCGCGCATCGCCGACCTGTATTGCGCCGTTCTTACGCCCGTGCGCTGGTTTGAGCGAAGTCTGCGTCGGGGACTCGAATATCGTCGGATAGTTGAACCCCGGTTCGCGGAGCCTTGAGGGGCCAATCGCATGTCGATCGCCTGTCCGTCGTTGATTGGCGGCCAATACCGGGAGTTGTGCGCGGCGGTCGACCACTACTGCGAACGCACCAGTTCGGCGTTTGATGCCGAACCCATCAACGCGCTGACGAACGCGGCCTTTCTGGTTGCGGCGTGGGGTGCATGGCGCTTTTGCTCCGGACACCCGCCACGGAGTACGCAGGGGCTCGTGTTTGCCCTGATTGCGACGACGGCGCTCGTCGGCCTCGGGAGCTTTCTGTTCCATACAGTAGCAACGCGCTGGGCTGAATGGGGCGACGTGTTACCGATCATGCTGTTCATGCTGCTTTATCTCTGGTTGGTCTTGACCGTTTTCTTCGGTTGGCCGGTTTGGCTCAAGCTTGCCGGCCTAACCGTGTATTTCGCGGTGACCTTTTACGCGGAAGCCGCAATTCCGGGAGACGTGCTGTGGGGCGGCGCACTCTATCTGCCAACCCTCTTCTTGATGCTCGTAATCGGCACGGTGTTGTACTGGCGCCGATTACGCGGCGCAGCTGCGTTACTCGTCGCAATAGTGGTCTTCATGCTCTCGTTCACCGCGCGGACCCTCGATGCCAAACTGTGCACGGCATTCCCGATCGGCACGCATTTCATGTGGCATCTGCTGAACGCTGTGCTTCTCTATATTCTCGTCAGAACCGCTATTGCGCATTCCGCGCCGGGCGCGCCGCGCGTCCAACGCAGGTAGCTATGCTTTAAGCCGCAAGTCGGCAGTACCAGATTTCGGCAGCGTAAAGCTGAAGACGGTTCCGCCTTTGGGATTATCTTCGGCCTGCAACCGCCCGCCATGCGCCTCGATGATGACGCGGCAGATCGACAGGCCGATGCCGAGCCCGCTCGCTTTCGTGGTGACAAAGGGCTCGAACAGTTTGGCGCGGATATCCGGCGGCAGTCCGGGTCCGGTATCGGCGATGCTGACCTCGACCATGTTACCGAGAGCCGGTTTTGGCGCACCAGGTTGAACACGACCTGTTCGATCTGCACCTTATCGAAAAGCGCCGATGCGGCGGCAGGGTCAGGCCGTATTTCAATCGAGGGAGCCGGAGCGGTTGTCCCGACTAACGCAAGTCTGACCGCGTGCTGCAGCACGTCATGAAGGTTTCCGATATCCTTTTCCGATTCGTGCCGTGCGATGAAGTTTCGCAAATCCCGAATGATCGCTGACGCTCGCTCCGCCTGCTCGGCCGATTGCCGCAGAAGCCGTTTCAACCGCTCGGTGTTCGGTTCCTCGATGAGCTGGAGGCCCGCCGCGAGATAGTTCGATATCGCGGTCAGCGGCTGGCTCACCTCGTGGACGAGGGAGGAGACATTCCGGCCCAACCCGCTGACTCGCGAGAGGTGGATTAGCACCGCCTCCATTTCCGTGACTCGGCGCTCGCGGTCCCGGTGCTCTACCTCGGCGGCGCGCATCTGACGCGCGTATAGCCCAACCGTCTCAGAAATCAACATCAGCAAAACGAAAATTGACGTGAGCCAATCAAACACGCCGCCGACATACCACCCGATATCGTAACGTCCCCTGCTCACAAAGGCGCCGAGAGTCATCGTGCACAACCACGTGAGCATCACGACCATCAGCCAGAGCTCGACGAGCGCGGGAGGACGTCTCCTGGCGAGCATCAACAGCGCGGCGAGTGGTAAGCAGAGCGCCGCGCCGACGGCGACATGCGCTTCGATCGTATAGGAGCTCCCCTCCATAAGCGGTGGCAGCCAGCGATGGCCCAGTGTCACAATCATGCTCGTGGCCACGACAGCGCCCACGGCTACCAGGCAGGCGCCCGTTATCGGCAAAACCGCTCCGCTTGGGGGATCGTCGATCATGTGGTCGTCTTCTCGCCGCGCCGCGAACGCGATAATCGTTACCGGCAGCACGGCATGCGCCGCCAAATACAACCATGCGGCACTTTGCGGTCCGGCTGCCAGCAAACCGGTTTCCGAGAAAACCTGCGGGAAGGTCAGTGCGTGAGGAACAGCGATCAGCGCCGTGAACAGATAGCCGCCCGCCAGCATATTGAGCGCGCGCGTGCGCCCTATCGCGTACTGGCCGAACAGCAGCGCCGCCGTAATGAGGTCGCTGACCAGCATCAAGGTCTTTTGGATCTGGATGAAACCCGGGAAACTCACCCACCCGATCCGCGCAAACGGCAAGGTCGTGAAAAATACCGCGAGCACGAAGAATGAAACCGCAAGCGCCGCACGGCGCTGGGTTAGAGTTGCTGGCAATAGCGAGGGTGGAACCGGCGATCCTAGCAAGATGTCAGCCACTTGACGCCAATGTCCCTTCGATTCAGCGGGAACGGTCGACGGGCAATTCTCGCCGGCCAATCCACTCCGTGCCATCCGTATTTCACCCGAGGAGGGCGGCCTCGAGACCTTAGGTGACTGTCCAGCACTCGACGGATATGGCTGGGTCGGAGAGGCATGGCCTCGTTCGAGCGGACGAGAGGTTCGCGTTGATCCAAATCAACGGCGGCTGGCGCTAAGGCGCAGAAACATGGCGGGAGCGTCATGAGCTTGCGGCCATTCCGGTGGTGCTGGATCCGGGCGCGATCATCGCCTCGGAGCGATGCCGGCTGGCGAGGTCGAGACCTCAGTAACGCCAGTTTTGTCGCGCCCGGCAATTCGATATCGAACGCCGCGTGAGTGGATTGCCGCTCGCGCTCAACGCCTGGTGTCAGCCCGAGCCCGAAGGAGCATGCCAAAAATTTTTCCGTGGCTCGTATTTGCGCTTGGCGCCGCGGCGGTCCTGACCCTTGCCGCGAACGCCGCGCGCACCGATCGCCTGGTGTTTTTATCCACGCAACTGCGCCCTATTGCGGAGGCGCAGAAGATGCGCAACCTGATCCTGAGGAATTTTTCGCGCGAGGTCGAATTTATCACCGAGCCGCCGCCGGGCTTGAAGGCGCGCCTCAAGGTAGGTTCGGCGAGCGATGCGACAGCAATAGATGTCATCGGCGCGCTACATGGCGAGCTGCAGCCGCTCGCGTTACTCGATGTCTTGGTCCCGCTAGATGATCTCGCCAAGACGGCATCCGACCGCGGAATCCCTGACACGCTGCTGACGCTTGGCAAGTTCGGCACCGCGCATCAGCTCTACATTCCGTGGATGCAGGCGGGTTACATCATGGTGGCCAATAAGGATGCGCTGCCCTATCTCCCGCCGCGAGCGGAGATCGATGCGCTTAGCTACGACCAGCTCGCTGCCTGGACCGAAACGATTCAGCAAAAGACCGGCAAGCGCTTGCTGGGTTTTCCGGCGGGGTCGCACGGGCTGATGCCTCGCTTTTTCGAGGGCTTTCTGTACCCCTCTTTTACCGGCGGCGTTGTGCGTCCTTTTCGCGGGATGGAAGCGGAGGCGATGTGGACCGGCTTCGCTTCCTTGTGGAAGAGCGTCAATCCGAACACGCTGAGCTATGATTTTATGGCCCAACCATTGCTCTCCGGCGAGGTCTGGATCGGCTTCGATCACATTGCGCGCGTGCTCAATGCGCTGCGCCAAAAACCAGACCAATTCGTCGCGTTTCCGGCGCCATCCGGGCCCCGGGGGCGGGGCTATATGCCGGTTCTCGCCGGGCTTGCCGTGCCGCGGACGGCTCATGACATGGATGGGGCAATGGCGCTGATCGACTATTTGAGCCGGCTCGACACTCAACTCGTCACCGCCCGCAGCGCCGGCTTTTTCCCCACGCTGGAAGCGGATCTGTCGACAGATCCGGATCGCGGCTTGAAGATGGGCGCTGCCGCTCTGTTCAAGGCGCAGTCGGCAAGGGATGCATTGCCTGCGCTGCCACCGATTGGCCTCGGCGAACGTGACGCGGAATTCGACAAGGTATTCATGGATACCTTTCATCTCATCGTGCTGCGCGGTCACAATCCACGCGTCGTGCTCGACCAGAAAGCCGAGGTGCTCAGGCGCCTGATGGCCGAGGTCGGCGCGCCATGCTGGGAACCCGACCCTCCCGGCGCCGGCGCCTGCCATGTGCAATAGCGGGACCGTTGCGGCGGCGTAGACGACGTGCTCGATGCAGACGAATTCGCGTTCGAGCGGGAATGTCGACGGTCTTTCGGCCCGCTTATCCGAACGCTTCGACCAACTCGTGGACACGAATTTCTGTGGTCATCCCTCTGACGGGGACGGACCCGATGCTCTTGAAGCGAAAAAGGTTCTCGACCCGGCTGCGCACCGCTTCACTGACGAGGATCGTGGTTCCGTACTCCTTGTTGAGCTCTTCGAGCCGGGCGGCCAAATTCACGGTATTACCGAGAACCGTGTACTCCATCCGCTCTAATGAACCGATATTGCCAACCACCGCGTCTCCGACATGGACGCCAAGGCGAACGGCGAAGGGCTGCAGTCCCTCCGCTTCGAATTGCGCATTGAGCGCATCGCTCGCGGCCTTGGCCGAAAGGGCGGCGCGGCAGGCGCGCTCGACATGGTCGCGCTGAGGGCGGGGAGCGTTCCAAAATACCATGACCGAATCGCCGATGAACTTGTCGACCGTACCACCCTGGGCGAGAAAGGCTTCGGTTAGCGCCGTCAGATGGCGCGATGTCTGACGCATCAGCAGGTTTGGGTCCGCGGTCTCGGCAAT
>WNGI01003438.1_pt1 | contig 13947 bp, 14 predicted proteins | sample 5400621 | NCBI WGS metagenome assembly WNGI01 (sample SAMN13153374, study PRJNA577476) | soil metagenome | isolation source: 20 cm soil or saprolite under Garry oak tree replicate 1 | place: USA:California | collected 2016-06-15
GCGAGGGGACCGTGCGGACGATCGCGCTGCGGCCGCGTCCGGTCGCGGATCTCTACCGAGAGCTCCTGGCGACGCTGCGCGAGCTGGGACTCGAGGTGAAGATTCACCCGACGCCGAACGAGCTGCCGGACGCGGTCCCGCTCGATACGGATCGGGAGCACGCGTCGTACGACGCCGAATACGCCAATCGCTTCTGGCGCGTGCTGGTGCAGTCGGACCGGATCTTCACGGCCTTCCGCGCCCGCTTCATCGGCAAGTGCAGCCCGGTGCACTTCTTCTGGGGTAGCTTCGGCCTGGCGGTGACCCGCTTCTCGGGGCGACGGGCTCCGGAGCATCCCGGAGGCGTGCCGCACCTGCCGGACGACGTCACCCGGGAGGCCTACTCCCACGAGGTCAGCAGCTGCGGGTTCTGGCCCGGTGGCGGCCCGGTGCCCTTCCCGGCGTACTACTCGTATGCCTACCCCACGCCGGACGGGTTCGGCGCGGCACCGGTCCGTCCGAGCGCGGCCTTCTTCAGCCGCGACCTGGGCGAGTTCGTCCTGCCCTACGACGAGGTTCGGCGGGCGGCCGCGCCGGACGCGATGCTCCTCGAGTTCCTGCAGAGCACGTACGAGGCGGCGGCCGAGCTCGGACGCTGGGACCGCCCGGCGCTCGAGCGTCAGGCCACGAGCGCGTGAGGCGCCGGACCGCCGAGCCACTTGCCCCGCCGGTTGTCCCGAGCAGGATGCTGCGTTACGGTGGGCGTGTGAGGGCCGCACGCAAGGCACGTCTACACGAGCGAGCTGTGCGCATCGGGCGGCTCGTTCACCTGCCGATTCACGGTCGCGTCGGCCGGCTCTACCGGGCCAGCGAGTACGCCCGGCTCCATCCGGAGGTCACGTGGCGGTCCGACTTCGAGTCCGAATCGAGCGTGCCGCAGCCGGGAAGACGCCGGCGGTCGACACCGTAGCGGTCGCCAACTCGGGGTTCGAGGCAGGCGCGGCAGAAGTCCTGCTCCCGGTCCGCGTTGCGGAGTGGCTCGCTCTGTGGCCTCCGCCGCGCGGTGCCCGCGTGGAGCTCGTGGCGGTCGGACGGGGACTCTATCGGGTCGGCCCGCGCGGCCGGCTTCGCCGCAGCGATGCCCCTGAGCGCTGGTAAGGCGGCCAGACAGGCTGGCCGCGATGCTCAGGACCGCGGAAGCGCCTTCGTCCGGCTATGCCCACGCGCTTCGCTGGTGGTCTACGCGTGCAGCCTCCTCCTCTCGGGGGCCGTGCTGCTCACGTCGGCGCACGCGCTGCCGGCGTTCCACGAGACGCAATGGTACGCAGGCCTCTCGTTCGTGTTCCTCTACCTGACGCTCGCGGCGGGCCCGCTCTACACGACGCGGCGGCTCGCCGGCATGGAAGCGCGACGGGCGCTCGGCCTCTCGACCTGCTACTTCGCCTTCCTGCATTCCTACTTCGGATTCTATCGCTTCGTGGGCGGGCTCGACGGCCTGCGCTACTGGAGCCGCTACTTCGCCTGGTCGCTGTTCGCCGGCCTGCTCGCGCTCGTCCTCCTCTGCGCGCTCGCGATCGCGTCCCTCCCCTGGCTCGTCCGACGCATGGGAAGGTACTGGAAGCCGACGCAACGACTCCTGTACGTGGCGGCGATCCTGACCGTGATCCACGGCGTGACCGTGACCATCCACCTGACCCACCTGCGCGCCATCCTGATCGTGACCTACGGCTTCCTCGTCTTGCTCGTCGCGTTGGAGCTCCGCCGGCTGGATCGGTACGTCACCCGGCCACCCCGCGCGCTGCCCGCGAACCTCGTCACGCTCGTCGGCCTTCCGACCCTGTCCGTGCTACTGTTCTGGGCCTTCTTCTTCCTCGACCATCACGCGCACTGAGCGCCGCATGAGCTACCAGCCGATCGGACGACCCGACCGGCCATGACCGGTCTCCGGATCATCGGCGGGACGTTCAAGGGCCGGCGCCTCCTCGCCCCGCGCGGCCTCGAGACCCGGCCGCTGCCCGACCGCGTCAAGCAGGCGCTGTTCGACTGGCTCGGGCAGCGCATGGACGGGCTCGTCGTCGTCGACTGCTGCGCCGGCTCGGGCGCGTTCGCGTTCGAGGCTCTCAGCCGCGGCGCCCGGCGGGTGGAGGCGATCGAGCCCGGTGCGCACGCGGTGCCGGTGCTGCGGGCCAACGCGGCGAAGCTCGGCAACCCGCCGAATCTCGTCCTGCACGCCCTACCCTTCCGGGCGGTGCTGCCGCGGCTCGACGGCGTCGACCTCCTCTTCGCCGACCCTCCCTTCGCATGGTACGCGGACGACGCCGGGACGATCGCCGAGCTGCTGCGCCTCGGCGCAGGCTGCCTCGCACCCGCCGCCCGCTTCGTGATCCGCGGCGAGCGCGGCGTCGACCTGCCCGAGCTGCCGGCGGGCCTCGTCGAGCGCGACCGGCGCGCGTACGGGCGGAGCTGGCTCGCCCTCTTGCAGCCGGGCGCCGCGGACCCGGGTGCGTCGCGCTGACGCCCTCCCGGCCGCTATACTGGCGCCCGATGTCTGCCGCCCCGCGCTTCGCGAGCGCGCTCAATCGGAGCGTGCCCGCCGCCCGTCCGGGCGAGTTCCGCCCGCTCGTCCTCGGCCCCCTCTCGGTCTGGCCACCCGTCGTCCTGGCCCCCATGGCGGGCGTGACCACCTACCCGTTCCGCAGCCTCTGCCGGGCGTTCGGTGCGGGCCTCTACGTCTCGGAGATGATCACCGCGCGCGGCTTCCTGGAAGGCAACGCGCGGACGCGGCTCCTCGCCAGCAGCGGCGCCGACGAGCGCCCGCGCTCGGTGCAGGTCTACGGCAGCGACCCGGACGTGATGGGCGAGATGGCGCGCCGGCTCTCCGGCGAGGGCGTGCACCACATCGACATGAACTTCGGCTGCCCGGCACCGAAGATCACGCGCCACGGCGGCGGCAGCGCGATCCCGCTGAAGCCGCGGCTGATGGCCCGCCTGGTCGGCGCTGCCGTGCGCGGCGCGGGCGGCGTGCCGGTCACCGTGAAGGTCCGCAAGGGCATCCACGACGGCCTCCTCACCTACCTCGACGCGGGGCGGGTCGCCGAGGAGGAAGGCGCCGCGGCGATCGGGCTCCACGCGCGCACCGCGGCCCAGCTCTACGCGGGCGACGCCGACTGGTCGGCGATCGCGGCGCTCAAGGCGGCCGTCCGCATCCCCGTCCTCGGCAACGGCGACGTGTGGGAATGCTGGGACGCGCTCCGCATGCTGCGCGCGACGGGGTGCGACGGCGTGATCGTCGGCCGCGGCTGTCTCCGCCGGCCGTGGCTCTTCGCCGAGCTGGCCGCCGTGTTCGACGGCCGCGAGCCCGCACCCCAGCCGCGGCTCGGGGAGATCGCCGCCATCATGCGCGATCACGCCGAGCGCCTGATGGCCTTCTTCGGCCCCACGCGGGGCATCCGGCAGATGCGCAAGTGGTGCCTCTGGTACACGAGCGGCTTTCACGGCGCGGCGCAGCTGCGCGCGGACCTGATCCGCATCGAGAGCCTGGAGGAGATGCTCGGCCTCCTCGCCCGGCTCGATCGCGACGAGCCCTTCCCGCCGGACGCGCTCCGCCGGAGCCGCAGCAAGGGCAGCCACACGCAGGAGGTCCGGCTGCCGGACGGCTACCTCGCCGCGCGCGACGACGACTCCCCGCCGCCGCCGGTCGAGGACGCGGCAGGCTGGGACGCCGCGCTCGCAGGCGGCTGAGCGGCGGTGCGCTACGCGGTGCCGGCGCCCGGCTCGCTGGGCGACTGCCTCGCCCGCCTGCTCGCCGAGGCCTCGGGCCGGACGCGGAAGACGATGCTCGCCGGGGGCCGCGTCCGCGTGAACGGGACGATCGCGCGGCGCGCGGACACCGCGCTCGCCGCTGGCGACGTGGTGGAGATCGCCGCCAGGGGGCCGCGCGCAGCGCTGCCGCCCGGCCTCGCGCTCGTGTACGAGGACGGCGACGTGATCGTCGTCGAGAAGCCGGCCGGCCTCCTCACCATCGCGACCGAGCGCGAGCGGGAGCGGACCGTGTACGCGCACCTGATGGCGCGCGCGCGGACCGGGAAGCCGCCCGCCCGCGTGTTCGTGGTGCACCGCCTCGACCGGCTCGCCTCCGGCCTCCTCGTCTTCGCCACCTCCCCCGGCGCCAAGCGCACGCTCCAGGCGCAGTTCGCGGCGCACACCGTCGAGCGGACGTACCTGGCAGTGGTCGAGGGCCGGCTGGCGCGCCCCGAGGGCACGATCGCGAGCCAGCTCCTCGACGACGCGCCCGGCCGCGTGCGCGAGACGCGCCGCCCCGGGCAGGGGCGCGCCGCCGTCACGCGCTGGCGCGTGCGGCGCACGGGCGCGCGTCACACGCTGCTCGAGGTGGGGCTCGAGACCGGGCGGCGGAACCAGATCCGCGTGCACCTGGCCGGCCTCGGGCATCCGATCGCCGGCGACGCCGCGTACGGCAGCCGGACGGATCCTCTCGGCCGGCTGGCGCTCCACGCGCACGTGCTGGGCTTCGATCACCCCCGCACCGGCGCCCGCCTGCGCTTCGTCTCCCCGGCGCCGCCCGCGTTCGCGCGGCTGGGGGGGTGAGCGTTTCGAGTCGCGGCGGCGCTTCGGCCGCGAGGTCAGCCTTTACTTCGGTGGCGCTGCTCGAGGCCGCTCGCCGTCGCGGCGTGACCATCGCCGGCGGCGCCGGCACCTTCCGCGACGGCCTCGTCCACCAAGGCCAGCACCTCGCGCGCGAGCCGGACCGCGAAGCCCCGCGTCTCGGCATCGGACGCACGGACGATCTCACGCGCGGCCGCGGTCCACTGCGCGTGCACGCCCTCCTGGAAGAGAAGCGGCAACAGCCGGACGAACGTCTCGATGCCGAATCGAATCACGTCGCCGTCCCGCTGCAAGGGCCCCGGTGCGAGCGGTTCCCCGGTCACCTGGTCCAGCACGTGAACGTACAGGCTCGCGTGCGGGTTCGGACACACGGTGATCCCGGTGGCACCGGCGGTCTCCTCGACGACGCGGCGCCACGCGGCATCCTTCTCGAGGACCCGCAGGATGGGCTCGCGATCGGACTCCGGCAGCATGCGGAACGCCCCGAGGATCCGCTCGAGGAGAGGATTGGTCGTGAGATCGGTGAGCAGCCCGCGCGCGGTGGCGAGCAGGGTCTGCAGCGCATCGAGCCCGCTCGGGCCGTCAGTGTCTGCCGGCATGGCGGCAAAGCATTGACGCTTCGGCCCACTGCCGTCAAGGCCAGCTCTCCGCCGGCGGCCCGCTCAGCGCTCGGGCTCGAGCACGGTGATCTCCGCGCCGCGCCGGACGTAGACCGAGCCGGGGAGGATCAGCTGCACCTCGACACCGTGCGTGGACTGCCCCTCGCGCAGCGTCACCAGGGTTCCCCCCACTCGCATGGTCACGCTGCGGCGCCCGACATCCGGCGAGTAGCTGATCGCGCTCACGGCGACCACGGAATCGTCCTGTGCCGGCGACGCGGTGCCCGACGACTGTGCCGGCGCCTGTGGCGCCCGCGACGCGGCGGGCATGCCCTCCGACGGGGACGCCCCCGGCGCGACGCGGGCGCGCGGCGGCTCGGCGCGCCCCAGCCAGGCTGGAGGAGCGGCCGACCCGGCCGCGGGCTCCGACGCCTGCGGAGGTGGGGCTGCCGGTCGGGCGGCGTCCGACCCTGGCGCCGCGCCACCCGGCGACTCGGTCACGCCCTTGGGCGTCGGTCCCGCAAGCCAGATGACGAGCGCGAAGGCCGCGGCGCCGATCGCCAGGCCGCCGGCGACGATGCCGAGCGTCTCGAGCGCGCTCCGGGATCGGCTCGGCTCCTCCGTCCATGTGCCCGTCCCCGGCGCGGCCGGAGCCTTGCTGGCCTCGAGCTCGCGCAACGCCTCGAGGATCGAGCTCACGAGGGGGCTCCCGCGCCCGGCGCCAGCGACGGCCGGGGATAGCTGCCGGCGGCGGCGTAGAGCACGATGCGCGTGAAGCGTCCGACGCGGCCGTCGGCCTCCAGCAGGCGAGAGCGCTGGAAGCCCAGGACTGCGTCCGCCGTGGTCGGGTCGAACACGCCGCTCGCGGCGCCTCCATACGCGCCGACCCGTGCGAGCAGCCGCTGCAGGCGCGCGACCTGCGGGCCGCGCGCCTCGGCGCCGAAGGTCCGTCCGAGGCTCTCGAAGTCGCGCCAGAGGATGTACGCGCGCCCGAGCCAGACGCGGTCGAGGAAAGCGGCGTCGGCCCACACCGGTCCGCCGTCGACCGAGAGCACGACACCTCGGTCGTCGACGCCGAGGAGCCCCGCGTAGCGCGGCTCCGCGGCGCCCGGGACCCGGAGCTCGAGCAGCGCCGGGAGGTCGAGCAGACGGACCATGCTGAGGTTCCCCGTGAGCGGAATGACCTCCAGGCCGCGCCGCCAGGCCATGGGCTCGAGTTGGGCCGGCACCTCGACCTCGTCGGCACCCAGTCCCGGCACCCGCCATGCGGCGAGGATCGCGTCGAGGGCAGCCCGGGCGCTCCGCCGGGCGTCGAGCGCGGCGAGCCGCTGCTCGAGCTCGGTGGGCGTGGCAAGCGGCGCGACCCGCGGCGCCGGTGGGGCAGGCGCCGGGCTCGTCGTCGCCGCGACGGCGAGCGGCGCCGGCGCCAGGGACGGCGGCGGCTCGCTCACCGCGGGCGCCGCCGGGCTCGACCTGCCGCCGCCGTCGGGGAGCACGGCGGGCAGCCGCCGCTCGAGCCGCGGCACGCCGAGCGTGATCACCGCTAGCACGACCGTGGCCACGGCCGCAGCCCACTCGAGCCGCCGCCGCACCGGCGACCACCGTCGCAGCGGCACCGTGCCGATCTCGCGGTACGCCTGCAGCACGGCGCGCGCGTTCACCCGCCGCCGGCGCGCGACGTAGGCGACCAGCAGGGCCCGGTGCGCGATCATGTTCACCAGCCGCGGGACGCCGCGCGAGAAGCGATGCACGAGCCGGAGCGCGGGCCGCGTGAAGAGGTCCGTCACCTTCCCGCCGCTCGCCACCTTCAGGCGGTGGCGGACGTAGGCCGTCGTCTCCTCGGCGGTGAGCGGCCCCAAGTGCCAGCGCAGCGTGATGCGCTGATTCAGCTGCGCGAGCGCGGGATCGACGAGCAGCGCGGCGAGCTGGGGCTGTCCGACCAGCACCAGGCGCAGGAGCTTCTCGGTGCTGGTCTCCAGGTTCGAGAGCAGGCGGAGCTGCTCGAGGACCTCGATCGAGACCGCCTGGGCCTCGTCGAGGACGACGACCGACAGGCGGCCCGCCTTGCGCTCCGCCAGAAGGTGCGTGTTGAGCGCGTCGGTCAGGTCGGCCTGCGTGCCGCTCGCGGCAGCCACCCCGAGCTCCCGGGCGATACGCTGGAGGAGCTCCTCGGCCGACAACGCCGGATTGAAGACGTAGGCGATCGCCACCTCGGGCCCGAGGTCCTCGAAGAACGTCCGCAGGAGCGTGGTCTTGCCGGTGCCGATGTCGCCGGTGATGCAGACGAAGCCGCCCGGCTCGGTGAGCCCCAGCCGGAGATGCGCGAGCGCCTCGCGGTGCTTGGGGGAGAGGAAGAAGTAGCGCGGGTCGGGCGTCAGCCGAAACGGCGCATCCACCAACCCGAAAAACCGTTCGTACACCGCTCCGCCTCCCCGCGCTCGCCTGGCGTCGATCTATAGCAGATCCCGCCACCTGGCCGCGAGCACGCTGGACATGCCCCGCCGGCAGGACTAGCAGAACAAGCCGGTCGGGCCGGGCCGCCGCCCCGCGCGATCGGAGGGTCGATGAAGGACTACTCGATGATGGAGCCGGCGCTCGAGTTCCTCGCGCCGTACGGCCCGGATCTGCGCAACGGACTCACCAGCCACGCGCCGATGGCGGTCGAGGCGCTCGCCGCCATGGGGCGCGCCGACGCGGTGATGCCCTGGCTCGAGGCCTACCGCAGGGGGATGGAGCCGCGGCCCGTCGCGCACCAGCAGATCGGGCGCGACGACTGGCGTGCCGCGCTGGGAAGCACGGATCGTGTCGCCGACTGGGACGCGTTCTTCGCGAACGAGCTCGCGGAAGCACCCTGGAGCGAGGTGCTCGCGCGCTGGACCACGCGCCTGGCGCCCGGCATCTGCGCCTCCGCGATGCATGGCGTGATCCGCGTCGGCCACGCGGCACGAAGCCTCGGTGAAGCGGAGACCGCGACGCGCATCCGTGAGCTCGCCGACGGACTCGGCTACTGGGCCGCGGCCTACCAGACGCTGCCGACCGCTCGGAGCGCGTCCGGCGCGACGCGAGCGCGCGAAGCGATCGCCCGGGTGCCCGTCGTCCCGCCCGCGCAGCGGAAGTTCAGCGGAACCATCGTTTCGTCGCTCGTGGCGCTCGATGACTTCCCCGACTTCGCGTCCGTGATCGAGCTGCTCGACGTGAGCCCCGAGCCGGCGCGCGTGATCTCCGACCTGACCGAGATCTTCGCCCGCGTGTACCTCGCGAACGCGCGCGACTTCCTCGGCGCGATCGTGTTCGTCCACGGCGTCACCAGCGCGACCGCAGTGCGGTCGATCCTGCCCTACCTGCCGGACGCGACCGCGCGCGACGCCACGCGCTACACCTGGCAGGCGGGATGCGCGCTCTACTCGGCGTTCGGGAGCTCACCGGCGCCGGCCGGCGAGCTCGAGCCGCCGCGCGAGTCTGGCGACACGCTGATCGACATGGCGATCGCCAACGGCGACGAGCACGCGATCAAGTTCACGGAGGCGTGCCTCCGGGAGCACGAGCTGAATCCGTCGCCCGCGTACCTCGCCGCCGCGCGCCACGCCCTCGGGGTGCTCGCGGCGCATTGATCGCGGGCCGGGCTGGTGAGGGACGTCTTCGTCGACGACGTCGTGAGCGAGCTCACCGGCTCCCCCGAGGGAGCGCTGCTCGGCACCGCGGACGCGCAGCGCTGCGCGGCCGCGAAGCTCAGGGCAACGGCGAGGACGATGCGTTCGTCAACGACGTGGTCATGGAGCTGGTGCCAACGAGCACGACCACGACGACGAGCACCCTCATCACCCTGCCCCTCACCACGACCACCGTGGTCCTGCCTTCCACCACCACCAGCAGCACCTTGATCGCTTGCACCGGAGTTGTGTTCCCCGCATGCAGCCTGGGAGGCTGTCCCGGCGCGTTGCACTGCACGGGCAACACCCTTCTCGGGGCGTGCGTCTGTCAGTGAACGGCGCGGGGCGGCGATCCGCCAGAAAGCGACCGCACGTACGTTGGGCGCAGTCCGCGCCGGGGTGCCTCTCGGCGGCTCCCCCGTCGACCGCTTCCAACGTCGATTCGGCAATCGTTTTCTGCGCCGGCGCTGCGGCGAGTGCGGCAGCAGGCGTGTCGGCTTAGGACCGTGGCCGCTTGCCGTGCGGTTGCAACCTCGTCTATAGACGGCGCCCACTGTGCTTCCGAATCCCGATCGAGCCGGCACCGTGCGCGGAGAGGACACCGTCACATGAGAGCACGTCGCGCTGCTGCAGTCGTTGCGTTCGCGCTGCTGTCCGGCTCCGCCGCAGCGCAGAACGCGGTGGAGCGCGTCGCGATCAAGGGCGCGCAGGACATGATCGTCGTGCCGAAGGACTGGAACGGCGGCCTGTTCATCTATGCGCACGGCTACACGGCCGACAAGCGCCTCCTGGCGCCGCTCCCCGCCGATCCGAGCAAGGTACCCCTGCTCCTGCTGCCGGGCCTGGCCTTCGTGCCGCCCGGGTATGCGTCGGCCGTCACCACCTTCCGCTCGGTCGGCTGGTACGTGAAGGATGCGGTGAAGGACATCGAGAACCTGCGGCGGTACTTCGTGAAGAAGCACGGGAAGCCAAAGCACACATACATCTGGGGGCACTCGGGCGGCGGCATGGTGACCGAGGCGGTCATCGAGTACTTCCCCGGCACCTACGAGGGAGCGGCCCCGATGTGCGGCACCGGAGCGGGCGCGTGGCGGAACTTCAACGCCGCCCTCGATCTGCGCCTCGCCTACGAGACCGTCTGCCGTGACGTGCCGGCGGCGCGCTTCGCGTGCCGCGTGTGCTCGGACGGGAAGAGCCGCTGCCTGGCGGATGCGCACTGCCCCGCCGGCCAGACGTGCGGCGACACCGAGGCGCCGGCGGCGCCGGAGGACGGGCTCGGGCCGGAGTGCACGGCCTTCCTGCTCGATCATCCCGAGACCTTCACCGAGAGCCCGACGTCGCTCGGCGGGGACTTCGTGACCCCTCCCCTGACGGCGTGCTTCGGAGACCTGAATCCGGGCGGCGCCCCCTCCGCCGAGCAGGCGGCGCGGAAGGACCTCTTCCTGCGCGCCACCCAGCTCCGCGAGAGCTTCCTCGCCACCGACATGTTCTTCGCCACGATCGGCATGGCCGAGGTCGTCCATCGCCGCACCCACGGCCACCACCCGTGGGGGAACATCGACGTGGACTACGCCTCCCCGCTCCTCACGCCGGCGGAGCAGACGGCGCTCAACGCAGGCATCCCTCGCGTCGCCGCCGACGCCGACGCCGTCCGCTACATGCGCCGCTTCTACGAGCCGCGCGGGCGCACGCGGTCGAAAGTGATCACGGTGCACGCGCTCGACGACGGCCTCGTCCTGCCGGAGAACGAGGACAAGTACCGCGAGGCCTTCGAAGCGGCGGGGACCAGCGACCGGCTCGTCCAGCTCTTCACGCCGACCGGGGGGCACTGCATCTTCCTGGCGGCATGGACCCCGGCCCTGCAGGCCCTGACCGCCTGGGTGGAGGAAGGGCGGAAGCCCTCCACGACCTCGGTGTCGCCCACGTGCGGCAACTGCCTCACGGACCAGACGCCCGGGCCCTGGGGCCTCAGGGTGGTGGAGCGGCGCGCGAAGGGCGCGCCGGTGCGCACGCTGGTGTGCAGCGCGGAGCCCGGGGACTGCCCGGCGGGCGCGACCTGCGTCGAGGCGCAGCACCACTGCCGCTGACGCGGGCGGGTCGCTTCTTCCGCGATCCCCTGCCCGCACGAGACGCCCCAGCGAGCGAACGACGGATTTCGCTCGCTCCTCCGTTCAAGCCGACGAGCCCGCGACACGACACGGGAAGCGGGGAAAGGAGGATCGGAAATGATCGTGAAGCGTGAGTGGAGAACTACGGTGGTCTTCGCACTGGCAATTCTCTTCCTGAGCCTCGCGGTGTCCGTCCGGGCGCACGACTTCTCCCGCGGCGCCTTTCGTCGAAGCGGCGTCGCCGGGCGGCGGGGTCCGCACGCCGGCGGACTGCTGTTGCGTCTGATCTTCCCATGCAGGGGTGACTGCTTCGACGCCGATCGCACCTGTGACGAGATGGCGGAGTCCGCAGCGGTGACGTGCGCCGAGCAAACCTGCGACGCCTCGCTTCAGGCCGCCCGCACCGCGTGCCAGACCGATCCCGCGTCGGAAAACTGCCAGAGCGCCCGGACCGCGCTGTCATCGTGCATTCAGCCGTGCCTCGACACGGAGCAGTCGGCGGTCGCGTCCTGCCGCACCACGATTCAGGCGTGTCTCACCGCGTGCGGCAGCAGCTAGAGGAGCCAACGTACCGGGCCGTGCGTCACGCAGAAAGGTCCTTCGCATGATCGTCAGGCGAATCCGCCGGTCGAGTCTTCCACCCCTGGTTCTCATTCCGGTCCTGGCCGTGCTTGCCTGGGCGCGCGCGGTGCCCAGCGGTGTCGGTGACGCCTGGGGGCCGTTCTACAAGGCCCCGGCGCAGCCGCGTGCACCGTCCACACATTCATCGCAGCAGGGGAGCGCCTCGACGAGCTGGGTCCGGCGCTGGAACGGGATCGCGATCGACGCCAGCGGGCTCGACCACACGCCCGTGGCGCCCGGGGAGAACCGGGTCTTCGGGGAGCAATTCGGCCCCGGGCGCGCGAGCCGGGCGATGGCCATCGTCCACATCGCGATCTTCGATGCGGTGAACGCGATCGCCGGCGGCTACCGGAGCTACGGCGGCCTTCCGCTCGCACCCCGCGGCACCTCCATGAAAGCCGCGATCGCGCAGGCGGCGCACGATACGCTGGTCGCGCTCTTCCCCTCGCAGACAGGGAGCTTCGACGCGCGACTCGAGGAAGACCTCGGCTGCATCCAGGACGCGGTCGCAAGAGGGAAAGGGATCGACCTGGGGCATCGGGCGGCCGCCGCGATCCTCGGGCTCAGGGCCGGCGACGGATCCGAGCACGCCGAGCCTCGCGTCGGCGTCGATTTCATCACCAGCGACGAGCCCGGCAAGTGGCGCCAGGATCCGATCAGCCAGCTCCCGCTCGCTCTGGGCGCATACTGGGGCGCGGTCAAACCGTTCGTCCTGCACTCCGCCGACCAGTTCCGGGTTCCGCCGCCACCCGCCCTCGATGGCCCGCAGTACGCCGCCGCCTTCGACGAGGTGAAGCGCCTCGGCGGCGACGGCAGTGACACGCCGACGGTGCGAACCGAGGACCAGACGATCGCGGGTATCTACTGGGCCTACGACGGCACGCCGAGCCTGTGCGCGCCACCGCGGCTGTACAACCAGATCGCGGTCACGATCGCCGACCAAATGGGCTCGGACACCGTCGGGCTGGCGCGGCTGCTGGCGCTCGCGAACGTGGCGATGGCCGACGCGGGCATCGCCATCTGGGAGTCCAAGTACTCCTATCAGCTCTGGCGCCCGGTCACGGGCATCCGTGAGGCCGATCCGGGTAGCGGCCCGACGGGCTCCGGCGACGGCAACCCCGCCACGGTCGGCGATCCGACCTTCATGCCGCTCGGCGCACCGGCCAGCAACCTCGCCGGGCCGAACTTCACACCGCCCTTCCCGGCCTACCCCTCCGGACACGCCGGCTTCGGGGGCGCCCTCTTCCAGACCCTACGCACCTTCTACGGGACCGACGACATCGCCTTCACCTTCGTGTCGGACGAGTTCGACGGGGTGACGCAGGACAACGGCGGCACCGTGCGCCCGCTCCTCCCGCGCAGCTTCTCCTCGCTGTCCGAGGCCGAGGAGGAGAATGGCCAGAGCCGCATCTACCTCGGTATCCACTGGGCCTTCGACAAGACCGAGGGCATCGCCCAGGGCCGGCGCGTGGCGGACTACGTGTTCGCGAACGCGTTCGGGCGGCTGCCGCGAACGCGGAGCCGCTGACGGGTCATGACATGGGGAGCGCGAGAAAGGAGGAAGGCGGAGGGTCCGGTAGCCGGCGCCGGCGACGGATTTTCCGCGCTCGGCCGTTCAAGTGTGAAGGAGAGGTGGACGATGGCGCAGCCCCCCATGATCGAGGCTCATCACCCGCTTCTGCGACGCCGAGAAGCGCTCCTTGCTCTCGGCGGCGGCATCGGCGCCATCTGGTACGCGTCACGCCGAGTCCGCGCGATCCGATCCGCGTTCGCGGTCCCCAGCGCGTCGGCCGCCGTCCCGTGCGTGCTCACCCCCGAGCAGACCGAAGGCCCCTACTACATCGCCAGCGAGCCCTTCCGCTCGGACGTCACCGAAGACCGCGCCGGCCTTCCCCTCCTGCTCCATTTGCGGGTGCTGCACGCGACCACCTGCAAGCGGATCGAGGGCGCCACCGTGGAGATCTGGCACTGCGACGCCGGAGGCAACTACTCGGGGTTCAGCGCGGGGTCGGACCGCACCTTCCTGCGCGGCCAGCAGACGACGAACGGAGCCGGCCGCGTGACGTTCGAGACGATCTACCCGGGCTGGTACATGGGCCGGACGGCCCACATCCACGTCAAGGTCCACGTCGGGGGCGCGGTGGTCCACACCGGCCAGCTCTATTTCCACGACGCCATCACCGACGCCGTGTACGCGAAGGCACCCTATGCCGCGCGCGGAGGGCGCGACACCACCAACGCGACCGACGGGATCTACACGAACGGCGGAGCGCGCTCCATGCTCAGGCTGCGCGAGCGCCACCAGGGCTACAGGGGGAAGATGGTCCTCGGCGTCCACGCCTGACGGCGCCCCGGTCTGCGACGGAC
>WNGI01009106.1_pt1 | contig 13946 bp, 16 predicted proteins | sample 5400621 | NCBI WGS metagenome assembly WNGI01 (sample SAMN13153374, study PRJNA577476) | soil metagenome | isolation source: 20 cm soil or saprolite under Garry oak tree replicate 1 | place: USA:California | collected 2016-06-15
CAAGCACACGACGGTGCCGCCGCGCCGCGAGTCGCTCGTGATCCTCGGCCCCCGCGGGGTGGTGCGGCTCGTGAAGCAGCTCGCCGAGGGCTATGGGTCGTGGCTGCTCGACCCCGGCTTCCCGATCGGCATTCTCGACGTGCAGAACGGCGAGCCGTTCCCGCTCGACGCCGACGTGAGCCTCGAGACCTTCCCGGTGCCCCACACCCCCGAAAGCGTGGCGCTGTCCCTCACCGCGCCCGAGGGACGGCTGGTCTATACGGGCGACACCGGGCCCTCGAGCGAGCTGGCCCGGTGGGCCGCCGGTGCCGACCTGCTGCTCGCGGAGTGCTCGCTCCCCAAGGAGATGGCCATGGACAGCCATCTCACCCCGGAGCAGGCGGGGGACCTGGCCCGGGACGCCAAGGCGCGCCAGCTCGTCTTGACGCACTTCTATCCGCCGGTTGAAACTTCGGACCCGGCGCGGACGGCCGGGACGCGGTTCACCGGACGGGTGACGGCGGCCCGCGATGGCGACCGGTTCACCATCGGAGGGAAGTAGCGGTGCTGATCGTGATGCGCCACGGCGCGACGGAGGCGGAGGTCCGGCGCGTCATCGCGGTGATCGAGGAGATGGGGTACAAGGCCCGGCCGATGCCGGGGGCGCAGCGCACGGCCGTCGGGCTGGTCGGGAACGACGGCCGGGTCGACGCCTCGCGCTTGGAAGGCCTCCCCGGCGTCCAGGACGTCATCCACGTCACCAAGCCGTACAAGCAGGTGAGCCGGGAGTGGAAGGCCGAGAACACCGTGGTGCGGCTCCCGGGCGGCGTCGCCGTGGGCGGCACCGAGGTCGTTACCATCGCGGGACCGTGCTCGGTCGAGAGCGAGCGGCAGATCATCGACGCGGCGCGGCAGGTGAAGGAGGCCGGGGCCGTGATCCTGCGCGGCGGCGCCTGGAAGCCGCGCACGTCACCGTACGCGTTCCAGGGGCTGGGCCGGCCGGGGCTCAAGCTGCTCGCGAAGGCGCGCGAGGAGACGGGTCTCCTCATCTGCACCGAGGCGATGGATCCCGAGGGCCTTGGTTACGTGGCCGAGGTCGCGGACATCATCCAGATCGGCGCCCGCAACATGCAGAACTCCACGCTGCTCAAGGCCGCGGGCCGGGCGCGGAAAGCGGTGCTCCTGAAGCGCGGGATGGCTGCGACCATCGAGGAGCTGCTCCTCTCGGCCGAGTATGTGCTCGCCGAGGGCAACCACGACGTGATCCTGTGCGAGCGCGGCATCCGCGGATTCGACACCGCCACGCGCAACGTGTTCGACCTCACCGCCATCCCCGTGGTGCACAAACTGTCGCACCTGCCGATCATCGCGGATCCATCACACGGCACGGGGCTGCGCGACAAGGTGATCCCGATGGCGCGCGCGGCCGTTGCCGCCGGGGCGGACGGCATCATGGTCGAAGTGCATCCCAACCCCGAGCAGGCACTGTCGGACGGTGCGCAGACCCTGTTCCCCGACCAGTTCGCCCAGCTGATGCGCGAGGTCCGCGTGATCGCAGAGGTGATCGGGCGGCGCGTGGCCGAGCCGGCGTCGGTGGGGGCGTGAGAACGGAAAACGCGGAATGCGGAAGTCGGAACGCGGAACAGCCGAGCCAACGCTGGTATGCATGTTCCGCGTTCCGCGTTCCACGTTCCGCGTTTCTCGCGATCGGAATCACCCTTGCGCTCCAGAGCCCCGACCCCTGGCCCATCCTCGACCGCGCCAGCGCCACCTACCAGACGATCACCAGCCTCTCGGCCGACTTCGTCCAGATCATCACGAATCCGATGATCGGCACGCCCGACACAACGCGCGGCCGGCTGTACCAGATGCGCCCCAGCCGCTTCTCCATGCGGTTCACTGCCCCGAAGGGTGATCGCATCGTGGCGGACGGCCGTTTCCTCTGGCTGTACACGCCGAGCACCACGCCGGGTCAGGTCATCCGGTCGCGCATCCCCGAATACGGCACCACCGGCCCCAATCTGATCGGACAGTTCGTGGAGCAACCGCGCGAGCGCTATACGGCGCACTACGTCCGGGCAGACTCGCTCCCCGACAGGGTGCGTGGGGACGGGGGCGGGGGCGGGGGCCCCGTCGACATCATCCGGCTCGTGCCGAAGGGGCGCGACGAACCCTACAGCGAAGCGACGATCTGGGTGGGTCGGGAAGACGCCTTGGTACACCGTGTCGACATCGTCGAGAGCTCCGGCCAGGAGCGCACGGTGATCCTGCGAAACATCCGGGTGAACGCCGGCGTGCCCGGTCGCGAGCTCACGTTTTCCCCCCCGGCCGGCGTGCGGGTGGTGGATCAGTAGGCCTTCTTCAAACAGATCCTTCGCGAAGCGACGGAGCCTGTCATCTGCTTTCCGAGGATTGATTCCGCAGAATTTGCTCGTCCAGCCAGCGATCGACGATGCTCTTCCGAAAGCGCCACTCCTTTCCCAGCTTCGCCGCCGGAATCCGTTTCTCCTGTGCCCACTTGTAGATGGTCTGCGGGGTAAGCCGCAGATACCGAGCGACTTCTTCGAGCGTCAAGATCTCGTTGTCACCATCCCGAGTCATGGGCGCTTGCGTCGATGGGCGGAGTCGGCCCCCGTGTCGATCGGCGGAATGACGAAGCCGCGAAATCGGGGGATCGAGTCTTGCCTGCCGGGTGAGGGAGTCGGCTTCTCGTCTCCGTGCATCAGCTTGTTCACCGCGTAGATGATCGCGGCGTAGAAGTTGCCCTGATACGTGCCGAACACCTGAAAGGGCTGGTTGCGGTCGCCAAGAAACGGGCGAAGACTCCAGGCCAATTGGATGCCGACGAAGGCGAACAACAGCGCCCACGCGCGCATGATGGTGAGAGCCTTCCGAGGATAGACGCCGCGCTTCTCGCAGACCACACTGAGCCCCTCATGCAGCGCATACATCCCGAACAGCCCCGCCACGCCGGCGATCGCGATGTTCAGCAGGTGTTGGAAGTAGTAGTTCGCGCCGGTGATGAGAAAGAACGCCGTGATCGGCACGAAGGCGGCGAGCAAGACGGAGGTGAGCGCCAGCGCGCCGAACACCAGCACGGCCACCTGCAGCAGGCGCAACCGGGAGCCGACGAGCACCTGCACCACGAAAAACGCGGGAAAACAGACGGCAAAGGTCGCGAAGAACAGAAACGGCAGCTTGACGCCCGCGGAGATGGCCTGCGCGGGACCCGAATAGGCGCCCGCGACGAGGCCGAAGAACCCGGCAAGGACGATGATCGTGACGACGGCGTATCGAAGCTTGCTGCGAAGCGCGACGCCCTCGACGACCTCCTCGAAGAAGCGCTCCCGGTCGCTCAGCAGCGCTTTGAGGAAATCGGAGTAGCTCGTGATCGGCTGGTCTCGAGCCATGGCCGGACCCCACCTCAGGTGTGAGGCCCAAGTTACCTTTTTACTGCTGTTATGTCAAGTTTAATGATGTTATCTGATGTTTACTGGGCGTGGTGCGGCGCGAGCGCCCCCGCGACTTGGGCGGCGGTCGCTTCGTCCATTCCCCGCGTCTGCGCCAACTCGAGGGCTGCTCGCCCGAGCGCGCGATACAGCACGGCGTCGTCGTGCGTCAAGGCCCCGAGATGGCGGCGGATGGTCGTTGCATCGCCCCGCGCTACGGGACCGGTGAGCGCCGCCATCGGCTCCTGGCGGGTCAGGTTCTCGAGCGTCCCCTCCACCAGCGGCCGCAGTGCCCGCCACGCCTCCGCGTCCGAGAGCCCGGCATGGCGCAACAGGCGCTGCGCCACCGCCTCCACCACCACGAAATAGTTGGAAGCGAACACCGCGCTCGCGTGATAAATCGGCTTGGCCTTGGACGGGATGTGAAACGGCCGCAGGCCGAGATCGTGGGCCAGCGCCTCGGCCGCCCGCACCGCGGGGGGCATTCCCTCCACTGCTGCCCAGGCGCCCTTCAGCCGGTCCGCTGCGTGCGACGGATCGGAGATGGTCTGGAGCGGATGGAGCGACCCGAGGGCAGCGCGGGACTCGACCAAGGGACCGAGCGCCTCCTGACCTTGGGAGCCGGAGAGGTGCAGCACCACCTGGTGGCGGTGGATCGCTCCTGCGCGGGCCAGTGCTTCCGCGAGAGGCCGGATGGCGTCGTCCCGCACGGCCAGAATGACGACGCCCGCCTCGGCGATCCAGGCGGGCGCGGCGTTCTCCGGGCCAACGGTCAGCGAGAGGGGTTTCGGGACCGGTTTCTTGCTGCGGCCGTGAAGGCGAACGTCGTAGCGTCTCCCCTCCCCCACGCGCGCGAGCGCGAGCGCCAAGCCGACACCGGCGCGGCCGGGTCCGATGATCCCCACGACGTGGGGCGCCACCTTAATTCCGCAGGGTCGCCGGCGCCTGGGCGGCCGCTAAGGCGAGGAGATCCTGGGGTGACTTGGCGCGGCGTGCCAGGCCCAGCGCGGCCTGCACCTGGCGGTCTTCCTCCTTCTGACGGCGCACTTCCGCCGGACGACCGAACACGTAGCGTGCGATCTCGTATCCCAGGTCCTGGGTGATGACATCGTGGGCGCCCGCGATGACACTGTCCGGCAGCGCGACGCCCCGCGCCCGCAGCCGCCGGATGACCTCGTCCGCCATGTCCGTCGTGACCGAGAAGTCAGGACTCTTCACGCGGCCCGACGTCTTGATCTCGAGCGCGTAGGCGGTGCGCACGTCCCAATAGGTGGGGATCTTGTTGCCCAATGCTTTGACGAAGGCGCGCTCCGCGGTCGTGAAGGTGTCGGGCGCGACGAACAGGTCCGGCCGAATCCCGCCGCCGCCCAGGACGACCCGGCCGTGGTCGGTGTGAAATACCAGGGAGGAATCGACCTTCGTGCTGTCGTGCCCCAGCTCGGCGGCCTCGGCCTGCGCGAGCTGGTCCTCCTCGTTCTTGCTCTTGCGCTGAATCGTCCGGCCGCTCGGCGTGAACCAGCGCGCGGTGGTGAGCTTCAACGCCGTTTCGGGCGTGAGCTGCCACAGCGACTGCACGAGCCCCTTCCCGAAGGTCGGCGTTCCGACGACCACCGCGCGGTCGTGATCCTGCAGCGCGCCGGTAATGATCTCGGCCGCGCTCGCCGTGCCGCCGTTCGTGAGCACCACCACCGGCAGGTGCGGCCACGGCTGTGGCTTCGCGTCGCGGTAGGTCTTCGACGTGGTGGGCGCGCGGCCCCGGGTCTCCACGACTTCCTGTCCCGGGTCGAGGAACAGCTCGCTCACCGCCACGCCCTGGTCCAGCAATCCGCCGGGGTTCCCCCGCAGATCGAGCACCAGCGACTTCATCCCCTTCTGCACGAGACCGTTCACGGCGTCGGTGAGCTCCTGGGCGGACGTCTCGCTCACGGGCGTGAGCAGAACGTAGCCGACCTTGTCGTCGAGCATCATCGAGACCTGGACCGAGCGGATGTGAATCGTGGCGCGCGTGAGCTTGAAGGTGAGCGGCTGGTCGACCCCGACCCGGCGCACCCTGAGCTCCACCGCGCTGCCCGGGTCGCCGCGCAGCTGCTTCACGGCCTGATCGTTCTTCCAGCCCTCGGTCGAGCGACCGTCCAGCGTGATGATCTGATCGCCCGACTGGATTCCCGCCCGCTCCGCGGGTGTGTCGGGGAGCGGCGCCACGACGGTGATCCATCCGTCCCGTACATCGATTTGGATGCCGAGCCCGCCGTAGTTGCCGGTCGTCGCCTCGTTCAACGCCCGGAAGTCGTCCCGCTTCAGGAACACCGAATACGGATCGTGCAGCTGGTCGAGCATGCCGTCGATCGCCATCTGGTACAGCCGGCGCTCCTCGATCGAGTCCACGTAGAAGTCGGCCACGTGTGCGAGGACGTCTTCGAACAGCCGCGCCTGCTGGTAGACGGACCCCGTCGGCTCGGTCTGGCGCTGCAGCAGCCAGCCTCCGGTGGCGAGCGCCAATCCCGCCACTGTGGTCACGATCACGATATTCCGGAGCTTCATGAGACGCCTCGTGGTGAGAGTGCGGTCACCGCCATGACTTCGCGCCAGGCGGCCTCTTGCACAGCCTTCTTCGACTGCGTCGCGTCGACGTGCACCACGCCCGGCCCTGCCGCGCGGCGGTACGCCTCGAGCACGCGGCCGTGAAACGAGTCGTCCTGGCGCTCGAACCGATCCTGGACCTTGCGCGCGGCCTGTTGCCGGGCCCGGCCCACCTCGACCGGCACATCGAGGACGAGCGTGACGTCCGGGACGAGGCCGCCGGTGGCGAGCCGGATAGCGTGCGCCACGGCCTCGGCGGGCAGTCCGCCCCCCGCCACCTGGTATGCCATCGTCGAGAGGTCGAACCGGTCCGCCACGACCACCTCCCCGGCCTCGAGCGCCGGCCGAATGACCCGGTGGACCAGGTCGGCCCGGGCCGCGAGAAACAGGAACAGCTCCGCGACCGGCGACATCTCATGGGGAAACTTGAGCGCCACCTTGCGCGCCGCCTCCGCCACCGGCGTGCCGCCCGGCTGGCGCACCGCCGTCACCTGGAGTCCCTCGGCGGCGAGCCGCGCCGCGAGCCAGCGCACCAGCGTGGATTTCCCCGCCCCTTCCGGGCCCTCCACGACGATGAAGACGCCCATCAGCCCAAGGTAATTATGGGGCTCGCCGCCCCCTGCTTCATGCCTTCGTAGATCCGCGCGTTCACCTTGGCCATGAACTTCTCGAAATTCGCTTGCGCGGCTACGACCTGCTGATACACCGAATTCGCCTGGACGCTCTGGAGCGCCCGGTCGTACCGCTCCACCTGATCCTTCGCGGGCTCGCGCCCCTCCTGCGCGGAACGCTCGATCTCCTGGGCGATGCGTTCGACCTCGGCGAGGAGCTGCCGGCACGTGGCGTCCTCCTTCATCCGCTCGCTCGCGCGGAGCAGCACCTTGTACTCCTCGCTCTGTCCCAAGAGCCGCCCCAGCTCGCTCGCCTTCTGGTCGATCACGTGCCCCCCTCCGCGTCGAGGCCCGCCATCAAGAAGCGCGGCCGGCCGAAAAGGTCATCGTACACCGCCACCTGCGACCAGCCGTGTCGCAGCGCGAGCGCCCGCACTTGATCGGCGCGCCGCTCGTCGAGTTCGAGCGCCACGAACCCGCCAGGCTCCAGCAGCGCCCTCGCGCCCGCCAGCAGGGCCCGCGTGGCGGTGAGGCCGTCGGCCCCGCTCACCAGTGCCTCACGCGGCTCGAACTGCAGTACCGCCGGATCGAGCGCGCCATACTCCGCCTCCGTCAGATACGGAGGATTCGAGACGATGGCCCGATAGCGCTTACCGGCGAGGGGGGCGAGCAAGTCGCCCTCGCGCACCTCGACCGGCACCGCGGGCCGCACGAGCGCCACGTTCTCGCGGGCCAAGGCCGCCGCCTCCGCAGAGCGCTCGACCGCGACCACTCGCTCGAAGGGACCTTCGACCGCCAGCGAGAGCGCGATGCAGCCGCACCCGGTACCAATGTCCGCGACGACACCACGCCTCCCGCCTCCCGCATCCCGCATCCCGGCTTCTCGCAACACGAGGTCCACCAGTCCCTCGGTCTCCGGTCGCGGGATCAGGGCCCGCGGGTCGAGCTTCAGGTCGAGCGTACGGAAGCCCGTGCGGCCGACGGCGTACGCGAAGGGAACGCCGCGCGAACGCTGCTCCACCGCGTGCCAGAACGGCTCCACGAGCTCCACCGCGGGCTCCTGGGCGCGTCGCAGCCACACGTCGCCCGGATTGGTCCCCGCACCGGCTACGGCTGCCCACAGCATCACCGCTTCGCGGCGCGGGCCGGGCAGGCCCGAGGCGGCGAGACGGTCGGCGGCGTCCTGCAGCGCCTCGCCGATCGAGATCGGGTGCGCAGCGCGCTCAGACACTGAGCCGCTCCTTTTCACCCGCGAGCCGCAGGGCGTTGATCAGGTCGTCGAGGCTACCGTCCAGCACCTCGGAGAGGTTGTGGACGGTGTAGTGGATGCGATGGTCGGTGACGCGGTTCTGAGGGAAGTTGTACGTGCGAATCTTGGCGGAGCGGTCTCCCGTGCCGACCTGGGCTCGGCGCTCGCGGGCGCGGGCCGCTTCCTGTTCGGCAATCATCTTGTCGAGCAGGCGGGAGCGCAGCACCTCGAGCGCCCTGATCTTGTTCTGCAGCTGACTCTTCTGGTCCTGGCACTGGACCACGAGATTCGTGGGCAGGTGCGTGATGCGCACGGCGCTGTCGGTCGTGTTGACGCTCTGGCCGCCGGGTCCCTGGGAGCGGAAGACGTCGATCCGGAGGTCCTTCTCTTCGATCTTCACGTCGACCTCCTCCGCTTCGGGGAGCACGGCCACCGTCGCCGCGGACGTATGGATGCGCCCTTGCGCCTCGGTAACGGGAACGCGCTGGACCCGGTGGACCCCCGACTCGTATCGCAGCGTCCCGTAGACGCCGGGCCCGCGGGCGGCGAAGATGGCCTCCTTCAGACCCCCGAGATTCCCTTCTGAGAGCGAGACGACCTCGACCTTCCAGCCCCGCCGCTCGCAGAATCGCGTATACATGCGAAACAGCTCGGCGGCGAACAGGGCCGCCTCGTCACCGCCCGTGCCGGCGCGGATTTCCACGATGGCATCGCGGTCATCGAGGGGGTCCGCGGGGGTGAGCAGGTCGGCGAGCCGCCGCTCGAGCCGCTCGATCTCGGGACGCAGCCGCTCGACGTCCGCGCGCGCCAGCTGCGACAGCTCGGGATCGCGGTCCTGAAGCAGCTCGAGCGCCTGGGCGAGCTCCCGCTCGAGCCGCTCCCGCCGCTCGTACCCCTGGCGGATCTGGTCGAGCCGGGCGTGCTCGCGGCCCAGCTGCTTCAGTTTGGCCGGATGCCGCGCGGTCTCGGGGTCGGCCAGCTCTCGGGCGACCTCCTCCGCCCGCGCGAGCGCCTGGCGGAGTCGGGCCTCCACTGTCAGCCTGCGGCCTTCTCGGTCCCGTATTTCTGGCGGAAACGCTCCACCCGCCCGGCCGTATCCATCAGCTTCTGCTTGCCGGTGAAGTACGGGTGGCACTTGGCGCAGACCTCGACATGAATCACGGGCACGGTGGAGCGCGTGACGAAGTTGTTGCCGCACGCGCACTGCACGGTGGCCCGCTGATAGGCGGGGTGAATCCCGGGTTTCACTGCACTCGATCCGACACCAGCCCGGCTTGGACGTAAGCTTGCGCGACCATCGACCCCACCACGCCCGAGGGGAAGTCCATCGTGTCGGTCACGGCGATCCTCCAAAAGGTCCCGCTGTTCAGCCAGCTAGCGCCCGTCGAGCTCGAGCGGGTGGCCGAAATCACACGCGAGCGGAGCTACCCGCGCAACTCGGTGATCCTGTTCGAAGACGATCCGGGTGACGCCCTCTACGTCGTCGCCACCGGGCAGGTGAAGGTCGTGCTCATCGGCGAGGACGGGCGCGAGGTCATCCTCTCGGTGCTGGGCGAGGGGGATTTCTTCGGTGAGATGTCGCTCATCGACGAGGAACCCCGCTCGGCGCACGTGATCGCGATGGAAGACTCGAACCTGCTCGTGATCCGGCGCGAGGACTTTCAGGCCATTCTGCAGCAGTCGCCCGGTATCGCCATGGGGCTGTTGCGGGAGCTGTCCCGGCGCCTGCGGCGGGTGGACGAGAAGGTCGGCAGCCTGGTGCTGCTCGACGTGAACGGCCGCGTGGCGCAGCTGCTCCTCGACCTCGCCGACGAGGCGGGGTCGGACAAGATCACGCGCCGTCTGACGCACCACACCATCGCCCAGATGATCGGGTCGTCGCGCGAGACGGTGAGCCGTACCATGCGCGAGCTGGTGGATCGGGGGTACATCGAAATCAGCCGCCGCGAGATCCTGATCCGCGACCGCGCCGCGCTGGAAGCGTCCGCCGGCCGGTCGTGAGGTGGGTCACGAGGGTCCGGTGAGACGGCGGCTTGTCCTACCTCTCGAATTTTCCATAACTTAGCGCACGGGTACGGCGTTGCCCGGACAAATGGCCTACACGGTGACCTTTTGGGGGACGCGTGGCTCCATCCCCACCCCCGGAGCCCACACCGCGCGTTACGGCGGCAACACACCGTGCGTCGCCGTGGAGGGCACCGGCGGGCACAAGGGAGGGGGCCAGCTGGTCATCCTGGACGCGGGTACCGGCATCCGGGCGCTGGGACGCGAGCTGGTGGAGCACCAAAACGGTGCGGTACAGGCGGAGATCCTGCTGTCGCACGCGCACTGGGACCATATTCAGGGGTTGCCCCACTTCAAGCCGTTCTTCGCTCCCGGCAACGCGGTGCGCATCTGGGGCTCGCGCCAGGGGACGACGTCGCTCGAGGCCATCCTCCGCCAGCAGATGGACCCGGCCGTATTCCCCGTGCCGCTGGATGCATTGTCGGCGAAGCTCACGGTGCAGCAGGTGGAGGCGGGCGAGTTCACGGTGGGGACGTTCCGGGTGCAGGCGATGCGCCTGCGCCACCCCGGCACCACCCTCGGATACCGGCTCACGCCCGCGGCGGGCGGCCCGAGCATGGCGTACGTGACCGATAACGAGCTCGGGCCGGGCGGGCACTACGGGACCCCCGTGTCGTGGCGCAAGGACTTCGTGACGTTCCTCGGGGGTGTAGAGCTGCTCATCCACGATGCCATGTACACGCCCGAGGAGCTGGAGGAGCATCGGGGATGGGGGCACTCGACGTTCGAGGAGGCGGTGGCACTGGCGGGGGATGCGGGCGTGAAGCGCCTGGTCTTGTTTCACCATGAGCCCGAGCACGGCGACGAGGCGATCGACGCCCTGGTCGCCGCCGCCCGCCGCCAGGCGCGAACGAAGGGCCTGCCCGCCGAGGTCGTGGCGGCGCAGGAAGGGATGACACTGACCCTCTGATCTGAGGAACGGACTCTATGCGTTGGCGTTTTATCCCCGCATTGCTGTCGCTCGCGCTGCTCGGCTCGATGACACGCGAGCTGGGCGGGCAGGGCCGCGGCCAGGATACCCGACCGGGCATCGCCGTGCTGCCGTTCGACAACAGCGGCTCGTACGGGCAGGACAAGGAGAACTTCGACGCGCTGCAGAAGGGTATCGCCGGGATGCTGATCTCGGAGCTGGCCGCCAATCCGGCGGCGCGCGTGGTCGAGCGCGAGGAGATCGAGAAGCTGCTCGCGGAGCAAAGCCTCGGCGCGTCGGGCAAGGTGACCCCGGAAACCGCGGCGAAGATCGGGAAGCTCGTCGGGGCGCGCTACGTCATCGCCGGCACGTTCATCGATTTCTACGGCGACTTCCGGCTCGACGCGCGACTCGTCAACGTGGAGACCAGCGAGATCGTCAAGGTCGAGTCGGACCGCATGCAGCGCGACCACTTGTTCGACATCATCCGCACCGTCGCCGCCCGGCTGATGAAGGACACCAACCTGCCCCCGCTCTCCCGACAGGCCTCGGATCAGCGGTTGCACCGGCAGGTCCCAACGGAGGCGCTGACGTTCTACTCCAAGGCGCTCTTGTACCAGGATCGCGGCCAGAAGGAGAAGGCTGCGGAGATGTACCAGCGGGCGCTGGCCGTCTTCCCGGAGTATACCGAGGCGCAGCAGGGCCTCCAGCGCGTGAAGAACTCGTGACGTGACGTCCCGGGGCGACGCGGTGCCCAGCCCCACGCCGTGAGATATCTCCTGCTGCACACGCCCGCCTGGACTCCCGCAGGCGTTCGATCGGCGCTCGAGAGCGCCCAGATCGAAGCGCGCGAAGCGCGCGTGCCCCGCGAGCTCGTGGTGGACGAGCGCCCCACGGTCTTTGTGCTCGACTCGGAGAGTCGCTCGATTTTCACCGTCGACGTGCTGCGGGCATTCGTGGATGCGGGGGGCGCAATCGTGGCGCTCGGTCGCGATGGCGAGCCCGATCTCCCCGCGGAGATGCCGTCCGAGCTGCTCTCGGGCTTCGTGAAGCCGCCGGTCGGGTCGCGCCAGCTGCTGGTCGCGGTGCGGGCGGGATATCGCGAAGCCGCCGCCCGCATGGAGACGGCGCGCGCCCGATCCGAGGCCGCGAACCGCAGCCGCGAAATCGGCGAGCTGACGCGCATCGGCGTCGCCCTCGGGACCGAGCGGGATCTCAAGACGCTGCTCGAGCTCATCCTCACGCAGGCGCGCCGGATCACGACGTCCGACGCGGGCAGTCTGTACCTCGTCGAGACCGGGGACCAGGGCCAGAAGCGGCTGCGCTTCCGGATCGCGCAAACGTACTCCAAGCCCGACGCGCCGTTCGTCGAGTTCACGATCCCGGTGGACCGCTCGAGTCTCGCGGGCTACACGGCAGTGACGGGCGAGCCGCTCGTGATCGACGACGCGTACGACCAGCCGCCGGACGTGGAATACAGCATCAACCGCTCGTTCGATGAGCGGCACGGCTACCGCACGAAATCGATGCTCGTGATCCCCATGAAGGATCACAAGGAGGAGGTCATCGGCGTCCTCCAGCTCATCAACCGCAAGCGCCACCCCGAAGCCATGCTCGCGGCTCCGGCGGACGTGGAGCACCAGGTGGTGCCGTACTCCCGGCGCACCGTGGAGCTCGTGACCGCGCTCGCCGGACAGGCGGCGGTCGCGATCGAGAACAGCCGGCTGTACGAGGAGATCGAGCGGTTGTTCGAGGGGTTCGTAAAGGCCGCGGTGCACGCGATCGAGCAGCGGGACCCGACCACCTTCGGACACTCGGGACGGGTCGCGAACATGACCGTCGGACTCGCCGCCGTCGTCGACCGTGCAGAGGACGGTGCCTATCGCGGCGTGACGTTCACCCGGGAGCAGATCAAGGAGATCCGCTATGCCGGCCTGCTCCATGATTTCGGCAAGGTCGGCGTGCGGGAGCAGGTGCTGGTCAAAGCCAAGAAGCTCTATCCCCTGCAGCTCGACCTCATCAAGCAACGCCATCACTTCGTGCGGCGCACCGCGGAACGGGAATTTTGGAAAAAGCGTGCCGAGTTCCTCGAGGCGCACGAGCGGAAAGACTACGAGCCGTTCCTCCGAGCGCTCGAGAAGGAGCACGCCCGGGAGATCGCGGTGCTGGACCGCTTCCTCGACGCGGTGCTCACGGCGAACGAGCCGACGGTGCTGCCGGCCGGAGGCTTCGAAGCGCTGCTCCACCTGGCGCGTCGCACGTTCGAAGATCCCACCGGCCGCCCCCACCCCTACCTCACCGAGGAGGAGATGCGCTATCTCACCATCCCCAAGGGCTCACTCGACGAGGTGGAGCGCCTGGAGATCGAGAGCCACGTGACGCATACCTACCGGTTCCTGCAGCAAATCCCCTGGACGCGCGAGCTCCAGCACATTCCCATGATCGCCTATGGACATCACGAGAAGCTCGACGGCAAGGGGTACCCACGACGGGTGACCGGCGAAGCGATCCCGATTCAGACGCGCATGATGACCATCAGCGACATCTATGACGCGCTGAGCGCGGCCGACCGCCCGTACAAAGCGGCCGTCGCGCCGGCACGGGCACTGGACATCATGGCGGACGAAGTGCGTGCCGGGCAACTCGATCAGGAGTTGTTCCGGCTGTTCGTCGAGGGGAAAGTGTTCGAAGCGAAGGCTTAGCCGAGCAGCAGCTTGCCGGCGACGAGCAGCAGGAGCCCGCCGAACGCCCGCTTCAGCGCCACGTCCGATACCCCCCCCGCCAGATGTGCTCCGATGAACGCCCCCACGAACAACCCGGCGGCCAGCAGGATCGCATACGGGATATTGACCTGGCCGCGCCGATAGTACTCGATCGCCCCCAACAGGCCGACCGGGAGCAGCAGCGCCGCCAGCGATGTGCCGCTCGCCGTGTGGGCCGGCAACTTCACGAGCAGCACCAGGGCGGGCACGATCACGATCGCTCCCCCGACGCCGAACAACCCCGCCACGACCCCCCCCACCAGGCCGATCAGAGCCACGAGCAGCCACGTCATTGCTTGTCTCCGCGTACGAGGTCGTCCCCGTCCCCGCCCCCGCCCCAGC
>WNGI01015735.1_pt1 | contig 13946 bp, 14 predicted proteins | sample 5400621 | NCBI WGS metagenome assembly WNGI01 (sample SAMN13153374, study PRJNA577476) | soil metagenome | isolation source: 20 cm soil or saprolite under Garry oak tree replicate 1 | place: USA:California | collected 2016-06-15
GCAGCGCGATCCGCACGCCTTCATTCTCCCGCAGCGGTATGCCCAAGACCACCGTGCTCGCACTGGTCGTGACGGCACCCGTCCTGAGGAGCGTGCAGTCCGCCTCGTTGCTGCGCCTCCACTTCCTCAAACCGTTTTTCCCCTTGCCGGGTAGGTAGTGGGAATGACCTGATACGAGGGGCAAAGGAGGGGGATATGCAGCGCAGGTCTCGGAAGGTTCTCCCGCTCGCCGCGATCGTCGTAGCGAGCGTCTTGGCAGCGGCGGCGCCTTTGGGCGCTGCCGAGCAAAACGCCTACAAGGTCACGAATCTCGTCTCGAACACCGCTGCGATACCGGCGGTGATCCATGATGGGAGCCTCCGCAACGCCTGGGGTCTGACCGCCAGTGCGACCTCGCCCTGGTGGGTGGCCGACAACGCGGCCGACGTGTCGACGCTGTACAACGGCAACACCCCGCCGGCAAAGGTCGCGCTGACCGTCTCGGTCCCGACCGCTCCGACTGGAACGGTGTTCAACATCGCCAGTGCGAGCGGGGCATTCCCGGTCACCGGCGGGACGTCGCGATTCTTGTTCGCGACCGAGCGCGGGCAAATCCTCGGTTGGCCAGGGTCTGGGGCTGCACAGGTGAGTGCTGCGCAGAGCTTTGCCCCCGGAGCGATCTACAAGGGCCTCGCGATTGCGAGCACGCCCGCAGGGCCGCGCCTGTACGCGACCGACTTCCACAACGGCCGGGTGGACGTGTGGGACGGCTCGTGGAATCTCGTCAACCCGTCGTCGAGCTTCGTCGATCCATCGATTCCCGCGGGCTATGCGCCGTTCGGCATCCAGCGGATCGGCGACACGATCTTCGTCACCTACGCGAAGCAGGACGACGACGCAGAGGACGACGTGCACGGTCAAGGGCTCGGTTTCGTCGACGCGTACGACACGGCCGGCAACCTGCAGAGCCGAGTCGCGCAGCACGGCCAGCTGAACGCTCCGTGGGGGCTCGCAATGGCTCCCGCGAGCTTCGGTCGGTTCGCCAACGACCTGCTCGTCGGCAACTTCGGCGACGGCGAGATCAACGCCTACGCCCTGCAGCCGAACGGCAACTTCGAGCACCGTGGCGAGCTGCGCGGAACCGACGGCAAGCCGATCGCAATCGACGGCCTCTGGGCGCTCGAGTTCGGGAACGACGGCAGCGCGGGCCCGAGCAAGACGCTCTTCTTCACCGCGGGCCCGAACGACGAGGTGGACGGGCTCTTCGGCTCGATCGACCCGAGCTAGCCCAAACGATTACGCGCCCGGTCGCAACTGCGGCCGGGCGCCGCCGAGTCCCGGCGATCGCCAGATTCAGTCTCAGTAACGGTCGATTTCGATCAGGCGTTCGTCGCTGATCCCGAAGTGATGGGCGACCTCGTGGAGGACAACTCGATGCACCTCCTGGCGAAGCCGCTCCGGATCGCGTGCGTAGAGTCGTACGAGCGGGCCGCGGTAGATGGTGATCTTGTCCGGCAGCACCCCGCCGTACTGGCTGCCGCGTCTGGTGAGCGGCACGCCCTGATAGAGGCCGAGCAGCTGTTGGCCCGGAGGGGGTTCGTCCTCCACCACGATTTCCACGTTCGACATGCGAGCGCGCAGATCAGCCGGCAACGAGTCGAGCGCAGCTTGCGCGTACTCCTCGAATTGTCCTCCCGAATCGAGCTGATCGCGGTCCATGTCCATGTCGAGAGGGTAGATACGTGTGCCGGCAGCGCGCGTCGGGCTCAGGGCCGAGGCGTTGGCTGGTTCCGGCTAGCGCCCGAGCCTCGTCCGGCGACGGATGCCGAGCCGGGCCTGCAAAGCTCTGTCCTCCTGCCCATCCTTCAGGGCCGCCCAGACGAACAAGACCCCGACGAGGACGGCGGGTAGGAGGACGATCAGGACAAGAGCGACTGCGAGCGTAATGTCCATGCCAGACGATTTTCGCACGAGATCGTGCTTAGTACTCGTCGTGGGGGCGGATCCAGAGCTGGAACCCATCGCCTTCGTCGCGGCCTTTCGCCGCGCGGTCGAGGATCCCGTAGTAGCCCATCAGGAACTCGACCCCGCGAGCGCCGGTCGAATACGTGTGGTAGACGGCCCGGTCAGCCAGGACGAAGGAGCTGAAGCCTTGTCTCTGGGTCAGGTACCCAACGACGTCGGTGCCGCTGTCGGTGGCATTGCGATCGGCGATCGGCGGCAGGGACTCGAGTATCGGCGCGACCCACTCGCGCGTCTGCTCCTCGCTGCTCGAGTAACCGAGGTCGAGGTTGAACTCAGGAAACTCCAGCCCATGCGCCGCTTGTACGCCTGCAACTTCTCGAGCGGGGCCTGCGACACGAAGAGCACGGTCACGTCGCGCGCGTTCAGGTGTGGGACGACGCCGTTGACTGCGTCCGCTATCGACGAGCAGGTCGTGCAGCCAGCCTGGTAGCTCGGGCCGAACATGAAGTGGTAGACCACCAGCTGCGAGCGGCCGTCGAACAGTTCCGCCAGCGTGCGTGTGCCGTCGTCGGTGTCGAAGCGGTGCTCCTTCTCGACCCGCACCCACGGCAGCTCCCGGCGCTGCCGCGCCAGCTCGTCGCCCAGCCTTGTGTGCTCCTTCTCGCGGGCGAGCAGCTCCTCGCGGGCAGCTGCCCACTCTTCCTGTGTTCCGATCTTGTGGCCGGTCATCGTGTGGTCTCCCTTCTTGTTTTCTTGGTGTCAATTACGTCTCTCCACCTTCGGGCATTCCCCACGGCACACAGCCGGGCCCGGCTGCCGGGGTGCCTTGGGGCTAGCCGGAAGAGCGAAGGTCGGCTAACCGGCGGCTGGGATTGCCGCTCCCCTCGATGCCGGCAAGACCTGCGTCAGTCATCTTCAGCTCGTCTTGACCAGACCCAGCCCCAGCCCGTTTATCTGTCTCGCCTGCGGAGGCGAGCTGCCCGAACCCCTGCGCCGGACGGCTTCGCTTCGATGCCACGATTGCAGGGAGTTGAACACGCCCCTTCGTGTCGAACACGCGCGTTGGGAACGCGCCCTCCGGCGGCGCTGGCAACCACTCGCCGGCGCGGCCTGAACCTGATGCCAGCGCGGCGCGGGATTGGGCTGCTGAGACGCACGGTGCTGATCGGCTTTGTCGGGCTCGCGGCCACCGCCTGCAGCGGCGGAAAGTCGGCCATGTCAGCTCAACCAACAACGACGACGACGGCGTCAACGACGCCCGTCGCGAGCTCTGCCGGTTCCGCAACTGACTGGCCCTTGTTTGGCTACACGGCGGCACGCGCGAACAGCGGGCCCGCTGCGACGGGGATAACGGCGGCCAACGTCGTCCGCTTACGGCGACAGCGCGTGCTGCTTGACGGAACGGTGGATTCGTCGCCGATCTACCTGCACGACGTTCGGGTTCGCGGCGCCGTCCACGATGTCTTCTTCGTCACGACGACGTATGGCCGTACGGAAGCGATCGACGCGTCCACCGGCCGCCTGCTTTGGCGCTACACGCCGGCGGCCTATTCCTCTTGGGCGGGGACAGCCCGGATCACGACCGCGACACCGGCCGCTGATCCCGGCCGGAAGTGGATCTACGCGGCGTCGCCCGACGGGCGGATCCAGAAGCTTTCGGTAGCTGACGGGCACCTCGCCTGGCGGACTCGAATCACTCTGCTCCCGTCGCGGGAAAAGATCGCCTCTGCGCTCAACTACTGGCGCGGGCGCGTGATCGCAACCACAGGCGGCTACATCGGCGACGCGCCGCCCTACCAGGGTCATGTGGCGCTGCTCGCCGCGAGCAACGGAAAGCTGTTGAGCGTCTGGAATTCGCTCTGCTCGAACCGGCATCAGTTGATCTCGCCGAGCAGCTGCGCCTTCAGCGACTCGGCGATCTGGGGGCGGGCCGGCGCCGTCGTCGACACGGCTACGGGAAGGCTTCTGGTCGCGACCGGTAACGGAGACTGGAACGGCAGAACCAACTGGGGCGATTCGGCCCTGCTCCTCTCTGCGGATGCTTCGCACCTTCGTGGCAGTTGGACGCCGACAGGCGAGGCAGCGCTCCAGTCGAGCGACCTCGACCTCGGTTCGACCTCTCCCGTGCTCCTTGGCGGCGGCTACATCGCGCAAGGCGGCAAGGACGGCAAGATCCGGCTGCTCACTCTGAGCAAGCTCTCACCGGCCGGGCGTAAAGGAGGCGAGCTGCAGACGATCTCGACACCCGGGGCGACCGATCTGTTCACCGCCCCGGCCGTCTGGCACGCCGACGGCCGGACGTGGCTCTTCGTCGCGGACAACGCCGGTCTGGCGGCTTGGACGCTCGGACGTGGCCGCCTTCGGCCCGCCTGGTCGACGAAGACGCCCGGAACGAGCCCGGTTGTCGCCGGCGGCCTGCTGTACGTCTACAACCCGAACGGTGGCCTCGGCATCTACGTGCCGGGCAGCGGCAGGGAACTCAGGACGCTCGCTGCCGGTGGCGGACACTGGAACAGCGCCATCGTCGTCGACGGCCGCATTGCGGTCCCCGAAGGAGACGCAAACCAGCATGCTTCGAGTGGGGTCCTCGATATCTACCGGCTCGGCTAGGGGGCTTGGTTCCCCGGTCTTCCGATGCGACGGCGCTCCGCGGCTGACACGATCCTGCAATCGTGGACAGGCAACGACCGTCGCTGTCGGTGGGACGCTCTTGGTGGCGGGCGTGGTCCTGGATCGTCCTCGGTGCGGTCTTGGTGGGTGCATACGCGCTGGCCGTCGTCTTCGGCCGCGGCCCCGACATCGGACACCGGATGCTCGATGCGCTCAAGCTCTTCCCACAGTTTCCGGGCGTGGACAACGGGCACCGGTGGGAGTACATCCTGGCGCGCCAGCTGGCGGCGATCGTTCTCCTTGCGGTGACGATCGGAGTCGTCGCCGCGTTGCTCTCCGATCGGATCGCAGAGCTTCGCGCGCGGTTCCGACGGGACCACGCCGTCGTCTGCGGTCTGGGTGAGACGGGCCTCCGCAACGCGCTCGCTTTTCGTGCGCAGGGGATCCCGACCACATGTATCGAGCTGAAGGCGAAGGGCGACGCAACGGAGGCGGCCCGAAACGCAGGGGCGCTCATCCTGCATCGCGATGCAACTCAAGTCTCGACACTCGAGAACGCGCGGGTGGACAGAGCCGAGTGGATTATCTGCTCCTGCCCCGACGACGCCACGAACACGCGCATAGCCTCGATTGTCGTCGAGATCGCTTCGCGCAACGGTTCGAAGCGTGCGCCGAAAGTCGAGGTGCAGATCGACAATCCGCAGCTCGCGCGCGTACTGCGCGGACCACTCGCGAGCGTAGGGCCGGCACACCTTCACTTCTTCAACACCTCGCACGTCTGGGCACGCGCGCTGCTCGACGAGGCGTTCTCCCCCTCCCACGATTCGGAACCGGTTCCGACCCTGCGGCGCATCGCGGTGCTCGGCTCGAACAGTCTCGGCACCGCCGTTGTGGTGGAGGCCGCGCGACGATGGCACGGTGCCGTGCGCACACATACGGTGAGCGACCGTCTACAGGCGTTGCTCGTCGGACCGGGCGCATCGGCGACCACCGCCCGGCTGCGGAAGCGCTATCCCGCCCTCGAGCGGGTGTGTGACGTCGAGCCGGTTGACGACGACCTCGAGCCCGGCGGTCCGCTCGAACTCGGTACCGGCGAATGGGACGCCGTCTTCGCATGCCTGGACGACGAGAGCGTCAACCTTGCAGTCGCACTCGAGACGGAGCATGTCGTCACGGGCGGCACGCCGGTCTTGCTGCCGTCCACCGCCTCAGTGGATGCGCTGGCGCCGCTCTTCACGGGTGCGACGACCATTCGAACCGTGTCGCTGACGCCGGGCAAAACGTCGTTCGACCTACTTCACGATCAGATGACCGATGTCATCGCCCGGGCCGTTCACGCGTCGTATCTCGGGCAACGCCGAACGGAGCGAGACTTCGGCGCCCGTCCGGCTGACCGGCCTTGGGACCAGCTCTCGGAGGGGGACATCCGCTCGAACCAAGCCCACGCGGAGGGGATGATCGAGCAACTCCGGGCAACGTGGCACCAGATCGAGCCGCTGTACGACTGGGACGAGTCACCGGCCGTGCTCGAGCCTGCCGCAATTGCGGCGATGAACGAGCTCGAGCACGAGCGTTGGCGGCGCGAGAAGCTCGCCGCCGGCTGGCAATACGGCCCGGAGCGTGACGACGAACGCAAGGTGCACGATCTGCTCGTCCCCTGGTCGGAGCTCCCGGAGAAAGAGCGTCGAATCGATCGTGCGCTTGTGGCGAGCCGTCCCGCGGTTCTGGCGGCGGCAGGGTTCCGCGTGACGCGTGAGCCCGCGCGAGAGCAACTGGCCCGGGAGCTTCACGAGGCCTATGCGGCGACGTATGCAGGTGCGAAGTATGCGGTTCCATGGGACGAGCTTCCCGAGGCGAAGCGCGAGTCGAACCGCGCTGCCGTCGACCATCTCCCGATCAAGCTTGTGCGAATCGGCTGCAGAATCGTTCCGCGCGGGCACGGCGTGGCGCGGCGATTTGTCCTCACCTCCGACGAGATCGAGGAGATGGCGAAGCTCGAGCACCAGCGCTGGGTCGCGGAGCAGACGGCCGCTGAACAGGACCGATCGACCGTCGAGTGGAGCGATCTCTCGGAGGCCGATCGCGAAAAGGACCGGAACATTGCGCGCAAGATCCCTGAGCAACTGCTTGCAGTCGGTTATGGCGTCGTCCGCGATTGAATCGCTCAGTAGCGCTTGCGTTGACATTCGCCGAGCGAGGTGTTAAACGCCGAGGCAAGCTCCGAGGGAGAGGGCCTTGCTGCGTGCGGGACGGTCTGACCGAGGTTGAGAGGCAGGCGCCGCCTATTCGCCGTGCTCACGGCTCTCGTCGCCGCGGCTGCCGCTGCCGTCGTGTTGACGGTCGTTCTCGGAGGATCCGACCACGCGCGCCGGATCGTCCGTGAAGCGGTTCGGCTCGAACGGCGTGTTCAGCCGAAGGTGCTCCGCCTCCAGCCGACGCAGAAACTGCACAAGGCCAGCGCCGGGCTGATCCGCAGGGTCAAAGAGCAAGGCCACGACGAGCATCGGTCCAGAACCCGCGCCGCCGCGAGGAGCTCGGTCTTCGTCTCGAGCTCGACGACGCCGCCGACAGCGGTCAAGTCCTTGAAGGCATCGCCACGGGCTGCGACCAGCTCGCGTATTACGTACCGGGGCTGGATCTCTGGATCTGGGTGCTCCAGTACGTTCCCGATGAGAGCGGCAACATTCTGCGCCTCGCCGTCGCCCGCGGCAGTGCCGCCTTCGACACGGCCCGGAGCAACCGCACGACCTTCACGCTGTTCGACATCTCACCAACCCAGTTCGGATGGCCGGCCGACGCCGAGTTCGACTTCAACGGGATCTCGAGCACCAAGAGTTCGCTCTTCATCTCGACGAACGTGATCAACGGGGATCGTTATGAAGGGCTGATCCTCCGTCTCCCACTCGCGGCGCTCGCGCGCGGCGTCCTTCCCGCTCGAGAAATGAGCTACTACAAGACGCCTGTCGGCGGAGTGCCCCGCCTTGTCCAAGGCGCCGACACCACGATGTACTTCGCGTCGCACAGGAACGCATCGACGCTCACCGTTTGGAGTTGGCCCGACGGCACGCTCTCGGTGTCGCAAACAGATGTGCCGCACGACGCCTACAACCTTCATCGACCGTTTCACTGCCGCCGCTCGGCCGGCCCCTCTTCGGACGACTGGTGTGAAGGCCTTCGAGACGACGCCTTCAAGAACGACGACACGATCCTGACCGGCTGGGTCGCAAAGGGGCGCGTCGGCTTTGCGTGGAACGCAGGCCAGGACAGACAACGGCAGCTCCCGTACCCGTACGTGATGATCGTCGAGCTCGATCAGGGCACTCTTCGTCTAGCGGACGAAACGTTGATCTGGAGTCCGAGGTATGCCTACCAGTACCCGGCGATAGCGCCCAATGCTCGCGGGGATCTCGGGGGAGTCGTTCTGCGCGGAGGTGGTAGGTCGTTCGAGTCGTGCACCGCCGTCATTCGCGACGCGGCGTCGGCGCGCTCGCCCAGCGGCTGGCAGGCGTACACGCTCACCGCTTCGAATCGCGGCTTCCGGTCCTACACCGGGGATTACCTTGGGGCCGCTCCCGCGGGGGCGGGATCGAATGCCTGGGCGGCCTCGTGCATGGATCTCCGCGGCGGCGCCGATCCCCTGAAGCACCTGAGGGTTCACTGGCTCTCTTTCGGCCGGGCGCGGGACGGGCCGCCGTAGGCGGCTCGCACTGTCGAACGCGTTGACACTGCTTCACCGAAGTCGTAGGGTCGCTTCAGTTTTCCTTCGACGGGGTCTAAGGAGATCTGGATGCCGTCGAGCGCGCCGGAGGCTGTCTCAGAAGTCGATGTCGGCGAGCGCCTCCGCGACATCCGGCGGCTGCGGCGCGCGACGCTGCGGACGATCGCCGAGCGGGCGGGTGTCAGCGAGAGCTTCCTGAGCCAGGTCGAACGCGGGCGCGCCAGCGCGAGCATCGCCTCGCTGCGGCGGATCGCAGGTGCCCTCGGCGTCACCGTCGCCGACCTGTTCGAACCCGGCGGGCCGCCGCGGCCCCGCGTGCTTCGCCGCGACGAGCGGCCGTCGCTCGCCTTCGGCATCCTCGGCCGCAAGCTGCTGCTCACGCAGCGACCCCTGCAGCACCTCGAGGTGTTCGTCGGCGAGCTCGACGCCGGCGGCTCGACGGGTACGGAGCCCTACGCGCACGGGGACTCGGAGGAACTCTTCGTCGTGCTCACCGGGAGCGTCCAGCTCGAGCTCGGCGGCGACGTGCACGAGCTCGAGAGCGGGGACAGCATCGATTACCGCAGTTCGACTCCGCACCGCATCACGAACGTCGGCGAGGAACGCGCCGAAGTCATGTGGATCATCAGTCCGCCCAGCTACTAGGGGAGAGAAGGAGACGAGACGATGGAAGGTTCGGAATTGACGGAGCGCCGCATCAGCCGTGAGGGCTTGTTGAAGCTCGTTGCGGCGGGAGGAGGCGCCGCGCTCATCGGTGGGCCGGCCGCAGTGGCCGAAGCCGCACGAAAGCAGCTCGAACAGGAGAGCGGGCGGCTGCAGGTCCTCGACTGGGTCGGCTATGAGGTCAAGCAGTTGTACGCGCCGTACCTGAAGAAGTATCCCGGGCAGAAGCCGAAGTTCACGTTCATGACGAACGAGGCGAACGCACTTGCGAAGCTGTCTGCCGGCCTCAAGCCCGATGTCGTGCGTCCCTACGTCGGGTACGTCCCAGACTTTGCGGACAGCGGCTTCTTCCAGCCGTGGGATCCGAAGCTGATTCCGAACCTCAAGCAGCTCAATCCGTCGATGGTCAAGGCGGGCCAGTACAAGGGCAAGCAGTGGGGGATCCCGCAGGACTGGGGCTTCGATGCGATCCTCTACCGCACCGACAAGGTCAAGCCCAAGGCGAAGTCGTGGGGCCTGCTCTTCGACGATCGGTACAAGGGCAAGATCGCGTGGTTCGACGATCTCAACGCACTTGTCTGGGCCGGCTACTACCTCGGGTTCAAGAAGCCGTACGACCAGAGTGACGCCGAGCTCAAGCGCTCACAGAACCTGCTCAAGTCGAAGAAGAAGAACGTCCGCATGTTCTGGTCTTCCGAGACCGACATGCAGAGCGCCTTTGCCTCGGGCGACCTCTGGATCGCGTACGCCTGGCCGGCCGACTGGGTCGCGATGAAGGCGAAGAAGCTGAAGGTCGCCTACATGTACCCGAAGGAAGGAGCGATCTCCTGGATCGGGATGCTCATGCTCGGTAAGAACTCCCCGCGTCGTCAGCACGCGCATGCATTCGCGAATGCCTGGAGCTCGGTGCAGACCGGCACGTGGCTCGAGAACAACTACGGCTACGGCCACTCGAACGCACACGCGCGTCCGACCTCGAAAGACCTGATCAGCGCGCTCAAGCTCAACACCCCCAGCGCGATCACGGAGCCTCACGCGCATATCGACCGGGACATCCCGCGCCGGGCGCTCTACGCACGAATGTGGGAAGAGGTGAAGGCCTCCTAAGGGTCGGTCGCTGACGGCGACGGTCATGAGGTCGAGGCTCGCAACGCCTGGGCTGCTCGGGCTGCCGCTCGTCTGGTTGCTCGTCTTCTTCATCGTCCCGATCGGGATCGTCGGCGCGTACAGCGTCGACGCGCTGCACGGGCCGGAGATCTTTGCGCAGGCGCACACGGTCTCGGTCGACGCTTGGACGCACTTCTTCCACAGTTCCGTCTATCTCGGTCTGTTCTGGAAGTCCGTGAAGATGTCGCTGATCGTCTCGCTGGTCGTCGTCGCCCTCGCCTACCCGGTCGCGTACTACCTCGCCCTGTCAGGGACGAAGCGGAAGTACGTGCTCCTGCTGATCCTGATCGCGCCGTTCCTGACGAGCTATCTCCTCCGGGTGCTCGCGTGGAAGGTGATCCTCGGCAACAACGGCGTTCTGAACTCGTTCCTCGCGTGGACCGGGATCAGGTCGGCCGACCATCCGTTGTCGCAGCTCCTGTACAGCCGGTTCGCCGTGATGCTGGTGCTCGCGTACGTCTGGATCCCGTTCGTGGCGCTGCCGGTCTTCGTCTCGCTCGAGACGCTCGACCGGCGGTTGCTCGAGGCAGCTGCGGATCTCGGAGCGAGCCGGCTGCAGGCGTTTCTCCGCGTCACGCTTCCGCTCAGCCTGCCCGGCGTCGCCGCCGCCTTTCTCTTCGTCTTCATCCCGACCGTCGGTGAGTTCGTGACGCCGTCGCTCGTCGGCGGCCCCTCCGGCTACATGTACGGCAACCAGATCTCGGATCTGTTCTCGACCGGCTTTCCCGATTGGGAGACGGGGTCGGTGCTCGCGTTGTTCCTGCTCGGTGTGGTGACCGTGCTCACCGCCGCTTTCTCGCGCTTCATGCGGATCGGGGAGGTGGCCTCGAGCTGATGGACGTCGCGCTCTCGAGGAACGCCCGCAGGGTGCTTCGCGTCTTCTTCGGCTCCCTGGTCGTCTTCCTCTACGCGCCGATCGCGATCCTGCTGATCTTCTCGTTCAACGACTCGGAGCTGCCGTCGTTCCCGCTCAGCGGTTTCACGCTCCGCTGGTACCACGAATTCGCGACCAACCCCGACCTGAGGGCTGCACTCGAAACGAGTGCAGTCGTCGCGGCTCTTTCGAGCGTGGGCGCGGTGCTCCTTGGCGTGCTGGCGTCGGTCGCACTCGTGCGGAGGCGCTTTGCGGGGAAGACAGCCTTCTCCGCCCTCGTCCTGAGTCCGCTCGTCATTCCGTACGTGGTGTTCGGAATCTCATTGCTGCTCTTCTTTCACGCGGTCGGCATTCCGCGCTCGATTCTCACCATCGTGATCGGACACATCGTCATCAGCCTGCCGTACACGATCCTGGTGCTCGTGCCGCGGCTGACTCAGATCGACGTGAACCTCGAAGAGGCGGCCGCCGACCTCGGAGCAGGCCCGTTCCAGACCTTCCGCTGGGTCGTCCTGCCGCTGATCCTCCCGGCCGTCGTGTCGGCTTGGCTGATCGCCTTCACGACCTCGTTCGACGAATACGCCGTCGCGTCGTTCGTCGTCGGGACCCGCGCGACGTTCCCGATCTATCTGTACGGGGCGCTGCGCTTCCCGAGTCGCCTGCCCCAGGTGATCGCGGTTGCGGTGGTCGTGATGATCGTGAGCCTGATCGTCGTCGTTTCCGCGGAGGTCGGCCGGCGTATCGTCGAGCGTCGCCTAGGGACGGCGCCTGGCTGAAAGGGGCGTGAGGCCCAAGGTTGCAACGGGGCGAATCGGGGTATCGCCAAGCCATGAGGCGCGCGGCCGCTCTCGTAGTCGTCCTTGTCCTCGGCTTTGTGGCGAGTACCGCCATCCCTGGTCGTTCTGCGGTACCGCAACTGCCGATTACGACTGCGCTGCCGCCAATTTCGACCACGCTGCCGGTGACGACGACGTTGCCGAAGATCACAACGACGCTCCCGGTGACGACGACGCTCCCGAGGGTGACGACCACACTCCCGGTGACCACGACGCTCCCGAAGGTGACGACCACGGTTCCGAAGGTGACGACCACGCTCCCGAAGGTGACGACGACGCTCCCGAAAGTCACGACGACGCTGCCGGTGACGACGACGCTGCCGAAGGTCACAACCGCTCTTCCTGTCACGACCGCGATCCCCAAGACGACGACGAGTGTGTTCCCGCCGCCCGTGACGGCTCCCACTGGTGCAGGACCGAGCTCCGCGTCTTCAACGGGCGGTGGGGGGCTCTTTCAATCGCTGCAGCCCGGGAGTGGCTCGGCCCAACCGGGTGCTGCATCCGCGCGTCTCTTCACTGCGTCGCGCGGCACGACCGCAGGATCCAGTGCGGTTACGCGCCTTCGCACGCCTCGGCCGTTTCTGTCGTTCAACGGCCCGAAGGCGCGCCGCGCCGCGATTATCGTGTTCCGGCTACGCCATGCGGCGCGAGTTCGCTTCACGATCGTCGAGGTCTTCCCAGTCTGTCGAGTCGTCGGCTCTTTCACCGTGCGCGGACACGCGGGACTCAACCGTTTTCGCTTCAAGGGCCGGATTAACGGCAAGCGGCTGGACCCCGGGACGTATCAGATCGGACTGCGCACCACACGCGGCCGACTGCTTCGGGTGACCATCGCGATCTTCAACGGCCGCGGCATCTCGCCTTCAGCGGTGGCCGCGGCAAGGAAGCGCAACGCCTGCGGGTCCGCCGCTGCCTTCTCGACCTTTCCCGGATTCACGCTTCAACCGCCCGTCCAGGGACGGTTTGCGACTGCTGCGGTCACCTCGTCCCGATCGAACCCCCCACACCCCTCTCTCGGCGTCACCGGGCCGCGAAAAGTCGTCGAGGAAATCGGAAAGAACACGTTCGCGCTGGTGGCTCTCGGCCTCGCCGTGCTCCTGCTCGGCGTCGCGGCGATCCCTCAGGCCGCAACTCCAAGAGGACGCATGGCCGAGCTCCTCGCACGTGAGCGTTCCGTCGTCGCCTTGGGTGGCGGAGCCGCTCTCGCGGTGGGCGTCATCATCGTGGCGTTGAGCTAGGTCGAGCGGTCGACGCCCGCACGTTGAGCTGCGGCCGGAACGAATAGTCCGGCAGCGGCTTCTGCGGATCGGCGATCAGGGAGCTCAGGGCGTTGACCGCAGTTTCTGCGATCTCGTCGATCGGCTGCTCGACCGTCGTCAGCGGCGGTGAGGTCCACGCAGCCGCCTCGATCCCGTCGAAGCCGACGACCGAAAGGTCGTCGGGTACGCGCAACCCGCGCGTCGCAGCTTCCTGCAACACGCCGATCGCCATCAGGTCGTTCGAGCAGATCAGCCCTGTCGGCGCCGAGGGCGACTCGAGCAGCCGGCGCAGCCCGAGCCGGCCGTGCTCCACGCTGAAGTCTTCCGTGTAGACCGCGAGCCCGTCCGGCTCGAAGCCGGCAGCGCGCAGCGCAGCGTCGCGGCCTGCCGCTTTCTGACGTGTCGGCAGGTAGTACTCGGGACCGCCGACGTAGCCGATGCGTTCGTGTCCGAGATCGAGCAGGTGCTGCGTCGCGAGCTCACCGGCGCTGCGCTCGTCGACCGCGACCGACGGAACGTTCAACGAGTTCAGTGCACCGTTCACGAACACGATCCTCGCGCCCTCGTCGACCAGGCGCGCGTAGTGCTCGTGGTCGCCGCTCAGGTTCGTCATCTCACAGGAGATGAAGATCATCCCGTCGGCGCCGCGGTCGAGCAGCATGTGCACGTAGTCGACCTCGCGGAAGGCCGCGGCCGTCGTGTTGCAGAGGATCGACGCGAACCCGGCTTCCGTCGCCCGCTCCTCCATCGCCTGCGCGAGCGCAGGGAAGATCGGGTTCTCGAGCGAGGGCACGAGCAGGCCGATCATCCCGGTGGCCGGCCGCCGCCCGGGGGGCACGTAGAGGAGCTCGCGCATCGCCCGCTCGACGCGCTCA
>WNGI01003440.1_pt1 | contig 13945 bp, 13 predicted proteins | sample 5400621 | NCBI WGS metagenome assembly WNGI01 (sample SAMN13153374, study PRJNA577476) | soil metagenome | isolation source: 20 cm soil or saprolite under Garry oak tree replicate 1 | place: USA:California | collected 2016-06-15
ACATACCGTCATCCTGCCCAAGCTGCTGGGCTGGAATATCAACCAGGCTGATCCGACCTTCCTCGCCTTCGTGGTCCTGCTCCACGTCGGAACCGCGATCGCCCTGGCGATCTATTTCTGGCGCGACTGGGTCGCGATCGTCGGGGCGGTGTTCCGCAGCGTGGTCGACGGCCGGATGCACGGTACTGCAGAGGAACGCCTCGGCTGGAGGCTGATCGCGGGGACCGTCCCCGCCGGACTCGTCGGCGTCCTGTTCCAGAAACAGGTCCAGAGCCTATTTGCCAACCCCCGCGCGGCGGCCGCTTTTCTGATCGCGAACGGCGTCATCATGTTCGTCGGGGAGCGGGTTCGCCGCCGTGCCGCGGCGTTCGACGACGGCCGCACGAAGCTCGACGCCCTCCCGGTGCGAACCGCAGTTGGCATCGGTTCGGCGCAGATCCTTGCGCTGCTGCCGGGCATTTCCCGCTCCGGGAGCACGATGGTCGCCGGCCTGCTGGCCAACCTCACGCACGAGGGCGCTGCGCGCTTCGCGTTTCTACTGGCGACGCCCATCATTCTTGGCGCCGGCCTGCTAAAGATCCCGGACCTCTTCACCCCGGTCGCGTTGCCCCATCTCCCGGTCTACCTGGCTGGAGGCGTGATGGCTGGCGTGGCCGCCTTCCTGAGTGTCGCCTACCTCATGCGATACTTTCGGGTGGGACGGCTTGATCCATTTGCCTACTATTGCGCGGCGTTCGGGATCGTTTCCCTGATCCTGCTCAGCCGCTGACCTTCAGGAGGACGCATGCAAGATAACGCGCTGCAGAACAATCCGCTTGCCTTTTTCGCGGGCCTCGTGCTCTTCTTTGCTGGCCTCCTGGTCGCGCTCTTCTACCTCATCGTGCGGACCGCCACCGAGAGCACGATCCTGCCGGGACAGCATTTCCGGCCCAAGCACTTCATTTTGGCATTGGTCGTCGCGGCGGCCGGCGCGGTGCTCGCCTCCTTCGCCCGTCCGCGCGAATCGGGGATGTCCGATCGGACCAGCTTCAATCGCTAAGGCCGAGAATTAGCGCATGGCGCAGATCGGCTATGCGGCCATGCTCGAGCAGTTCCATCCGCGCGAGCTGGTTGATTTTTGCGCGAAGGCGGAGGCCGCGGGCTTCTCCGGGGTGATGGCGGCCGATCACGTCCAACCATGGACCCCGCAGCAGGGCAACGCTGCCTTTGTGTGGTCCTTCATGGCGGCAGCCGCCGAGCATACGCGTGGCGACATCGGTCCGGGGGTCACCTGTCCCTCGTTCCGATCGCATCCGGCCATCATCGCCCAGGCGGCGGCGACGATGGGCGCCATGTATCCGGGGCGTTTCTGGCTCGGCCTCGGCTCGGGCGAGGCGCTCAACGAGCACCTCGTGGCGGGCTACTGGCCGGAGGTCGCCGAGCGCATCAACCGCATGTTCGAATCGATCGAGATCATCCGCAAACTCTTCAGCGGAAAGGACGTGAAGCACCGCGGCGAGTACTACAGGATGGAGACGATGCGGCTCTGGACCATGCCGGAGCAACCGCCGCCGATCTACATCGCCACCGCCGGGCCGGTGACGGCGGAAAAGACCGGGCGTTTCTGCGACGGTCTCATCACCGTGGGCGCGCCCGAAGAAAAAATCGAGGGCGTCTTCCAGCGCTTCGAGAAAGGGGCCCGCGAGGCCGGGAAAGATCCATCGACGATGCCACGGATCCTCCAGCTCCACCTTTCGTGGGCCCCTACGGACGAGGAAGCGATGCGCAACGCGATGACCGAGTGGCCGAACGGCGGGATGAAGTTCCCCAAGGCCGACATCCGATCACCGAATGACTTCGCGCAAATGGCCAAGCTGGTCCGGCCCGAGGACTTCCAGGGCCGCATGTTGATTTCCGCGGACCCGGACGCTCACCGTCGCGAGATCCAGAAATTCATCGACCTCGGCTTCGATCGCGTCTATCTGCACAACGTCGGCCGCAACCAGCTCGAGTGGATTGACGTTTTCGCAAAACAGGTCCTCCCGAAGCTCCACTGAGGCGCGGCCGGATCGCCCGGCGGCCATCGCCGCGGCGATCGACCTCGAGTTGCGCCGGCATCGCAACCCGGCGCGAGCTCCCGCGGAGAAGGCGTACCTGAAGAGCGATCTCGAGTTCCTGGGCGTCGGGCTCCCGGAGATGCGGCGGATCGTCCGGGCTGTCAAGCAGCAGGATGGCGAACTCAACCGTCAGGAACTCCTGGCTCTGGTCCGCGCGCTCTGGAAAACGCCCGTGTTCGAGCGGCGGATGATGGTGGTGCTACTTCTGGAAGCCTTCCAGCCGCTTCTCCAGCAGCCGGACATCAGCCTGCTGGAGCGATTGATCCGTCAATCGAAAACGTGGGCATTTGTCGACGAACTGGCGATCGCGATTACCGGGCCGCTGGTTGAACGCTCCCCGGCGTTGCTCCGGGTTCTCGACCGGTGGGCGACGGACGCCGACTTCTGGGTTCGGCGCTCTGCCATGCTGGCCTTGCTCCGGCCTCTGCGGCGCGGTCGTGGCGACTTTCCCCGGTTCGCGCGCTACGCCGATCGCATGCTCGAGGACCGCGAGTTCTTCATCCGCAAGTCGATCGGCTGGGTACTCCGCGAGACCGGCAAGCCACAGCCGGACACGGTCTTTGCCTGGCTGCTGCCGCGCGCGTCGCGAGCCTCCGGCATTACCGTCCGCGAGGCCGTGAAGTACTTGTCGCCGGCGCAGCGCGCGGAGATGCTGGCCGCGTACCACTCAGCCCCGCGGCGCCGCTGACTCCGCTTCCCGTTTCAGATAGGCGTTTCGCTCACGTAGCAACCGAGTCATGTACTGACGAAGGAAGAGGACATCCGCCAACCAACCGAGTGGCCCCAGCGGCGAGGTGTAATCAAAGATGTCGACCACCTCGGTTCCATCCCCGACCGCGAGGAACTGGTGCTCGTGGCGAAAGCGCCGAAAGGCACCATGGACCAACTCATCAACGAAGCGGCGCGGCGGCTCGAATTCTGCGATGCGCGACGTCAGGCGTTGCCGGACCCCGAAGTGCGTCGCCTCCCACGTCACCTCGTCGCCCGGACCGAGCAGGCCGGAGGTGACGCCGCCAACGGCCCGCTCGCGTGAGGCCGCGGTCGAGCGCTGATGGAGGTCGACGTCACGAGCCAGGTCGAAACAGCGCGACGGCGGCGCCGCGACCCGCGTCCTCAGGACGATGACCGGCACGGCCGTGGAGCCTAGCCGCGCGCCGGAAGCGGCAGTTTCCGGCCGCGGACCTCGATAAAGGCGGGAAACAGCGTATCGAGGTGGGCATCGGAGCCCGGCTCCGTCTGATCGGCCTCATCGCCGGGTGAGAACTCCCAGATCCCGTCCACGACCATCCCCGCGGCGGCCATCCCGTTGACGATAGTTTCGAACCGGTGGCCGAACTCGATGGTTGGGGCGACCAGTTTCTTGTTGCCCAGGGTCCAGGTCATTCCCCACTCATCGGTGTAGGGCACCGGCTTATCCTCGAAATAGGTGATCTTCGGGCGCCATCCACCGTCCTTGTAGCTGCCATACAGTCGAAGCGTCGTCGGGTGCATGGTCGACAACAGGTAGGTGCCACCCGGCGCCAACACGCGGCCGACCTCTTTGAGCACGCGGACCGCGTCGTCGACGAAGACCAGCGAGTGGCAATGCCAGATGACGTCAAAGGCGGCATCCTTGAACACGGAGAGATCCTTCATGTTGCCGCGGACCAGCCGGATTTTGACGCGCTGTCGGGCCGCCAGGTCGCGGACCGTCTTCAGTTGGGTTGGCGAGATGTCGAAAACCGTCGTCTCCGCGCCGAGCTTGGCGAAGATGACAGGATCCCAACCGCCCCCTGCCGCCAGGCCGAGGACGCGAGCCCCCGCCAATCGCACGCCCTTGAGGCGGCCGCGGGGATCCATGAATCGCCGCATACCCGCGCGCGTCTTTGGCGGCCTGCCGAACGGACGCGTGTAGTTCATGGCGGCCTTCGCCAGCCGCTCCCACATCTCCTTGTTGTGCTCCGCGATGCGGTCCTTCACCGACTCGGCATCGTACCGAATCCCTTCAGGTCGCGGTACCTAGACTGAGGGACGGTGAGCAGCATCGATGTCGTGACCGGCGCCTTCAGCTACAGCGGCCGATTCATCGCCACGCAGTTACTCGAGCGCGGCCGAAGCGTGCGCACGCTGACCAACCACCCAAAGCCGGATGATCCGCTCGCGCCACGCATCGAGGTTCATCCGCTGAACTTCGGGGATATCGATAGCCTCATCACCGCGCTACAGGGCGCCGACACGCTTTACAACACCTACTGGGTGCGGGCGCCGCGCGGAAGTCTCACCCATGCGGTCGCCGTCGACAACACGAAGCGACTCATCGACGGGGCCCGGCGAGCCGGCGTGCGGCGCGTCGTCCAGACCAGCATTGCCAACCCGACCGCCTCAACCAGCAGCTACTACCGAGGCAAGGCGGCGCTCGAGGAGGTGGTGCGCTCCTCAGGTCTCTCCTATGCGATCGTCCGGCCGACCCTCCTCTTCGGCGAAGGGGATGTGCTGATCAATAACATCGCGTGGCTGCTGCGGCATCTTCCTGTCTTCGCGATCCCCGGCAACGGCCGCTACCGGCTGCAGCCGATGCACGTCGAGGACCACGCGAGGCTGCAGGTTGCGGTTGGCTCACAAGCCGCGGATGTCGTCGTCGATTCCGCTGGTCCGGAGATCTTTACGTTTGACGAACTAGTGCATTTGCTTCGGCGGGCGTTGAACCTCCGCACACTCGTCGTGCATGTCCCGCCCGTGCTGGCGATGGCCGGCGCCACCGTAGCCGGCCGCGTGGTCCGCGACATGCTGCTCACTCGTGAAGAGCTCGACGATCTCATGCAGGACATCCTCGTCTCGCGCGAGCCACCGCGCGGTACGACCCGGCTTACGGTTTGGCTGCCCTTGCACCGTGATGACGTCGGACGCCGTTATGCATCCGAACTGGAGCGGCATTACAGGCTGGCCAGATCTGTCGCGAGGCAGTCTCCCTCGTAAAGCCGACCTGGTCAGCGGCTGGCCTTGCGCTTGCGGTCGACGTAATCGAGCAGGACGTAGTCGCCCAGGCGGTCGGCGCTGGCGAAGAAGGCGCGGCCGCCGTTCATGCGCGTCATCTGCTTGACGAACGACACCAGGTGATAGTCGTTGTCGAGCATGAAGGTGTTGATCACGATGTGCTCCCGAGTACAACGCTGGACTTCGAGCAAGGTCTTCTGAAACGTCTCCGGCAACGGTGGATAGAAGAAGACCGCGTGCTGGCCTTCCATGTGCGCCGTCGGCTCGCCGTCCGTGACGATGATGACTTGCTTGTTGCCGGTCTTGTGCCGGTTGAGGAACTGGCGGGCCAGCATCAGACCGTGCTGGATGTTGGTCCCGTAGATCGACTCGTTGTAGGTGAGCTCCGCCAGCTGATGAGACTTGACCGGCCGCGCATAGTCGCTGAAGGCGATGACCTGCAGGTAGTCGCGGGGAAACTGGCTGCGGATCAGCGCGTCGAGCGCCAGCGCGACCTTCTTGGCGGCGTAGAAGTAACCGCGCAGTGGCATCGACCGGCTCATGTCGATCATCAACACGGTCGCCGACTGGGCGCTGAACTCCGAGCGGTACACCTCGAAGTCGTCGGTCTTCAGCCGGATCGGTTGCTGAGATCCCTCGCGGCGCAGCGCGTTCATCAGCGTCTGCTCGACATCCAGGTTGAAGGCATCGCCGAACTCGTAGACCTTCGTCTCGTCCGAGCGCTCCGAGCCGAGGCCGCGGACGGTGATCGGGTGGTCGCCGAAGCGATCTCGCTTGAGCCGCGTGTAAAGGTCGCGCAGCGCCTTCTGCCCAATGCGACGCATCCCTCGCGGCGTCAGCTCCATGCCGCGCCGGCCGCGCTGCACGTATCCCTTCTCCTCCAGCTGCGCAGCTAGCTCGCTCATCTGGTCCGCCGCCTGGCGCGCATCCGGTCCCAGCAATTGCTGCAGCTCCTGGGACTGCTCGGGTGTCAGCTGCCGGCCCTGGTATCCCTCGCGCAGCGCTGCCTCCAGGTCCTCGATGCCCTGCAGCCGCTCCATCAGCGAGAGCGCCTCCTGCAGCGGCAATGACTCCGAGCCGTAGAAGGCGTATCGGTTGCCAAGGCTCGGGCGAGGCGAGAGCAGCTCGAGCTGGGCGGCGAGCTCGGCCATCTGCTCCTGCAGCTCCGGGTCGTTCAGCGTGGAGGCGAGCAACTCTTCCATTTGCTGCCGCATCTCCGGCGACAGCGACTGCATCAGCGACTCCATCTGCGCCATCTGTTTCTCGAGGTGCTGGATCAGCTCGTCGAGCGTCTTCGGCGGGTCGGGACCGAAGAAATGGCCGAAGCGCTGCATGAACTGCTCGAACATGGGTGTCTTGCCCTCGAGCCGGTCGCGAAGCATCTGGTTGAGCGCCTTCATCATTTCCTTGATCTCGCCGAGGTGCTCAGGCCGCAGCTGCTGCATGGTGCGCGTCATGTTCTTGAAGTACGTCTGCGAGACCTGCTGCTTGAGCTGCTCCATGAGCTCCTGGAAAGCTTGCGATGCGCCTTGGTCCATGAACTCGTAGTCGTTGAGCTGGCGAATCGTGCCGCCGACGTCCTCCGGCAGGCGGTCCAGCTCCTCGAGCTTCTTCTTCGTGATCTTCTGCACGACGCGCTTCGCGCTCTCGGGCGCTTGCTCGAGGCGGTCGTTGATACCCTGCCGCTCGCGGCGAAGGATGTCGTTGAGCTTCTCGCGAATATTGCCGAAGACGTCGTTGAGGTTGTATCGCTTGAGCTGCTGCAGGCGCTTCTGCCGCAGGCGCTCGAGCATCTCCTCGAAGCCCGGCAGTCGGCGGCCTTGCTTGTCACGCCACCCTCGACTCATCAGCCGGTGGAGCGCGTAATCGAAGTCTCCGCCCTGAAACAGGTCCTCAGCGAGCCGGTCGAACAGCTCCTCGGCGTCCCGACCGAACGGCTCCTGGGATCCATCCCATCGCTCGTAGCGATTCGAGCGGGAGATCATCTAGCCGGCGTAGATCGCCGCTCCGTCCATTTCGGTCTTGTTGATCCGCTTGCTCAGATGCAGCCCCTCGAGGACAAACTCCACACCCGAGGCGGCCAGTGCGGGCCGCTTGTCCAATCCCAGGCTCTTGAGCGCCTTCTCCATCCCGGGCAGCTCGCGCAGCATGGTGGCGTAGCGCTCCGCGGCCTGGCCTTCGGACACCTCGAAGGTGAGGCCGGCATCGAAGCGCTGCACCAGCTCGTTGAACTGACTCGCCTCGAAGTGCCGCCGGAAGACATTGAGCACCGCGGTTTTGATGATCTTCTCCAGCACGGTCTGGTCGTCGCCCTCTTCCCAGGTCTCCATCTCGAGCTTGCCGGCACTCGAAGGGATGATGGCGGGCAGGTCAGTGATCCGCGGCGCGGCCTCCGTCTCGCCTGTCCGCAACGCGCGCCGCGAGGCGTTCGATACCAGGTTCTCGTAATTTGTGATCGAGATGCGGACACTGACGCCGGAACGCTGGTTGATCTTGGGGCTGCGGCGCGCCAGCTGGCTCACCTCGGCCACGATTTCTTTCATGAAGTCCGGCATCACGACCGAGAGGTCGCGATCCTGGAACGCGGTGCGTTCCTGCTCGACGATGCGGATCTCGTCGTCGACGTTGCGGGGATAATGCGTCCGGATCTGCGCGCCGAAGCGATCCTTGAGCGGCGTGATGATCCGCCCGCGGTTCGTGTAGTCCTCCGGGTTGGCGCTGGCGACCACGTAGACATCGATCGGCAGGCGCAGCTTGAATCCGCGGATTTGCACATCGCGCTCTTCGATGAGGTTCAGCAAGCCGACCTGGATCCGTTCGGCGAGATCGGGTAGCTCGTTGATGGCGAAGATGCCGCGGTTGGTTCGCGGGACGAGCCCGTAGTGGATGGTGAGCTCATCGGCGAGGTACTTGCCCTCGGCCACCCGGATCGGGTCGACCTCACCGATCAGGTCGGCGATCGAGGTGTCGGGCGTGGCTAGCTTCTCGCTGTAGCGCTCGTCCGGCGTGATCCAGCGGACCGTCACCCGGTCGCCCTGGGCGGCCACGCGGTCCCGACAGGCGCGACAGATCGGCGAGTAGGGATTGTCGTTGATCTCACAGCCCTCGATCACGGGGACCTGTTCGTCCAGCAGCGCGATCAGGGACCGGATCAGCCGGCTTTTCGCCTGGCCGCGCTCACCAAGGAAGACGATGTCCTGGCCGGAGAGGATCGCATTCTCGACCTGGGGTACGACCGATCCCTCGAAGCCGATGATGCCGGGGAAGAGTTCCTCAGCGGCCTTGATCTTTCGGACCAGGTTCTTGCGCATCTCTTCCTTGACGGGGAGGACGCGGTACTCACTCTGTCGGAGTTGGGCGATGGTCGTGGGATGCTCCAATGGAAACCTCTTGGGAATGTGGTGACGCCGCCTCGATTCTACGGGGCGGCCGCGCATTCAGCCGGATTCAAATCCGCTTCGTCTCCGAAGCTAGCGCGAAAGCCAGGAAGAGCAGAAGGGACGTGACGCTGGCGAGCGCGATCAACCAGCGGACGCCGATCAGTTGGGTGAGTGTCCCACCGAGGACAGCGCCGACCGGAACCCCACCCCACGCGACCACCCTGATGGTGGCATTGACGCGCCCCAGCAACTGCGGCGGGACGGCGGCCTGGACGTAGCTGCGGAGCAGAATCCGGCCGAGGATCGCGCCGCCGCCGGAAAACCCGAGCGAGATCGCGACGAGCAGCAAGGCCGGAGTGCCGGGAAGGATCGGCGCCAGGTCGAGCAACGCCAGCAGCGGTCCCGTGACGAGGAGCTCGGCAAGCAGTAGTCGACCAAGCCTGAAGCGGCGGCGGAGAACCGGGGCCAGTGTCGCCACGGCAATCGGGCCAATCCCCGCGAGCCCGAGCGCCAGCCCGGTGCGCGCGGCATCGAAGTGCAGCTCGTGCTGCGCGTAGTAGACGAAGACCGTCGTCACCGCCGCGTAGACGATGTTGAGGACGACCCCGGAAAGGGTGTTCTCGAGGATCACGCGGTGATGGCGAACCCAGCGGAGGCCGGCGACCAGCTGGGCACGCCAGCCGACCTCGGTCAAGGCCTCGGAAGGATGAGGGCCGAGGCTGAACCAGGCGGCCGCCGCGAGCAAGAAGGAGAACGCGTCGGCCAGCAACGCATTGGCGGCGCCGAGAACTTTGATCAGCAGGCCGCCGAGCGCCGGTCCGATGAGCGAGGAGACGCCTTCGGTCACCTCGAGACTGCTGTTGGCCTCGACCGCGCGAGCTGGGCCGACCAACACTGGAACCAACGAGTAGTGGGCGACCTCGAACCACACCCGAGCGGTCCCCGCGATGAAGGCGACCAGGTAGAGCTGCACGAGCGTGAGCGTGTGGAAGAACGCCGCCAGTGGCACGCTGGCCAGCATCACGAAACGCACCAGGTCGGCGACCAGCAGGATCCTCCGCCGGTCCCAGCGATCCGCGTAGACGCCGACGATCAATCCGAACAGCAAGAAGGGCACAAACTCCAGCGCACCCACAATGCCAAGTTGGAACGGCGATTGCGTCAGCTGGAGAACGAGCCAGGGCAGCGCCAGGATGGTGACCTGGTTGCCCACCGTCGAAATCGATGAGCCAGCCCAGAAACGGGCAAAGGTGCCATCCCGGAGAACGGACGGCGGCGACTGGCCGGGGCGCGCGCTCAGGGTTGACGCGCCGGCGCGCCCAGCTGCTCCTCAACGACGGACGCGAACTCCGGAAGCCGCGCTGCCAGTGCTCGCAACAACCCGAAGCACCCGGCCAGCATCATGTCGCCGTGCGGCACCGCGAGGTGCGGTCGGAGCCGCGAGCCGTCGAGCAGACCGCGGCGCGGACCGGTGACCGCCAGCTGTTTCGGCGGCGACGGGTTGAGACCCAGCTCCAGCGCCCCGTGTCCCATGTCGTCGAAAACCTGGTCGTTGGAGAGCGAGCCGGTCGCCAGCGCATCCAGGTAGCGTTCCAGTTTCGGGTGGGTCAGCTCGCCGGTGTGATGCTCGAAGAGGCCGGCGATGCGTCGTTCATCCAGGAGGGCGGCAATCGTGTGGAAGTTCCCAAGGTTGATCACGGACACCGGGTTGGATGCGACAACGACCGCATCATCGAGCGCACCGAGGATCGCCGCCGGCCCGGTGTCCATGAGGAAAAACGGCTCCGGCCCCGTCCAGCTGCCGGCCACGGCCAGCATGCGCGTCATGCGCGCCGGAATCTCCTGGGCGAGAAAACCGAAACCCTCGAGACCGATACCGCGCTCGACCTGTTCGCGCAAATATTCGAATCGAAAACGGCGGTCACTGACCCCCGGCGGAGCCGCGCCGTGGTCGAAGACGGCCACCGCGAGGGCGTCGAAGCCGGTGCCAACGCCAAACGCCCGCAGCGCCTCCATCAACTCGGCCAGGTAGAAGTCGCGCAGTTCGAGGCGGCGCGCCCCGTTCGCAGCGGCTGCTGAGTCGACGACCCGGATCCCCATCGTCGCGACGCGTTCCAGGTCATCGTCGAAGGTCCGGGCCGCATCCGGGGTCGCGAAGACGTTCAACCCGGCCTCGAGATGGGCCTCCACCGCCCAGTGGTCCGGGCCCCCACCCATGGTCACCCCGGTCAGGACCAGGTCGACCCGGTCCCGCGTCGCCTGCTTGACCCGCTCCGCGAGCAGGGCCGTCGGTGACGGCATGATCAGCTGGACGGCGTTCTCGATAATGCCGCCGGCCTCGAGGATCAGGATGTCCTGGGTGCCGGTGCCGACGTCGATGGCGAGGATCCTGGGCCGCGCCACTCAGCCGCTCCCAGCCCCGGCCAAAGCAAGCTCGGATCTCACTTTCCGTTCCTCCGGTAGTCCATGCCGAGTCTCGACAGCCTGGTCTGCCCCAAATGCCACGGTCCGTTAACTGCGCATGCCGGGCGGGAGCTTCGCTGCAGCCGGGACGGGGTCCGATATCCGGTCGTCGATGGCATCCCGTCTTTCATCATCCCCGGCCCTGACCCGGTTGCGCTCCCGGGCTGCGCGCTGAGCCTGGTCCTCCCCGCGCTGAACGAAGGCGAGAACCTGGATCGGGTTCTCCCGGAGCTGAAGAAGGCGCTGGTCGCCCTGGGCCCGACGAACGAGATCATCGTCGTCGACGGAGGCTCGCGCGATGGCACGCAAGAGATCGTACGCAAGCACGGAGCGCGACTGGTCAGCCAGAAGCTCCCCGGATTCGGTGGCGCCTACCGGGCCGGCTTCGAGCAGGCGCGTGGTGAGTACGTCATCACGCTCGACGCCGACGGGTCGCACGATCCAAAGTTCCTCAAGGACCTGTGGGGCGCGCGTCACGATGGCGATGTCGTGATCGCCTCCCGCTACGTCCAGGGTGGCGCCGCGGACATGCCGGGCACGCGTCGCGTGATGAGCCGGATCCTGAACATCACGTTTGGTCGTGGTCTGTCGTTGCCGGTCCACGATCTCTCCAGTGGCTACCGCCTGTATCGCGGTGCGCTCCTGCGGGACCTCGAGTTGAAGGCGACCGACTTCGATGTCCTCGAGGAAATTCTGATTCGCGCGCTGGCCGCGGGTTACCGGGTGCATGAGGTCCCTTTCCGCTACCGGGCTCGCGTCTCCGGTCGCAGTCACGCCCGGCTGGTGAGGTTTGCCTTCTCCTACCTGCGAACTTTTGTGGCCATGTGGCGGCTGCGTAACTCGATCGCGTCCGCGGACTACGATGGGCGCGCCTACGACAGCGTCATCCCGCTGCAGCGCTACTGGCAGCGGGGACGATACCGGGCCATCACGCAACTGGCGCGTGGCTTCCACCAGGTTCTCGATGTCGGCTGCGGCTCGAGCCGCATCATCGGCGCGATTCCCGGCATGATCGGTCTCGACATCCAACTCCACAAGCTGCGCTACGCGCGCCGATATGGAAACTCGCTCGTCCACGGCTCCATCTTCGAGCTGCCTTTCGCCGATGGGAGCTTCGACTGCGTCATCTGTTCGGAGGTCGTCGAGCACATCCCCGCGCAGGAGAAACCCTTCGACGAGCTGGCGCGTGTCTTGAAGACGGGCGGCCGGCTGCTCCTGGGGACACCCGACTACGACCGCTGGCGCTGGCGGGCGCTGGAGTGGCTCTACGGGCGCCTCTCGCCCGGCGGCTATGCCGACGAACACATCACCCACTACACGCGCGCCAATCTCGGGCCCTACCTTCAGGGCAAAGGCTTCGCGATCGAGGGCGTCGAGTACGTCGGCGGTTCGGAGATGATCTTTAGCCTGAAGAAGCTCGGCCCGATGGTCTCCCCGGTGTCGGCTCGCCCGGTCCAGACGGCGCTTCGCGCCGAGCGCTCGGTGCCCGCGGCGTAGCGGCCCCCACCCTACACACCCCCGGAGGGGGAGGGAAACTTGTCGATGTGCCGCTCGAAGATTTCGAGAATATCCTGCGGCGATGCGGTCATCTGGTCGACGAAGTAGCCGCCGTCGAAGTCGAGACCTTTGGCACGGAGGAAGCCCGCACCAGGGTGCCGCTTCATCACCGCCACACCCGGCTTGAGCCGGTAGGCGAGCACCGTCCGGCCTCCGGCCTTCACGAGAGCGACGGCGGCAATCTCATCCCAGGGCAGCAGTGGACTCTTTCCGGAGCGGCGAAAGATCACCCCATCCTCCATGAATTCGAAGCGGGGCCGCACGGGGCCGCGCATCGCGAGGAAGCCGATGATCGGCGCGAGGACGGCCGCCCAACCGATGCCATGGCCGCTGAGCAGGAGGATGAGGCCGCCCAGCTCGGTCACGCCGGCGAGGGGCAAGTACAGGGCCCAGGGCAGGCGGGCATTGACGACGGTGCTCATACGACGACGCGGACGCCGCCGGCGACGATCTCCGCCCGCAGCACGTTACCGCGAAAGACCTCGCCATCGACTTCGTGCCAGTGGACGTCGGGCGCCTTGATCTCTACGGAGCGCGCCTTCAGCTGCAACATGCGATCGCCGTCCGCTCGCTGTCGGAGGATGTTCCAGAGGATGCCGGCCCGATCCAGCACCGTGCGCGGCCGGTAGATACAGACGTCCAGCCATCCGTCATCGATGGCGATGTTGGGGCCGAAGCGGAAGGGCGCAGCGCCGAGCATGCCCGCGTTGACCACCAGCACGACTACCGCCGTGAGCCGGGTCTCTTCGCCGTCGGTGCGGATGGTGCATTCGAACAATGGCGCCTGCGGCAGCCACCAGGCCCCGGCCAGGAAGTATGCGGCGCGGCCCAACCAGTACTTGAGGCGGGGAGGCGTGTTGCGCATGACCATGGCGTCGAAGCCGATGCCGGCGGCGAGCGCCATGTAGCCGTCATTCACACGGGCCAGGTCGACGGCCCGCGTGGCCGGAAAGCGTTCCAGCGCCCGGCGCGTTGCCTTGCGCCAGGCGGCCGGCAATCCCAGTTCACGGGCGACGATGTTGGCGGTCCCCAGCGGCACGATCCCCATCGGGATGCCCCGCTCGTGTGCGGCGGCCATCACCTCCGCCACCGTGCCGTCGCCGCCCGCGGCGAGCACCAGATGGAACTCGCGCCGCGCGAGCGCCGCGCCGATCGCCTCGACATTCAAGCCGGCGCTGGTCTCCATCACCATTGCCTCCCAGCCAAGCTCCCCTGCTACCTCGAGCAGGCGACGACCGAAATCGGTGCCGGTTCCTTGCAGCGCCGGGTTGACGACGAAGAGGGCGCGGCGCCGCTCCGCATCAGAGGGCGGACCCACCGGCTAGCCGGCGGCTCGACGCGTCATCCGGTCATGGGCATCGTCGGTGTGCGGATGGCCTTCCGGTTGCACGCAGAAGACGTCCCCCGGCCGGCAGACCAGGCTTTCGAACTGGATCGTGGTGTGCTCGATCTCGAACTCGTGCGCCAGCACCTCGC
>WNGI01006213.1_pt1 | contig 13945 bp, 11 predicted proteins | sample 5400621 | NCBI WGS metagenome assembly WNGI01 (sample SAMN13153374, study PRJNA577476) | soil metagenome | isolation source: 20 cm soil or saprolite under Garry oak tree replicate 1 | place: USA:California | collected 2016-06-15
GTGGACGAGGGCAATCGCCTGCTCGGCCGCGTCACGTTCGACGACGTGATCGACGTCGTCGAGAGGGAAACGACCGAGGACCTCCTCAAGTTCGCGTCGGTGAGCCCCGAGGAGGACCTCTCCGCCCCCTGGACCGCCGCCGTCAAGAGCCGGCTGCCGTGGCTGTACGTGAACCTGCTGACGGCGTTCCTCGCGGGCGCGGTCGTCTACGTGTTCCAGGGCACCGTGAGCCGGGTGGTGGCGCTGGCGGTGTGGATGCCGATCATCGCGGGGATGGGCGGCAACGCGGGGACGCAGGCGCTGGCCGTCACGGTGCGGCGACTCGCGCTCCGACTCCTGCCCCGGGATCGCGCGCTCGCCGTGATTCGCAAGGAGGTCCTCGTCGGGGCGGTGAACGGCATCGCCAACGGCGTTGCGGTCGCGCTGGTGGCGGCGGCGCTGGGAGAGGGTTGGGTGCTCGGGCTCGTGGTGCTGCTCGCGATGTGGGGCAACCTGGTGGTGGCGGGACTCGCCGGAGCGAGCATTCCGATCGTGCTGGAACGGTTCAGCATCGACCCGGCGATCGCCTCATCCATCTTCGTCACGACGTTCACGGACGTGTGCGGCTTCGTGCTGCTGCTGGGCCTGGGAGCGTGGCTGCTGTTATAGTTAGCTTTCCATGAACCTGGCATGAGCATCGAGCGCATCGTCGAGGGGCTGGAGCGACGGGAGCCTGCGGCACTGGCCCGCGCGATCAGTCTCGTCGAGAACCAGCGCGATGGGTTCGAGCGCCTGCTGTCCCACGTGCATGCCGGCCTGGGCCGCGGCGCGTCGCGGCGCATCGGCGTCACGGGACCGCCGGGTGCGGGCAAGAGCACGCTCACCGAGCGGCTGATCCGGCAGTTCCGCGCCCGGCAGCTCGGGGTGGGTGTCGTGGCGGTCGATCCCACGAGTCCGTTCACCGGTGGGGCGCTGCTGGGCGACCGCATCCGCATGGAGTCGGCCGGGCTCGACCCCGGGGTGTTCATCCGGTCCATGGCCACCCGCGGGGCGCACGGCGGTCTCGCCACCACCACCGAGGAAGTCGCCGATCTGCTCGAGGCGTTCGGGTTCGAACGGATCCTGATCGAGACCGTGGGCGTGGGTCAGACCGAGCTGGACGTCGCGCGCACGGCCGAGTCGACCGTCCTGGTGCTCGTCCCCGAATCCGGCGACGGCATCCAGACGTTGAAAGCCGGCGTGATGGAGATCGCGGACATCTACGTGATCAACAAGAGCGATCGGCCGGGGGCCGACAAGCTGCGGCAGGAGGTCGAGGTGATGCTGGGGATCCGGCGCGGGAACGCGTTTCGCAACCTCCCCCCGCACCACAGCCGGTCGGACAGTCGGACGGTCGGACCGTCGGACAGAGGGCGCCTACCGTCCGACAGTCCGACCGTCCGACCGTCCGACTCTTGGGAGCCGCCGGTCCTCGGCACGGTCGCGTCGAAGGGTGAAGGCGTGGAGGAGCTGGTCGCCGCACTCGACCGGCACTTCGCCTATCTCCAGCAGAGCGGCAAGCTCGCCGCGCGGCGGCGGGAGCGGCTGGCGCAGCGCACCCGGGCCGTGCTGGAGCGGGCGGTGCAGCAGTGGATCACGGAGGACGGGCGTGCCGAGCAGCTCCTGGCCGCCCGCCTCGACGACGTGGCCGACGGGCGCCGCAGCCCCTACGACGTCGCGGCCGAGATCTTGGACCAGATGAAAGCCGGAGCGCCCCGATGAGCGACAGCGAGCGGAAGCCCCTGTACACGGCCGCCGATCTCGCGGGGTTCGACTACGCGCGTCAGCTCGGCGCGCCGGGGGAATACCCATTCACGCGCGGGATTCACCCGACGATGTACGGCGGCCGGCTGTGGACGATGCGGCAGTTCGCCGGCTTCGGGACGGCGGAAGACACCAATCAGCGGTACAAGTTCCTGCTCGAGCACGGCCAGACGGGGTTGTCGGTCGCCTTCGACTTCCCGACGCTGATGGGCTACGACTCCGACCATCCGCGCGCCGAGGGCGAGGTGGGGAAGTGCGGCGTCGCGATCTCGTCGCTCGCCGACATGGAAGACTTGTTCCGCGGCATCCCGCTGGACCAGGTCTCGACGTCCATGACGATCAACGGCCCGGCGGCGCTGTTGTTCTGCTTCTACGTGGCGGCGGCCGAGCGGCAGGGCGTTCCCAGTCACAAGCTCCGCGGGACGGTACAGAACGACATCCTCAAGGAATACATGGCGCAGCACGCCTGGGTGTACCCGGTCGAGCCGGCGCTGAAGATCATCGTCGACATGTTCGAGTGGTGCGCCACGCACGCGCCGCTGTGGAACACGATTTCCATCTCGGGCTATCACATCCGCGAGGCGGGGGCGACTGCCGCCCAGGAGCTCGCGTTCACGCTGGCCAACGGCTTCACCTACGTGGAGCGCGGCCTGGCCCGCGGGCTCGACGTCGACGCGTTCGCGCCCCGGCTTTCCTTCTTCTGGGACGTGCACAACGATTTCTTCGAGGAGGTGGCGAAGCTGCGCGCCGCCCGGCGCATCTGGGCCCGGCACATGCGCGAGCGCTATCGGGCGAAGAACCCGCGCTCGTGGATGATGCGGTTCCATTGCCAGACCGCGGGCGTCACCCTCACGGCCCAGCAGCCGATGAACAACGTGGTGCGGGTCGCCTACCAGGCGCTCGCGGCGGTGCTGGGCGGGACCCAGTCCCTGCACACCAACTCGCTCGACGAAACGCTGGCGCTCCCGACGGAGGATGCGGTCCGGCTCGCGCTCCGCACTCAGCAGATCATCGCCCACGAGACGGGCGTGGCGCAGCTGATCGATCCGCTGGGCGGCTCCTACTACCTCGAGTCGCTCACCAATCAGCTGGAGCGCGAGGCCGAGGCGCTGTTCGCCGAGATCCAGTCGGCCGGAGGCGTCGTCCGCGGCATCGAGGGCGGCTGGTTCCAACAGCAGATCGCCCGCTCGGCGGAGCGGTTCCAGCGGGCCCTGGAGGCGAGCGAGCGCGTCATCGTGGGGGTCAACGACTTCACCAGCGACGACGATCACCCGGTCGAGATCCTCAAGGTCTCGAACGACGCGGAGTCGGGCCAACGGCGCCGGCTCGCGCGGCTGCGCGCCGAGCGCGACAACGGCCGCGTGGCCACACGGCTGGAGGCGCTGCGACAGGCCGCGCTCGAGGACAAGAACCTGATCGGGCCCATGCTCGATTGCGCCCGGGCCTACTGCACCCTCTACGAGATCCGGCACGCGCTGGAGCGCGTCTACGGCGCGTACCGCGAGCCGGTGTTCTTTTGAGCGTGACGGCCCTGCCACTCGCCGTCGGCGCGAACGCGGTCCGTGACGCCGTGCGGCGGCTCGCCGCCGTTCGCCCCGGGCCCTACCGGGTCGTGTCGTGCTACCTGAAGCTCGAGCCGCGCGACAAGACGCGCGGCAAGTACCTGATCAAGATGAAAAACCGGATCCGGGCGGCGCTCGCGGGGCTCGAGCGCCAGGACCTGGAGCGCGCGGTGCGCGACCGGATCGCCGCGGACCTGGAACGAATCCGCCGCTACTTCGAGCAACCCGCGGAGCTGCCGCACGCGCGCGGCATCGCGCTGTTCGTGTGCGAGGCCCTCCGCCTGTTCGACGTCATTCCCCTCCCGCACGTGTACCGCTCGCGCCTGGCCGTGGAGCCCGTGCCCCTCATCCGGGAGCTCCTGGCGTTGGAGCAGGAGTTCGGCACGATCCTGGTGGCCGCGTGCGATCGGACCGGGGCGCGTTTCTTCGAGGTGACGGCGTTCGACGTCACGGAGCTCCCCGGCCTCCGGGCGGCGGCCAGTCGCACCGGCAAGTTCCACGGCCAGCGGCAGGCCAAGCGGGGCGGCGTGCTCGCCGGCGGGTTCGGCGAGCACAACTATCACATGCGGATCCGCGAAGAAAAGCACCGCCATTACGCCCACGTCGCCGATCGCATCTACCAGATCCACACGCAGCGCCCGCTGGCCGGGCTCGTCGTGGCCGGGATCGGGGTGGATGCCGCGGCCCTGGTGCCGCACCTCCACACGTACCTGCACGACCTCGTGCTCGGCGTCGTCAAGCTGAACCCCAAGAAGGCGAGCGCGCCGGTCGTCCGGGAAGCGGCACTGTTGTTGCGCGACCAGCGGGAGCGCGCCTGGGAGCAGGCGCACGCGGAGGCGGTGAAAGAAGGGCTGGGAAGCGGGTGGGCGGTGAACGGTATCGACCCCACCCTGAAGGCGCTCATCCGCGGGCAGGTACGCACCCTGCTGGCGGATGGGCACGACGACGACCCCCGCATCGACGACGCCGTGGAAGAAGCGCTGCACCAGCGTGCCCAGGTCGACGTGCTGTACGACGACGCGGCGCGCCGCGCGGTCGACGGCCTGGCCGCGCTGCTGCGGTTCCGCCGCTGATGGCCCCCGCCAAGCGGCCGATCCGCGTACTGGTCGCCAAGCCCGGGCTCGACGGGCACGACCGCGGCGCCAAGGTCGTGGCCGCGGCCCTGCGCGACGCCGGGATGGAAGTGATCTACACCGGCCTGCACCAGACCCCCGAGATGATCGCCCAGGCGGCGATCCAGGAAGACGTGGACGTGGTCGGCCTCTCCATCCTGTCCGGCGCGCACCTCACGCTGTTCCCGCGGGTCCGCAAGCTGCTGAACGAGGCGGGGCGCGACGACGTGCTCGTGACCGGCGGCGGCATCATCCCCCCGGAGGACATGGAGGCGCTGCAGCGGCAGGGCATCGGCAAACTGTTCGGTCCGGGGACCCCAACCTCCGAGCTGGTGAAGTACATCGAAGAGTGGGCCGCGGAACATGTCTCGGCCTGAAGCGCTCCGCATTCCGCATTCCGCATTCCGTACTCGTCTATGAGCCGCCTCAAGACGCTCACGGCCGAGTATCGCGATCTCCGCTCGCGCCTGGAGCAGGGCGGGGGCGCGGACAAGATCCGCCGCCAGCGTGACCAGGGAAAGCTCACCGCGCGCGACCGCGTCGCCGCGCTGCTCGATCCGGGCGGGGAGTGGGTCGAAATCGGGCTGCTGGTGGCCTACGACCAGTATGACGGCCAGGCGCCCGCCGCCGGCGTCGTCACGGGACTGGGACGCATCGCCCAGCGCCCCGTCGTCGTCGTGGCGAACGATGCGACCGTGAAGGCGGGCTCGTGGTGGCCCGAGACGATCAAGAAGATGCTGCGCGCGCAGGAAATCGCGATGCGCCAGCGCGTGCCGATCGTCTACCTGGTCGATTCGGCCGGCGTGAACCTCCCCTACCAGGGAGGCGTGTTTCCGGGACAGTACGGCGCGGCACGGATCTTCTATTACAACTCGATCATGCGCCACTACCTGCGCGTACCCCAGATCGCCGCCGTCATGGGGCCGTGCATCGCCGGCGGCGCGTACCTGCCCGCCCTGTCGGACGTCATCTTTATGGTCGACGGCACGTCGTTCATGGGGCTGGGCGGTCCCAACCTCGTGAAGGGCGCGACCGGCCAGGTCGTGGACGCCGAGCGCCTGGGCGGAGCCAAGACCCACACGACGGTCAGCGGGGTGGCCCACTACCGCGCGAACGACGATGCCGACTGCCTGCGGCGCATCCGCGAGTACGTCTCCCGCCTGCCGCACGCTCCCCGGCCGCGGCCTCCCGCGGGCAAGCCCAAGCGCGATCCCAAGGAGCTGTACGATCTGCTCCCGGCCGACCATCGCATGAGCTACGACGTGCGCGCGGTGCTCGAGTGCCTGCTGGATGGCGGGACGCTGGACGAGTTCCAACCCGAAATTGCGCCGGAGATGATCTGCGGGCACGGCGCGATCGCCGGGCGCGCGGTCGCCGTCATCGCCAACTCGCGCGGCGTCATCAAGGGCAAGCCGGGCGAGTCGCCCAAGATCGGCGGCATCATCTACACCGAGAGCGCGGAGAAGGTGGCGTATTTCATCGACAACGCCGACCGTGAGCGCCAGCCGCTGCTCTTCGTCCAGGACGTGTCCGGGTTCATGGTCGGGACCGAGGCGGAGCACTCCGGAATCATTCGCGCCGGCGCGCGCTTCGTGGAAGCCATGGCGACGGCTACGGTGCCGAAGCTCGTGCTCACGGTGAATCACGCGTCGGGCGCCGGCTATTACGCCATGGCGGGGCAGGGATTCGACCCCGATTTCATCGTGTCGTGGCCCACGGGCCGCATGGGCGTGATGGAAGGGGAGTCCGCCGTGCAGGCCGTGTTTGGCGGTGACGCGGTGAAAGCTGACAACAGCGCCGCCGTCCAGGCCATGCGCGCCGACTACGACCATCAGCTCGACGCCAGATTCGCGGGCGCGCGCGGCTTCGTCGACGCGCTCGTGCTCCCCGAAGAGACCCGCGACACCGTCGCGTTTCTGCTGGAAGTCGCCACGGAATTCACCGGCCCGCACCTCGGGCCCTTCGCCCTGCCGAGGGATACGTGATCGTTCGCCTGCGTTCGCTGGTCCTCGCCGCGCTCGGCGCCGCCTGCGCCGCTGGCGCACCCCGCGTCGTCGCGCCGCCCGCGCCGGCGGCGGCGCCGCCCGTCGTCCCGGCCCAGCCCGCCGACGCGGGCCCCGAGCGCGCGCAACCGGCCCTGCCTCCGCCCGTGGCGTTCATGGCCGGCTTGATGCCGCTCCAGAGTACCGGGGTCGATCAGTTCCGCGCGAAGCATCCGACCTACGACGGGCGCGGGGTGTTGATCGGAATCCTCGACACGGGTGTCGATCCGGGTGTGGACGGGTTGATCACCACCAGTACCGGCGCGTCGAAGATCGTCGAGCTGCGGGACTTCTCGGACGAAGGGCGGGTGGCGCTGTCGCCGGTCACGCCGTCGGGGGACGGCACCGTATCGGTGGGCGGGCGGAAGCTGTCCGGGGCGGGGCGCATCGGGCGACTCACGAGCGCCACGACCTGGTACGCCGGACAACTCGCCGAGCTGCCCCTCGGCAAGCCGCCGGCGGCCGACCTGAACGGCAACGGCACGAACACCGATGTCTTCCCCGTGATCGTCGTGAAGGCGCCCGAGGGGTGGGTGGCGTTCCTCGACTCGAACCTGAACGGCTCGTTCGAAGACGAAATGCCACTGCACGACTACCGCCAGGGGCGGGAGACGATCGCGCTCGGCACGAAGCCGATCACCCTGGCCGCGAACTTCGACGAGATCGCCGGCGTCCCCAAGCTCGACCTCGTGTTCGACAACGGGGGGCACGGCACCCACGTCGCTGGGATAGCGGCCGGTCACAACCTGTTCAACGTGGCGGGATTCGACGGCGTGGCGCCGGGGGCCCAGCTCCTGGGGCTCAAGATCGCCAACAGCGCGCGCGGCGGCATCTCGGTGAACGGCTCGATGCAGCGCGCCATGGAGTACGCCGCGCGCTACGCCGCGCAGCGCAACCTCCCGCTCGTGCTGAACCTCAGCTTTGGCGTCGGCAACGAGCTCGAAGGGCAGGCCGTGATCGACTCGATCGTGGACGCCTTTCTCGTGGCGCACCCCGGCGTGGTGTTCACCATCAGCGCCGGCAACGACGGGCCCGGCCTGTCGACCGTCGGGTTCCCCGGTTCCGCCGACTTGGCCCTGTCGATCGGCGCGATCTTTCCGGGCGCCTTCGCCCGCCCGGCGCAGGCGGGGACGCCGCCCGCCCTCGACGTGCTGGGCTGGTGGAGCTCGCGGGGCGGCGAGCTCGCCAAGCCTGATCTCGTGACGCCCGGCGTCGCGTTCTCGACCGTGCCGCGCTGGGACACCGGGAACGAGATCAAGGGCGGCACCAGCATGGCTTCGCCGCACGCCGCGGGACTCGCCGCCTGCCTCATCTCCGCGATGCTGCAGGAGGGACGCAGGGTCAGTGCCGCCGAGCTGGCGCAGGCGCTACGCGCGTCCGCGGTCCCGTTCGGGGGCGCGACCGTGGTCGACGAGGGCGCCGGCGTGCCGCGCCTCGAGGCTGCCTATCGCTGGCTCCTGAGCGGGCATCAGGGGTCAGAGTACGTCGTCCGGACCGAGGGCGGAGCATCGGGTGGGTTTCGCCGCGACGGGCTCGCCGGCCCGGGCGACACGCTGCAGCTGTTCCGCGTGCGGCACGTGGCCGGACTGCGGGCCGCGCAGTTCCTGCTGCGGTCGAGCGTCCCCTGGGTCGGGGCGCCCGCGTCCGTCCCGGCGGGAGCGAGGGAGACCGAGATCCCGGTGACATACGCCCGCGCCGCGCTCGCCGCTCCGGGTGTCTACACCGGCACCGTGACGGCCTGGAACCCGAGCGACACGCTCGCCGGGCCGCTGTTCACCCTGCCCAACACCGTCATCGTCCCCTACGACCTGGCGGCGAAGCCGCTGTACGATGAGCGGCGCGCCATCGGCCCCGCACGGGTACAGCGCTACTTCCTTCGGGCCTCGCACCCGGGCGGCACCCTCATCGCGCGCGTCACCCTCCCCGACTCGGCCGAGCAGCGCGCCACGGTGCGGCTGTACGAGCCGAATGGCCAACCGTTCCGGGACGTCGAGGAGGTGCAGCTCGGCCGGACCGATCCGGGCACGGGCGGGTTCGTGGTGCGCGCCGAGGACCTGGTGCCCGGTGTGTACGAGCTCGACGTGATCGCGCCGCCGCTCTCCGGGGTCAGCGTCACGGCACGCGCCGAAGTGGCGCCGCTGTTGCTCAGCGACACCGAGGCGTCGAACGCCGGTGGCGCGACCGCCGGGGCGCGCGTGACGAGGACGCTGGTGGGTGCGGAGCGGCACGTCGAGGTGACGGGGCGGGGCGCCCCGCCCGAGAGCCTCACGGTGCGGGTGCCCGACTGGGCGTCCCGCGCTGTCATCGAGGTCCGGATGCCACGCGAGCAGTGGAGCGAGTTCACCGATTTCGGCGTGACGGAGTTCGACTCGGCGGGGCAACAGGTCGGCCAGGGAGCGATGAACTACGCGGTCGGGCGCCACGGCTTCGACATCCCACCCACGTTGCGGGACCGGCCGGTCACCGTCGAGTTGTTCCCCGCTTTCGCGCGCGACGGCGGCGCCCGTCCCTGGCGCGCCACGGTGCGGGTGCGCTTCCTGCTGCGCGACGGCCGCTCGTTCGGCGACGGCTCGGACATCTCCGTCGTGCCGGGCGGCCGAACGGCGTTGTCTGCGCCCCGGCCTCCCCAGCTCGCGCTGCCGGACGGTTTCGCCCCCCTCGTCGAGCTGCGCGCGCATTCGGCCGTAGGGGCGGATGCGGTCCGCCGCGTCGTGCCGCAGCCGTGACATCGCGGCGGTCCCCGCCCTCCGCCACCGTTCGGGTGGCCGCCGGACAGGGTTTTTGGGGCGACTGGCTCGAAGCCCCGTACCGCCAGGTGACCGGCGGGACGATCGACTACCTCATGATGGACTACCTCGCCGAAGTCACCATGTCCATCCTGCAAAAGCAGAAGGCGCGTGATCCGACGCTCGGCTACGCCAAGGACTTCGTCCCGCTGATGGAGCGGATTCTGCCGCGCCTGGTCGAGCGCCGCATCAAGGTGACCGCGAACGCCGGCGGGGTGAACCCCCGCGCCTGTGCGGACGCCGTGGCCGAGGCGGCCCGCCGCCTGGGGCTCGCCGGCAAGCTGCGCCTCGGCGTCGTGACCGGCGACGACCTGCTCGGGCGGCTCGACGGGCTGCTCGCCCGCGGGCACGAGCTTCGGAACTTGGACACCGGGCGCCCGCTGCGCGACGTGCGCGACCGCGTGCTCTCGGCCAACGCCTACTTGGGCGCGTGGCCGGTGGTGGAAGCGCTGCGACGCGGCGCCGACGTGGTGATCACCGGCCGCGTCACCGATACCGGGCTCACGCTGGCGCCCTTGATTCACGCGTTCGGCTGGAAGGCCGACGACTGGGACCGGCTCGCGGCGGGGACCGTCGCCGGGCACACAATCGAGTGCGGGGCCCAGTGCTCCGGCGGCAACTGTCTCGTGGACTGGAAGCGCATCCCCGATCTCGCGAACGTGGGCTACCCGATCGTCGAGGCGCGGCCCGACGGCGGCTTCGACATCACCAAACACGACGGCACGGGCGGCCGCATCACGGTCGCGGGCGTCACCGAGCAGCTGGTGTACGAGATGGGAGACCCCGCCGAGTACATCACGCCGGACTGCATCGCCGATTTCACGACGATCAGACTGGCGCAGGCGGGTAAAGACAGGGTTCGGGTGTCGGGGGTCAGGGGGCGGCCGGCGACGGACAAACTCAAAGTGTCCGTGGCCTATGCGTACGGATTCAAGGCGGTGGGCACGCTCGTGTACGCCTGGCCGGACGCGTACCAGAAAGCCCGGGCCGCGGACCGCGTCCTGCGGCAGCGGCTCGCGGACCTGGGACTCGAGTTCGAGGCGATTCTCACGGAGTTCGTCGGCGCGGACGCGACCCACGGACGCCTCGCCCTGGAACGGGCGCCGCTGGACGAGCTCCCCGAAGTGCAGCTGCGGGTCGGAGTGCGTTCGTCCGACCGTACGGCCGTGGAGCGCTTCACGCGCGAGATCGCCCCGCTCATTCTCAACGGGCCACCCAGCGTCACCGGGTTCGCGGGCGGGCGGCCGAAGCCCGAGGAGATCGTAGCCTACTGGCCGGCGCTGGTGGACAAGCGCATGGTAGAGCCGTGCGTGGAGGTGGTGGAGGTATGAAAAAGGCGGCGGTCAGGCGGTCGGGCGGTCGGGCGGTCGGTAAAGGCCACGCAAAACGGGTCCGCTTGCTCGAGCTCGCCCACGCCCGCTCTGGCGACAAGGGCGATACCGCTAACGTGGGGCTCATCGCGCTCAAGCCCGAGTACTATCCGATTCTCGTGAAGCAAGTGACGGCAGCGCGGGTCGCGCGGCACTTCAAGGGCATGATCATGATCACGGGCCCGGTCGAGCGCTACGAGCTGCCCAACCTCCACGCGCTCAATTTCCTGCTGCACGGCGCGCTGGACGGTGGTGGCACGATTTCGCTCAAGACCGACGCCCAGGGGAAGGTGCTGTCCACGGCGTTGCTGCGCCTGGAGATCGAAATCGCGGTGCCGCGGTGAGCGGGAACGAGCGCGTACAGGTCGCGGTGGAGGCCGGCGTGCTGACGGCCACGCTCGACCGGCCCGACAAGAAGAACGCCATCGACACGCCGATGATCGACGCGCTGCTGGCCGCACTGGAGCGCGCCGATCTCGACGCAACCGTGCGCGTGGTCGCGCTGCGCGGCGCCGGCACCGACTTCTGCGCCGGCATGGATCTCCAGGAGCTGCTCGCGTCGGCGGACCAGACGGTCGAGGAAAACCGCCGGGCCGCGCTGCGCTTCGGTGAGATCTTCCTGCGCATGCGCGGGCTGCCGAAGCCGGTCGTCGCGCTGGTACAGGGACGCGCGCTCGCGGGCGGCTGCGGCCTGGCGACCGCGTGCGACCTGGTGCTCGCGACCGAGTCGGCCAGGTTCGGGTATCCCGAGGTGCAGCGCGGCTTCGTGCCCGCGATCGTGATGACACTGCTCAAACGAGCGCTGGGGGAGAAGGTGGCGTTCGATCTCGCGGCGACCGGTCGTGTGCTCTCGGCGCCCGAAGCCGCGGGAGTGGGGCTGGTGTCGCGGGTGTACGAGGATTCGGACTTCGAGGAGCAGGTCGCCGAGGTGTTGCGGGCGCTGGCGGCGTCGAGCGCCTCGGCCCTCGCCTTCACCAAACAGCAGTTCTACCAGCTCGACGGCATGCGCTTCGAAGACGGCATCCGGCTGGGCGCCGACGTCAACGCGGTCAGCCGCACGACTCCGGACTTCCGCGCCGCGCTGCAGGCGTTCCTGAAAAAATGACCGGCGACCTGCGCCAGCCCGGCGCCATTCTCCTCGTCTCCTGCTACGAGCTGGGCCATCAGCCACTGGGATTGGCCTGGCCGCGCGCCTTCCTCGAGGAGGCGGGCTACGCCCCGGAGACCCTCGACCTCGCCGTCGAGCCGTTCGATGCCGACAAGGCGCGGCGGGCGCGGCTCGTGGCGATCAGCGTCCCGATGCACACCGCGCTCCGGCTGGGAGTCCGGGCGGCCGAGCAGGTGCGCCGCCTGAACGGCTCGTGCCGCATCGTGTTCCACGGCCTGTATGCGCTGCTCAATGCCGAGCACTTGAGCGCCCACGGCGCCGACGCGGTGCTGGGCGGCGAGCTGGAGCAGGAGCTCGTCGCCTTGGTGCGGCGCTGGGACGCGGGCGAGGAACCCGCGATCGCGCCGCGGGCCACGCTCGAGCGACTCCCGTTCCCGCCGCCGAGCCGGGCAGGGCTGCCTGCCTTGACGCGGTACGCGAGCCTGGCGCGCGCCGGGAAGCTCGTCCCGGCAGGCTACGTGGAGGCGAGTCGCGGCTGCCTCCACACCTGCCTGCATTGTCCCGTCCCGGCCGCGTACGGTGGACGGTTCTTCACGGTGCCGCGGGACGTCGTGCTGACGGACATCCGCCGGCTGGTCGCGGCCGGCGCCGGGCACATCACGTTCGGCGACCCGGACTTCTTGAACGGTCCCGGCCACGCCGTGAAGCTCGTGCGCGCGCTGCATGACGAATTCCCGCACGTGAGCTACGACTTCACGGCGAAGATCGAGCACGTGCTGGAGCAGCGTCGGCTGGTCCCCGAATTCGGCGCGACCGGTTGCGCCTTCGTCGTCTCGGCGGTCGAATCGCTGTCCGACAACGTGCTCGCACGGCTCGAGAAGGGGCACACCAAGGCTGATGTACTCGGGGCGCTCGCCATCCTGCGCGACGCGGGCGTTCCACTCCGGCCCTCGTTCATCCCGTTCACGCCGTGGAGCACTCTCGACGACTATCTCGAGTTGCTGAGCTTTATCGATGCGGAGGGGCTCATCGATCACGTCGATCCCGTGCAGTACACGATCCGGCTATTGATCCCGCCCGGCTCGCTACTGCTCTCGCGCCCGGCGATCGGCCCGTTTCTCGAAAGCCTCGATCCGGCGGCGTTCACGTACCGGTGGACCCATCCCGATCCGCGCATGGACGAGCTCCAGCGTGCCGCGAGCGCGCTGGTGGAGCGGGCGGCCCGCGCGAGTGAGGATGCGTGGACGACGTTCAACCATCTGCGGGCACTGGCCGGGGGTGGAGTCGCGACGCCTCCACCCGAGCGGCCCATTCCGGCACGGCTCACGGAGCCGTGGTTCTGCTGAGCGGAGCCGACCGGGGACCAGTTCGGCTCCCTCGAGCGGTTATAATTCAAGCCACGTCTCTTTCGCCTTCGAGGATCCATGGCTAGCCTCAACCTCCCGCTCTACGACCCCCGCCTCGTGCAGCCGATGCGCGAGGAGCTCACCCGGATCGGGTTTCGCGAGCTGCGCACCCCGAACGACGTGGACGCGGTGCTCGGGAAGACCAAAGACGCTACGCTCGTCGTGGTGAACTCGGTCTGCGGATGCGCGGCACGTAACGCGCGCCCAGCCGCGGCCATGGCGATCCAGCACGCCAAGCGACCCAAGCAGCTGCTGACCGTGTTCGCGGGCCAGGATGCCGACGCGACGGCGCGGGCCCGCAGTTATTTCACCGGGTATCAGCCCTCGTCACCCCAGATCGGCCTGTTTGCCGACGGGAAGCTCGTGTTCATGCTCGAGCGAAAAAACATCGAGGGGCGCGCCGCGGCGGACATCGCGAGCGATCTGACCGCCGCGTTCGACCGCTACTGCGACTGAGCCCGCTGCCGCCGGACTTCTCCGCCGCGGCGGATGAGGCCTGGCGGATCGTGAGCGCGACCCCCGGCTTCCTCACCGAACGGGAAGCCCGCTTTCTCGCCCTGGCGGCGGCGTGCACGCCGGGGCAGGGCGTCATCCTCGAGATCGGTAGCTTCAAAGGCAAATCCACCGTCGGCCTCGCCTCGGTCGCGGCCCGCTATCACCTCGGCAACATCGTCGCCGTCGACCCGCACACCGCGCCGTCGAGCACGGATCCGGGCCTGGGCGGCCAAGCGTCGTCGTTCGACGATTTTCGGCATACGCTCGCCCGAGCCGGCCTGA
>WNGI01003441.1_pt1 | contig 13944 bp, 8 predicted proteins | sample 5400621 | NCBI WGS metagenome assembly WNGI01 (sample SAMN13153374, study PRJNA577476) | soil metagenome | isolation source: 20 cm soil or saprolite under Garry oak tree replicate 1 | place: USA:California | collected 2016-06-15
CGTCAGGACTGCGATTCTAGTCGGCAGACTGCATACCTCCGCCAATAGAGGGCAGCTACAGAAGCGTTAAAACGGATCCACGAACTCGTCGAAATGTTTGATTTGAGTATATCGTCTGGTCTAAAAAATTGATAATTTGCGTTTAACGCGGCGCCTCAATGTATAAGTTGAGTCGTAGAAAGCGGGTCATCACATGAAAGCGATACGAATCCACAGTCCCGGCGGTCCTGAAGTTCTGACCTATGAAGACATCCCGATGCCTGAGCCCAAAGCCGGCGAAGCGCGCGTGAAGATCGACGCGATCGGCGTCAACTTCATCGACGTTTATCATCGTACCGGACTCTATCCGATGAAAACTCCGTTTACGCTTGGAGTGGAAGGCGCCGGCATTGTCGACGCCGTCGGCGACGGCGTGACGGAAGTCAAAAAGGGCGATCGCGTCGCCTACGCGATGATCCCGGGTTCCTACGCCGAATACGCGATTGTGCCTGCAACGAAGCTCGTTCCGGTGCCGGAAAGCGTCGACACCAAAACGGCCGCGGCGACTATGCTGCAAGGCATGACCGCGCATTATCTCACGCTCAGCGCTTACAACTTAAAAAAGGGCGACACCGCGCTCGTTCATGCCGCGGCGGGAGGAGTCGGATTGTTGCTGGTCCAGGCGGCCAAAATGGTCGGCGCCAGAGTGATCGGCACGGTATCCACCGAAACCAAAGCCGAGCTGGCGCGGCAAGCAGGAGCTGATGAAATTATTTTATATACGCAGTCGGATTTTCTTGCGGAAGTGAAAACATTGACCGAGGGTCGAGGCGTCAACGTCGTCTATGATTCAGTGGGCGCCACGACCTTCGAGAAGAGCCTCGATTGTCTCAGGCCGCGCGGTTACCTCGTTCTGTTCGGCCAGTCCAGCGGACCGGTGGCGCCATTTGATCCGGGAAAACTGGCAGGAAAGGGTTCACTCTTTCTCACCCGTCCGAGTTTGGCGCACTATACGCTCGATCGCGCGGAGTTGTTGGAGCGGTCCGGCGATCTGTTTAGCTGGATTCAATCGGGCAAACTCAAGCCGCGCATCGAAAAGGTCATTCCGATGAAGGACGCTGCCGGGGCGCAGCGCCAGCTCGAGGGACGCAAGACAACAGGGAAGATTGTTCTCATTCCTTAGCGGAAGGGTTTTGTCCCGCACGGGGCGCTCGAGCCCCGCGCGACTCGAGCGAATCAGAGAATTTCTTCCGCTGCTCCGCTGTGAGTACCGCTTTGGCAAGCTCGATAGCCTTGATCCGGGCGACGCGTAGGTCGGCGCGCAATTTTTCCGCCTCACGAATTTTCGTTTCAACTTTTCCGACATCGACCGTTGGGCTATCGAGCAATGTCTCAATATCGAGCTCGACGATGCGCGAGTCGGCTTCATTGCGAATGCTCTGGCGTTGAAAGCTATCGCGCAGTTGCTCGAGTTTTTTTACTTGATCGGGCGACAACCCAAGATAATCCTTATAGCGGAGCAGTTGCGAAATCACGGGCCGGTCTTCTGACGATTCCCGGCTGCCGAAGCGCTCCTTCAACCGTCCGCCCCAATCCTGCAGCGCTTGTTGAAGACGTTCCCACGCCTCGCTAAGCTCTTCCGGAACGGATTGTCGGAATTTTTCGGCTTCGGCACCGCTCGCCGGTGTAACGAAGCTGAGACAGCAAGCCAGAAAACCTCCGCCGATCAGTCTTCTCATGGGTAAATTCTCTCAGGTATGGCGCGCGATTGAGTCATGACTGCCACGAAAAAACTCCGCCGCGCCGTTATCCGGACTTGCCTGCGCACGTCCTTGATTGGAAAACTACGGCCACTCCGCCACTCCGAGGTCAGGCAAGTTGATAATATCGGCGTTGACGTCTTTGACGCCTGGAATTTGCCTGATCTTCGACACCACCGCTTGCTCAGACATCCAACTCGGGACGGAGCCGGAAACCGCGACCGTGCCAGCCGATGCCTTAACGTCGAGCCGAGTCCGCGGCATGTCCGCGGACATCGCTAACACAGCCTTTACCCGCGACGCCAAAGCAAAATCTTCGAACGCCTGCTTCGAGGCCGGACTCATCTGGTAATCCGGCAAGCGCACCGCCTCGCAGATCAGATGCTTTGCCGCGCCGACGCTCATTCGTCCTAGATTGACCACCAGATCGAACCTGCTCGGATCGCGCCAGTCGACGCCGAACATCGCCATGAGCCGGCGGCTGCGAGCCTTGTCGGTCTCTTCGATGAAGCGTCGCGCTGCCGCTTCGCCCAGTCCCTGGCGGGCTTTGACTTGTTCGACGCGCTTGTCCAGCGGCGCGGTCAACAAGACTTTAAGCACATGTGAAAAACCGGGCAGAAGCTCATGCCCCAGATGTCCGTGGTAGACGAGATGGGGTTGACCCGCAGTGACGGCGATTTGACAGAAGGCGGCTTGCAGAGCGATCCGGTAAGGCTGTAAATTTTCCATGAACCGGTCCCACCAGTTCGATCCTTTTTCGACGATGTCGTTCAGCTTGGCTTCCGGTATGTTGTAGCGGAGACTTGCCTCCACCAGCACTTCGCGGCTAATACAGCCACAACCCAGGGATTGCGCTACCGCGTCAGCCAACTCTTCGCCGCTGCCTGAAGCACCTTGATAAATGGTGATGATGGCCATGGTCCTCGACCTCCTGTCCGACAAACTCGCGGTCATTCTTCGTAACCGCGCGCGCAAGCTTTGGCGTGTAACTCCTCAACCGTTCTTGCTAGGGGCTGACTTGCAAATCGCCGTGATGGCGCCAGAAATAAGCCGCCATCGCCGCGGCCGCCAAAAGATTGCCAACCAATACCGACAGCCACGCGATCGCGTGCAGAATCGATTCCGCGAAAATCATCGCTGCGCCGACGAAGCCGAACTCAAAGATGACGAAGAGGAGCAAAATGCCAAAACCTACGTTCACATCGCGCTCGGCAATCGCCAGCAGCTTAGCGGCAATGCCGCCGATCACACAGAAAACCAAGCCATGGACCCAGGTGTAGACGAGTACCATCTCGAACGAAATGGCGAGCGTCTGCGGTTGATCGAGCCCAGCGCCGTGACGGAAGAGCGCCGTGCCCAGCACGTTAGGCGTGTAGAAGAGCGGGTGTCCGCTAATCAAGTCGACAAGGAAAAACCAAATTGCGATCGTGGCCGCGCCGAGGACGCCGGCTTCGATGCCTTGCCGATAGGAATCAGAGATTGCCGCTGTGGGTGGAAGAACGACAGTAGGGTTTGAGGTGCCAGATGGGACTGCCATGGAAGATCCTCCTCGGCCGACCGACGGCCCGGGTTACTCCACAACCGTTTCGTGCGCCTTCGCCGCTACCGTGCTCAACGCTAGCACCGGGACTCCCTCTGGTCAATGATTACTTCTACTGGCGGGCAAGGGAAGTCTCTGACGGCCAACCGCTTCCGGAGAGCTGGCTCCTAGTGGGGTCGCCGTAGTTGAGGATCGCGCGTCTCCGCCGTTTTTCAACGACAGTTGGATTGCGGCGGCCGTTCATGGTTTAATCATATTTACTGGCAATCAACCCCATGTTAACGCCATTTTTCAACATCGGACTTGCTGACGTAGCCGACATCTTGGTCGTTGCGGTCCTGCTCTACACCGCCACGGCTTGGCTGAAAGAGACTCGCGCCGCTTTCATCATCAGAGGAATTTTCATTCTCGCGGCGATTTATATTATCGCCCGATATTTCGATCTGCAGTTGACAGCATGGTTATTTCAAGGGTTCTTCGCCATCTTCTTGATCATTATCGTCGTCATTTTTCAGGAAGAGCTGAGACAAATCTTCGAACGGATCGCGGTCTGGAGCCTGACATCGAAACCCCTCCGGCCGCTGCGCTCCGACGCCGTCGATATTATGGTTGGAACTCTCGCGGACCTGGCCAAGGATAAGATCGGCGCGCTGATCGTGCTCGAAGGCAAAGACCCCATCGTGCGCCACATCATGGGCGGAATCGAATTGGAAGGCAAAATCAGCGGGCCTTTGCTGAGAAGCATCTTCGATCCTCACTCGCCGGGACATGATGGCGCAGTCATTATCGGTAACGACCGTGTGACCCGATTTGCCGCGCACCTGCCGCTTTCCAACGACTTCCGACAACTGGCCAACGTCGGCACACGGCACAGCGCCGCCCTCGGACTCGCCGAGCTGAGCGACGCACTGTGCATCGCGGTTTCCGAGGAAAGAGGGACAATTTCTTTGGCCCGAGACGGCCGGCTTCGTCAACTGGACAATGTGCAAGAACTCGGTTTATTGCTGCGGCGATTTCTCCAGGAAAAATATCCGGCGCCTGGCGAACGGAAGATTTCAATTTCCCTGCTCAGAGAGAACTGGCTGGCAAAAACGGTAACGTTTTCGCTGGCCCTCGGCCTCTGGTATGTTTTGGTGCCCGGGTCGAGCACCGTCGAAGTGACCTACAAATTGCCCGTGCAAGTGCAGAATCTGCCCGCCGAGCTTCATGTGGAGGAAGTGCAGCCATCCGAAGTCAACGCAACTTTCACCGGTCCGAAGCGCGCGTTTTACTTCTTCGATCCGACGAAACTCAAAGTCACGGTGGACGTCTCCTCCGCGGAAACGGGACATAAAACTTTGCGGCTTTCCGAGCAAAACGTTCAACACCCCCAGGACCTGACGCTGCAGCAGCTCAATCCCAGCACACTCAGAATCTCGGTGCGCAAAGTAGCGCGAGAGCAAGCAGACAAAGGTTAAACCGCACGGGCAACTAATGCGCCGGGCGCAAAATATCCAATATGCCGCGAATCGGCACGCTGACCCAATCGGGGCGATTATTCATCTCGTAGTGCAATTCGTAGACGCTCTTATACAGCAGGTAGAGATCCAGCAAACTCTTTAATTCTTCATTGGAGGCCGGCAAAAACCCTTTACTGCGGCTGGACTCCAGGTAGCTTTGGAGAAAAACCACCGAGACCCAAAAGCTCCAGCTTTTGGACAGCACCTGCGAACGGGAAAGATCTTCCGGGCGCACTTCGCCGCCTTTTAAAAAGGACAGCGCCGCGTAATCGAACGATCGCAGCATGCCCGCGACATCGCTCAGCGGCGATCGTTTACTGCGGCGCTCGCTGAGGGGCTGCGCCGGCTCTCCCTCGAAATCGGTTATGACAAAATCCTTGCCCGTATAGAGCACCTGGCCCAGGTGATAATCCCCATGACAGCGAATCCGCAACGCCGTGATCTTTTGATCGACGATAAAACGGAACCGGCCCAAGATTTCGCTCTTGAGCGCTAAAATGCTCTCGGCTTCGCCGCGCACCTCTTCGGGCAAGGTCTTGAGTCGATCGCGCAAAAGAGCAATAGCCCGGTCCGCCAGCGTGCGCATACTTTGGTAGGCGGAGCGGCGATAAAAAGGGGTGAAGGGTTCGGGGACAAAGTCGGGGTCATTGACTTCCCCGGCCAGCGCCACGTGAAACTCGCCCGTTCGTTGGCCCAAGAGTCGCACCGACTCCACATAGGTTCCGATTATATCGCGCACGGAGTGCGGCAATTCCCGCTCGATGAAATCCAACGGATGTCCCGCGGGACGGGACAAATCCGCCGGGATCTCCGTGGTGGCAAAGCAATTCTCGAAGAAGTCGCCAAGATGATCCAGCGTGTAGCGCCAAGCATCTCCCTCGTTTCTGATCCAGTTTTGCAGAATACCGAGGGTAGCGCTGCGGTTGTTCCCCTGATGCAATTGAAAGCTGCCGGCCAGCTGGGGAATATGTTCGAAGGAAGTTTTTTCGGTGAGAAAGTGACCGATCTCCAGATCGGGATTCACGCCGTCCTGCCAACGGCGAAACATTTTAAGGATGAAACGGTCGCCGTAGACGATCGATGTATTGCTCTGTTCCCTCTTTGAAGGAGCGGGTTCCAGCAACGCGTTGGTGTCGCCCCTGAGATGGCGAAAGAGTTTCGATGGTGAGGCGACAATTTCGCTTGAATTTCCTTTAAAGCTGCGTCGCCGTGAAATCGCGTCGAGCAAAACTTTAAGGAACGCGCGGTCGTAGAGCGCGTCGACGACAATGCCTTCAACGACCTCGCCGTCGCTCTTCGTTTTAAGCCGGACAACCGGCGCTTGCGGGAATGCCTGCTGCACTTCCGCCGCGCGTTCTCCCGTAACAAACGCGAGCGGCAAGAAATAACTCTCGGGTTCGCCATCTGAATAGTTAACCACCACCGCGGTAAAAAGGGCTTTAGTCGAGTCGAACGGGATAGGCACCGCTTCGGCAAAGGTGATCGATCGAATCCTCCGTGCCTTACCGCCAAACCAGCGGCAGTTTTTCAGATAACCGGGAAGAATTTTTTCCAGTGCCGATTTGGCGCCGGGCGCAAGGATACGGTCCCACGTACCGGCGACCTCCAGCGAAGCCAGCGATACTTCATCCGCCGCCCGGGGCGCCGCCGGGTGCGCGGTCTCGATTTTGAACCAATAGAACGCGTGCGGCCCAAGTGTGATGAAGTAAGGCAGATCCCCGATCGGCGGAAATTCGGTCTGGCCGAAGAGTTCCACCGGCACGCTGCCCTTGAATTCCGAGAGATCGATTTCCGCGCATTGAACAAAGCGCGACAAGTTCGCCACCGTGAGGATGATTTCGTCCTGCAAGCGCCGGATAAAAACCAAAACGCGCCGGTTCTCGGGAAAAAGAAACTGCGTCGTGCCGCGGTTGAATGCGTTAAACCGTTTGCGCAGCACGATGAGCCGCTTCATCCACCACAGTTGTGAGCTCAAATTCTGCTGCTGCGCCTCGACGTTGATCGCTTCGTAGTGCTGTTCTGGATCGACGATCACGGGCAGGTAGAGCCGCTGCGCGTTGGCGCGGGAGAAGCCGGCGTTTCGATCGGCGCTCCACTGCATCGGCGTGCGCACGCCGTTTCGGTCGCCGAGGTAGAAATTATCGCCCATGCCGATCTCATCGCCGTAATAGATCACCGGAGTTCCGGGCAGAGAAAACAACAAAGCGTTGAGCAATTCTATTTTTCTGCGGTTGCCGCCCAACAGCGGCGTCAACCGGCGGCGGATACCGAGATTGAGTCGCGCCTTGGGATCGGTAGCGTAGACCTTATACATGTAGTCGCGATCCTCGTCGGTCACCATTTCGAGCGTCAGCTCGTCGTGGTTGCGCAGAAACAAGGTCCACTGGCTGTTGGCGGGAATCTCCGGCGTTTGGTTGAGAATATCGACGATGGGAAACCGGTCTTCCATGTGCACGGACATAAAAATACGCGGCATCACCGGGAAGTGAAACGCCATGTGACATTCGTCGCCGGCGCCGAAATAGGTGACCGCCTCTTCCGGCCATTGGTTGGCTTCGGCGAGCAGCATGCGATTGCGAAATTTCTCGTCGATGTGCCGGCGCAGCTCTTTTAAAAAAAGATGGGTTTCCGGCAGATTTTCGCAACTGGTTCCTTCGCGCTCGAAAAGATAAGGAACCGCATCCAAGCGCAATCCGTCCACGCCCATCTCCAACCAAAAATCCACCGTTTCGAACATCGCCTGTTTGACCACCGGGTTGGCAAAATTCAAATCCGGCTGATGGGAATAAAAGCGATGCCAGTAATAAGCCTTGGCCACCGGGTCCCATGCCCAGTTGGAGGTCTCAAAGTCTTTAAAGATGATGCGCGCCTCTTTGTATTGCTCCTGGTTTTCGCTCCAGACGTAGTAATTGCGCTCCTTGCTGCCGGCCGCTGACCGTCGCGCCCGCTGAAACCACGGGTGTTGATCCGATGTATGATTGAGCACGAGCTCGGTAATCACGCGCAAGCCGCGTCGGTGCGCCTCGGTTAGAAAAATTTTAAAGTCCTTCAGCGTGCCGTAGTCGGGGTGGATTTCGGTATAACTGGCGATGTCGTAGCCGTCGTCTTTCAACGGCGAGGGATAGAACGGCAAAAGCCAAAGCGCGGTGACGCCCAGATCGTAAAGATAATCCAACTTCTCGGTGAGCCCTTGAAAGTCGCCGATGCCGTCGGCATTGCCGTCGGAAAACGCCCGCACATGGAGCTCATAAATGACGGCGTTCTTATACCAAAGCGGGTCGTCGTCGAGGGCGAAGTCTTGTGTGGTTTTTTTTGCGCGCCTCATGATGTCACATGAAATAGTCGAAGTCCTGCTCCCGCCGCACGCGCCGGCGCAGCCGCAAGATGTGGGCCGGCGCCATATTCGGATCGAGCGCGACGTAATTTTTTTCGCCATGCCAAAGAAAACGCGCGCCGGTCAAAAGATCGTGCGCCTGATACGAGGCATCGAGCCGCAGCGCTTCCACTGGGATTTTAACCCACCCCGACTGCACATGGTGCGGATCCAGATTCACCACGACGGCGACCACGTTGCCGAGATCCTCCGTCTGCTTTGTGTAGCAGATGATCTGCTCGTTATCGACCTCGTGGAACTGTAGGCTCCAATCGCTCTGCAGCGCGGGGTTCTCCCTGCGAATCCCGTTGATCCGCGCGATAAATTCTTTCAGACTGTCCGCGCTTTCCCGGTCCCAATGTTTAATCTCATATTTTTCCGAATCGAAATACTCTTCGCTGCCGGGCTCGCGCGGGCGCGCTTCCAAAAGCTCGAACGCCGGTCCGTAAATCCCGTAGCTGGCTCCCAGTGTCGCCGCCAGAACCAGGCGGATCATGAAGGCTGGGCGGCCGCCGAATTGCAAATACTCGGTCAAAATATCCGGCGTGTTCGGCCACAGGTTGGGGCGAAAGTACTCGCGCACTTCGGTTTGCGTGAGCTCCTGAAAATATTGCGTGATCTCGGGCTTGGTGTTGCGCCAGGCAAAATAGCTATAGGATTGGCTGAAGCCGAGCTTGGCCAGCCGGTACATCACCTTGGGACGGGTGAACGCTTCGGCAAGAAAAATCACCTCCGGGTGATCTTTTTTCATTTCGCCGATCAGCCACTCCCAAAACGGCAGCGGCTTGGTGTGCGGGTTATCGACCCGAAAAATGCGGATTCCCTGTTCGTGCCAAAATTCAACGACACTTTTTAGTTCCTGCCAGAGCTCACGCCATTGATCCGAGGTGAAATCCAGAGGATAGATATCTTGATATTTTTTCGGCGGGTTTTCGGCGTACTGAACGGTACCATCCGGACGCCAGCGAAACCACTGGGGATGTTCTTTGACATAGGGATGATCGGGGCTGCACTGATAGGCCAGATCCAAAGCGACTTCGAGGCCAAGAGTCTCGGCTTTTCGGACGAATCTTTTAAAATCTTCGAGAGTCCCGAGACGCGGATGAACGGACTTGTGGCCACCCTCGTCAGAACCGATCGCCCAGGGGCTGCCCGGGTCATTTGCCGTGGCCGTCACCGAATTGTTTTTCCCCTTGCGATGGGTGTACCCGATCGGATGAATCGGCGGCAGATACAGAATGTCAAAGCCCATCGAGGCGACATAGGAAAGCAGCCGCTCGCCGTCCTTAAAAGTCCCGTGCGCGCCGGACTCGGCGGCGCACGACCGCGGAAACATCTCATACCAAGCGCCGCAGCGCGCTTTCTCGCGGTCGACCACCACGGCGAGTTCCTTGGAATATCGGGTTTCGGCGTTTCGATCGGGATAGCGTCCGACCAATCCCAGCAAATCATCGCTGATCGCCGTGGCGAGCTTGTCTGATAAAGTTTGGTCCGCGGCGCGCAGGCTTTTTGCCTCCTCAGCGAGTTTTTTTTGATCGCCGGCGGCAGCTCGCTTTGCCGCTTCTTCGATCCACAGAGCACCGGTCAGAAAGTCCAATTCCGTGTGCGCGCCGACCTCGGCTTTCTTCTGCAAATCGCGTCGCCAGGACATAAACTGATCGACCCATGCGGCAAGCGTATAAACGTAACGGCCGATCTCGGCAGCGACAAACACGCCGCGCCAACGATCGTTCACGAGCAATTTCATCGGCGCTTCGCGCCAATTTTTTTCCTCTTCGCGCCGGAACAGCAGGCTGCAGGAAATGACCTCGTGGCCGTCGGCGAACATGTCGGCTTCTATCGTCACTGACTCGCCGCAGGTACGCTTGACCGGAAACAGACCGGCGTCAATTTCCGGCGTGACGTTTTCGATGACAACACGGCTTCTGCCGTCCCGCGCTGGGTTAAACGATGGCTGCATGCAAGCTTTCCCCAATGAGCTGTGATTCCGCCAAAGCGTCTTCGTGATAAAGCAATGCTACCGGAAAATTGTTGAATACGCCGCGCAGAAGCAGATTTTTCGTTGGCGCCGTATCCGCCGATTCCAAACGTTCGCCGCTGATGATGTTGAGCCATCGGCCTGGCATATCGTCGCGAAGGCTGATCGCGGTCGAATTCCAAACCCCGGCTCCCAGCGGCGGGGTTCCGTGAAAGACCCTATTGCCAACCAAGCACGGCACGACCGCCAGCGCCCAGGTTTGACCTTTGCGTCTGGCGAACGCACAAACCGCTGGCTTCGACTCCCCGGTGGCCTCGAGCGGAATATATTCGCCGTCAGTGAACAGCTCCTGGTGCGCCCGGCGAAAGTCCAGCAGCTTGTGAATCAGATAGAGTTTAATCCGGCCATCCTCCCAGTGCGACATTAGATCGCGCAGCAAGCCCGGGTGGTCTTTCACTTCTGCGCCTCTGAGCTCTTCGAGTAAGTAGCGCCGCTCGGCGTAATCCACCGGCCGGCGGTTGTCCGGGTCGACAAAGCTTAAATCCCAAAGCTCGGTTCCCTGGTAAACGTCCGGCACTCCCGGCGAAGCTATTTTGAGGAGCGTCTGCGATAGCGAATTAAACATGCCGCAATAGGCGATCCTCTTTGCAAAGGGAAGAAATTCTTCGGTGAAGCGATTGCTTTCGGCCGGCGCGAGGATCTGCCGGGCAAAATCGACAAAGGCTTGTTCATAAGCGCCGTCCGGTTTGAGCCATTCAGTATGGACTTTGGCTTCTCTGACGGCTTTGATCAAGTAGGCGGTGAGCCTTTCTAGAAATTGTGCATCCTGACTGAGCGGGTAGGAACCGATCAGAGTCTGATAGAGAAAGTATTCGTCATTGCGGTCCGGCGCTTCCGCGCCCCTGATCTTGGTCTTTTTCGCCCGGTTGGTTCTGCTCCATGTTCGTAAATTCTTTTCCCATTCGGCGGGCAATTCCGAGAGCACGTTGATTCGCGCGCGCGCATCCTCGCCGCGCTTGGTATCATGGGTAGCCGTGGCGTTCATGGCGTGCGGACAACGCGCCAAACGCCGGAGGTTGAAATCGTGAAACTCTTCGACGGATGCGCCGAACCGATCCGGCGCACCGCCCACTTCATTCAGCGACAGCAGGCGATTATAAACATACAACGCGGTATCTTCCGAGCCTTTGGCCATCAGCGGCCCGGTCAGTTGCTGGAAGTGCATGACAAAGTCCGTCCAGCGGTTTCTCTCCTCGTCGGTGGCGTGATCGGCAAAATCGAGAAGCAGAAAACGGCCGATGTAATTCAATTCGAGAAGCAGGCCCGCGTTGGCTTCCTTGGCGCGCTCGACCGCCGTCGTCAGGTGGTTTCGATCTTGGGCGCTAAATGAGCCGGGGCTGACGTAACTGCGGTAGACTGGAAAAAATGCCAGCACCTCGACCAGTGCCCTTTTGAGTCCGTAAAGCGTCACGTCGGCAGCGTGACGGTCGCGGCTCGATACTCGTTTGAGCAGGTAAGCGAGACTTTCAATATCTCCGGCCATGTACTTGCCGATGATGAGCCGCTTCTTTTCCGGCATCAACGCCGGCCAGGAAGTCTCGAGTCCGGTAAAGCGCTCGTAGATCTGGCTGAACCGCCGGCGCTGCTGCCCTGCGCAAAAAATGCCGTTGAGAAAATTCAGGTAATCGTAGCCCGTCGTTCCTTCGACCGGCCATGCCGACGGCAGCTCTTCATCGACGCCAAGAATCTTTTCTACGGTCAGGTATAAATCGCCGGCTTCCCGGCGCAGTCGCTTGAGATAGCCTAGGGGATCATAAAGCCCGTCGACGTGATCGACCCTGAGGCCGGTGAATTTGCCTTCCCGAACGAGTTTGAAAATCAGCGTGTGGCTATGGCGGAAGACCTTTTCATCCTCAACCCGCAATGAAATTAATTCGTTGATATTGAAAAACCGGCGATAATCCAGTTCCTCCGCCGCGACTTTCCAAAATGACAAGCGATAGTATTGTTGCGACAACAGCCGGTCGAGCAGACTGAAACTTTCCGGATTCCCGGGGATGCCGTTGAATCGGGCGATATTAGCGTCCAGGTGCTCTTTGATTTCCAGCGTACCCGTGTAGAGCTCCCAAAGCATTTGTTTCACGAAGAGGATCTGGTCGGCTCGATCGGCGCTCTCCTGCTTCGGCGGAATATTTTTGAGCGCGTAAAGTACGCCGAGAAGTTTGATGAAATCGAGATGGCGCGAGCCGAGGCGTTTTCGGAGCGAGTTGACATCCTGGGTCAACACTTCGTTGTAGGACTCCAGATTGACCGGGAGTTGCAAAGAAAAATAGCGAATGCCGAGCCCGCGCTGATCGTAGTACAGCGTGATTTCTCCGTTCTCCAAGCATTCGCCGTAGAAGCCGCCAAGAAACGGCGCGAGAACTTTCCCGCGCATGCTTTCGTAGGGATGCTGCCAATCGATATCGAAAAAATCAAAGAACGGTGATGCTTCGCCGTTTTCCAGGACGTCCATCAGCATGCGGTTTTGCCCATCATAGGCCATGTGATTGGGCACGATATCCTGGACCCAACCCAATCCCAGCCGCCGGGCGTGTTCGTGCAGCGACTCGAATGCCTCCGCGCTGCCGAGCTCCGGATTGAGCTGATTGGGATCGACCACGTCATAGCCGTGCAGGCTGCCTGCCCGGGCGTAAAAAATCGGCGACGCGTAAATATCGGTGATGCCAAGAGCATGCAAGTACGGCAATACTCCAGCGGCCTCGCTGAAGCCGAACTCCGGCGTGAATTGCAAGCGATAGGTTGCCGAAGGGATTTTCATGGCGTCGTTTCGCTCACGGCGTTAGCACCGCGCCGGCCTCGGCGCGAAACAACGCCGGGTTCTCCATTGCCGTTTTCCTCTTCAACATGCTTCGGCAGGCGCAACAAAACCAGCGAGCGCGCCTGGAGCACGTAAGGTTCGCCGCCGCGCATCGGCTGCGGTTTGTTTCTGCTCACAGCCGGATTATCGGTGTCGAAAATGACTTCCCATCGCACTTTGCGACGGTGCGCGGGCAAAATGAACGGGATCGCTTCGTGGTGCGCATTTAAAAGAATCAACAGCGTGTCATCGACGATCTGGTTGCCGCGCCCGTCTACCTCTCCAATGGCGTCTCCCGCGAGACGAAGCGCGAAAATACGGTTCTCTGAATTGTTCCAATCGTCGTCGGTCATCTCCTTGCCGTCGGGACGAAACCAAACCAGGTCCTTGACCTCGGAGCCGCGAATGCGCCGCCCTTGGAAAAAGTGGCGGCGGCGCAATACCGGATGGGTGCGTACCAGGTGGATGAGATAGCGGGTAAATTCCAGGAGGGCGCGGCGCGGCCGGTCGAGCTTCCAATCGATCCAAGAAACTTCGTTGTCCTGGCAATACGCATTGTTGTTGCCTCTCTGGCTGCGGCCGATTTCGTCGCCCGCCAACAGCATCGGCACACCTTGCGACAACAGCAGCGTCGCTACAAAATTTCTTTTTTGCCGGTCGCGTAAGGCAACCACCTTCGGATCGTCGGTTTCACCTTCGACGCCGCAGTTCCAGCTGAGGTTCTCGTTGTGGCCGTCGCGATTTTCTTCGCCGTTGGCCTCGTTGTGCTTTTCATTGTAGCTCACCAAATCCTGCAGCGTAAAACCATCGTGGGCAGTGACAAAATTGATGCTCGCATAGGGCAGGCGGCCATTGTGACCGTAGAGATCGCTCGAGCCGGTCAGGCGAAAGCCGAGCGCGCCGACTTGTCCCTCGTCGCCTTTCCAAAAGCGCCGTACCGTGTCACGGTAAGCCG
>WNGI01013451.1_pt1 | contig 13941 bp, 14 predicted proteins | sample 5400621 | NCBI WGS metagenome assembly WNGI01 (sample SAMN13153374, study PRJNA577476) | soil metagenome | isolation source: 20 cm soil or saprolite under Garry oak tree replicate 1 | place: USA:California | collected 2016-06-15
CGCGGTCGTCAACGACAACACGGGGGGAGCCTACAGCGGGACCCGCCACCTGGCCGGGTTGGGGCACATCCGGATCGGCTTCGTGGGCGCCGCCGTCGATTACCCGTTCGGGCGCGAAACGCACGACGGATACCGTCGCGCGCTGGCAGACGCCGGGCTCCCGGTGGATCCCGCGCTCGAGATCATCATTCCCATCGATGCGGAGCGCGCGCGTGAAGGCGCGGGCGCGCTGCTGTCGCTGGCCGATCCACCCTCCGCCATCTTCGCCGTGACCGACATGCTGGCGCTGGGTGTGACCACCGCGGCCCGGGAGCGCGGCCTGGCCATTCCCGCGGATCTCTCGGTCGTCGGGATGGACGACATCGATCTGGCCGCGGTGACCAACCCGCCCCTGACCACGGTGCGCATCGCGAAGGAGGCGATGGGCCGGCGGGCCGCCCGGATGCTCCTCGATCTCATCCGGGGGGAGGATGTCGATCCCAGAATGGTCACCCTGCCCACTGAGCTCGTCGTACGAGGCTCCACCGGAGGGCGCCGATGACACGAGGCACGGGAGAACGGCTGGCCATCGACGGGGGGACGCCGGTTCGCACCCAACCGCTCCTGCCCGGTTATCCGGGCGGTCTGCTGATCGGCGAGGAGGAGAAGGCCGCCGTCGTCACGCCGTGCACGAAGGCGATCCTCCCCGTGCACATGCGCGGCGCGGGGGCGGACATGGGCCCGATTCTGGACGCCGCGGCCAAGCACCACCTGTACATCGTCGAGGACACGGCCCAGGCGGTCGGCGGGCGCTACCGGGGCCGCCGGCTGGGGACCCTGGGCGCCATCGGCGCCTACAGCCTCCAGTACCACAAGGTCATCACCACGGGGGAAGGCGGCATGCTCGTCACGGACGACCCCGCGCTCTGGGAGCGCGCCGTTCGGTACCACGACCAGGGGTCGGTCCGCATGGAGGAGCTGGACGAGACGATCCCCTCAGGCAACCCGCTGATGATCGGGATCAACTTCCGGATGAACGAGATCACCGGCGCGATCGGGCTGGTGCAGCTCGGCCGGATGGAGTGGATCATTGAGCGGATGCGCGCGCACAAGGCGGCGGTCCTCGATGGCATGCGGGGGCTGCCCGGCGTGACGATCCGGCGGCTGCCCGATCCGGAGGGGGACACGGGGGCCACGCTGATGTTCTTCCTGCCGACCGACGAGCAGGCAAGCGCGTTCAGCAAGGCGCTGGCCGCCGAGGGGATTCGCACGGAGGTGGCCTGGAACAGCGGCCAGCACGTGTACTATCACTTCGACCAGATCATCGAGCGGCGGATGTTCGCGGAGCGTCACTGCTCGTGGGAGTGCCCCTACTACAAGGGGCACGCGCGCCTCGCGAAGGGCATGTTCCCCCAGACGGACGACCTCCTGCGGCGGGCGCTGCAGATCGACCTCCACCCGCTCCTGACGGAGCGCGACGAGTTCGATATCGTCCGCGGGATGCGCAAGGTCGCCTCCGCGCTCCTGTAGCCCCGGGCGCGTCAGCGCCGCCTTATATGCCTCCGGCGCCACGGCGCGGCCGGACCCGCAGGCCATCGTCCATCCCATGTGCCCGTGGCCGGTGTTGAAAAACAGATTGGGATGCCGGCCGGTCCCCAGGATGGGCGCGCCGTCCGGGGTCATCGGCCGGAGGCAGGCCTGATACCGGCCTTCCGCTTCTTCGATCGCTTCGGGAAAGATGTCGCGCGCGAACCGCTTGATATTGTTGAAGTCCCGAGGCGTCCACCGCCAATCGTATCCGGCGAATTCAGCGGTCGACGTCATCCGGAGCCGGTCGCCCTGCCGGGACCAGGCGACCAGCCAGGCTTCATCAACCCCGGGGACCGTGGGCGCGAGGCCCCCCTTCTTCAAGGGAAACGTCGACGAGTAGCCCTTGGCCGGATAGATGGAGAGCCGGACTCCCACCGTTCGGGCCACGATCGGGCTCTGGACCCCAAGGGCCAGCACATAGGCGTCGGCCGTCAGGACGCCGCGATCCGTGACGGCGCCGGTCACCCGGCCGCGCTCGGAGCGCAGCGCCACGACCCGTGTCCCGGACTGCACGCTCATGCCAAACTTTTCCCGGCAGGTCCGCTCCAGGTTGTGCGTAAAGAGTCTCGCGTCGCCGCTGGAATCTCCGATGTCCCGGACGGCCCCGGCGATCTTGTCCTTCACCGGCTCGAAGGCGGGATCGACCTTCGCGACGCCGTTCGCATCCAGGATCTCCTGGTGCTGACCGTGCTCCGCCATGAGCGCCATCTTCTTGGCGCCGAGCTCCAACTCGACCGGGTCGCGGTACACATAGAGCGCTCCCTGCCGGATCGCATGATACTCGATCCTCTCGCCGCGCACGAGCTCGGTCAACAATCCCTGACTGTACTGGCACAGGCGGAGCTTGACCAGCGTGCTGCGTCGTGAACGCTCAGCCGTACACTCGCGGAGAAACTTCAGTCCCCACGTGTACAGCCGGGGGTCCGGTTTGAGTTTGACCCGAATGGCGGTCTCCTGACCGAACAGCGATCGAAACAGCTGCCGCGGCGCCCGGGGAGAGGCCCAGGAGAACGAATGGCCGGTGGCCAGGATGCCCGCGTTGCTCGCGGTCGCTTCCTGTCCGAGTTCCTGGTTCGCCTCAACCACGGTCACCTCGCAGCCATCCTTGGCCAGATAATAAGCCGTCGTGATTCCTGCGATCCCACCGCCCAGGACCAGCGCTCTCATCGGCCGCGATGTCCTCCTCCGCCTTAGAGGCGTTGGAGTGATTGCAGATCCGCCCGGTGACTCCCTGCCCCGAACCGTGGAGGCGTGTGCCGGGGCGGCGGGGCTCAGTCCCTATCTATAGTAGACATCTTGACATATAGATATATCACTGCTAAGATATATGAAAAGTATGGACGACAACCGGTCGCAGGCCGCTGGCGGCGACGGGGCTGCGTCGGGCGACCCACTGCGGAGCCTTGACGGCGTGGACGGCAATGTTCCACGAGAGGCAAGCATGCCACACGATGGGGGTGACAGGTGTTGAACCGTATTCAGTTGATCGGGCGTCTCACCCGGGATCCGGAGTTACGCTACGTGTCCAACGGACACCCGATGGCCCAGTTCACGCTCGCGGTTGATCGGGACTTCAAGAATGCCGCGGGGGATCGCGAAGCCGACTTCATCAAGTGCGTCGCCTGGCGGAAACTCGCAGAGCAGGTGGGGCAGTACTGCGCTCGTGGCCGTCTCGTGGCGGTGGAAGGCCGGCTGCAGAGCCGGGCGTACGAGGCCTCGGACGGCGCGCGCCGGCGCGTCACCGAGGTGGTGGGGGATCGCGTCTGGTTTCTGGACAGCCGGCGAGCCGAGGGCGAGGCCGTCCCGGAGGCGGTCCCCGAGGCCGTCCCCGAAGGCGCGGCTGAGGCGGCGCCCGCCGATGGGCAACCCGAGGTGATCGAGGACGCCGAGGCCTCGCCGGAAGAAGCCACTCGAAGCGAGGAGTGGAACAGAGGTCACTCATAATCCCGGCGGCCGACTCGCACGGACGAGGCACCCACGTGGTGGACGCTTCACACCCCCTCCGAAGCGTTGGGCGCTGCCGCGCCCCCTCGTCCCTGCGGTCGGGCAACCCCCCGGCTCGATAGGAGAGGGTCCCCCGCAGTCTGCGGCGTGAACATGTCATAGTCCCGGGTGTCTTGCCCGCGGCGCGCCCCCAGCCGGATGTTCCCACGCCCCACGGCTGGTGGCTTTTCCCCTGGCCCGTCTGAGTGTTCGCCCACGAGAGTCACAGGATCGCCCCTAGGATCCACTCGATAGGGTAACACGCCGGAGGCACCACCGGCCGCGGCCGCGATGCGGTCGCGGCTATTCTATTGGAAGAAAGGGGATGATCGAGATGGCGAAGGACCCCGCGGCGGCGGTGATGCGGCTGACCCCGCGCGATCGCGCGCTGATTGAAGTGCTCGGGGAGGTGCGTTATCTGACGGCGACGCAGATCCAGCAGGTCTGCTACCCTTCCGCGTCCGTGGAAACCACCGGGCACCGCCTGTCCCTCTTGAAAAAGCGTGGGGTCTTGACCTTCCTCGCGCACCGGACGTTTGAAGACCGGCGGGCATTCTGGGGGTTGTCGCCGGCCGGCAGGACCGCGGCGGAAGCGGTCGCGGCGGCCGTGCAAGGCGCGCCGGCGGCGGCAGCGCCGCGCGCCAGCGCCGTTGCCGCGCTCCAGATCGAGCACCTCATCGCGACCAACCAGGTCTTCTGTGACCTGTGCGCGCAGCACCGGGCGGGCCGGCTGGGGGCCTTCCGGTGGCTCGGCAGCCACCACGCCCAGGTCGACCTGGAAGACACCCGCCTGGTGCCCGATGCCCTGATCCTGGTGGGGACACCTGAGGGCAGCGTCTGGATGTACTGCCTCGAGCTCGATCAGGGCACGATGGCGCCGCTGCAGTTGGCGGCAAAGTTCGCCCGCTACCGCCTCTTCCACGACATCGCGAACCTCCGACGCGACGAGCCGGTCTGGGGGATCCGGGCGTCGAGTTGGGTGGTGTTTGCCTGCAAGGATTCCGCGCGTGCCGCGTGCGCCGCGCAGCTGGCAGCCCGCTCCGGCCTGGAACGGATATGGGCGGGCACGGCCGCGGAGGTGGCCTCGGGCCTGGCGGCCTCGGTGGGTCCCGACACCGTCGTCCGCCCCGCAGACCTGCCGTCCGGGCTCACCGGAGGGATCGTTCCTCCATACACTGGCGGTGCGCTGCCGGTGGATGAGCGAGAGACACGACAGGAGGGATCTCAATGAGCCGGAGACAGATCGGTGTGGCCGCGGGTTTCGGCATCGCGCTCGGCGGCATGATGCTGCTCCACCCGCGCCCGATATTCTGGATCGATCTTGCCTGCGCGGCGGCGCTCGTCGCGGTCCTCGGCCGCATCGGCACCCGCGCGGGGGTCAACAGTCCGTTGATGGGGGCGCGCTGGGCGGGGCGGGCGGAGGCCGGCCCATTGATGGCCCCGGGGCCCTTCCTTCTCGGCCTCTGGGGCGAGTCGCGAACCCCGCTGTACCTGACCGAGGAGCGGCTCTCCGGGCACGTGATGGTCGTGGGGCCGTCGAGAAGCGGGAAAACCGCCGGCGCCATCGCCCCCAACCTCCTCCTGCGGGACCCCGGGCGGGAGAGCGTGGTGGTGCTGGACGTGAAGGCCGGGCCGCGATCGCTCTGGAACGTGACGGCCGGGCGGTACGGTTCCCGGGCCCGCCTCTTCTGCCCGTTCTTCGAGGAATCCATCGGGTACAATCCTCTGGCGCGCATCGATTCGATCGGCGCGGCGCAGCGGAAGGCCGCGCTCCTCGTGCAGAACACGACGCCCCGCGGCCTGTCGGGTGACGCGCGGGTGTACGCGGCGGCGGCCTGCGATCTCGCCGCGCTGTTGTTCCTCCACGTGCAGCAGGACCGGCCGGCCGGCGGACACACCGTCGGCGCGGTGTACCGGTTGGCGATGGGCGGGCCCGCGCTCCTGCGCGACGTGCTCCGGTCCAGCCGGGTCGCCGAGGTGCGGGAGCGCCACGGGATCTTTTCGGCGCGCGAACGCCGGGTGCAGGAGGCGGCCGTGACCGGTGTGCTGGAGCGCCTGTCGCCGTGGGCGGACCCGTTGGTGGGGGAGGCGACATCGCACCACTTCGACCTCGGCCGGATCGGCCGGGAGCCCACCGCCTTCTACATTCTCCTGCCGGAGACCGACGGGCCGCGGCTCCAACCGCTCGTCGCGTGGCTGGTCGCCGATCTCCTCGACGAGCTGGTTGAGCAGTCCGACCGCGAGGGTCTCCGCTGCCCGGTGCGGGTCTACCTCGATGAATTCCGGCAGTTCGGGTATCTCCCCGGGTTGAGCGAGACGCTCCCCACCCTGCGGGAACGGGGCATCAGCGTCCTGCTCGGCGTGCAGGTGTTGAGCCAGATCGAGGAGATCTACGGGCCGGCCGAGGCCCGCACGCTGCTCGGGAACACCGAGACGAAGCTGCTGTTCCGCGCGGGAGATCTGGAGACCGCGCGCATGATCAGCGCCTGGCTCGGCCGGACCACAGTACCGGCTGTTTCGGTGACGACCCGGGGCCGGGACCGCAGCACGACCGTCTACCCGTACGTGCGTCCCCTGATGCCGCCCGAGGAGCTCACACGCATTCCGGACGGCACGGTGATCGCGCTGGCGGGAGCGTCCCCGCCGCTGGCCCTGTGGCAGGCCCGCTACTTCGCGGTCCGCGGGTTTACGGTCTCGCCTCCTCCGTTTCCGCTCCGCCGCCGCACGCCCCGTCCCATCGCCGTGGCGGCGCCACGCGAGCCCAAGACGTCACCGGCCCGCCGGCCGGCACCGAGACCGGCCGGCGGGGTTGCGGCGCGGCCTGGCCGGGATTGCCCCCTGCGCTCACGCCGCCGAGTTCTTCGGTGACGAGCGCCTGCAGCATGGCGTCGGGGCGGCTGCCCAGCCGGTCCGCGAGTTCGTCCGCCTGGGCTTTGCCGAGCCCCTTGAGCTGGTAGAACAGCGACAGTTCCTCCTTTTCCTCTTCGGGGCGCTCCTCCAGCTCCTTGCGCTCGCCGGCGATATTGGCGGCGGCGACCTCCGACGTCGATCGCTCCGCGAGGTACGCGCCGACGGCCATGGATAGCGCCGATGCGATCGCGCCGGCCAGGCCCGCCGTCAACACGAAGCTCGATCCCCCCGTCGCCCCCGAAACCCCCGCGACGATTCCGAAGACGGCGGCGAGCCCGTCGTTGGCGCCGTACACGGCCCCTGAGATCCAGCTCGAGCCGGTTTTGTGCCAGGTCTCCCGGCCGAGGATGCGCCTCAGCCGGCCTTGCGGGTCCTCGCCGGGCACCGCCGGGGGCGCGGCCGACCGCATATCTTCGACCGCGAGGGCGTGTGATCGCTCGTCTTTCCGGAGCTCCCCGAACAGGGTATCCGTCTTCGGATCGCCGGTGGGGCGCGCGTACGTGTCGTTGGTTTCCCGATCCTCCATTGCCTCACGCCACGCGAGCACTTTCTCGACCGGCGCGAACCGCAGTTGCAGCCGCGTCCACAGCGTCAGCCGGACGGAGGCCGGATCGGGCGTCGGAGCGCCAATCTCGCCGAGGCGAGCCTCGATCCGCGCGCGATGGCCGCCCTCCCCGTCTGCCATCCGGAGCAGGATCGCCGCGCGCTCCCGGTCGGGCTCGCGCGCCGCCAGCGCTTCGTAGATCGCGCGGGCCTCGACCTCACTCCGCCACGCCGCGAGCAGCCGGATGACGGTCTCCTGGTTCCCACCGCGTGCAGCCATCCTGGTCATGATGGGCCTCCGCTTGATCGAGGGAGTCTTTTCGATTGTGGCACAGGGCGAGGACGCCGGCCAGCGGCAGCGTCAGCTCATTGGAATTCGATGACGATGGTGTGTCCTGTTCCGTATTGCTTGAGGACCGGAGGCGGAAGCGGATCGCCGATCGCGGTGGGAACACAGGGCGGCGAGGCGCTCTGGGCGCTGCAGTAATCCAAGCCATTCAGCACCACCGACGGGCCCCGTGACGATGGTGTGCCGTCGACCAGCAGGCGGACGTGATGTGCCGCGCCGGCTTTATGGCCAAGAAGCTCACCCGGCGCGAAAGTGACGGGGAAGGTCTTGCCGCCGATCTCGATCGTGGGGGTGGTCGCGTACCATACGGCAAAGAAATCGCCGAGCGTATACCGGCGATTCGGATCCGGACCCTCGATGTGGATGATCCCTGAGCTGTCGTGGGTGTGCAGGGGTTCGAAGCACGACCCTCCAACCGCAAGCCCATGATCAATCTGGGGATTTCGGATGCCAATGGCAGAGGGGATCTCCACCGGCTGGCCTTCAATCATGATCCGGAGGTACGGGTGGACATGTAAGGCCAACGTTTCATGCGCCAGGCAGGGGAAGGGGAACTCGGTGCTGGCGGCGGATCGGTGCGGCAGAACCCGGGCCGCGAAAATCCCTGCCAGCGCAACTGCGCCGGCGATCCAATACCACGCCGCGATCCGCGTCCGCCGCCGCGTCTTCTTCTGGTCTCTCCTGCTCTGCCACATGCGTGGAGGACGCCCCCTGATCTTCCGGCCTTTCGCGGCCCGACCCCTCTGCCGACCTCGGATGGCTCAACGCTCTTCGAACCACTCCGCTTCCCCAAGCCCTCCGGTCGTGGAAGGCCCCCCGCCGTCTTCCAGGACTCCTCAAAAGCAAACTGGATCCTTGGTGGAAGCAAAAGGATGGTGTAGATGGTTCAGTGTGGTAGAGGCATAGTCACAGGGAGGCGGAGGATATGAGAGTCTTCTTGGCGATACTCGGCGGAGCGATGATGATCGTCGGCGCGATCTGGTTTCTTCAAGGCATTCGGGTCCTTCCCGGAAGTTTCATGACCGGGTCGACCTTCTGGGCTGTTGGGGGCGCGATCGTAGCCCTCGGCGGATTCGCGATTCTCCGAGCCGTGCGCGCGGGAGCACGGCGGTCGGCGTAATGCGCCGTTCTTCTAACATTCCGGTGGACCTGGTGGTGATCTGACGCCGAAGCGGCGGCCGGAGGAGACCCCTCCAGCGCGTAGAACCCGACCTGGGCATGTGGGTGGACGCGCATCTGCATTTGGACGCCCCCGAGTTTGACGCCGACCGCGAGGCGGTGATCGCTCGAGCCGTCGCGGCCGGCGTGGGGTTGATGGTGTCCGCGGGAACGTCCGTGGAAGGGAGCCGGCGCGCCGTGGCGCTGGCCGAGCAGTATCCGAACGTGCGGGCCGCGGTCGGGATCCACCCCTCGGCCGCCGAGGATGCCACGCCCGGCGGGTTGGACGTGCTCGCTGCGTTGGCCCGGCACCCCCGCGTCCTGGCGGTCGGCGAGGTCGGGCTCGATTACTATCGGGAGGGGGCCGAGCGCCGGCGGCAGATCGACGCCTTCCGCGCCCAGATCCGGCTGGCGCGAGAGGCGGACCTACCGCTGGTGGTGCACGATCGGGAAGCGCATGCCGATGTGGACCGGATCCTGGAAGATGAGGGCGCCACCAAGGTCGTCCTGCACTGCTTCACCGGGACGCCCGAACGGGCGCTGCGCTGCGCGGCGGTCGGGTGGATGCTCTCGCTCGCCGGTCCGGTGACCTTCGCGAATGCCGGCGCGCTGCGGGAGGTGGCGAAGCGCATTCCCATCGATCACCTGCTGCTGGAGACCGATGCCCCCTATCTGGCTCCGGCGCCGGTGCGGGGACGCCGGTGCGAGCCGTCGTTCCTGGTGCACACCGCGCGCGTCGTGGCCGCGCTGCGGGAGATAGACGGCGACGCTCTCGCCTCGCGGATCGCAGAGAATGCCAGACGAATCTTCTCCGTTGATGGAACGCCGAAGCGTCCGGCGGGAGAGTGATCCACGCCCCGGGCCTCATCGAGCCCTCGCCTGGGGGCTCGCGATTGGCGCCGCCTATGTCGGCGTGGTCGCGCTCTCGTGGTCTCCCACCATCCGACTGCTCTACGACGGGTTGGTCCCCCTCCCGCCGTACCGATGGGTCACTCCGCCGCCGGAACGGGCCAAAGACAATCAACCTCCCCAGCCTGGCGCGGACACACTTGCGCTGGGCCCTCAGGGATCGCCCGCCGCGGAGGTCGCGACAGGAGATGATCAGGCCCTGGCCACCTTTCCCGCGGCCGCGCTGGCGCCGCGGCCGGGTGAGTCATCGGTGAAGGTCAGGCTCTCCCCGTTGGACCCGCTCACGCTGGGGACCGTCCCGGCGGGCCGCCGGTTCGATGGGAACGCCTACCGGATCGAGGCCACCTACGCCGCTTCCGCGGCGCCGGCCGTCCTCACCGCGCCCGTGACCGTGGTGCTGCGGTACCCGGCGCACGCAACGCTCCTGCTCCGGGCTCAAGACGCCGGGTGGCAGGCGCTCCACACCACGCGCTTCGATGGAAGCCAGCAGGTGCTCGGCCCTTCGAACGATCTGGGGGTCTTTGTCGCCGCGTCGCCGTCGGCACACCGCGGCACGCCGCCCGCGGCGCAGCGGTATCTCGCCGGCGGCTTCCTGCTCGCGGCGATCCTGAGCGCCCTCGCGGCCCGGTGGAGATGAGCCAGCCGCCGCCGTGGACTCTATGAGCGAGTCCATGGCGGATCTCGATCGGGGGAGAGTATAATGAGGGTCAAGCGATGAGCCGATCTCACAGGACTTCGGGGCCGATTCGCAGGGTGGCCGTTGCCTTCCTCGGGGTCGCGATCTGCGGACTCCTCCGCAGTTCCCCCGCCGCCGCCGATGAGACCGCCGACGAGGTTCGGCTCGGCGCGCAGATCGCCAAGGAGATCGAGTCTCACTACCGGGTCGTCACCGATCCGGCCATGGTCGACCGGCTTGCGCGCGTGGCGGACGCGCTCGTCCCGGTCGTGGACCGTCAGGATCTGATCTACCATTTTCGGGTCATCGACATCCCCGGGGTGAACGCCCTGGGCGTCCCCGGCGGACGGATCTACGTCACCCGAGGCATGATGAAGTTTGTGCGCTCGGACCACGAGCTGGCGGCGGTGCTGGCGCATGAGCTGACCCACGTCGCCCACCGGCATTACTACATTCAGGAGGCACGACAGAGCCGCATGGTGCCGGCGCTCATCATTGCGACTGCGCTGTCGGTGCTCGCCCATTCCGCGGCGCCCATCGCCGGCGTCGCGCTCGCCACCCAGGGGGCGATGGCGAACTACCAGCGCGATCTGGAGAAAGAGGCCGATCTCACGGGCATCTCCTACCTGACGAAGACGAGCTACTCTCCCGTCGCGATGCTGACGCTGATGGAGCACCTCGCCCAGGCGGATAAGCTGACCGGCCGCCCGGATCTGGGCCCGCTCTACCAGGACCACCCCGTGCCGGACGAGCGGGTCGGCTATATTCGCGACGATCTGGTCGTGCGGGGCTTTCCCATCGTGCGCCGGATCCCGGAGGGGTACCTCAAGATCACGCTCGATCCGCCGGACGGGTCGGACGGGCAGCCGGTCACGGTGCTGGTGGACGGGCGGCCGATCATCCTGCTGGGCGCGACCGTGGCGGGCGAGGACCCTTCCCGCCGCGCCCAGGCGCTGGCGGCCAGGCTCAATGCGTTCTTCAACACCGATCCCGCGCCGTACGATGTCCGCGACGTGATCTCTCCGGGCCGGTGGACCGTCATCGGCGGCCAGACGCAGTTGTTCGAGGTCACCGCGGAGGACGCTGCGTTCGCGAACGGGTCTCCCAAGGCCGTGGCCGACGAACTGCGGGCCCGGCTGGCCGAGGCGCTGGCCGAAGCCCCCTATTATAGGAAGTTCTAGGGGCCGTGGAGTTGCATGTGGCGTTCCTCCCCGAGGAGGCCGGGCCGCTCCGCGGCCGGACCGTTGTGGTCGTCGACGTCCTCCGCGCCACGACATCGCTGCTGGTCATGCTGGAGCGGGGGTGTGCCGAGGTCCTGATCGCCCCCTCGATTGAGGCGGCCCGGCGATACCAGCGGGCCCATCCGGACGTGCTGCTGGCGGGGGAGCAGGGTGGTCTCGCTCCGGCGGGGTTCGACTTTGGCAACAGCCCCGTGGCCTTCGCGGCCGCCGCCCTGGCCGGCCGCCGCGTTGTGTTTGCGACCACGAATGGTACCCGGGCGATGCATATGGCGCGGGAGGCTTCCCTGGTCTTGCTCGGCTGCCTCCGCAACCGCTCGGCGGTCGCCCGGGAGGCCCTGTCCGCCGCCCGGGACGGGGTTGGGCTCTCCGTGGTGTGCGCGGGCCGGGAGGGGCGGTTCAGCCTTGACGATGCCTACACCGCCGGCGCCATCGTCGCCGCCGCACTGTCGGGGCGGGAGGGCGCCGGGAGCGTCGACCTCACCGATGCCGCGATGGCGGCGCTGGAACTTTACCGGGGCACCGCGCAACCGGCGGCGCTCTTCCGCCGGACCCGGGCGGGGCAGAACGTCATCGCGATCGGTCTCCCGGAGGATCTGGACTACTGCGCCGAACCGGACCGATCCGAGACGGTGCCGAGGCTGGGGGACCGCGTGCAGGTGGTCGGGCGGTGAAGCGGAATCAGGCCTTGGCGCGGCCGTAGCGGCCGCTCCATTTGGCAATCTGCCAGGTCGCTTTGCACTTCGCTACATAGCCGCGGAGGAGTCCGTGCTTTTCCTGCTTCGGGACGTGGGTGAGGTGACCCAGCGAGACCGTGCAGGCGTGCAGGCCCGACCACTTCAGGTGCCGGCTCAGCACGGCCTCGACGCCGAACCCGGTGTTCTCGAGGTGGGGGATCGCCTCGAGGACCTCGCGGCGAAGGGCGCGCTGGCCCGAGAAGTTCGGGAACAGGGCTTGGATGAAGTCGCGCTTGATCCGGCCGATGCTGACCGCTGCGGTTCCGGCGAGCACCGGCCTGAGGAGGTCTTCAACGTGCTGCGTGGTCAGCCCGACGAGGTCGCCGTCCAGAAGGAGAATGAACTGCGCGCTCGTGGCTCCCAGCCCGGCGGCGATCGCTCCGCCCTTGCCCAGATTCTCGAACAACTCGATGACCCGGGCTCCGTGCTGCCGGGCCGCCCATCCGGTCGCATCGCGGGAACCGTCGCTGACCACGATCACATCGTCTACCAGCGGGCACCGTCTCACGGCGCCGACGACGTCGCCGATCGTCCGTTCTTCGTTGAACGCCGGAATGATCGCTGCGACTCGATCCATATTCCCCCCTCGGCCGCCGTCTAATTCAGGCGATGCGTAGGGAATTCCTGCTCATGTCGTGGACCGGGATACCGCTTTCGATGCGCGGTGCTCCGCAGTGACGGATACGCGCGTGTCCTCGATCATTTGTCTCGGCCTCGGCGCCGCTGTGCTGTTTGGCAGCGCCACGCCGTCTGGGGCCGCGGAGTTTCTTCTGCGGGCCGGCGATCTGGAGGTGCCCGCCGGCACGGTCGTGCACGGCAGCGCCATCTCGGTGGGCGGCGCGGCGAATATCGCCGGGACCGTCGAAGGTGATGCGGTCGCCATCGGCGGCAGCGTCGAGGTGACCGGCCGCGTCGAAGGGTCCGCGCACGCCGTGGGAGGGAACGTGATCCTCCGCTCCACCGCGGTGGTCGACCGCGGGGCGAGTGCCGTGGCTGGAACCGTGTATTACGAGCCGGGCGCGACGGTCGGCGGAACCCAGGTCCAGCCGAACCCGCCGCCTCCCATTCCGCCGGGTCATGGGCGCGGGCCGATGCCGTTCCCATGGCTCTATCATCTTCCCGGCGAATCCTGGGTCTGGGGGCCGGTCCCTCTCTTTATCCTGCAATGGATGTTGCTGACCTTCTATCTCGTGATCCTGGCCAGTTTCGTGGCTTCCGCATGGCTTGTCGCCGTGCTGTTCCCCGGGCCGACCGCGCGGCTTGCCCAGCTGATCGAGCGCGATCCGGTCGGGACGTTTGTCGCCGGGATCCTGGGGTGGCCGCTCACGGTGGTGATCATGGTCCTCCTCGCCCTCAGCGTGTTGGGGATCCCGCTGGCGATGCTGGTGCCGCTGGCTCTTCTCGTTGCGCTGCAGTTTGGGACGACCGCCGTCGCGCTCCTGGTAGGGCGGCGCGTTCGGCGCTCGGGGATCGCCCTGGAAGTCCTCGTGGGGGCGGTGATCCTGGCCATCATCTTCAGTATCCCGCATCCGGTGGGAGCGCTGGCGTTGCTGGGCGTCTCGACCTGGGGGCTTGGGGCGGTGCTGCTCGCGCTGCTGGAAGCGCGTCGCTCCCGGCCATCTCCCTCTGCCGTACCGCCGGCGTCCCCGCCGGCATGAAGCCCGGGGGCCGACCGGGGCCTTGGGTCTCGTCCCTGGGATGTGTCCCCTGGAACCGGAGCGTGCTGACACGCGTCCTTTGTTATAATAGGTAGGAAGCGCGCCCGTAGCTCAGCGGATAGAGCGTCGGCCTCCGGAGCCGTAGGTCGGGGGTTCAAATCCCTCCGGGCGCGCCAGATTTTTCAAGGGATTCCGTGTAGTCCCTGTCGAG
>WNGI01003445.1_pt1 | contig 13940 bp, 12 predicted proteins | sample 5400621 | NCBI WGS metagenome assembly WNGI01 (sample SAMN13153374, study PRJNA577476) | soil metagenome | isolation source: 20 cm soil or saprolite under Garry oak tree replicate 1 | place: USA:California | collected 2016-06-15
ATCCGTATCGGCGTATGCCGCGCGACGCTCTCGCAGCGCTGAGCGCGCCCGATCCTCCGGAGCAACGCGCTGATTCGGCCGCTTCGCCATGGTCGCGGCGATGCCGGCGGCGATCCGCTCCACGGACCCGCGCATCCCGATGATCAGACCGAGCTCGCGCATTCGCTTGCGATTCTCCTCGCGGATCGGCGCGCCGCCGCCGGTGTCGACGACGACCCATGCCGGCGTCGGTCGCAGCGACGCGATCACGCGGGACTCGACGTCACGGAACGCTTCCATGCCGTCCTGTTCGATGAAGTCCTTGTTGCTCTTGCGCGCCCGCCGGGCGATGGCGCGGTCGATCTCGACCACGCTCGCGCCGAGCATGCCCGCGAGAAGAGGCGCGACGGTGCTCTTGCCGATACCCGGCGGACCGACGACGAACAGATGCATCAGGCTCTCTGGTCGATCGGACGGAGACGCGCGCGGTAGCGCTCGACCGCGGCGACGAGATCGTCGGCGGTGTCGCAACCGAACTTCTCGACGAGCGCGTCGGCGAGCACGAAGGCGAGCATCGCTTCGGCAACGACGCCGGCGGCGGGGACCACGCAGACGTCGCTGCGCTCGACGAGCGCCGGCGACGGTTCACCGGTGCGCAGATCCGCGGACGGCAGCGGCTTCATCAGCGTAGAGATGGGTTTGAACGCCACCTCGAGGGTGATGTCCTCGCCGTTGCTCATGCCCCCCTCCAGGCCACCGGCGCGGTTGCGCGTGCGCGTGAAGTGCCCGTCCCGCACGGTGATCGGATCGTGCACCGCGCTGCCGCGCTCGCGCGCCGCGGCGAACGCGTCCGCGAACTGCACTCCTTTCGCGCTCTGGATCGACACGAGCGCCTGCGCGATGCGTCCGTCGAGGCGGCGGTCCCACTGCGCCGAGGTCCCGAGGCCGGGCACGACGCCGCTCACACGCAGGGCGACGATCCCGCCGAGCGTGTCGCCGGCGTCGCGCGCGGCGGCGATCGCCGCGACCATCGCGTCGGATCGCGCGCGGTCCGCGCAACGCACCTCGCTCGCCTCGACCGCGTCGGCATCGAAACGCGGTTCGCTCACGACGTCGCCGATCGCCTTCGTCTCGCTCCGTACCTCCATTCCGACCAGCCTCAGCACGGCCTTCGCGACCGCACCCGCGGCGACGCGCGCCGCGGTCTCGCGCGCGCTCGAGCGCTCGATGACGTCGCGCACGTCCTCGTGTCCGAACTTGAGCGCGCCGGCGAGGTCGGCGTGGCCAGGTCGCAGGCGCGTGATCGCCGCGGGCGGCTCGGTGACGGGTTCGACGCTCATCACGCGCTCCCAGTTCACGGCGTCGCGGTTCGCGATCTGCAGCGCGATCGGCGCGCCGGTCGATCGTCCGTGACGGACGCCGCCGGTGATGCTCACCGCGTCGCGCTCGATGCGTTGTCGCGCGCCCCGCCCGTAGCCGAGCTGGCGCCGGCGCAGATCTCCGTCGATGTCCGCGGCGGCGATCGGCACGCCGGCCGGAACCCCGTCGAGGACCGCCACGAGTCCCGCACCATGCGACTCGCCGGCGGTGAACAGCCTCATGTCGCGCGCGGCAGCGCGGCGCGCATCACCGCCAGCGGCGCCTCGCGGCCCGTCCAGAGGGTGAACGACCGCGCCGCCTGATGCAGCAGCATCGAGAGTCCGTCCACGACGACGACATTCTTGACGGCCCGGGCGCTCTTGACGAGCGGCGTCATCGCGGCGGTCGGGATGAGGTCCACGACCACACGAGGCAGCTCCGTGAACGAGAAGTCGGCGAGCAGATCCTCCCCGTGTAGTCCGATGGGCGTGGCATTCACGAGGACGTCGATGCGCGCGGTCTGACGCGCGTCGGCCCAGGGCATGGCGCGGCTGGGTTTGCCCGCCGCGGCCGCGATCGCGCTCGCCCGATCGAGCCGCCGCGCGGCGACGGCGACGCTCCGCGCCGCGCCGAGCGACGCCAAGGCCGCGCGCGCCGCTCCGCCCGCGCCAAGGACCATGACGTCCTTCCCCGTCACATCGACGCGCGCAGCCGCGAGCGACTGCGCGAACCCGTAGCCATCGGTGTTGTCGCCGACCAGGCGCGCCGAGCGCCGCACGATCGTGTTGACGGCGCCGATCCGCCGCGCTTCGGCGGCGAGCTCGTCCACCAGACGCAGCGCCGCCTCCTTGTGCGGGATCGTGACGTTGGCGCCGAGCACGTCATCCGCACGCAGCGCGTCGACGACATCACCCAAACGGTCGGGCTCGACGTCCCGCACCTCGTAGAGGTGCGGCAGCCCGAGCGCCTTGAACGCGGCGTTGTGCATCGCCGGCGAGAGCGAATGCGCGACGGGATGGCCGAGCAGGTACGCGGTCGCCACGCCTACACGCTCACTTGTGCTTGGTCATTTGTTCCCGCATTTGATCAATCTCGGCCTTCGGCCGAGACAGCTCAAGGCTGGTGGTTTCACTCGTCGCGGCAAATCCGCTCCTCGTTCATTTGTTGCCGTATTTGATCCGGTTCGCCTCTTGCTCCGCGAATGTGACCGCGAAGGCATGGTCACCCGTGCCGTCGTTCTTCGCGACGAAGTAGAAGTAGGGCACATCCGCGGGCTTCGCGGCGCCCTCGAGCGCGGCGACGCCTGGATCGGCGATCGGCGTCGGCGGCAGACCCGCGTTGAGATACGTGTTGTACGGCGAGGCCAGCTTGAGATCGTCGAGCGACAGCTCGCGCCACTCGCCGAGCGCGTACTGGATGGTCGGATCCGCATCGAGCTTCATGCCGATCTTCAGGCGATTGGTGTACACGCCGGCGATGGTCGCGCTCTCGTTCCGGTCGCGCGCCTCGCGTTCCACGATCGACGCGAGCTTCACGATGTCGTAGATCGCAACACCCCGATCGACCGACGCCGCCCGGAGCGTCGCACCGGCCCGGCGCTCGAAGTTGTCCAGCAGCGCGTCCACGATCTGCGGCGCGGTCGTGTCCGGGCGCATGAAATAGGTGTCCGGGAACAGGTAGCCCTCGAGCGGCGCTGCCCGGTCCATCCCGGCGAGCACGGTGTTCCTGCGATCGCCCACCACCGCGGCCGCGGTGAACGCCTCTTTGCTGATCGACGGGAACGCCTTGTTCACCGCCGCCGCGACCTCGGTCAGCCGCCAGCCATCGATGATCCGCAGGACGATCTGCTCGCCGGGCGCCTTCTCGAAGAGCTTCGCCAGCTCGCGCGGCGTGAGCGCGGCCGAGACGGTGTATGTGCCGGACTGCAGAGCGTTCTCACGCTCGGTCTCGTAGAGGACGAAGTCGAACGCGAGCGCGGAGCGGATCACGCCCTCCTGCTCGAGTCGTTTCCCGATCTCACCCGCGGTCTCGCCGCGCGCGATCACGAACGGCCGGTTGTCCGCACGCGTGTCCTTCGCGAGGTCGACCTCGCTCTGGACGCGGTCGGCGACGAAGCCGCGGACGAAGTCCTGTCGCAGCAGCGTGTCGTGCTCGGTCACGTACGCCACCGCCGCGTCCTCCGCGAGCGGGAGCGCGACCGCGTAGAGCCCGACCACGAGGAGCGCCACGGCGAGCAGGAAGGTGAAGGGACCAAGCGACGAGCGCCGCCGGGGCGGCAGATTGCGCGAGGCCTTAGCGCGCGGCTGCGCCATCAGCTCGGGCGACGTCGCGAGAGGAAGTCTTCCAGCAGCACGGTCGCCGCACCGGCGTCCACATCGGTCGCGCCGCGGTGAACGGCCTCGGCGGTGGTGAACCGCTCGTCGTACAGCTCCACCGGCAGCCCCAACGCCGCGCACGCGTCGGCGAACCGCCGCACCCGCTGCGCCTGCGGCCCGTCCTCGCCACGAAGGGTCAGCGGAAGACCGATCACCAGACCGCCCACCTCCTCTTTCGCGATCAGCTCACGGAGCGTCGCGAGGTCGGCCTCGAGGCTGCGTCGCGCGAGAGTGCGGAGCGGCCGCGCGAGGCCGAACGCGTCATCACCGACGGCGAGCCCGATGCGTCGGTCGCCGACGTCCAGGGCAAGATAGCGCACGGTCAGGGCGACGCCGATGTCGCCGGAGTCTCCGTCTCCACCTTGATCTGCAGGCGCGAGTCCAAGAACGGGAACCGCGGCCAAAAGTACGGCCAGACGACGATCCGCCTGAGCTCGAGGCCCTGGCCCTCCACGACGCCCTGGCCCTCGCTGAGTTCGCGGCCCGCGAGCGCGGTGCGCAGCGGCGCATCCTTCACCCGCGGGAACTGCAACGTCCGACCGCGCACCCGCCAGCGCACGCCGTTGTCATCCAAGGTCGGCTGGATGATCACGTCGACCACGGCAGCCTGCTGGTCGATTTCGTACTCGGGGTCGGCGCGCTCCCTCAGCTTCGTGATCGTCGTGGCGCGCGGCTCGACGTCCGGAACGCTGTAGCCGGTCGCGGTGCCCGTGACCGTGAGCTCGAACATGCCGTTCGGCGGTTCGGTCCCGACGAGGCCCGCTGACGTCGTGACCCCCGTGACCTTCGTGACCGGACCGTAGATGAGCTGACCCTTCGCGGCGGCCTTCTTCCAGTCGTCGACCTTCTTCAGGCCGGCTTTGCGAAGCTCTTCCTCGGCACGCCCGGCGGCGAGCCCGTAGTCCGACGCTGTGACGACGGCGTACTTCTTGATCTCGCCGCCGCTGGTCGCCTGCGGATTGCTCACCGCGTAGTCGTTCCCGTCGGTGATCGTGATCGTGTTCGCCGCGACGTTGCCGGCGGCGCCGGCATCCAGGGCTTCGATCGCGATGTCCACCGTCCCGAACTTCACGAAGGGCGGAAGGATGTCCAGCGTGCTGCGCGGTATGACCTTCTCCTCGGTCGTCTGGAAGCGGACGTTGTCGCGCGTCCGCACGACCGTGCCTTTCAGGACCCGCACGTCCTGGGTGTTCTTGTTCGTGAATCGAGCGACGCCTTTGGCCTTGACCGGGTCGAGCCGCTCGCCGGTGGCGTTCTGCGTGTATTTCTGGCTCAGATCGTTCGCCACGAGGGTGAGCGCGCCCGGGATCTCGCCCTGCGGCCCGGCGCGAAGATCGAATTCGATTGGCCCGAGCGCCTTCGAGACCGGCGCGACGACGACCGTCGCGGTCGGGCCGACCACGACCATGAGGACGAGCGCCGCCGCGAGCAGGCTTCCGAGGATGCCGAGGACCCGCACCGGTGATGCGCCCACAGCACGCTTGACGCGGATCGGTCGCGCGAGCGCGGCCCGGCGCGCCGTCGTCAGCGGCTCCGTGGCGTCGAGCTCCTGCCGTTCGAGCGCGGCGGTGCTGGCGAACGCCGGCAGATGCACGGATGACGCGAGAGCGCGAGCGCGCGTGTCCGGCGAGACGATCGCGAGGCGCCGCGTTCCGGCCGCGCGGCGCGCGACCTCGAAGAACACCGCGTTGCGCGCGGCGGGCGCGCCGGCCGCGATCGACAGCACCAGGTCGTCCGCCGCGGGCGCGGCGGAGATGCGCTCCACCGCATCGAGCACGCTCGCGCGCGCGCCGAGCTCGATCACCGTCCGACCGGCGACGGGCACGGTCATGACGCGAATATCCCGGAAGCGATCGCGGCCGCGCCGACCGCGACGAGGTCTTCCGCGCGCAATGTGACGTCGCTATACGCACGGCTCGCGATCCCGACGGACAGGGGCGCGACATCCACGGCGCCGCCACGCACTCCGCTGACCGCGTCGCCGAGCGCGCGCGGCAGCGCCGAGAGGGAATCGGGCACCCCGACGAAGAGCCAGCGCGCGGGCGGGAGGCCGTCGAGGGTGTGCAGCGACGCGACGACGCAGTCGGCCCAGACCCGCGCGTCCGACTCGAGGCGGTCGGGGCGTGACGCGATCGCGATGCGGCCAAGACCGAACGTACGCGTCGCGACGACGCGTCCCTCGCGCAGGACCGCGAGCGAGGTCACGTCGGCGCCGAGACGCAGCACGCCGGCGTCGAGCACGCCGGACTCCGTGAGCAGGCGACCCAGCGCGTAGGCGCCCGGCACGATCGCGCCACGATGACGCGCGGTCTCGAGCACGCCCATCGCCGCTCCGGAGAGGACGAGCGGCGCGACGCTCACATCGCTCCACACCTCCACCAGCCCGCCACGCTGACCGACCAGCGTCGCGAGATGCCGGCCGTCGAGCGACAGCGATGCGACGTCTTCGTGCAGCCGCGCGGTCGGCACGCCGCGAAGCGCGGGATCGTCCTCGGCGTTCGCGGCGGCGGTCTTCGCCGTGACCGTCGCCGCCTCGCGCGTCGCGCGCGAGATCTCGTTTGCCGCGACCGGAGCGGACGACGACTCGCGCTCGAACGAGGTGGAGAGGTGATAGGTGCGCACGTCGTCACCGTCGATCGCGACGATCGAGCGCTCCGACCGCTGCCCGCGCTCGGCCGCGCCGTACGCGGTGGTGAGGGCCGCTGCGACCGATTCGCGGTCGACGACCAGGCCGCCGACCACGGCGCCCTCGGCGAGCCCCGCCTCGCCGCGGCCGGTGATCCGCAGCCGGGCGTTCTCACGCGTCGCGACGATGACCCGCGCGACGGTGGCCGAGAGCTCCACGCCGGCCACCAAGGGGCCCTTCGTCACGGCCCCGTGGGCTTCGCGCGAGCTAGCGGCGGTCACGTCCCCCGTCCAAACGCTCGCGCACCGTTACCCGTGCCGTTTCCAGCATCTCCGCGAGCCGCGAGGGGTCTTTTCCGCCGCCGGTCGCGCTCTCCGGGCGGCCGCCACCCTTTCCATCGACGATGGGCGCGAGCACCTCTTTCACGAGCGCGTCGGCGTTCACCTGCGCCGAGAGGTCCTTGGTTACGTTCACGACGAGCGCGGCGGTGCCGTTGCGCCTCGCTCCAAGCACCACGACGCCAGAGCCGATCGTCTCGCGGATCCGATCCGACAACGCGCGAAGCTGATTGACGTCCCCGTCCCCGACATCGGCCGCGACGAGCTTGGCGTTCCCAACGAGCTCCGCCTTTGCCAGCAGCGTGGCGGCCACGCTGTCGACACCGCTGCGCTGCAGTGTGGCGAGCTCCTTCTCGAGACGTTCGCGCGACTCGATGAGCTGCGCCACGCCCTCGGGCACACGCGCCGGCGGGACACGCAGTGAAGCTGCCGCACGCCCGAGCCGCTCGCGCGTCTCGCGGACCTCGCGTAGCGCACCGATCCCGGTCACGGCTTCGATGCGCCGCACGCCCGCGCCGATGCTCTCCTCCTTCGTGATGAGGAACGGCCCGATGTCGCCGGTGCAGTGGCAGTGCGTGCCGCCGCAGAGCTCGCGGCTGGGACCGGCTTCGATGACGCGCACCTCGTCGTCGTACTTCTCGCCGAACAGGGCCATCGCGCCGGACGCAAGCGCGTCGCTCAGTGGCATCACGCGCGCGTGGACGCTCGCGTTGTCGAGGATCGCCCGGTTGACCTCGTCCTCGACGCGCTGCAGCTCCTGCGGCGTGAGCGCGCGGCCGAAGGTGAAGTCGAAGCGGAGATTCGGCGCGTGCACCAGCGACCCCGCCTGGTGCACGTCCTCGCCGAAGAGATTCCGCAGCGTCGCGTGCAGGAGATGCGTCGCGGTGTGGTTGCGCATCGTGTCGCGGCGGACTGCTTCGTCGACGGCAGCGTGCGCTTGCGCCGACAGGCGCAGGACACCGTCGACGATCTTCGCGCTCATCACGATCACCCCGGGAGCCGCGGTCTGCGTGTCGGCGACCATGGCGCGGCCCTCGTCCGTCGTGATCGTGCCGCGGTCTCCCACCTGCCCGCCGCCTTCCGGATAGAACGGTGTGCGGTCGAGCACGATCTCGACGTCCTGGCCCTCGTGCGCCACCTCGACGCGCGAGCCTCCGACCACCAGCGACACGATCTTCGCGTCCGTCGCGAGCTCGTCGTAGCCGCTGAACTGGCTGCGGAGACCCTCGGTCTCGCGGAGCCCCGAGTAGAACTGGCCGAAGCGCATCGCGTCCTGCGTGAACTTCGCCGTGGCGCGGCTGCGGTTGCGTTGCCCCTCGAGCAGCTCCGAAAAGCCGCGTTCGTCGACCGCGAGGCCCGAGGTCGCCGCGATCTCCTTGGTCATCTCCAGCGGGAAGCCATAGGTGTCGGACAGCCTGAAGGCGGTGTCGCTGTCGATCCAGGTCTGACCCTCCGCCTTGGCCCGCGCGATCGCCTCGTTCAACATGGTCAGACCGTTCGCGAGCGTTTTCTCGAACTTCTCCTCTTCGTCCGAGATCACCTGCGTGATCCGATCGCGGGCCTTGGTGAGCTCGTGGTAGTGCTTCTGCATCGTCTTCACGACCTCGCCGCCGAGCGCCGCGAGGACACCGGTCTTGAGGCCGAGCCGTCGCCCGTGAAGCGCCGCGCGGCGGATCAGCCGGCGAAGCACATATCCGCGGAATTCATTCGATGGAACGACGCCGTCGGCGATGAGGAACGTCGCGGCGCGCGAGTGCTCGGCGACGATGCGGATCGAGACATCGGTGTCGCCGTCCGCGCCGTACCTCTTCCCCGAGAGTGATTCGATCTTCTTCACCAGAGGTTGGAAGAGATCGGTCCGGTAGACGTCGCCCGGCACGCCCTGCAGCACCTGTGTGATCCGCTCGAGCCCCGCGCCGGTGTCGATGTTCTTCTTCGCGAGCGGCACGAGCGTCCCGTCTGCCTTGCGATCGTATTGCTGGAAGACGAAGTTCCAGATCTCGACGTAGCGGCCGCAGTTCTCGCCGGGGTTGCAGTCGTGGGCAGCTACTCCCGGCTGGGGACCTTTGTCGATGAAGACCTCGCTATCGGGCCCGCAGAGTCCCGTCGGCCCGGGCGCCCAGAAGTTCGCCTCGTCGCCGAGACGGAAGACCTTCTCCGGCGGGAGCAGCGCGAGCGTCTTCGTCCAGATCTGGTACGCCTCCTCGTCGGTGTGATGGACGGTCGCGACGAGCTTGCCGCCGTCGATGCCGAACACCTTCGTGAGCAGCTCCCAGCCCCACTCGATCGCGTCCTTCTTCCAGTAGTCGCCGATGCCGAAGTTCCCGAGCATCTCCCAGAAGGTCTGGTGGTAGCCGTCCCGACCGACCTCCTCGATGTCCGTCGCGCGGAAGACCTTCTGCACCGCGACGATCCGCTTGGCCGGCGGCTGCTTCTTGCCGAGGAAGTAGGGCACGAGCGGTTGCATGCCAGCGCTGGTGAAGAGCACGCTGGGGTCGTCCGCGAGGATCAGCGGCCAGCTGGGCATGCGGGTATGGCCCTTCTCCTCGAAGAACCTTATGAACTTCTCCCGGATCTCAGAACTCTCGACGGTTCTTCTCCCTTTGACCCCTACTCGCTTCGCTGGCTTCGCCTGCTCCGTTCGTGGGGGCCGGGTACGAACGGCTCGGCCCGGGAGACCCGGGCCTCGCTTCGGCCTCTGTTCGATTTTCGCGCCACCTAAAAACAAACGCGGGGCGACCCAACGGTCAGCTCCCCGCGTTCCCCGGCCCTGATCTTGAGTCTAGCGTCAGGACTTGGCGGAAGGACCACCTTGGCCGGTGCGCGCGCCGGTCTCGGTCGAGCGCTGACCAACGCCGGACTTGTCCCATTGCCGCTTCGCCTCGTCGACGAGCTCGCGTCCCTTGACCTGAGCCTGCTGCGAGAGGTCGTTCGCGATCTTCTGCAGCTCGTCGGCACGGCGCTTCAGCTCTTCGCTACGGATGCGGAGCTCCTCACGCGTCAGGTCGCCGGTCTTCGGCGCGTAGAGCAGCGCGACGACCGCGCCGGTGAGCAGACCGAGAAGGAATCCCATGGCATGTCTCCCCTATCTCTTTCGTCCACTTGAGACCTTAACCCCTGTGACGGGGCTCCGCGACGCTTACGGCGAAAGCGGCGACCAGCGCCGCGATCGCGGCGAGAAGCAACTGAGCGTCTCCCAGCACGCCGAGGCGCGATCCGGAGATCTCGCCGGCGGCCTGCGCCAGCGCGACCGCCGCCGCGGCGAGCACCCAGGCGGCCCCAAGCGAGCGCGGACGCCCGAGCGCGGCGCGCAGCGCCGCCGGAACACCCAGGGCCACGAGCGCAAGGGGGATGAGCGCCGGCGGCACTATGCGGCGCGGCGCCGGGAGACGAGCGCGAGGCGGCGCACCGGAAGTGCGAACAGCGTGAGCGCGCCCGCCGCCTGCGCGCGCTCGGGTGTGAGATCTCCCAGCGGCATGCGCGCCACGGCCACCGCGGCGAAGAGCGGGATGAGGAAGAAATACGAGAAGAGGCTCCGCCATGCGAAGAAGAGCGGAACGAGCGCGAGCACGACGCCGAGCTCGGGGCTCGTACGACGCGACCGCCACGCGACCACGAGGCACGCCAGCGCGCAGAGTCCCTCGAGCGCGAGGTAAGCGTTCGACGGGAGCAGTGGAAGTCCGCCGTTGGTTCCGAGGAAGATGAGGCCCGCGCCGCGCGGGAACATCGGGTCGGAAAGTGGTGTCGTCACGCCCTCCACCCAATCACGCGGATGCGCGAGGATGAACGGCAGGTTCGCCACGAGGAAGACCGCGGCACTGGTCGCGGCGCGGCGCAGACCTTCGCGCCACCCGTGCGTGGTCACGACGGCGATGAGATAGAAGGGAGCGAAGAACCATGCCAGCTGCTTCGTCGCCGCGGCGACGCCGTATGCGAGCGCGCTCCACCGTCGTTCCCGCCACAGCCACGCTGCGGCAAGAGGCAGCACGTACAGGAGATCCGCGCTGCCGCTCACCGTGAATGCCGCGAGTGACGTCGCGCCGAGCACCGCGGTGAGCATGAAGGGACGGAGGCCGGTCGGCGTGCGCAGGACGACGAGCGCCATGGCGGCGATCAGGCACAGCACGTAGAGGCGGTTGGTGTCCCAGCCGAGCGCCACGAACGGGATGATCAGGAGGAACGAGAGCGCGGGATACGACGGGCGCGACACGAACTCGACGTTGCCCCCCTCGCGGGCACGAAGGTCCCACGCCGCGTCGAGCTGGTCGTCAGTCGGATACACGGCGACGCTCGCGAATTCGCCGAGCCGGAGGGGCGTCGTGCGATCGGCGCCGATGCCGAGGCGCGCGTAACAGTCGAAGATGTCGAGCGAGCTGTAGGGGTCGCGGCCTTCCAGCACCAGGCGCGCCGCGCAGTCGTCGAGCGCGATCGCGTCGTTGTGATACGGAGTCCAGTCCCACGAGCGCTGCCGCGGGACATCCGAGATCCACGCGAGCGACACGAGCGCCATGACGCTCGCGAGAAGCCAGACCGCGCGGTGAAGTCGCACGTGCGCCGGTGGCGTCAGGGCATCGCCGCGTCCGGTGCCTCGGACCGCCGCGACGAGCACCACGATCGCCGCGGCGATCGCCACGACGACGGCGATGGCGCCGGGGCGCTCCGGTCGCAGGATGACGATGCTGTTGACGAGACCCGCGTAGTAGAGCGCGGCGCCAGCGACCGCGATCGCGGCCATCCGGAGAAGCGCGCGCATCGGCCGGGTCTAGCCCGGGGCGCCGGCGCGGACGGTGCCGCCCCCCACGACCTCATCGCCCTCGTAGAAGACCACGGCCTGGCCGGGTGCGACGAGCGCGGGCGCGGCGAGCCGGAGGATCGCGCCGTCAGGGATCACCTCGACCGCAGCGGCAAGGGGCGTGCCGCGGTAACGCAGCACCGCCGATGTCGCGAAGCTGTCGCCCCGCGGCGTTCCCAGCGTGAAGCTCACGTCGCGCAGCTCGTACGTCGTCCGCGTGATCTCCTCGCGCGTCCCCACGATCGCGGCCGAGCGCTCGGGCTCGAGACGCAGGACATAGAGACGCTCGCCGGTCGCCACGCCCGTTCCGGAGCGCTGGCCGACCGTGAGTCCACCGATGCCGGCGTGCTGACCGACCACACTGCCGTCGACGCGCTCCACCGGGCCGGTGTCGAAGGCGCGCGGCGCCCGGTCGCGCACGAGATCGCGGTAGTCGCCGCCGATGAAGCAGATGTCCATGCTGTCGGGCTTCGTCGCGGTCGGGAGACCCCATCGCGTCGCGATCTCGCGCGTCTCCGCCTTGCTCGCGAGCTCGCCGATCGGGAACACCGTGCGGCTCAGCTCTCGCTGACCGAGCATGTACAGCGCGTACGACTGATCTTTCGCCGCGTCGCGCGCGCGGAGCAGTCGCCGCGTCCCGTCGGGCGCGTCGGCCACGCGGGCGTAGTGACCGGTCGCCAGGCGCGCGCCGCCGAACTTCGCGACGACGTCGCGCAGGAGCGCGTCGAACTTCACGTGGTGGTTGCACGAGACGCAGGGGTTCGGCGTCTCGCCCGACGCGTACGAATCGACGAACCGGTCGACCACCTGCCGGCCGAACACCTCCGCGTAGTCGAGCGCATAGAAAGGAATGCCGAGCGTCGCGGCCGCCCGGCGCGCGTCCTCGCCGGCTTCGTCGGTGCCGCAGCAGCGTGGAGCGTCGGTGTCCGCGCCGCCCCCGGGTACGAGTCGCATCCACACGCCGACGACATCCTCGCCGCGCTCGCGCAGCAGGGCGGCCGCGACGGACGAGTCGACTCCGCCGCTCATCGCGACGAAGACCTGTCCGCTCACACGGAGACCGCCGCGGCCTCGCGCAGGCGCGCGACGATGGGCTGCAGCGCGGCGAGCAGCGCGTCGACGTCCGCGTCGGTCGTCGCACGTCCGACCGTGAGCCGCAGCGATCCCTGCGCGATGTGGCGCTCGAGCCCCAGCGCGAGCAATACGTGCGACGGCTCCGTGTCGCCCGAGGTGCACGCCGAGCCGCTCGACGCCGCGAAGCCCGCCAGATCGAGCGCGACGATGAGGGACTCGCCCTGAGTGCCCGGGAAGCAGAACGAGGCGTTGTTCGGCAGTCGCTCCGTCCGATGACCGGTGAGGATCGCGTCGGGCACGCGCGCCAGGACGCCGTCGATGATCCGGTCGCGTAGGCCTGCCTGCCGCGCGGATTCCGTCGCACGACGCTCGGCCGCGACGCGCAGCGCGACTCCGAGGCCGACGATGCCGGCGACGTTCTCCGTCCCGGTGCGACGGCCCTTCTCCTGCCCGCCCCCGGTCTGCATCGTCGCGAGGCGCGTGCCGCGGCGCACGTAGAGCGCCCCGACGCCCTTCGGCCCGTAGAACTTGTGCGCGTTCACGGAGACCAGGTCCACGGGGATGCGACTGGTGTCGAAGTCGAGGGCGCCGACGGACTGGACCGCATCGCTGTGGAGCTTCACGCCTCGGTCACGGCAGATCGCGCCGATCTCGGAGATCGGCTGGATCGTGCCGATCTCGTTGTTCGCGTGCATCACCGACACCAGCGTCGTCTTCGGCTCGATCGCGGCCGCGATGGCGGCCGGATCGACGCGACCATCACGATCGACGGGCACGACCGTGACGCGCACCTGTCCGCTCGACTCGAGATCCCTCGCGGTATCGAGCACCGCGTGATGCTCGATCGCGGTGGTGACGAGGTGATCGCCGAGGCCGCGGCGTGCCTTCATGACGCCGCGCAGCGCGAGATTGTCGGCCTCCGTGCCGCCGCTGGTGAAGACGATCTCCGTCGGCTGCGCGCCGAGGACGGCCGCGACATCCTCTCGCGCTCGGTCGACGAGGTCGCGCGCGGCGCGGCCTTCGAGGTAGATGCTCGATGGGTTGCCGTGCGTCTCGCGCAGCACGCGGGCCATCGCGTCGGCGACCTCGGGGTCGACCGGCGTGGTCGCGGCATGGTCGAGATACACGCGCTTCACGTGTGCAAGTCTAGGCGTGATGAGCGAGATCGAGATCAGCCAGCGCGCGGCGCGGCGGCTCGTCATCGACGCGCAGCTTCTCGGCGCCGAGCGACATACCCCCGATCGCCGCGGGATCCTCGCGACGGTCGAGCAGCTGGTCTGGCTGCAGCTCGATCCCACGAGCGTCGTCGCGCGCAGTCACCTGCTCGTCCTGTGGAGCCGCCTCGGGCGATACGATCCGGCCGACGTCGCTCGCCTCATCTACCGCGACCAGCGTCT
>WNGI01011559.1_pt1 | contig 13936 bp, 11 predicted proteins | sample 5400621 | NCBI WGS metagenome assembly WNGI01 (sample SAMN13153374, study PRJNA577476) | soil metagenome | isolation source: 20 cm soil or saprolite under Garry oak tree replicate 1 | place: USA:California | collected 2016-06-15
AGATCATGGCGGGCGTCGCGACGATGGCGCATAATCTCGCGGCGCGTGTGCTGGGCGGGGATCTCACACGCGCCGATAAATACAGTGTAGACGTGTGCGTGCTCGGCACCGCCGACCATCCAGTACGGCGCTCAGGGGCCCGTGAGGGCGATGCCCTGTGGGTCACCGGCTACCTCGGCGGCGCGGCGCTGGCCCTCGAGCGCCTCCGCGACGGCCAGCGCATGTCCACGCCCCTCCGCAATCGCTTCGCGTATCCCGAGCCTCGCATTGCCGCCGGACGGTGGCTGGCGCAGCATGGTGCGACCGCCATGATCGACATCTCGGATGGACTGAGCGCCGACGCGCAACATCTCTCCGCCGCCTCCGGTGTCGGCATCGAGATCAACCTCGAGCGCATTCCGTGCTGGGAGGGCGTCGAGGCGATGGCGGCAGTGGCCAGCGGTGAGGAGTTCGAGCTCCTCGTCACGATGCCGCCGACGTTCGGCGACGCGAGCGCCTCGGCCTTCCGCGGCGAAACCGGCGTAGAGCTCACTCGCATTGGCACGTGCTTGCGCTCGACCGGCGGACGCCGCGGCGGCGTGCGCTTGCTCGATCGGAACAAGCCTGTCCCCCTGCCTCAAGGATACGATCACTTCGCCAGCCCACAGTGATCAGGATTCTGTGGTACTACGTCGTCCTCTCGCTTTCGGGAATTGTGCACGCATCAGCCGCCGCGGTCGCGGGTTTGTTGCGCGTGCCTCTGCGGCGGGGCGGGGGGGGCGTTTACGATTGGGCGGGAACAGGCTGGGCGCGCGATGTGCTGAGCGCCGCGGGGACGCCGGTGATCGCGGAGGGTCTGGAGAACATCCCGCGCGACCAGCCGCTGATCTACGCCTCCAACCATTCGTCGATGTTCGACATCTGGGCGTTGTTTGCAACGCTCCCGGGCTCGGTGCGCTTTGTCGCCAAGAAAGAGCTGTTCAAGATCCCACTGCTGGGTCGGGCGATGCGGGCGGCTGGACATATTCCCATCGATCGCGAGGCGCGGAAGAAGGCGTTCGAGGCCTACGACGAGGCCGCGCGCACGATCAAGCGGGGCGTGACGCCGGTCGTCTTTCCCGAAGGGACCCGTAGCCGCACCGGGGAGCTGCTGCCCTTCAAGAATGCCCCGTTCGCCCTGGCGATCGCGGCGCAGGTGCCGATCGTCCCCGTCTATGTTCACCAAACCTTCGCGATACTCCCTAAGGGCGCATGGCGCTTGCGGCCGCGACCCATTCGATTGCTGATCGGACAGCCGATCTCCACGGCGGGGAGACGCCCCGAGGATCGCGAGCGGCTGCGGGACGAAGTGCGTGCCGCGATGGTTGCCCTACAGTCCAAGGTACGGTAGGGTTGACCACCCATGAGCACGGTCATCTCGGTACACGCGCGCGAAATCCTGGATAGCCGGGGCAATCCCACTGTTGAGACCGATGTCACGCTGGCGAGCGGCGCCGTAGGCACGGCGGCCGTGCCCAGTGGCGCATCGACCGGGGAGCACGAAGCCGTGGAGCTGCGCGACGGCGATCCCAAGCGCTACCAGGGCAAAGGCGTCCTCGAAGCGGTAAAGAACGTGAACGAGGTGATCGGGCCGCGGCTCGAGGGCCTGTCCGCCGAGGACCAGATCGCGCTCGACTATGCGATGCTGGATCTGGACGGCACGCCCAACAAGGGGCACCTGGGGGCGAACGCGATCCTGTCGGTTTCGCTCGCCGTCGCCCGCGCGGCCGCGCTCGATGCGGGGCTGCCGCTGTACCGCTATCTCGGCGGACCGGTCGCACACGTGCTGCCGGTGCCGATGATGAACATCCTGAACGGCGGCGCGCATGCGGCCAATACGGTCGACTCGCAGGAATTCATGGTCGTGCCGATCGGCGCCGAGACGTTTCCGGAAGGGCTGCGCATGGGGGTGGAGGTCTTCCAGGCATTGAAGAAGGTGCTGAGCAAGCGCGGTCTATCGACGGCGGTGGGGGACGAAGGCGGCTTTGCGCCGGACCTGCCCAATGACGAAGCGGCGCTTGAAGCGATCATGGCGGCGATCGACGCCGCGGGCTTCGAGGCGGGGAAAGACATCGCGATCGCGCTCGACGTGGCGGCCTCGGAGCTGTACCAGGACGGCTCCTACGTCTTCAAGAAGAGCAAGGGCGGAGCGAAGAGTGCCGAAGAGATGATTGCGCTGTATAAAGGATGGATCGATCGCTACCCGATCGTCTCGATCGAGGATGGTTTGGGGGAAGACGACTGGGCGGGGTGGGCCAAGCTCACCGAGGTGTTGCAGGAGCGCGTGCAGCTGGTCGGAGACGATTTGTTCTGTACCAACGCCGAGCGGCTGACGCGCGGTATCGAGGAAGGGGTGGCGAACGCGATCCTCATCAAGGTGAATCAGATCGGCACGCTCACTGAGACGCTGCAGTGCATCGATCTGGCGCGGGGCAACGGCTACGGCGCCGTCATCTCGCACCGCTCGGGCGAGACCGAGGATACGTTCATCGCCGATTTGGCCGTCGCTACCGGGGTCGGGCAGATCAAGACGGGCAGCGCATCTCGCAGCGAGCGGATCGCGAAGTACAATCAGTTGTTGCGCATCAACGAGGAGCTGGGCGACGTGGCGAGTTACCCCGGACGGCACCTGTACGGCTTGTGACGCGCACCCGCGTGGTCGGCATCGCCGGCGGCCTCGGGCTGCTTGCGCTCGCCGTGTGGGGCGGGGAATACGGCACCGCGGACTGGATCACGATTCGCCGCCAGCTCATTGACGAGCGCGCCAAGGTGGCCGCCCTCCGCATCGAGCTCGACTCTCTCGCCAAGCTCGCCCACGACCTCGAAACGAATCCCGCCGTGCAAGAGCGCGTCGCCCGCGAGCAGTTCGGCGTGATCCGCGACGGCGAAGTACTCTACCGTGTCGTCCCGCCTCCCCGGTAAAGGAGACCCGATGAAAGGCCTACTTGGTTTTGTCGCCTTCGCGCTCGCCGCAGCGATGGGAGTTCTAGGATGCAGTAGCTCGAGCGAGCCCAGTGGCCCGCATGCGGCGTCTGTGACCGCAGTATCGGGTGACAGCCAGGTGGCCCCCACGGGAGCGCAGCTCGCGTTCCCGCTCAGCATGGTGCTGTTGGGGTCCAACGGGACACCGGTTCAGGGCGTGACCGTCACGTGGGCCGCCACGCCGCCCACCGGAGTGACGCTTGCCCCCTTAACCTCGACGTCGGACGCAAACGGCATCGTCACGACCACTGTGACGGCGGGCACGACGCCCGACACGGTCACGATCTCGGCCACCGTGCCGGGCGTGCAGCAAGCTGTTGTGTTCCACACCCTCGTCGTGAATCCCTGCCAGTATCTCGCTTCTGCGTCCGTCGGCCAAACGATCAACGCTGCTCTGGCCACCACTGACTGCAATTATCAGGGTCGCGGCTGGTACTACGACTTCTACCTGCTGGGTTTGCCCACAGGACAGCAGAGTGTGCGCATCACGATGAACTCGACCGCCTTTGATACGTACGTCGATCTCTGGAACGCCTCCGGACCCTACGTCGGGTTTGATGACGACTCAGTCTTACGGCAAGTCCCGAATTCCCAGCTCGACATCATACTCCCAGGCGACAACTACATCATCGGCGCGAATTCCTTCGACAAGTTCACAACGGGGGCGTACTTGCTCAACGTGGTCACCCGCCCCGCGACGCTGAACGGCTGTCGCCAGGTCTGGGTCACCCGCGGTGTCAGTCTCAACGATGGGATCTCCGCAGCCGACTGCGCCGACTCGGCCGCAACGCCCCATCATTACGACGTCGCGCGAATCATCGCGCTGACGGGGACAGTGCTCACCATGTCCGTGCACTCAGCGGCGATGAATCCGGCCATCGCGCTGTACTCCGTGTCGGGCGACAACTACGACCGGACGCTCGCCGCGACCAACGATGACAGCGCGGCTGGCAACACGACGGCCTTCATCAAATACACCGTGCCGGCGAGCGCCGTGTTCGACGTGCTGATCAGCGGGAGCAGCCCCACGGATTCGGGGGCGTACACGTTTGATGTCTCGTCGTCTACGACCGCGAGTGCGGCGGCGGCTGCGCCGGTGAGGTCAGGTCGAGGCGGTTGGCATGGCGGCGGATTCACGCTGCCGACCGACCCGTTCCGTCTGACGAAGCACGCGAAAACCTAGGCGTTGCTGAAGGCTCTGCTGCTCCTCGTCGCTGCGATGCAGCGGCCGTGTGAGCCACAGGCGCCTCTCGGCCCCAGCCACGATTTGTATTGCCTCGAGCTCGTCCCCACGCCGGGACTCACCGGCGTGTCGGGACGGGTCGAGCTGAGCCAGCCTCCAGGTCCATTCACCATCGCGGTCACCGCCGACGGGCGTTCGCGCTACCTCCCCGTCGTCTCGCTCAGCGGCTTGGCCTCCGGGCACACGTACACCGCCTGGGTGGCGACACCGCAGATGGATTCCATCGTCAAACTCGGCGCGGTCAAGAACGGCAGGACCGAGCTGCGCGCGATCGACTTCGACAAGTTCACCGTGCTCATCTCGGAGCAACCATCCGGCCGCTACGTGTTGAGGGGCCAGTCACCCAGCACGCGCCTCTTTCCACCGGATCTGCTCGAGTTTTCCGTCGGGGCGATGGGGCAGCAGCAGGATACGATGGCGGATGCGATGGAGCATCATCATCACGGCGCAGGGGAATGGCCGATGGTGCCAACGCCACCCCAGGTGACGATGCTCCCGGCGGAAATGCGGTTGCGTCCGGAAGCGACGCCATACCTCCCGTATGACACCGCCGCGCCACCGGCACATCCGAGTCAGCACGTGCAACTCAAGAACGGCGACACGCTGCGGCTCGAGGCCGGTACCGTCACGCGCGTCTTCAAGAGCCAGACCTCCACGATGTACGCGTTCAACGGGCAATATCCCGGACCGTTGCTCGATGTCCCGCGCGGCGCCGAGGTGGTCATCGTGTTCACCAACAAGCTCCCCGATTCCAGCACCATCCACTGGCACGGGATTCGGCTCGACAATCCGTTCGACGGTGTCCCCGATGCGGCGCAACCCGCTGTCGCGCCGGGAGGCTCATTCACGTACCGGGTGCGCTTCCCCGACGCGGGGATCTACTGGTATCACCCCCATGTACGCGAAGACGTGCAACAGGAGCTCGGCCTGTACGGCAACATCCTGGTTCGCCCGTCAGGGGGTGGGGGTGGGGCCGTCAATCGTGAAGAGATCCTGATACTCGATGATCTCCTGATCGGCGATTCCGGGCCGATTCCGTTGGGAAAAGAATCGCCGACGCACGCGCTGATGGGGCGGTTCGGGAATGTGTTTCTCGTGAACGGCGAACCCGACTATCACGTAGCTGTGCGGCGGGGTGAGGTCGTGCGGTTTTATCTCACCAACGCCTCCAACACGCGCACCTGGAATCTCTCGTTCGCGGGCGCGCGAATGAAACTGCTGGCATCGGATGCGGGCCCATTCGAGCGCGAAGCCTGGGTCCAGAGCGTGGTGATCGGACCGGCGGAGCGCTACGTGATCGACGTGCGGTTCGACAAGACCGGCTCGAGCGCGTTCCTCAACCGCGTGCAGGGACTCGATCACCTCTACGGCCGCTTCTTCCCTGAGGTCGACACGCTCGGAGCGGTCGCTGTCTCAGCGCAACCGGTGAGCCCAGACCTGGGCACGACCTTCGGGAGAATCCGCAGCGACACGGCGACGATGCGCCAGCTCGAGCCCTTGCGCCGCTACATCGCGCGGCCGCCGGATCAGGCGCTGATTCTCACGCTTGCGGCGCACGACCTGCCGTTCGTCACGCAGCGTCTCATGATGCTCGATTCGATCTACTTTGCGCCGGTCGAGTGGAGTGGCACGATGCCCATGATGAATTGGGCGTCGACCGCTAACCAGGTGAGATGGATCCTGCGTGATCCGGCCACCGGCTTGGAGAATGCCGCCGTCGATTGGCGGTTCAAGCGCGGGTCGTTCGTGAAGATTCGGCTCGTCAACGAGCGGCGCGCGTTTCACGGCATGCAACACCCCATGCCGCTGGATGCTGCACTGCCACATCGCGGAGCATCTCTCGGCCGGGATGATGACGCACTTCACCGTGGAATAACTGGAGCTCTCATGTACGCGCTCACTCTCCTGCTCGCCCTGACTGCGCAGCGTCCTGATTCATTCGCCGCCGGCGTGCGCGAATACATCACCGTCGATACGTCGGTGCTCGCGCTGACGCACGTCCTGCTGGTGGACGGCACCGGCACCGCGCCGAGGGCAGATCAGACCATCGTGATTCGCGCCGGGAAGATCGCGGCGGTAGGCCCGGCGGCATCCGTGCAGGTCCCGGCGGGCGCGCGCTCCATGGACATGAGTGGCTCGAGCGTCATCCCGGGCCTGATCGGGATGCACGACCACCTCTTCTATACCGCGGCCGGTGGCCGAGCGGTGCAGATGTCGTATACGGGACCGCGCCTGTATCTCGGCGCGGGTGTGACGACGATCCGCACGACGGGCAGCCGCGCGCCGTACGCCGAGATCAATCTGAAAGACATCATCAATCGCGGGTTCGTCCCGGGGCCGCGCATCCATCTCACCGCCCCCTACATCACCGGATCCGAGGGCGGCGGCGCGATGGCGATCGTGAATTCTCCCGAAGCCGCCCGCCGGTTCGTGGATTACTGGGCCTCGGAAGGCGCGACGTGGATCAAGGCGTACACCGATATTCGCCGTGCCGACCTGGGTGCCGCGATTCAGGAAGCGCACAAGCGCGGCATCAAAGTCACCGGCCACCTCTGCTCGGTCAGCTTCCAGGAAGCGGTCTCGCTCGGCATCGATAATCTCGAGCACGGGATGCTCACGGCGTCGGACTTCACGACCGGCAAGCAGCCGGACGTCTGTCCAGTCAATCTGATGACGCAAATCAGCGCGTCGGATCCGAAAGGAAGTGCGGCGCAGGCGACGATTCGCTCGCTCGTGGACCATAAAGTCTCGATGACCTCGACGCTCGCCGTGTACGAGCCGTTCGTCGCAGGCCGGCCTACCAAAGACGAGCGCACGCTCCTGGCGATGGACCCGGAGGTGCGGGAGAGCTACATGAAGCAGCGGCAGCAGATCGACTCGAGCGGCACCGGCTGGGTTTCGCAACAGGCGTTCAAGAGCGCGATGGCGTTTGAGCGGGCGTTCGTGGACGCGGGCGGCCTGATGGCCGCCGGTGTCGATCCGACGGGCATCGGCGGGGCGCTCGCGGGATTCGGCGATCAGCGCAATTACGAGCTGTTCATCGAGGCCGGCTTCACGCCCGCCCAGGCAATCCAGATCATGACCTTGAACGGCGCGAAGATCCTCGGTGTGCAGCAGACGCTGGGCACGGTCGAGGCCGGCAAGCTCGCCGACCTCGTGGTGTTGAAGGGCGACCTCACCGCCGATGCGTCGGTGATTCGGAGTCCCACGATTGTGTTTAAAGACGGGGTCGGCTACGATTCTGCCAAGTTGATCGCCTCGGTGCAGGGCAGGGTCGGCGTCAACTAGCCGGAGACATGTGGCAGGGTAGCTCAGCCTGGTGAGAGCACGGCACTCATAATGCCGGGGTCGTGGGTTCGAATCCCACCCCTGCTATTCCGAAATCGCAGCGCACCCATGCATGCCGTCCCCTACCGCGCTTCCCATCGCGACACCAGATTCTGACCCTGTCATCCACCCCATGGGGGGGCCGTCATGACGTTCCGCGTGTTGCTGCTCGTTACCGGGGCGGCAGTGGCTGGCGTGTTGCCAGCAGCAGCCCAGAAACGAGGCTCGTTCGAACTCGGCGCTTTCGCCGCCTACCTGAATGCCGACAACTCGCTCGCAGTGGGCAACTCGATCGGGTTCGGCGGTCGAGCCGGAGTGAACCTGTTTCCCTACCTTGCGCTCGAAGTCGATTACGCGAGCGCCTCCGCTAACGGGGCCAAGTACACGCCGCTCCACGTGTACGCCGTCTACGAAGTGCCGCCGGTCAGCAGCAACGAGCTGTTTCTCGGATTTGGCTATGTGAAGAACAAGTACACGGGCAGCTACGAGGCGAAGGACAGCGGCGTCGGAGGCCTCGTCGGCCTGCGCCACCGGCTCAACAAAGCCGTTGCGTTCCGGGTCGATGGGCGCGTGGACTTCATGCCGAACGCGGCGAACAAGTCCTACCTGGTCAGTTACAACGGCAACTGGGGACTCGGGTTCGGTTTGAGTGCGCTGTTGAACCGCTGATCGACGGCAGGAGGGCTCGTAGGGGCGCAGCATGCTGCGCCCCTCCGTTTTTCAGCCTACCGTGCCGGCACCGGCTGGTCCGAGTTGAAGATCTCTGCCGCCACCAACCATTTCCCATCCGCCTGCCGCCGCCGAATCTCGAGAAACTTCCCATGGTCGCCCACGGCCGACTGCCCGTCGGCCGTCGGAATCGCGAACGAATAGGTGCCGCGGACATACGCGAGGTCCCCTCGCCCATCGATGTCGATGTTCGTGAGCGTGAAACTCCGCAACGCAGGACCTGCCTGGAAGAACGCGAGGATCGCCGGGCGTCCTTCGATGATGCCCCGATTCGCGGGCATCACCACGGCGTGCTCCGTGAACAGCGACGCGCTGCCCGAGTCGCGGTTCGTACGGATATAGGCGACGAAGCTGTCGGACACTGCACGAATTCCCGCCTTGTCCGCATCACTGAGCGGTGGGGGCGTGGCCTGGCAGGCCGCGAGCAGAACCACGAGACCACAGATGATCGGGCGCATACTCAGCTCCTTTTCCAAACGACTGGCTTGATGGTGCGAGACATCTCTGCCGCAATCTGCTGCGCATCCCGCAACTTCGCCTCGTACTCGAGGCGCCACTCGGCGGGCATGGTGTTCCGGAAGTAGGACGCCGTCAGCAGCTCGCCTTTCGGCTCGAGCCCTGCCGCTGCGCCGCACCCCACGGCGACGACGTCGCCGAGAAACAGCGTCGAGCTGCCGGTATCCATCACGTTGGCGACATTGCACTCGAAATGGGCGAAGCATTCATCCAGCACGGGCACCCCCAGCTTCCCCCGGTGATGTGGGATTCCCGCGAGCTTGTCCTGGTCTCGCCCGCTGAAGAATCCGAGCCGGCGGACGATGTCGAGCTGCTTCGTGTGCAGCAGGTGCAGACCAAAGCGCCCGGTTTCGAAAATCATATCGTGACTGTAGTTGAACTTGTGGATATATACGGAGAGGCGGGGCACCGACGGCACGATCGAAGCGCGCACCGCCGCGTCGGAGATCATGCCGTTTGCCTTTCCGCGCCGTTCCGCCGTGACCGCGACGACTGGAGATGTGAGATTGCGCAGTAGTTGGTAGGTGAGGTCTGGTTGGAGCATACTTCAAGATACATGACCACTGAACGGTCGCTTCCGCAGCGCTTTCTCGCGCACGTCAAAGCCGCGCGGCTGTTTCGCGACCCGGGCGAAGCGATCGTTGCCGTCTCGGGCGGGCCGGACTCCGTCGCGTTGCTCGATTTGTTGTACGGTGCTGGCAAAGACCTTGGGTTGAATCTTGTGGTTGCGCATGTGGACCATGGGATTCACGCGGGCGCGCGGGCGGTCGGGCAGGCGGTCGGCAAACTCGCGACACACTATGGGCTGCCGTGCGAGACGACCGCGCTGCATCTGGGATCGGACGCCACAGAGACCGAGGCGCGGCGCGCGCGCTACGCGTGGCTGCGCGCGCTGCAGCACCGCCGCGGCGCGAAGTACATCGTGACCGCGCATCACCAGGACGATCAGATCGAAACCGTCCTCCTGCGCACATTGCGCGGCAGCGCGCCCGCGGGACTCGCCGGCATCGCACGGCGGGGACGCGGCGGCCTGGTGCGTCCGCTCCTGCCGTTCACTCGTCGCGAGCTGGTCGAGCACGCGACGGCTCGGGGACTGCCGGTGCACGACGACCCCGCAAATCGTGATCCCCGCCATCTCCGATCGTGGGTGCGCGCGACATTGTTGCCTCTGCTCGGCGAACGGCTGGGCTCTACACTTCGCGGCGACCTGCTGGCACTCGGGCGGCATGCCGCGCGTGATCGCACCGCGTGGGATCGCGTACTGGACCTAACTCCTGATCTGGGGCTCGTGGTGCAGGGAGAAAGCTTCGCCGTTGCCCGCGCGAGTGTGGGGGGCTATGATAACGCATTGTCTGTTGCGCTCTTGCGCGCGGCTGCCCGGCGAGCCGGCCTGGTACTGGGGCCAACGCGCGCTCGTCGGCTGGTGACGCTGGCGCGGGGCCAGTCGGGACGTCGCCTGCCACTGGGCGATGGCTGGTCGGCCGAAGTGGCGTTCGATCAGCTGTGGGTGAGCCGGCGCACGGCGACTGAAATCGGTTGCGCACTCGAATCCGTATGGCCGAGCGAAGCAGTCGGATCGGCGCGGTTTGGCGGATTCGAGATCAAATGGTCGCCGGCGCCGGCACCGGACCGCATCGAGCGCTCGGCGTGGACGACGTGGGTTGACGGGGCCGGCTGGGAGGTGCGTCAACCCAAGCCCGGCGATGAGGTCGTTCCGATCGGCGGGGTGGGTCACCGGGCGTTGCGGCGGCTATTAATGGAAGCACGGGTGCCGCGCAGCGAGCGGTCGCGCTATCCCGTTGTCAGTCGTGGCGAGACGATTCTCTGGGTGCCGGGCATCTGTCGGAGTGGGGAAGGCCTGCCCGAGCCAGGAACACAAGCGGTGAGGCTGGATGTTACAGAGTTCGACTCAGCTGAAGCAGACCGGGGGACGTGAGCTCAAGCGGATCGTCTTCGACGAGGAGACGATCGCGGACCGCGTCCGGGCGTTGGGCCGCGAGATTAGCGAGGCGTATCCCGACGGCGAACTGTTGGTGCTGGGCCTGCTGAAGGGCAGCTTCATCTTCTTGAGCGACCTGGTGCGGCGCATCGAGCGGCCGCTGCAGGTGGACTTTCTCGTCGCGTCGAGCTACGGCGAGGGAACGGTGTCGAGCGGGGACGTGCGACTAGTGTACGATCCCGAGACGGAGCTGGAAGGGAAACATATCCTGCTGGTCGAGGACATCATCGACACCGGCAAGACGCTGAACAAGCTGGTCGGGCTGTTACGCGAGCGCCGGCCGCGAAGTCTGGAGATATGCGCGTTGTTGCACAAACATGTGGCTGAACACTTGGAGCTGGAAGCGAAGTTCCTGGGTTTCGATGCGCCACGGCTGTTCCTGGTCGGTTACGGCCTGGATCATGCCGAGAACTTCCGGCACCTTCCTTATATCGCGAGTCTGACGTAGATGGCCAATCGTCTCCCCCCGCCCCCGCGGGAATTCAACTGGGCCCGGATGCTGCGGACGCTCTCGTTCTGGGCGCTCCTCATCGTCGGGACCATCGCGCTGGTGCAGCTCGCTTCGAGCCGCCGCCGTGAAGAAGCGGAAATCACCTACACGAATTTCATCGAAGAGCTGAACGCCGGAAACGTGCAGGCGGTGGAGATCGCCGAGCGCCAGAGGGTCCGCGGCACCTTCCAGCGGCCCGTCGTCGTGAAGCGGCAGACGGTCGAGCGGTTCAACGTGCTGCTGCCCTTCGAGGCGGACGACAAGTGGGTCGAATCGCTGAGCGCCAAGGGCGTGGACGTGCGTGCGCGCGAAGCCGGCCAATCGTTCGGCGTCGTGCTGCTGACGTTCCTGCCGTACCTCCTGATCTTCGGCCTCGTGATCTTCATGCTGCGCCAGATGCAGCAGGGCGGAAACCGCGCGTTCGCGTTCGGCAAGTCGAAAGCCAAACTGCTCGCCGGTGACACGCCGAAGGTCACGTTCGCCGATGTCGCGGGGTGCGACGAGGCGAAACAGGAGCTCGAGGAGATCATCGACTTCCTGAAGGACCCGCAGAAGTTCCAGCGCCTGGGCGGGCGGCTGCCGAAGGGCGCGCTGCTCGTGGGACCGCCGGGAACCGGCAAGACGCTGCTCGCGAAAGCCGTCGCCGGTGAGGCGGGCCGGCCGTTCTTCTCGATGTCGGGCTCCGACTTCGTCGAGATGTTCGTCGGCGTCGGCGCGTCGCGCGTGCGCGACCTGTTCGAGCAGGGCAAAGCGCACGCGCCCTGCATCATCTTCATCGATGAAATCGATGCCGTCGGCCGCCACCGCGGCGCCGGCCTGGGCGGCGGGCATGACGAGCGCGAGCAAACGCTCAATCAGCTCCTCGTCGAGATGGACGGCTTCGAATCGAACGAAGGCGTGATCCTGCTCGCGGCCACGAACCGACCCGACATTCTCGATCCCGCGCTGCTGCGGCCGGGCCGGTTCGACCGCCAGATCGTCGTGGACATGCCGGATCTCAAGGGACGCGAGCAGATCCTGCGTGTGCATGCGCGCAAGATCCCGATGGCACCCGGGGTGAACCTGGAGCGCATCGCGCGCGGCACGCCGGGGCTCGCGGGCGCGGAGCTCGCCAACATCATCAATGAGGCGGCCCTGCTTGCCGCGCGGCGCAACAAGTCGCAGGTGGACGCGCAGGATTTCGAAGATGCGAAGGACAAGGTGATGCTCGGCCTGGAACGGAAAAGCCGCGTCTTCTCGGAGGAGGAGCGCCGCCTCGTCGCGTATCACGAGGCCGGACACGCCCTCGTCGGCCTCACCGTGCCGGGCGCCGACCCGCTGCACAAGGTCACGATCATTCCGCGCGGCCGCGCGCTGGGGCTGACGGCCTATCTGCCGGAAGAGGAGCTGCACAAATACACCAAGCAGTCCATCGAGTCGCGGCTCTGCATGGCGTATGGCGGCCGGGTGGCCGAGGAGCTGGTGTTCGGGCCCGAGAAAGTGACGACCGGCGCGGCGCAGGACATCCAGCAGGCGACGAACATCGCCCGTCGCATGGTCACGCAATTCGGCATGAGCGAGGTCATCGGTCCGATCGCCGTGGGCGACCGCGAGCAGGAGATTTTCCTCGGTCGCGAAGTGGTGCAGCGCCGCGAGATCTCGGACCGTACGGCGCAGCTTGTCGACGAGGAAGTGAAGAGCATCCTCACCCACGCGTACAGTGAAGCGGGGCGGATCCTCAAGGAACGCCGCGCGGCGCTCGATCGGCTGGCGGCCGCCCTGCTCGAGCGCGAGACGCTGGAGCGCGAGCAGGTCGAGATGGTGGTCGCCGGCCAGCCGTTGCCGCCGTACGTGCCGCCTCCGGCACCGACGCCACGTGTCGAGAGCGAGCCGGAAAAAGAGAAGTCGCAGGCGGCGAGGACCTCCGGTGTGCTGCGCAATCCGCCGCCTGAGCCTGCTGGGGCGTGAGCGTCACTCCGACCGCAGACCTTTCCAAGCTCCGAATCAATCGCGACGACCCACCGCCCGCGGTAAGGCGGGCGCTGGGTCGCGTGTTATGGCTGGCTGGCGCGGCGGTTCTCATCTTCGTCGTGGCCGCGCTGCTGTTGCGGCGGGGCGGCGCGGTGCCGGTGCAGGTGGTGACTGTCAGCGCGGCGGCGGGCGGCGAAGGTTCGGCGAGTGCGGGTGGCGGCAGCGTGGCGGTCGTGGCGAACGGCTACGTCGTGGCGCGCACCAAGGCCGCCGTGTCCGCAAAGATCCCCGGACGGCTTGCGTTCCTCAACGTCAGCGAGGGGTCCAGCGTTCAGAAGGGCGACATCATCGCCCGCCTCGATAATGCCGACTACGCCGCGGCCGTCGGCCAGGCGGATGCGCAGGTGGCGAGTGCGAAGGCGACGCTGATCGAGGCGCAATCGGATCGCGATCAGCTGCAGCGGGAATTCGTGCGCGTGCGCGACATTCACACGCAGAATCCCAATCTTGTCTCGACGCAGGAAGTCGAGAACGCCGACAGCAAGGCGCGGCAGGGCGACGCGCGTGCCGAGGCACAGCAGGCGCGCGTCGCTGCTGCGGCCGCGGCGCTCCGCGTCGCGCAGGCCAATCTCGAGAACACCTACATCCGCGCGCCGTTCAGCGGCACGGTGTTGCGCAAGGA
>WNGI01003450.1_pt1 | contig 13935 bp, 8 predicted proteins | sample 5400621 | NCBI WGS metagenome assembly WNGI01 (sample SAMN13153374, study PRJNA577476) | soil metagenome | isolation source: 20 cm soil or saprolite under Garry oak tree replicate 1 | place: USA:California | collected 2016-06-15
GTGCGACGCTGGGACACAAGGGAGCGGCTGCTCACTGGGAGGCGCGCCGGTCGCCGGGCCCATCGAGTTTACAAGCAACGTAGCCACGAGTTACGCCTCTTCCCCTCCGGGTGTTCTTGCTGGCGTGACGAGCAATGCAAGCGGCCTCGCCTTGACGGCTGTCGGAACCGGCCTGAACGCGGACGGCTCGTTTGTCGCCACACCAGGCTCTGGTTCAGCTCTTACTTGCCCGATTAAGACCCCCGCGCTGCCCACCACAGCGGTTTGCCGCGACCTTCCTTATCAGGCGCAGAACGCCCAGGGAACCTTGTCGAATACTGGGCACGCGACCGTCATCTTCCTGCCGGCCTCGGGCCTCAATGTGGTCGTGCGCGACGCGAAGACCCCGCTGCCTGCGGGCACAGGCACCGATGCCGGTCAGATCAACGACTACCGCTGGATCATCGAAGAGGATCGCACCTTCTACGTCGATCCCAAGTGCCAGATCAACTCGACCGACCCAGCGCTGCGGCCGGCCTCCTGCCCGCCGCTGCCGGTGCAGAGCCTGGGCTATAACTTCCACACCTCCTACATGCCAATCGTCGCCGCGGGCTGCGTCGGCGCGGTCTCATGCGAGGCCGGACAAAGCTTCGGTGGCGGCACAACCAACGTCGCCTGCGACGTGGGCAACGGCGCCTGCCGCACCGCTGCCCAGAAGACACCGCTCAATCCGAGCAACGTTTACCTCGATCCGGCCAAGCGCTATTACCTCTCCGTTCTGCCCGGTGACGGCGTCAATCCGACGCTGGCCGGTTCGGGCGGCCCGATTGAAACGTCGCCCGGGGTTTTCCGGCAGTTTAGGGTGCCCGACGATTGCACCAGCTTCGACCCTGGCACTGGCGACTGCGGCCACGCCATGGGCGGCGCACAGATCTCCGGAGCGCTGATCGCAGCGGGCCAGACCACGATCAGGGTCCCGCTGGAGCAAACACCGCTCCCGACCTCCAAGATTGCGGCGTTCGTGTTCGCCGACGACAACCCGCTGAACGGCGAGCATGACGCCAGTGGTCCCCCCGTCGGCGTGGCGGGCCTTGCGGCGAATGAGCCGGGTCTCGGCGGCTTCAATCTCGAGCTGTTCGACCAGGCGGGCGGATTCGGCGATTCCACCGGCCAGATCACTTACGACATGTTCAACCAGCCGGTGAGCAATGCACTCGCCGGGACCCTGGACCCCTTTACCGGGCAGGATGCGTGCCGATCACTGCGAGGGGCGATGGCTTCGTGGGCATGATTCCGACCTGCCCGCACTTCGAGGCGGATGGCGTGACCGAGTCGCCGCTCGAAGGTCAGGCGATCATCGCCAACCTCTACCCCGGCTTGTACGAAGTGGTTGCGCGTCCGGGTGCGGACCGCATCGCGCGCGGGGAGGAATGGCTGCAGACCAATACCCTCGACGGCACCCCGGCCCATGAGGCCTTCATCAAGCCGGACGAACCGTCCTACTTCCAGGAGTTCGGCCCTGGCGGCTTCCACGTAGCGATCGGCTTTGCCAACGGCGCCATCATCAACGCCCGCAGGCACAAGACGGACGGCACGGGTCTGTGCGACTCGCCCAATGTTCAAGGCGGCGTTAACGTAGGTGGTGGCGGGCTGGACTGCAGCCATACGGTGTATGGCCGAGTCACCAGCGCGCGCATGAGCCGCACGCCCGATCAGCGCATCTACAGCAGCGGCGATTACAGCGCGTACGGCTTTACGCAGTGCTACGTGGGCATGAGTCCGCCGGACAGTGCGGATTTCGCCTTTGCCAAGTGCGACCCGGACGGCAATTTCGTGCTCGAGAACGTGCCGACCGGCGATTACAAGCTCACGGTCTTCGATCAGTGGAACGACCTCCTGGTCGACGGCCTGGTCTCGCCGATTCACGTCGGCGCCGCCGGCGTCGGTGCGAGCGCAGCCAACGCGCTCGTCTTCCCCGTCACGCAGTGGCGGACGAATCTGTACACGCGCACCTTCCTCGACGTCGGTGATGGCACCGCAGGCTCAGCGGGCGATGGCGTGTCGCAGCCCGGCGAGCCGGGCCTGCCGCTGGTGGCGACCAACGTCCGCTATCGCGACGGCAGCTTCGGGTTCTTCAATAACACCGACCTGGACGGCTATGCAGGCTTCAACGAAGTCTTCCCGTTCTTGAACTGGCTGGTAGTCGAAACCGACACCACGCGCTTCAAGTCGACCGGCACGCACGTCATTTATGACGCCGGCGGTCCCGCCGACGCCTTCGGTGGCGCCGCTTCGAACGGCATCACGGATGGTTTGGCGAACAGTATCGAACACAACTCTCTCCCGGCCGCCCTGCGGGTACCGGGCGCGCGCTACTGCGCGGACGCCACCTGTCCGGCGGGCGACAGCGTCGCTGGCAGCACCGGCCTCTCCACGGGTCGTGTCGATCCGCCCGGCAACAGCACGGAAGGCTGGCAGGGGCTGCTCGGCCAGAACAGCTTCATCGAGTTCGCCATGAAGCCCTTTGCCGCAGGAGAGAACGGCGGCATCAAGGGCCACGTGATCTACGCCTCGACGCGGCCCTTTGACGACCCGCAACTGCTGCTGCAGCTCAGCTGGGCGCCGGGTGTGCCGCGCGTGAAGCTCAACCTGTATGAGGAGCTCCCGGCGGCCGATGGCGTCACGAGCACCCTGCAACTCGTGGATACCACGACGACCAGCAGCTGGGATGACTGGGCGCAGGGTTTTGGCGGCGGTGGCCGGGCTGCTGGCATTCCCAACATGAACTGCCCGGGCCAGGATCCGACCAGCCCATTCTTCCAGACCTTGCAGGGCAGCACGCAGTGGCTCAACCCCGGCGTGCCATTGCCGAACAACGCTCAGTTCAAGTGCTTTGACGGCTGGGCGATGTTGAACCAGGTGCAGCCGGCGCCGTACGACGGTAAGTACAAGTTCCCGAGCGTGGCCACGGTCAATCCGGCTACCGGCCTGGCGGCCACGTCGAACTGCACGGACTGCATCACAAATCCAGCTGACGGCACGCCGATGCTGCGCCCCGGCAAGTATGTGGTCGAAGTCATCGTGCCGCCCGGCATGGAGCTGGTGAAGGAAGAGGACAAGAACATTCTGCTCGGCGACATATATGTGGCGCCGGTCACCACCCAGTTCGCCGGTTTTGGCAACATCTTCATCATGCCGGACCAGGCGCAGGTGGGCGCGGCCTACAACGGCAACAACCCGGGCGCGCTGAATCTGACCAACAGCCTCGGGGCCGTGCCGCGTCACGAAGGTGACACCGGCAGCATCGAGACCTTCTGGCCCTGCGTTGGCGTCAAGCGCCAGGTGCCGGATTGGAACAGTCTGTACCCGACCGCGGGCCAGAACTCGCCCTTTGCGGGCGCCATGCGCAACCTGTGCGATCGCAAGGAAGTGACGCTGGAAGACCAGCACGCGGCACTGGCGAAGTTCTACGTGTTCTCCTCGACGCACGTGGCCGGCCATTTCACCGGCACGATGACCAATGACTTTGCGTCGGAATTCGACCCGTTCTCGCCGCAGTTTGGCGAGAAGTTCTCTCCGCCGAACCTGCCGGTTGGCGTGCGCGACTTTGCCGGCAAGGAAATCGCCCGCGTGTATGCCGACCAGTGGGGCATCTTCAACGGTCTTAACTTCTCGACCTATGGCGTCAACCCTCCAAATCCGACCGGTTACGTGCCGCAGATGATGATCGCGTGCATGAACGATCCGGGCCCGATCGCGAGGACCGACGCGCTGGGACGCTACGTGGACGCCAGCGGCAACCTCGTGGCAACGGCCGACCTCGCCCAGCAGATCACCGATCCCGCCTACAGCCCGGCGTATAGCAACTTCTGTTACGAGACGCCGTTCATGCCGGGCCAGACCCAGTACATGGATACGCCGGTGATCCCGACCCAGGCCTTCGCCGACGGCTATAACCTGCCCGACAGCGAGTACCCGGATCTGACGCCAGCCGTGTCCACCGTGACCGGCACCGCCAGTGGTGGTGGCGCGGGACCCTGGGTTAGCGCTGCGGGTCAGACGCTGACCATCCGCTGCCTCGGTTACGACAATACGACCAACCCCTGCACCAAGGTGGTTCCGAACCCGGCCTTCTCCGGTCCGGGCGCGACGACCGCACCGTTCAATCAGAAGAGCATTACCCGGCATTATGGGTTTGGCAGTGGAGGCACGGTCACGATCGCCGGTGTCACGGCCAACTGCGGTACGTGGACCAACTCCCAGCTGGTGTGCACGGTGCCGCCCATTCCGGCCAACCTGAACACGACAACCGGTGTCGGTTCCACCTGCTACAACGGCGCATCGAGCACCATACCGGCCGGCCAGACCCCGCCGCAACGTGGGGCGAATGGTGCTATTCTCACCACCGGCGTGGGCGCCTATCGCTGCGGCCAGCTGGTCATCACGACCGCGAGCGGCAAGCGCTCGATCGACGCGGTCACAGTCACCGTGGCCGGCAAGCCGCCGAGCTACGTCAATGGCGAGAACGCGGCCGGCAATGCGCTGCAACTGGCGATCAACGCGGCCGCCCCGGGCGACCTGATCATCGTCGGCCCCGGCACGTACCACGAGAATGTGTTGATGTGGAAACCGGTGCGCCTGCAGGGCGTGGGTGCCGGCGCGGTCACGATCAACGCCAATGCCCATCCTGCGGGCAAGCTGGACGCGTGGCGCCGGCAGGTGGTGTGTCTGTTCGGTCTCGCGCTCAACGGCGTGCCGATCAGCGGTATCAACACGGCCTTCGATCCCACGGGTACGTACAGCTGTCCGGCCTCGCAGTACCTGCGTGTCGATCGCATTGCCTTCGAAGCGATCATCGGCTGGGATGCGACCGGCAACGGCAACCTGGCGGGGCAGCTGCAGGAGCCGACGCTGATGGGCGCCTACGAAGGTGCGGGCATCACGGTGCTTGGCCGCGGCATCCGCATCCCCGCAACCAGCACCGACTTCTGGGGTCTAGACGGCGGCGGGGTCGCCGGCGCGTTCCCGGATGGCAGCGTCTACCTGACCAACAGCACGTCGGATTGCACGTCCAGCACGACGAGCACTACCGGGCGCGACTATGGCACCAGCAACTTCCTGTGCAACCCGTCGCGCATCGATGGCCTCTCGGTCAGCAACAGCTCGCAGGGTGGTGGCGGCATCTTCCTGCATGGCTGGAACCACAACCTCGAGGTGGCCAACACCCGCGTCTTCGGCAACCACGGCACGCTGACGGGCGGCATCAATGTCGGCAACGGCGAGACACCGCCGCTGTACGTGAATGACGGCACCCTCTGCGGCCCGGGCATTGCGGCGCCGGCGCCACTGTGCCCGCCATTGACGGGTGTGCTGCCGAATGCGGCCATTCCGTTCCAGCTCAACACGCGGGTGCACGTCCACCACAACGCCGTGTATAACAACGCCAGCCTCGGCGACGCGCTGTTCTCCGGCACGCCTTCGGGCGCGGGTGGTGTCACGATCAGCGCCGGTGCCGACAACTACCGGTTGGATCACAACTGGGTCGCCGGAAACTTGAGCACCGGCGACGGCGGCGGTGTCGTGCACAGCGGCCTGAGCTTCAACGGCACGATCGATCACAACTATATCCTGTTCAACCAGAGCACCGACGCCACGCTGCCGACCAACGGTGGCGGCCTGGGGATCATCGGCGCCAACGGCACGCGCACGCTCCCGAATGGTAACGAGTGCAACAGCGCAGAAGTTCTCGACTGCCCGCCAGGGCTCGGTGACGGCACGGGTGCGAACCTCATGATCGATTCGAACCTGATCATCGGCAACAGTGCCGAGAGCGGCAGTGGTGGTGGTCTGCGCCTGCAACAGGTCAACGGTACCGAAGTGGTCACCGCGCCGTACAACCTGCTGTCGATCACGTGGTACGGGGTCACCGTCCAGAACAACATCATCGCGAACAACGTCGCGGGTTGGGACGGCGCGGGCGTGTCGATGGAAGACGCCCTGAAGGTGACCATGGTCAATAACACTATCGTCTCGAACGATACGACGGCATCGGCCGGCGTGCTCTTCAAGACGCTCGGTGCGGTCGACGCTTCATCGCCGCCCCCGGGCTGCAACCCGACCACAGATTTGACCACCAATCCGCAGGATCCGAACTGCCTGCTCCACAACGCGGCGCATATTCCGCAGCCGGCCGGCTTGGTGACCATGAGGAACACGCCGAACCTGGTCGACGCGATGAATGGCCTGCCGGCTTTCCTTGGCGTACGCTGGCTGTGCCCCAGCGGCTACGGCTACTCGGGCGGCATCCTCGGCATCGCCAACGCCAATTGCGGACTGCTGTCCTTACCCCGGGCGTTCAATGACATGTTCTGGCAGAACCGCGCCTTCCACGTCGAGATCACCGGCGCGGGCACCGGACTGCAGTCGCAGCAGAACCTGGTCAGCCTGCTGCCGATGTTGAATCAGACGGCTACCGGCCAATGCGCCGCGGGCGCCAGCTACTGGGATGTCGGCGTGCGTGATGACACGGGCCCGACCAACCACAATGGCGGCGCGACGCTGTCACTGAGCAATTCCATCCTGACCAGCCTGGCTGGTGGGTATACGGGCAGTGGCAATCGGGCCCCAAGCTCATCGCCGGTCAACGCGCAGTACTGCAACGGCTCGCGTGTGCCACCTGAGAACGGCGGCCACGGGTATCTCTCGCCTGCGGGTCGCTCGGAGACGACGGGCCTAAGCAATGTGTTCGTGTTCAACAACATCACGCCCGCGGCGACGGTTGACGAAGGAAATAACTGGATCAACCTGAGCTACGGCCCTCTGGCGTTGTTCAACAACGCGGCGCAGTCGATGCTGGCGGCCGCGCCGAACGGAGTGATCGCCGGTGCGTACTCGATCGGCGCCGCTTCCAATGCGGTCAACGGGGGCACCAACAGCGGTGCGCCGCCACAGGACTTCTTCGGGAACGCTCGAGCACGGACCACGTCCAATCCGGCCGATATCGGCGCGGTGGAGTTCCAGGCCGGGGCCGGGGGCGGGGGCCCCAGCGTGAGCGCCGGTCCGAATCCGCTGAACTTCGGCACCTGGGCGTTTGGGACGAGTCCGGCGCGTTCCGTGACGGTGCTCAATACCGGCAACGTGGCGGTCACGGGCTTGACGTATACCACCGCCGGTGCCGGGTTCTCCCCGGCGACTGGCGCGGGCGGCGGGACCTGCACGGCAACTTTGAATGCCGGCGCTTCGTGCACTGTCAATCGCGTGTTCGCGCCCACGACCGCGACGGCCTATAACGGCACGCTCACCATTGCCGGTACTGGCATCACCTCACAAGTGGTGCAGCTGCAGGGCACGGGTGTGGCGAGCGCTCCGACCGTGTCAGTCACGCCGAGCACGCTGCTCATCACGCTGCCCACCGGGCAAGTGACCGGTTCCGGGACGGTCACGCTGACGAACAACGCCGCGGCGGGCGGCGGACAGGTCGCAGTAACGGCTGTCAATGTGGCCAACGGCACGGGTGGAGGCCTGCTGACCTGGTTCTTCAGTGCGGGATCGAACAACTGCACCGGTGCCATTCTGGCGCCCCAACAGTCGTGCACCGTATCGGTCGCGTTCACGAACGTACTATCGCCGCGTGGCCCCGCTCACAGCGGCAGCATCACGTTCACCGACAACGGCGCGGCGACCGCCTCGCAGGTCGGGACGCTGAGCGGGATTGCCACGCCTTAACGGAAGTTTGATACTGCACCGAACCGCTCGCGGGAAATCCCGCGAGCGGTTCTGCCGGCAGACATATGGAGATGAAGTCCTTGGGCGGTCGGAAGATTCTCAGCGGCTTGCGCATGCCTCTGCGCCCCTGGCTCACTGTCGCAGCCTGCGCCTATGGGCTGGTAGTGTTGCCGGGTACTGCCGTAGCGGAGCCTGCCACCGCCGGCGCACAGCCTCGGCCAGCGCCCACACAGCACGAGTCCGCCGCCCTGGAGAAGCGCCTCACGCTGCTATCGGCGGAGCTGAGCCTCGACGCGCAGCAGCAGGCCCAGGTGCGCAGGATCCTCGAGGACCAGCGTGAGCAGGTGATGAGAGTCTGGAATGACGGCTCGCTGGCCGCTGCCAATCGGGTGAGTGCCACGCGGATTATTAGCGACCGGACCGCGGATCGCATCAGAGCGATCCTCACAGAAGAGCAGAAGGCGAAATACAACCAGGCCCGTAAACCACGTGCGGCCGGGGAGAATGCCGCCTCGCCCAGCGTCGAGGAGTGGATGAAGGCCGCGGCGGCAAAGTAAACCTGGCAGGCAATGCGCGGGCCAGACTCAATTAGGGACAACCACGGGTGACGCAATGAAGAACCGCATAATTCTCGGCATCGGCTTAGCCATCGCACTGTCCTCTTCGACCTGGGCCGAGCAGCCGCTCGACCCCGCGCAGGTCGGCAGTTTCGATGGCATGTTGAACGTCTGTCGCGAGATAAATCCAGCCGGCATATCGGCGTACAATACGCTGCGGGCGGCGCTGATCGGCCCGCAGCCCGAAGGCGCCGTCGAAGCCCTGACCCAGACGCCGGAGTATCGCCAGGCATACGAGGCCGCGCGACAAAAGTCCGCAGACCAGCCGCATGAGAAGGTGCTCAAAGAGTGCACCCAGCTCGCGGCGTCGCTGACCCCGCGCGCGCGCCAGGGCAACCGACGCAAATAGCGTTCGCCCACGATGGGCTGTGTCCGGATGGCGCCGCTTGCTGCGCCGCGATTCTGGAGTCACTGCGTGACACGCGCGTACGCAAATTTCGGATGAAACTGAGAAGTTCGTTGCAGAACGAGGAACAAGAAGCGGTACCGGGCCCGTGGACTCGGCACCATTCGCGGGTAGGCTGTGCGGCACTTAACCTTGTAGCAGCAACAGGTGGTGTCAATGAAAACGCTGGGTATAATTGCTCTCTGCGTCGGCCTCGGGACGGCGTCGCTGGCGCGGGCCGATGCGCGTGTTACTCCCATGACGCTGGGCAGCGTGGACGCCGTGCTCGCCTTTTGTGGCCAGGTCAATCCCGCCGGCGCGTCAGCCTACAAGGCGTTGAAGGAATCGCTCCTTGGCAAGGACGACCATGCCCGGGAGGCGGCGACACACACTTCGGCCTATAAGAATGCGTTTGCCCAGATCAGCAGCGTGCTCAAATCGGCACCGGGAGACTGGGCGGTTCGAGCCTGCAACGATCTGCTGCCGGGGCGCGGCGTCAGAGCCGAACACGGTCATGGACCAAGTCGCCAGGGTGACAAGGGCGACCACGGTGACAAGCGCAAGTAGGCCCTGGCGTTGATGTACAGAAAGTAAGCGGGGTGCTGGGCCAAACCCAGGAGCTGCCCAAGGCGGATGATACGGCTGAGCGCGCCAGTGCTCCTGCTGCGGTTGCTTTGAGCGTCGCGGGCACGGCACGCGCGCTGTCCGGCCGACGCCGTGGTGATCAAGTCCGGAATCGCGACGCGCTGCCGACAAACAGCGCCGAATTACCATCGCGGGCCGAAAGCGCGGCAGCGCAGGGCCACTGCGTCAGCCTCCCCCGGAGAGTCAGACGAGCGCGCATCCGCTATTTGGGCGATGCGCAGCTCGGTGTAGGAGTACAGGAGCGATGTCCATTATGGCAGTGTTCAGAAGTACGCTCGTCGGGCTAGTCCTGATGGCCACGGCCTTGCATGCCGTCGCGGCACCCAAGCCCGCCGCCAAACCCGCGGCAGTGGCCACGCCGGCGCCCACAACGGCTCGCGCGCCGGCGCTGCCACCACTGACTGCCGAGCAAATTGTCGAGCGCAATGCCACCGCGCGCGGCGGACTCACCGCCTGGAAGGCGGTCCAGACCATGTCCTGGAAAGGGAAGATGGGCGCCGGTGGCACGACTTACATGACGGTCTCTCCCAAGGGCAAGCTGCAGCAAAAGGTGCGGGAAGAAATGCAGCTGCCATACCGACTCGAATTCAAGCGGCCGCTGAAGTCCCGCTTGGAGCTCGATTTCAACGGCCAGACCGCCGTGCAGGTGTATGACGGTGTCAAGGGCTGGAAACGGCGCCCCTACCTCGGTCGAGACGAGTGGGAAGCCTATAGCGCCGACGAGCTCCAGCAAGCCGCCGCCGAACCCGGTATTGACGGTAATCTGATCGACCACGCGAGCAAGGGCGCCAAGGTGGAACTGGCCGGCACCGACAAGGTCGAGGGCCACGCCGCCTATAAGCTCAAGGTGACGCGCAAGGACGGCCAGGTTCGGCAGGTGTGGGTCGACGGCCAGAGTTTTCTCGAGCTCAAAGTGGACGGCGCGCCGCGCAGGCTGGATGGCAAGCTGCACGCGGTCGCGGTGTACCTGCGTGACTACAAGCGGGATCAGGGCCTGATGGTCCCGCACTTGCAGGAAACGGTCGTGCAGGGTGTCCCGAAGAGCGAGAAGGTCACGATCGAGAGTGTTACCGTGAACCCGCCGCTGGATGACGCCCGATTCACCAATGCCAAGTAAGAATCCAGTCGGCCTATGGTTGCGAGCGGGAGCAGTTGCGCTAGTGGCGATCGGCACGAGCGCGGCCGGTGCCGAGGGCGTGACCGCCACCGGTGCCGCCAAAGCGACCGCGGGCGGCGCTGCGGGCGCCGAGCTCACGGTGCAGCAGATCCTGGAGCGCCATGCCGCGGCGCGCGGCGGGGCGGAGGCCTGGCACAAGATCCAGACCATGACCTGGACGGGCCACATCGAGTCGGGGCCCGGCGGCATTTCCAAGCACCCATTTCTGCTGATGTTCCGGCGGCCGGCGGCGACACGCTTCGAAATCCTCGGCGAGGGCCAGCGCTCCGTGCGAGTCTTCGACGGTACCGTGGGCTGGAAGCAGCGGCCGACCTCACAAGGCACGTTCGACGTGACGGAGTACAGCGCCGAGGAAATCGGCTTTGCGCGGGACGCCGGCGGACTCGACGGTCCCCTGCTCGACTCGAAGGCCAAAGGCATCAGCATCGCGCTCGAGGGCATCGGTTCGGTGGAGGGACGTCGCGCGTATCACCTCAAGCTCACGCTCCCCTCCGGACAGGTGCGCGACGATTGGATCGACGCGGAGAATTTCCTGGAGCTGCGCTACGACCGCGCAACGCGCAACGCCGTCGGCGCGACTGGCATCGTCTCGGTGTATCTGCGTAACTACCAGACCGTCAACGGGCTCGTGATGCCGTTACTGATCGAGACCGGGGGACCGGCGAGCCGCGACACGGACAAGATGATCGTCGAGAAGGTCGCGCTCAACCCGACTTTCGACAATGCCCAGTTCACCAGGCCGAGCGTGCCGACGACACGCCGCCGCGGCGTCGTGGTCAATACGCAGTCGTCACCGGCCAACTCGCCCGCCGGCCGCTGAGTTTCTCGAACGCTCGGCGCTATTTCGGTTTGCTTTGTGCGGCCGATGCGGCTAGCTACCCTTGTTCGCCGCCGGATGCGCTCGTCTCCGGGCCCGCTGCCGGAACGAGACGGCGACGCGGGCAGTTCCTGTCCGCGCCGCGCCCCGATATTACGTTATTTTCCCGCCTGCGCCACGCGTGTGGCATCGCCAAACAGGAACTTGCCATGCATCACGGAGGAGTGTCCGGGTGCGGTGCAGAAGAACACGTAGCGCGCCCCCTGCAGCAGCAGGGCGGTGCTGAATTTCACCGTGGTGCTCTCGCCTCCGCCCACCACCTTGGTGGCGGCGATGATCCGCTTGTCGTTCTCGGGCACGAAGCCGTGCGAGAGGCCCGCGGCCAGGCCGGCATTGACGATCCCCGACACGTCCGAGTCCTTCGCGAGCACCCAGTCGTGGCCCATCACCTTGGCGGGCAGCCGGCCGGCGTGCCTCAGAGTGACCTCGACGTCAGTGCAACTGGTGGGCACGGCCAGCTCGTGCGCACTGAACTGCATCATGTCGTTGCTGTCGATCGAGATCTTGCACGGATCCGCATAAGCGCCGGCACTGGCTAACAGCAGCATTGCGACGCCGATCACCCGAACGTAAGTCATGGTGTTTCCCTCCCCGCCTGTCATTCTCAGAACGCCATCCATGAGAACAGGAACAGCGAGTTGTTCTGGCTCGCCGATCTTCCGAAGCCGTCGTAGTTGGACGTGCCGCCGTTGAAGCGCAGATACCCGGTGTACTGCACGCCGACGCGCAGGTTGACCCACGGCCGCCCCCAGGACTCCATCTTTCCGAGCGGCACGTACTCCAACTGCGCCGTGTAGCCACGCGTGTCGGGGGAGCCGTTGTTGCTCCCCTCGAACTGGGCCGGCGCGTAGAGCGTCGCATCGCGGCCGCCGCTGGTATCGAACAGGCCGAGGCCCACGCTCCAGGTCTGGCGATACGCGTAGGAGGCATCGATTTCCAGCGCATTGAGGTGATTGGTGGCGTTGGCGGATCCCGCGGCGTTGAACGTCGCGTTCAGCTGCTGTTTCTCGTGAATCAACGATGCGTTGACGAGAATCGCGCCCGGGCCTTCGGGCGTGTACTGATAGGTGGCGTCAAACGCGACATCCGTGTAGTGATCGGTGTCGGGCACCGCCGCATCGGGCTGCATCTTGACATCCATGCCGTAGGTGCCCACGGAGAAGTAGTGCTCGCCGTGCTCGCCCTTGGTGAACTGGTAGGCCGCGCGCCAGTACGGCGCAGCCCCGTTGATGTGGACGTTGTTATCCGGGTAGAGGCCCACATTGCCGAGCCAGCGGTCCGAGAGGCCCTTGTAGGCGCCCCCCTCGAGATACACGTGATCGTGGATCATGGTGTACGCGGTGGCGCCGACAGCCACGCCCCCGAGCCCGCCGATGATCGGAGCGGCGCCGACCCCCGGCACGAGCGGGGAGCCGATGTAGGGATAGGCCCAGGCAGGCGTGGAGTGCCACAGATCCTGTACCGTGGGATTGTTATTCACCGAGATCCCCACTACCGCGTCAGTGCCGAGGAGCTTGAGCGGCCGCGCGTACCGAACGTCGGTGTTGTCCCAGCTGAAATGCCGGTCTTCGCCACTGTAAGTGGACTGCGAAAAGATGCCGATGTGCTCGGTGAGGCGCGTCGCCAGGAATACCGAGACCTGGTCGACCGAGAGGTTGTTGTTGGTGCTGAAATGCGCGGCCAGCGCATCCGGCGGTGGCGTGTCGACGCGGCTGTATCCGCCCTGCATCATGAACGCGAGCGGCATCGGGTGCTCGCCCTCGCCGAAGGTATAGCCGTTCAGCTTGAACTGGCGGCCGTAGGGTGTGAGCGCCACCCCGAAGGCCATCGTGTGACACTGCGAGCAGGGCATTCCGGTCTGACGCGCGAAACTTGGCACCGCGGAGGCGATCCGCGGCAACGACAGAACGATGAGAACCAGCAACGCAAAGCCATAGCCGCTGTAGCGGCTGCTGCGGACGATGTGACGCCCGCTTGTGTGAATGTGCACGGAGCACTCCTGTTATTGTTTGTTTGATCCCGTGCATATAAGTACCGCATCCGGACTCGGCACAAAATAAGGCGAAAGCTCACTCCCCGCTTGGGTTGAAGCCCGGATCCGTGAGGGGGAAAGTACTACACGGTGCGATACCGGCCTTTGCGCCGCAGCACGGGCCGTACCAGGGCTAACCTATTGACTCCACAACATTTTCAGACCGGGATATGCGAGTGACCCGAGGCCCCGCGTGAGGGGAAGAAGGGGCGCTGCCGGGAACGCTGGAGACACTCTAAATGAGGCGCGGGAACGCGCGCGGGCGCTAGTCCTCGCCGCTCATGTGGTGCACGAAGGCTCGCAGCGCGGTGCTGCGGTCTTCCCACAATTCGTAGCTGAGCGCGACTCCTTCGCTGTCGGCGACGATCGTGAGATGGCGCGCCTCGGCAATGAAGCGCAGCGTGGCGAGATCGGTTCCGTACACGTTGGGTGTCACGGTGGTGCCGGGGGGCGCGTGGACCGCCATGCCGATGCCCGCCTCGTGGGCCGAGTGTCCGC
>WNGI01013639.1_pt1 | contig 13929 bp, 16 predicted proteins | sample 5400621 | NCBI WGS metagenome assembly WNGI01 (sample SAMN13153374, study PRJNA577476) | soil metagenome | isolation source: 20 cm soil or saprolite under Garry oak tree replicate 1 | place: USA:California | collected 2016-06-15
GCTTCCGGCAATCAATGCCGGGAAGCACGTCTTCCTTGAATGGCCTGCGGGAGCTAGCCTCGCAGAAACTACTGAACTTGCTGAAGCTGCGCGTAAGCAGGGAATTAGAAGTATAGCCTTAGGGTTGCAAAGCAGACAGTCGGGCTCGCTTAAAAAGGTACGCCCAAATTTAGGTGGACATACGCGTTATTCAGCCAATTTTCAGGTACGGGAATTGCTTGGAGAAATTGGCCCAATACGATCCACAACGATTGTAAATGTTCCAACTCACTTCCCGTACTAGCGGTTTGTTCATAAAGTAACTATCCAGATGCATATGGTACCTCGCGAAGTGGCAATATGGGGACCCCAAGTCCATGAATCTCGTACTTATATCCATGATCCCAAAACTGGTGTGTTTAAACTCCATTCACTACTGCCCATGTTGTCACCTTTCGTCAGGCACCTCAATTGTGACCATAATACTGGGCCATTTGTTAGACAGCGTCCTACAGACCCTCGGAGATTTTGAATATGTTAGCACCACCGCTGAAATTGTCTATCCAGTCGCCAAAGTCATCGGGAAAAGCAGTTACCCTGGAGGAAATGACGGAAACAAGGTCGCGAAAGAAATCGATGACACCATCCAAGTAACTTCGCCTGATCACGTTGCTTTTACAGGCAAGTTCAAATCTGGAGCAATAGCAAGCATAATGTTGCGTGGAGGTATCAAAACTACTGAAAGTCGCAGAATTTTTTTGTGGGAGATTGATGGCGAGGATGGCTCAATCCGCGTCGAAGGTACCCGCTTAACAGACTCCTTTGAGTTGCAGTATTAATTGCTGTCCGTAGGACCCGGCATATTTGGTATCCACGCTTGCAGCGTCTATCTTAACGGGAAGCTTGTACAAGAGCCTCAGGCGGGAGAGATGTTAACGACCATTACGACTGCCTGGGCCGAATTTGCAAAGGATAATGGCAATTATCCGACTCTGGATGATGCAGTTAAGCTCCATCGGCTGCTAGAAGACATCAAACGGAGTGCAGTAGAAGGTCGGAGGATCTACGTATAGTGGAAGAGCAGTTTCATGTGAGTGAGGTTCCGTTTTCTCGGTACTGATTAAAAGTGTTCACGAGACACGATGACAGGGCGCAATGATAATGAAGAGATCAATGTGTAACATATCATACTTATGTGTTTTTCCCAGTTGCCGCATGGTGTACACGGGATGCAAAGTAGATCAGCGGTAATTTCTGTTGTGCTATGAGTTATGAATACACTGTCAATAGAATGCTTGACGTCGTTTTCGATGTGGATTTGACCCGCGTTGTCGGAATTGAATTTGCATAGGATCTCCTGCCATTTGGCTGCTACGACAGTGAATGAACGTTTGGACAATGTCAAAAATCACGTATTAAGGTGAGAGGACCCTGACCCATCCTAGAGACAATATCGACGCATGGTAGCACCAGCGCATGAGGTCATCATGACACGCTCGAAGAGGCTTCATGCAATCCAGAAATCCAATTCCGCGTAACATGAGATATCCTTACTACAACAGTCATACATAACACTATTAGCCCATACATCAACGGGTATATCGTATCGGCATGCATAGCAATAGATTTTCCTCGCGCTAAGGCTCAGAGTAACTGTGTATCTTGTGCAGCATACAGAGTGGTGTGTTAGATCGGCGAACCGTCTACCTCTGAGTTTTGCTTGGAAGAAACGAAATCCGTATTAGATGGGGAGGACAAGAGTTCCTTTCGATGTGCAAACACAATACTTGTTTCTCCTTGCGCAGTATCTCGGACGGCCAAAGGGTTCGCCCTATTGTTTGGTATGTTCTGGTGCGGCTGCAACTGGGAGCCAAACTTGGCGGCAGAGATGTTGATCTGCGCATGGCGTCAGGTACAAATCAGCATGCGCACATGCGAAGAGACATACTGCTCTTGTTTCGTTTAACATATCTCTTAAACCGTGCCGTACATTTAAAGTATCCATTAATGTCTGGTCTCTAAGAGCTAAGTTTTGAGGCGTAAACAGAAAATCGCTCACATTTGTGTATATACGTCCAGCTGGGAAAGCGAATAAGCAAAAAAGGTTACTTTGCGGCGTCACTCCTATTAACGATATATCAAGGAGTAGCATCAACGACGGAGAAGACTTACGGAAGGTAATCAAAGTCCCCAATGCAAAAATAGTACAGAAGACACCACTCTGAATTGCCACGTGCACAAGACGGGATATGATGGTGTTTGTCCGTTCAAACTGCGTTCGCGACGCGTACAGAGAAGTTATCAGAAAGACTAAGTATTAGGATGTTAAATCGCGGAGAGAAACCTCGTCTTGTGGACGCACCGCAAAGAAGAAGATCCTCGGTTACTTGAAGTGTAATCGAACAAGTCATAAGAGTAATTAAAACACCAAATCTGGCAAAGCTACTAAATCATTAGTTTCCGATCTGAACAGAGATTCTTCCTCGAACGCACACATGGATAATCCATGCCCTGAAAGGTATATGTTTCCGCGCATCTGACACGATTAATAGGTGAATCATACCTGATACCAAGTATACAAGCCGTGACGAAACAGCTCATGGCTAAAACACTTAAGAAGCCATAAAGGAGCTTGCTGTTCGTTAAACGATATACCCTTCAGAAATAACATATCAATAAGCTAACAGTGTCTACATATTTTGACATACCGGTAACCAAGGAAAAAGTTGGTGATGATCATTACGATGGAGTTTAATATTGGGGTTAAAGTGTGGGGCCAAATGGCATCTAGTACTTTTTTAGCAAGTCAATCCCGTACCGTTCGGCGCGGAACTTACATTCCATGGCCTCAGGATTGGCGAAATTTGTCACACTCCCCAGATAGTCAGTGCCTGGCGCTTCAAGTTACGAGTGGCGTGCCGCTTACCAGTACACCCAGACCATATATATAAGACTAAACGCGAGAGTTTAGTGCTTACCACATACCAAACGCGATCAAATGCTCACGATAGACTATGGAACGTGTCAGTAACGATTAAGACAACAACCATTATCCTTGCGGTTGTGGGTTAGTAGATTACGTCTGGGCAAACTAGGACTCACCTGATCCATAGTGGGTCCTTGAATCCTATGACAGCGCGCGTAAACTTGAAGTCTCTGCACATATAAATGACATACCTGAGTTGTAATATGTGATAAATTGAGACGAAACCAGACCGAACAAATAGGTATTGACTAGCAATTATGAGAGGTGCGAATTCAATGGAATCAATGAATCTCACTGAAGACGCCCAGGAGGAGAAAACCTGAATACTTGTGAAAGCCTTTCAACTGCATCCGGTTGCGTACTCACCGACACTTTGGACGTAAGCACCCATGAAGGATACTCAGGACTACTATTAGTCAAAAAGGTAGTCTTGAGCAGAACCTCGTATCGTGTGTGGATTTTATATTCTCCACCTGAAACGGTGACGGCCAAATATGGCTTCTGCGAATCATCACATGGCATCCCCGTGTTTCGCGCCCAGGCCCCATCTCTCCCTCATCCATGAAACGCAGATTGCTGTGATAAGCCTGTATAAATCTTAGGTATGTTGTAATACTTCGGCAAGTCGCGTTGATCGATTTAGCACCAAAACTTCCCGTGAGAAGTGGCGTCTACTGTACTTCAAAGTGTTGATCTAGAAAGGTAAGATAGCGTGAGTCTGAACGCAACAGGTGGGCGATCGTTCCTCGATAACATGAGGTTTCGAACTAGCAGTACTCACTGGGGATACGTGCATCCTTCGACGGACATGGAGGATTACAATGTAATTTTTTCGGTTTTAACGTCGCATATAGTAAGTTTTGACAATTGCTTGATTGCGGTGTTATCGGCACTCCCTCATGGAGAACCGTTCTCAGCCTTCTGTGACAGTCGCAGTCCCACGCTATGCCACCGTAAGACCGACTATAAGTAATTGAGAATCCCGACTGAGATTTTTCTCGAAGTCATCGCAGAGTGGAAACGGATGATCCATGTCAAGGTCGTACTCAGCTTTCTGGCTAGTTCGACCTTTACGTGACTAACAGTGCTCCATCAGCCATTCGCCTGTCAGTGCACCACTCACTAGGCTCCTTCAACAGCGGCGGCAGCCTCAGCTATTACCATTGCTCGAGTCATGCAGTAAACGTTTTAGGCGCCCGAGTTAGCAGTGGCAAGTCATGGAAACGGTTCGGGATTGAGCGAGTCAGCCTTGCAAAAAATTTCAACTTTACATAACTTAAACTAGATAAGCGTCGGAAGCAACAATTCCCCGAGAAGTATGAGAAGGGAGTGTAACTTTGATATATTGACATGATAGGGTAGATAGGGTGGGCAGCTAAATACATAACTATAAACGTAACCACACGAACTCAGAGATCTTTTTAAGCATACATACACGGAAAATAGTTGAGCGACCTTGTTTCAATTTTCTTGTAAGGTCCAGGGTCTGATAAACGATGGGTCTTCGCTGGCAATGAGTAAGGCTCTTCCAATACTCGTATAGCTTGAGTGATGGCAGCGAAGAAATGGTTGTCCCAGGCAATCGCCCATTCATGCTTGTGAGTGATCGGGGCGCTGGTGGCAGACGGGGTAGGAGCATTGAATGGTTCTTTCTTTATCAGGCGGTCGGTGGTCGAATGCGAGCGACCGAAGGAATGTGTTCAAAGGGGGCGTGGGCACAGCCGGCCCATAGTTTAGCCTTCGCGGAATGGTGACCCACAATCTTGCACGGAACGATGGGAGACCCATAGTCTACCCATCTTGAATACCAGAAATCTTAGCGAGGCTGTGAAAAGTAGTCACTGTCAGGCGGAATAAAAAGAAAAAATGAGGAAGAACGTACCATCACCAGGAACGCTCCTCCTGATCCATGCTCCCCCGTCGTTGACAATCCAAACAGGCTGTCCTACGATATCTAACTCCTGCAATTTCTGCGTGGTGGTCTTGAGCAAGACAAAAGCCAGGTGGGAGATGACTCATAGAAGAGAGAACTGCTTCGCATTGTCTTCAGGCGACCACCCGTGCGAAAGGTTTGGTTGACAACGGTTCATGTGTGACATGTGACGGGTTAGGGTTGGGTCGATAAGCACTAACCCGATACTCAACCTGGGAGGCAGATGAAAGGGACGCCTCAGAGCCATGTACGCCATAGTTGGATTCGACGGAATTCGAATAGGCGGCAGGCAGAGAAAAATGTGTAGGGCGCGGCAGAATCGTGTCGCCGAGTTGCGAAAAAAAAATCGAGATAAGATAGGCAACCTGCCAATAGGCCGCTCGGAATTAAGGGGGTGCGAGAAACCAAGGCACGTAACTTCATTTGAAGGCCTAGGCTTCAATCGATTGACACATTAGCTTTCCTCTCGCTAGGGAATCAAGTGTGGTATATATTCAATGTAAGGGTCTAACTGCCCGCATTAGTCTCTGTTGATCAAATACTATTACCCTGTAGACTAGCAGGTGTCAAATGTTGTGAACGCTCATGCGCATGTGGGCAATCAGCACGGTTATCGATTTCGCCAACTCAATTGGTTCTTTAAATACCAGGTAGTTCAGTTGGTAAGTGTCCGAAATAGGATATAATGGCTGTCGTCAACGAGCCTACAACTGTGCTGTGACCTGTCGACATCAATGAAACCCTGCCTCGCGCTTTTTGACTACGTTAACCAGAAATTTCGAAACTGCAGACGTTGCGATTCGAGGTGGAGAATTATATCGTTTGATTCCGCAATGTCATGCTTGGGGTTTGCGTGTAAGACGTCGCCGCAAGCCACTAGGCTCGGAAACGCGCACTCACGCCACTCCACAATAGAAGTTGGGTTGAACTCCAATCGTGATCAGGGCAATGAGCGGCGACATCAACTAAGTAATAGCACCTGACATGCCAAAACTCACAAGGTACGATCGTCGTTCCCAAATAAGCATTAAGCACATTTCTCATGGAGATATAAGTATTCGGTGCTTCTTGATCACCTTCCATTCTCCACTGCTTATCTCAGGACAGTTAGTCCCCAGCTTCGATGCTTGGACTAAGCTCGCTAGTACAATGGCTGCTAGTCTCTGTTTCTGCTCGTCTGGTACCGTCGTTCGATTCCCAGTTTACGCTTGAATTAGGCGTCAGCACGCCCTTAGCCTCCAAACCCACCGGTGTCATTGTCCAGATGTTCGAATGGACCTGGGATAGTGTCGCTAATGAATGCACCAATTTCCTTGGGCCCGCTGGATACGGATTCGTTCAAGGTAGGCTCAGGTCAAAGTGTCTTGGAATATAAACCAAAATGTTGTCGTAGTCAGTCCAGCTCAAGAGCATGTACAAGGACCTCAGTGGTGGACAGATTATCAACCTGTCTCTTATACTCTTACCTCAAAACGGGGCAACCGCTCTCAGTACCAAGAGTGCGCTCTTCATCTATCTTCATGCGCGCGCTGGTTTAATAATACACAGCATGATATCGCAATGCCACGATGCGGGTGTAGGGGTTATTGCTGGTATGTATCCAGGTTTTTAGAGTATTCTATGACCTAAGTTTGTTGCAGACACACTTTTTAATCATATGGCGGGAGCAGATTCTGGAACTGGTTTCGCTGGTAGCTCGTTCACTCACTATGTCTATCCAGGTATCTACCAATTTCAGGTGAGCATGAATGTATATCCTCGTCTCCGGCGCAGATATGCCTGTCCAGGATTTCCACCATTGTGGCCTTAATCCAGGCGACAATATCGTACATTATGACAACCGTCTGGAAGTACAGACTTGCCAATTGTCGGGCCTTGCTGAGTGCGTGGTACCGTATGGTGTCCACGTTATAGACAGACTGATAGTTGCACTTCCAGTCTCGCAACGGGTACAAGTTACGTGCAACACAGGCTTGCACAATACGCCAACGACTTGCTCTCATTGGGCGTGGATGGTCTCCGGTTAGATGCTGCGAAACGTGAGCAGCGTCAAAGTTCCTGATAAGCTATATTCAACGTGGCCACAGATATCGCTGCGACAGAACTTGCAACTATAACTGGATTGTTCTCTCGTAAACCATATATTACGCAAGAGGTTATATGGGGTAGCGGAGAACCTATTCAGCCATCTGAATATGTTGGGATTGGTGTGTAGAGCGGCAATCGTCCATAGATTTCTCGAAGTTTGACGTTTCGTATAATGATAGGGGATGTCCAAGAGTATCACGTTTTAGGTATCGTAAACAAGCAAGCGTACTGACTCTATCTATAGGTTCCGTTATACCACAACCGTGCAAAGTGCATTTTTGGGTTGGGGTATATCAAACCTTCAAAACTTGGACACTTTTGAAGGTCAGGCTTATCCTCCTATGATCATAGCGTCATTTAAAGCGCAGATAGGTTGGGTCCCGGGAAACCAGGCAAACGTCTTTGTAGCTAATCATGACACCGAGCGAGTAAGATGTTTTGGTTCTATGACTTGGAGAATGTTCAACAGATGACGTAACCAGCACGGTGGTTCTCTGAACATCAACTCACCATCGAACACCTATATCCTTGCTACAATTTTTTCACTGGCCTATCCCTACGGGACACCAACTATCCTATCGGGGATCTTACTCGTCATTTACGTTATGCGGATTGAACATGGATTTAAACCTAGGAAGTGGAACTTGCTCTGGAACTGGAGGGTCGGGTGGTTGGCTCTGCCAGCATCGTTATGTCGCCATTTCTGGCATGGTCGGCTTTAGGAATAACGTAACTTCGGCTAAGATGAGCGATTGGGTGTCTCCGCAATCAGATCGCATTGCGTTTGGACGAGGTACGCATCATTTTCTATGATCAGGGCAGGTTGGCCAAAGCGAATTATGGTTAGGTTCACGTGGATACGTAGCGATAAACAACGACGATGTTTCTTGGGCGGCGACGTTCTCTACATCCCTGCCAGATGATACATACTGTGACGTGATTAGTGGATGGAGCTCAGGCGGCCAGTGCACTGGAAAGACGTATGTTTATTTTTGGTCTTGTGGGACGCGATTTTGATAAGTATGACAAGTTTTGTGGTTTCGAAAGGCAGATTTAGCGCGCTCATTGCTCCTCGAGACGCTCTTGCTATCCATGCGGGTGCGAGAGGAGTGGGCGAACTGGCCGTTGCTGTAACGTTCAACGAGATTGCCAACACAACTTTGGGCGAGGTGAGGATGGCGGTGTATTTGTACCACACCTTTGAGTTTTGATCCCGCTCTTCAGAACATCTTCATGGTGGGAGGTATCACTGAACTCGGTAGCTGGTCGCCAGCTTCATCCGTACGTCGATATCACATCTGGGGAGAACAAATACCTATGAAGTTGCAGATCCCTCTCTCGGCGGCTCGCTATCCTACCTGGAATGTCACACTTTATTTACAGCCAGGTACGACTTTCGAGTATAAATTCGTCAGAAAAGAGACGGATGGCAGAGTAAGGGGGCGCTTTACTTGAATTTGGTTCTTTCTGAATTTAACTCAGGTCGTATGGGAATCCGATCCGGCCCGTCAGCTAACGGTCGCCGATACCCCGCAAACAATAACAACGTCATGGAGGTAGTGGAACTGATTGGGCTGTCTTCAATCTTGTGGACCCGTTCGAGATAGTTTGCTTCCCAACCCTTATTTTCACCGTCTAGATAGTTTGATTTCTTTGGCTCCAGAACTGACGAATCGATACTAGTTTGATTCTACGTTATTTAAAATGGTGTGACGATTGCATCTTAGATCGGAAAAATATACACATCCTCGTCGCGAATCACCTCAATTCCGTGCCTAAGATACGCTCAGGTTACAGCAAACCTTCGACAAAACGAAAGGCTTACTTTGTTTTCAAATGTGATCTCAGGCCGTTAATTGTCATCCTGTGCTGTTTTGCTAAAAGTTCATTTTGATCGGCATGCGTAGATTTCTGAGCCGATTCCAACAGGCAACTCCGGCACCCACAATCTTTCAAGTCCTTATCAATTCGTTTCACAAGTTTCTTGGCGAGACCCGGTGTGCTTAATGCACCGATCGCTTTCTGTGTTTCTAAATCATCGGCAGTCATGAAATCAATCTCCATATCATCATGTCGGTGACAGTGAGAGACCTAAATGAGAATGTTTGTACTGTTGAGCACAATGAGGTTTTCATGGAACATACCAGATCCTTTGTTGTCTGAATAATTGCGTAGGGTTGACAAGATAAACACTTGATCAACATGGAGGTGGGCGGATCAGTGGACTTGAAATGATTAGTACATTTGCGCAAAACGGCAATTGCCTGCATATCTTGTCAGCAAAGGACAATTTGGAAGTGGGCGAAATACCTACTTTTTCATCCCTTGTAAAGGTTGACGCATCCCAAGGATTAGTTTTGCGCTTCTGCCCCTTGGGAATGAAACATTCGTGCTGACATGCCTCCCGAAAAGAAAGTGGTTCAATCTGGGTTTTATACTGAACAGCTCGAGCAGCACACTGTTTGCACAGGAACCACGCCGTCCAGTGATCAACTGGCTGTAACTCGTCCTTGCTCCCTGGCTCTGGGTCACGTTCAGGGTTCCCAAGAATGGTCGCCATGGCTTCCAGTGCTTCACTCTCCCACTTTTTCAACTCAGCTTTGATGACATCCCTTACCCCTTTTTTCCCAAAAATATGCTGTATGGATTTACTCGTATCCGCGTCTGCCAGCGCAAGTAGGGACGCTAATACAGGAAGCCGACGAAAGGTTGGGAAGGGAGGTATGACCAAAGGGGAATCGGAATAGCGCATCTCGTTACCCAGTTTTTCGTGGTATTTTTGAATCGCTTGGTAGATTGTCCTATATGAATCATCCCGTTTCCTGCGCTTGCGCCTTTCTGCTATTGCATTCAGCTCAGCTTTTACCTTCGCCTCGATGGCATAGAAATCTGTATTTCAAAGTGAGGAAAAGTCGTTTTTTGGAGGACAATGGGTATACTGGCCAGGCAATGTAATTGCTTGCAGTGATTTGTTGTGATGACGATGAAGCACACCATAGCTGGTTTCACCAAGGAGCTCTTGTATCGGGTAGCCGCAAGATTTTGCGAATTCCCTGGATCTATGGCTACCGTTAACCGCGTTATGGCTTGAATGAAACCCCAACGTACAGTTCATCATTCGCTCGTTTATTCTGGATGAATTTCTTGATATACGCATCTCTCCACTTGGAAAGTGTGACGCAGAACTGTATATCAAGCAGCTTCATTTCTCGAATCAACCAGTTGAGTGTAAGGTGCGCACCTCCATCCATTCAGTGTTCTTCTTGATAGCATGTTGGCGCTTCTGTGATTACACGGCTCGTTCATAAGACAGAGACATAGCAGAAAAGGACGACACACCCTTTGAAATTCTTCAATGTCCTCGGTAGCTTTGAATTCAGCATCCTCTTGCTGATATTCCTCCGTGATCTTGTTCATTTCAGCAGTTCTACACCACAATTGAGCGTTGGGCCCTTGATATCTCGTATTAAACGTATTTCCTTCGTAAGGTCGTTTAACTTACAATAAGCTGACGAAGTGCCACTAACTGTAAGGAAAGAAATAAACCGGGGATTTCAGCACAGGTAGTAGGGCCTTACATTTAGGTAGTTCACGCTCAATGGTCGGGGTTCGCTCCCATATCGCGAGGTCCAGGTCTTTCCCTTTATGCAACTGAGTGAACGCGCTGTACAATAACACGCACGTTGTAAGACTCGTGATAACGGTAACAGCTGTGTATGTCGCTACATCATGCAATGACACAGTGTGGAGCTGGAATTTATAAAAAGACTTACGTTGAGGCAGGCCCTGAACTTTACGGCAAACGAAGAATACATTTCTTTCGTATAGTTCCCGCAAATCTGAAGTCCATATAGCTTAAGCTGAACTGTGGGTAATAGCGTCTCGCTTACCTCGCACTTGCCACCGTCGAAGACCATCGATGCGTAGGTGGATTCGGGGAGGGTGCTGGGAGGATCTGGCATCGGTTCCGGGATAGCAACCTTTCTCGTCTTCTTCCATATAAATGCAGCCGAAGGCTCGGTTAGAGTTTTCCATAAATGCCTGTTGCATCTGGCAAGAGAAAGGATGTCACTCGTCGAACAAGTGAGGGTCAGGACCTCCCCTAATAGATCCAAAGGAAGGGAAGTCAATGGATCATTAGTGGCGAATGGCTCGGTCGTTTCTGTCACGGTTGGGGTGTGCGTAGGAGATTTCCCGGTCTGGTCACTGGACGCAGGTGTCTGAGGTGGCTTTGAAGTAGTCTCGGCTTCGGTCGTTTCGACACTCGTCCGTGCGTCTCCTTTGGAAGATGTGCTGCATGTCTCTGTCCCGGCTGTTGAATCGGTCGAGGGGTCAAGCCGCGGCCTTTTTCTCCTACTGGATTTGCTTCCCAATGTGGAACCTTGACTCTGTTTTTCGTTAGAGTTAGAGCGAACCTCCCCTGTCGAAGTGGCAATAAGTTTCACTTGCCTTGGACGAAGAGTTGTCGTTGGACTCTCGTACTTCGCTCGGTGGAGTGGTTTCGACCATCGTCGCTAGGCACAAACTAAGGGTCACTTGAACAATGAACAATATCCAAGGTGTCTCATTTGAGTCATTTGAAATTAGACTAATTACGTTACGTTACATAATGGAAGGTCACAACTCGACATGCGTCGGCGGCAATATAGATGGTATGGCAGTTGTAAGTAAATTGGGTTCAGCTGCCGAGGTATAAATACTTGTAGATGTCCTTTCCGTTGCAGGGGTAGATGAGGGTGAGAATGAGAGCGTATCCACGATCGGAAAACTTGCTTTGACCGCAGTAGGTGAGGCTGATAGCGTCGTCGCAACCGCGGAAGTCGAAAGCGCGGATGACAATATAGCAGAATCTGAAACCACTGCTGACAACGTCGGCGCCACTTTTGCCAAATCCAACAGCTTTTTGTCCTCTGAAAAGTCGGGCAAAAACCGCGTCCACCAGAACGCAATCCTGAGACCTCTGATGATGATGCGCTGCTGGAGAATGAACAGGACTACAAGAAGGAAAAAAACAAATGCAGATATGATGAGCATTCGGTCAAGCCAGTCTGTCTTTTCGAGAGCTTTGACGAGCTTTTTGGAGGTGCCCATTAAATCAGTTAGTCTGTCGTGTGTGGATGACGTGGCTTTCAGAGAGGCACTTGACGCATCTTCGGTAGGGTTAGCATGACTCCATAAGAAATTGACCGGAGGGAAGCACCTAGTAACTGTGTCGAGAGGACAGAGCGTTCCAACTCCCCTTGCATGAGGTTTATAGTCCGGCGTAGTGCATCCGTCACATCATTGTTTGCCTTCATCAAGACATCGTCCCTGTGTAGAAGAAAGGTTCCAATGTCATCCTCGAAACATATACATAGGACTGACGTCGCTTTCTCGTTCGTCTTCCGCTTCTCTGTTACCGCTGATGACTTGAGGAGTTCCTCTCGCCTAGACTTGCTCTGTGAATCAATCGCCTTCTTTGAAGCTAACAAAGCTGCGCGGGATTCCTGGCGCAGTCTACCTCCTCTCCACGTCAGCCATTTCCACGTAGCCCATTATCGTCAACCTCACTCAACAAGTGCCTCTTTATAGCTGTTCACGACAGCCCTCAATTCTCTCCGATTCTTCTCGCTTCTCTGATCCAAAACTAGGAGATCTAATGCCTTGGAGGAAAGGAATGATGAAAACTATAACATGCACCAAACTTGCTGCGTACCTCCACTTTACGTGTCAGCGTATCAATATCTTCTCGAACCTCGGCGGCATATGTCTGTTGCAGTACCAAGGGACCAGCACAAGCGCGGAGGCGAGGTAATTGCACGTCTCCCAAATCTTTTTGCAGCCTTGTCGCAGAGTCAATGAGATCTGTTGTCTCCTCGTCAAATATTGGCGGCATGGTGGTTACAGGATGGCAGCCACGTTTGGCGTGAGATGCCGATTGCTGTATTTGTCTACCATTGGTTTGCCAAATAAACGATCGAGATTCAGGCTGCGCGGCGGCACTGCCGACCCAGCCCTTCAAGTTTATTCCATCATGTCCACCGACCCCTACCATGCCGTACAGCAAGAAATCCAGTCATCGCTACAGACAGGATCTCAGCTCTTTTCTTCATATATACGGATACGAAGTACAGCCATGGACGACAGCGAAGAACTAATATGGGCGCGTAACGAAGTTCGTGTTTCGCCAACATGCTCTGTGTCGATCTGCTCAACATTTTTCATAGCTAAAAGCCACGTTAGCAGCACTAGAAGCGGACTTGGAGGCCTTAGACGAGAGTGTAAAGTGCGTTACTAATTCGTTGTGTTACTTCGAACTGACATGTTCTGCTCATGACAGGGTCGTAGAATCTACCGGACCCAAATCATTTGGCCTAGACGTAACCGACGTGCTTGAGCGTCGAAAATATGTGAGCTATGTGCAGAAAGAAGTCGAGGTTAGTTCCCTTCGTCCCTCCAGGCGGCGCTCATTGACTACTCATTCCGGAAAGTTAGAACATGAGAGCGGAGCTTTCTACACCCAGACGATCCCAACCTCAAGCACCCAATTCTAACCATCAAACACGACAATACTCCCAGCCGAATTCACGCGTAGGGTCAAATGCAGGGAGTGGGCCGGCTTCTCCATCTAGTCGCTTCATTGACAAAACCTCGTACCCCTTGTCTGACCTAGACCATGGCGCAAGAGAAGATCACCAAGCAGCATGGGCTATGGAAGAACAACAAATGATGATTCATGAACAAGACCAGACCATGGATTCCATTGCGGGCACATTGAGTACATTGGCTCAACAAGCCGGTCTAATGGGACAAGAACTCGCCGAACATAACGAGTTAGCCTCGTCTTTTCCTTCTACCTCGCTCAAGTGCTGACATTCATTTCGTTAGGCTCCTGACTGACCTGGAACAAAACGTCGACCGGACAGACACAAAGCTCAACAACGCCATGAAACGAATGCGCAAG
>WNGI01006543.1_pt1 | contig 13928 bp, 15 predicted proteins | sample 5400621 | NCBI WGS metagenome assembly WNGI01 (sample SAMN13153374, study PRJNA577476) | soil metagenome | isolation source: 20 cm soil or saprolite under Garry oak tree replicate 1 | place: USA:California | collected 2016-06-15
CCTGGATCGTCGCAACGACAACCGCTGGGTGGCGTCAGACCGGTTATGAGATTGAGGCTTATGGGGTCGATGAACGACTCCGGGAACAGACAGGCCGGGTCGAGTCCGATCAATCGGTGTTTGTGTCCTGGCCGTTCGCACCGCTCTCGTCCGGCGAACGACTCATGGTGCGCGTGCGCGTTTGGGGGAACGATGGGCAACCCTCTGCATGGAGTATGCCCTCTTTTGTTGAGGCAGGGCTACTTCATGCCAGCGACTGGACGGCTCACTTCGTGACGCCCAATTGGGAAGAGGGCACTTCTCGGTCACAACCTGCACCACTGCTACGCCGCACGTTCGAAGTTCGCGCCGGTGTCACGAAGGCGCGGCTCTACGCGACAGCATTGGGGGTCTACGAGGCGCATATCAATGGTATCACCGTTGGCGATTCCGTTCTGGACCCAGGATGGACTGATTACCACTATCGCTTACGCTATCAGATATTCGACGTCACCAACCTTCTGCATGAAGGACGCAACGCACTTGGTGCTATGCTCGCGGATGGCTGGTTTTGTAAATCCCAACATTGAACTGGTCATTTCCCAACAATTCTTCTGGTGAAGATGCTTACGAGCACTAAAAAATCGTGAGATCGGCCAGGATAATTGTACAGATTTCGCCAGTTTAATGTTGGGATTTACACACGTTTCCTGTGGAGAAACGCGCCCGCCTGCTTGCGCCGAATAACAACTTAGCTCCCCAGCGCTTCCAGCAAGAGGTCTCCCTCTTCAGGAGTAACGCGCCCCTCGGCGATCATGCGCAGAATGGCCTCGCGTTCCTGCTCGAGATTATACTCGGGCGCTGGCTGGGATGTCGTGGCACTGGCGTCCCCATCCCCATTCGCTGTTGGTTGACTTTCCTGTTCGCCGTGGTCCGTCCCTTGCTGTGCAGCATAAGGTGGTTGTGGCGGCACACCATGTGGCGGTGCTGGTGGCGGTGGCGGCTTTGGTGGCGGTGGTGTCTTTGGCACTCCGAGATTACTCGGCGTGCCTGTTCTTTGATGCGATCCAGCCGCTCGGGGTCGAGCCGCCACTCGCGATCGTTGAAACGAACGTTGATACGAGATGCTCGCTCGTTGGCACGGCGTGTCTGCTCTTCGGCTTTGCGTTGCGCGCGACGTGCCTGCTCTTCGGCTTTGCGGGCAATTGAATCGGCAATATCGGCTCCTTGTGACCAGCTTGCTTCGCTAAAAGCCGCGGCTATCTCGCGGCTCAATTCCTGGCCTAGCTTGCTCATCTCAAGTCCAAAGCTGGACATCTCACGTCCAAATTCATCCCATCCCCAGGAGCCACTCGTGCTGCTGGAATTACGGGGATCACCACCGCCGCGCAGCGCCAGGTCACCGCCGACGTTCAATTCGAGGTGAGCTGCGCCATCCCCGTAGTTCAGACTGATCATCTTCCCACTCCTGCTGGCAATGATAGAACGGCCACTGATATCACCCCCGACGTTGGCTTGAATGCTCAAATTCGGGTTGTCCGGTAATACAACGACGGCGTCGCCACCGACGTTCAGGCGTGCGCGGCTATCAACCGGAAAAGCGGCCTGCAGCGAAAGATCTCCCCCGACGCTGCCAACCTCTATGCTGGCCTGTAATCCCTTCAAAGACGCATCCCCTCCGATGCGACCGACCTGTACGTTGCCGCCGACGCCACTGAAGCTGACATCACCGCCGATATATCCCAGTTCGGCATCACCCTGTACATCACGCAGCGAGCAGTCGCCGCCCGCGTTGCCAAGCTGTATATAAGCGGCGCCACTGACACTCAAGTCGCTGCCAACATTACCAATTGTGATGCCGGTGCGCGCGCTCCCTTTGATTTCGCCGTCACCACCGACGACACCACAGCGCAATGCAGTCGCTATTTCCTCCGCTTTCAAATCGCCACCAACGGTGCTGACCATGACGGACTCTGCTCTTGCTACCGTCAGATCAGAACCAATGGTCTCAATTTCTATCACCGCAATGTTCCTGAGGTCGGCATCACCGCCAACACTGTGACGAACGCGTAAGATGGGGGTATTGGTAACGGTCAGGTCTCCACCAAGGTTCGTTAAATCGACGGCTTCACTGATGTTCTCCAGCCCAGCGTCACCGCTGACATTCTTGATCGTGGCATCGCCAGCGATGCTCTCTAATTCGACTCGTCGTATCCCCTCAATCGCTACGTCACCTTTGACGTTTGATGATTTGATGCCCGCGTCTTCAGGCATTATCAGCTTGATATCTCTGTCGCAATCGATGATGGTGAGTGTGTCACCTTCCGGGTGGATACCTGCAACAGTTCCATGGCCCTCAGTTTCAACGCTGATTGCCTGTTCTTTCCAGGTACGCACACTCAAGTCGCCACCAATCCGTGTGATGATTACTCGTGGCGCCTTGCCAACTGAAAATGTTTGTTGGGCCATTGAATCCTCCATATGTAATGCTATCTCTGTTCGCTACTCGGCGAAAATCTCTATACGTTCTCCCTCTTCCAGGTCCTGTAGATCAAGTAGCCGGCCAGTGGCACCGCTTTCACTGGCGCGCAGCAAGTCTTCAAGTGCGCTGCCGCGAATCTGTGGTACCAGTCGTGTTCCCAGGCGCAGGCCGACCTCTATGAGGCTCACGGGAATGGTCACGGTGGCTTTCTGCCGGTTGGTAGCCAGGTTCGTCACACGCACCCGCACTGTGCGTTTACGCCTGCTTTCGTTAATGGGATCTTGCTGCGAATCGAGTGTATCCATTAAGCGTGCGGCTTCTTCAGCTGTCACTTTGCCCGCTTCGACAAGGTGCAGTATTCGGTTGCGCTCATCGGTTGAGGCTGCCATCCATTTAACCCTTCATCAAGCGCATTGCCTCTTCTACGCTGATCTCTTTAGAGGCAAGGCGGTCGAGAATGGCGCGGCGATCAGCACGTCCATCGTTTTCAGGTGCGCCACCAAGCGCGGTAACAATTTCGTCCAGGCGGCTGCGCGCAGTATTGTAGGCAACATCCATTTCAGCGGCTAATTTTTGAATGTTGCCGCGATACTTGACCAGCATCTCAACAAAGTCAAGTTGCTCGCGAGAGAGGCGGCCAATCCACCCCAGGCTGAATTGTCCCTCGATGACGATACCGCTATCGGGACATTCAAGCCTGGTGACGATCAGTTCACCGCCACTCACAGGGTCTTTCGTAATCAGTTGATGCATGCATATACTCCTTTGTGGAGATATCTAACAGTGATCTCTCTCTTCTAAATGCCGATGCCACCAATTCAGGGTACCTGTGAAGGATACCCTTACGTTTCAATGATGCGTCGCTGGTTCTCCAATAATAGGCCTCTTTAAGAAGCATCAATGTTTGAACGTTTCGCCAGGTGCCTGGTCAATATCTGTTTGAATTTGGTGTTTATCGTTAACCACATGGTAATATTAGCATATATTAGTAAAATTTGTCAATAGATTTGGTGATAAGCTTCAAATTGTTGGAGAAAATTTACATGTTGACAGAGAAAACAATCGAGTCTGAAGCCAGGGCGACCGCAAGAATCGTCCTGGTTCCTCTGTCCCCTTGTGGTTCTGTCCTACTCAGCCTCGTTAATGCGATAGATGTGCTTGAGCTGTGTGGCCTTGCCGAGCATAATACTCACGCCACAGTAGCGTGTCTCAGCAAGCTCGATTGCCCTTTCCACAGACTGTGGGCGGACATGGTGACCGGTGATGATGTGCTCTGCCGTAATCTCCACGAATACCAGGGGGTGAACTGCTGCCCGTACACCCTGGACGTGTATTTCGTAGTGCGTCACGTCTTCCTGCTTCTTCTGCAGGATGGAGATGATGCTGATGCCCGAGCAGCCTGCCAGGCTCGCCAGAAGCAATTCCATAGGACTCGCGCCAGCGTGATGCTCGCCATCGAGGGTGACTGTGTGGCCGGTACCTGTCGCGATATTGAAAGACTGGCCAGCACCATATGTCGCCTGGATTTTCATTGTCTCTGCCATGATATAAATAATCCTTTCCTGTTTTTGTGCTATGGTGGGTTTGACTCCATAATCAAATTACGAAAGACATCAAATCTCTTCCAACTAGGATTGTCCCCCGGTACCCGGCACCGGCGGCCTGGGCTTGTAACTGCTTCGCATCAATTTCTCTGTAGAGGTGCGAGCACACAATTGTCTTCGCTTGAGAGGAGACCGCCAATTGCACAATCTCTCTATCTTCGATATGACCCGAATCGATGATGGCGAGATCAACGTCGCGCAGGAAGGCTATCTCATCATCGTGAAAGTGGGAGTCACCAGTGACGGCGTAGCATTTGCCATTCCACGTAAAGCGCAGGCCATGATTGCCGGCCGGCGGCAAGCTGACGAAATCGAAGCGATGGGAGCCTATCTCAAACTGCTGCTGCGTAATTTCATGCACAACAATCTTGTACGAGGGCTGTTGCAGGCTACCGGGTCCAAAGACCTGCAGCAGGCCATCGATAATCTTCTGAGCACCCGTTGGCCCATAAATATGAATATCTGTCGTGCGAGGGTCTCGCTGCGACCATGCTCCTGCTTGCAGAAATGGGATGATATCCGAGACATGATCGGGGTGGAAGTGGGAGAGCACGATATGCTCCAACTGGTTGTGCCGGACGCCCGCCTCCAACAGCCGTTGCACAATGCCATGGCCACAGTCGAAGAGCACATACATGCCCTCTAAATCCAGCAAGACGCTGGATGCGCGCCGCTCGACTTCAATCTGGCATGTTCCCGTACCTAAAAGCGTGATGGTGGACATGGTTTTTTCTTCTTTTATTTATGGCCAGCTCGTCTCGGTCATAGGGGTGATGATCACCTCCTGCAGGGCTGACTCGGGGGGAACCTGTGTCGCGAAGACAATCACCCTGGCCACGTTAGCCGGGTCTTGCAGGTTCTGCTGCTCCGGCATGGGGATACCCTGTTCAGTGAAACGATCAAAGAAGTGCGTGCGCATGCCGCCGGGGATAATCGTCGTCACGCGGATGCCATCGGCTCGCCCCTCGACGCCAAGCCCGCGGCTGAAGCCGACCAGCCCCCACTTAGAGGCATGGTAAGCTGAGGCGTTTGCCCAAGCGCGGGTCGCAGCCGTCGATGCGACATTGATGATATGGCCCGAGTGCTGTCGTCGCATAAGCGGCAGCGCCGCCTTTGCCAGCAGAAATGGCCCGCGCAGGTTGACATTGATCACCTGGTCCCATTGCTCAACGGTCATCTCATCGACAGGGAGCGTGTGATCGATCGCTGCGCAATTGACGACGATATCCAGACGGCCGAAATGCGCATCTACCGCCTCGACTCTTTTGAAGACAGCCCCGGCATTGCTGACATCGCACTGGAGGGCGAGACTTTTAGAATCCTGGTTGGCCAGGTCGCGCCTGACCCGCTCCGCTGCCTCTCCATTGATGTCGATACAGACAACGCTACAGCCCGCGTCGGCGAATGCTCGGGCCGTTGCTTCCCCGAGGCCACTTCCTGCCCCTGTCACCAGGGCCACTTTCCCTTGTAAGGGGTTATCGTTCATGTTTTTCCTCCCATCGGTACTGCCGGGTGAACGTTAAATTCCTTCACAAGGTCCTCAAACAGTTCTGTTGCATTGTGCCTGCGGTCCTCGATTGAGGTCGGCAAGCCGAGATGATACGTACCACTTGGTAGAATACCACAGCCGCCATATTTACGAATGAGCAGGAACTGGACCACGACCTCTTCACCGGCATGTTCCGGGGGTAAGCGCTGCCACCAGGAGAACCCACCGACATCAAGCAGCTTGGCACGATTGTAAAGGACGTTAGCTCCCCCTATCCAGGCGACCTTGTAGCGTACAAGGTTGCCATTCGTTACAAGCTGTTGCTCCAAATGCAGTGGGTTAGCCGCGTTATTGACTTTATGGCGCTCCCATGGAATGGTATTGGGCTCGAAGGGCTCGGGGACTACTGGCCCCGTCCAGATTTCGATCTGCTGCTGGTGCGGGCGTACATCGTCAAGATAACTCAAACCCGTTGCCGCGCAGCCAACGAAGCCGCACTTATCAATCTGAATCACACTCAACATGCGTGCCAGCGCCGATGGATCGAGCAGGACATCATCGTCAAGGTAGTGAACGTAGGGCGCGCTGCTCTGCTCGAGCAGAAACTGTCTCTGCTCCGCTAATCCGCGGCGCGGCAGGTGCCTGTGCAATGTCACCTCGTGCCCCTGCCACCTGAGAGCCTGCGCTAATGTCTGGATCTCGATACTCTCGAGATAGGTCTCACCCTCTTTCGTCTGGTCTGAGACGATGACGTTAAAATCGCCGAATGTCTGGCCGAACAGGCTGGTTAAAACGACTGCCAGGCCAGTCTTGCGTCCATAGGTCGGAATGAGAATATCAACCAGGGCCATGTTCGTATCTTTCTAGGGATTGCTCTCTGGTATTTTAGGCAAGGACACTATTGATAAGGGTGTCGTATCTACCGGCAGACTCTCATGCCTGCGTTCTGCTAGAACCGTCTCGTAAAGTGCGGCGGTGCGCATGGCGACGATTGACCATGTAAACTCTCGCTCTACTCTTTTGTGCGCAGCCTGCCCCATTTGCTTACAGCGTTCAGGCTGGCTAAGTAGTTCCCGCAGGCTGGCGGCGAGCGCTTCGGGGTTACGCGGCGGCACGAGCAGGCCTGTTTCACCGTCTTTGATGGTATAGGTGATGCCACCGACCGCGGAGCCGATCACCGCTCGACCACAGGCCATCCCTTCAAGAGGGGTCAGGCCGAACGGCTCATACCAGGGCGTGGTGACCGCGACATCGCCCGCGCAATAGTAATAGCGCAGTTCGTTAGCCTGTCGCTTGCCAATAAAACGTACCCGTTCTGAGACGCCAAGTTCCGCCGCCAACCGCTGTAGCTCTCCTATCTCGGGCGTCGCCTCCGGATCAGGCTCTACCGTTTCTCCTCCAACTACCATCAGTGTCGCCTGCGGCAGCGTCGAATCTGTGCCCTTCTCTTCCTGCTGCGCCAGCAAGGCAAGCGCTCGTACGATATTGCGAATATCTTTACGTGGAAGCATGCGCCCGACGTAGACAATGATCATGCCCTCTTGCTCTAGCCCAAGGCGTTTGCGCGCTTCAGCCTGTGAGACAGGTTTGAAGACCTGGGTATTGACCGCTGAAGGAATAACCACGACCTTAGCTGGATCTGCCTCGTAATCGTTAATCAGCTCAGCCTGTTCCGCTGGACACTGCGCGATCAGCCTATCTACATTGCGCACAATACGCAGTTCAGTCTTGATGCGATCACCCGGGCTGGTGTCGACTTTCTTCTGGTGCCTGCGCTTGGTCTTGCCGGTCGCGTGGAATATCTGGACGGCGGGGATGTCAAGGCGCTGCCGCAATTCGGTAACTACCCAGCCAGACATCCAGAAATTACCATGGAGCAGGTCGTAACGCGCCTCGTCCCTCACCATAAAGCGCAAGAACGAATCGCGAAACTGCGACATGAATGGCCATAATTCATCCTTTGGACGCGGCTTCGGTGGTCCAGCCTTCAGATTCACAACACGCACTCCTGGCGCCCAGTCAATGATTTCAGGCGCGTCAGAACTATCCCGGCGCGTGAAGACATCGACGGCATACCCGCGTCGTGCAAGATTGCGACTTACTTCGTCAACATAGACATTTTGACCACCAGCATCCGCGCCACCAAGTAAGGCTACCGGGCTGGCATGTTCGCTAAGAAACGCTATACGCATGAGTCGATCCATCTAAGTTCTTCCTCTCAATAAAGGCCTGGCGAACATGAACGCTCAACGAGAGCCCCGGGAGTCTCTGGCTCACCTCCGGGCTTCTTCTCATACACGGTTCCTGTTTCTGGTCAGGCCTGAGACAAGCTAAGACCTCATCCGACATGGGCATAGCGGGTATTGCTTCTCGCCAGTGCGAAAGCATGCTGCCAGTCGTGAATGAAGCGGTCCAAGCCAAATCGAACGCCGGCCGCGACACGCGCATTTTCCCCTATACGGCGCGCCTCGTCCGGGTTAGTAAGTAAGAATTGCATTGCGTCGATGAGCTTGTCGATATCACAGGAGATAAAGCCTGTTACGCCATTGTTGATGACCGTGGGCAGCTCTGTCGTCGCGAGGGCGACAACGGGCATTCCTATAGTCATGGCTTCTATTACAGCCAGCGGCAGGCTGGTATAGCGTATGGGGCTGAACAAGTAGCGGTACTCTGCGACACGGCGGTGTAGATCACGATATGGCACATCGCCAAGGCCGCCAAATTCTTCCGTTCCCATGCCTACAGCTTCAAGCGGTGTCCTGTGTTGCGCGTGTTGAAAGATGTCATACCCGGCAATGCGGGGCCGCTTCTGCATCCCGTTGATGACCGTGATACCTCGCTCGATATGCCCGCTATAGCGAATCGAGGGATCAATAGCGACACTGTGCTCAATGACCACAGACGGGGCGCGTCCGTTATCCCACATCAGACGGTTGTAGTGCGTCACATGGACCAGCAGTACATGGGGATCATCGACGGGGTGACGTGTATTGACGGCGTCCGGCTTCGGGGTGTTGTGCTCGAGGTAAATTTTCGGGAGCAAGCGCTGTTCATCGCTCAGAATCTCGAACTGGTCTTCGAAGTAATTTTTCGGCGTCTGGTAGATGATAAGGTCAAGCGAGAGGTCCCGAACGCGTTCCGCCGGTACCTCTCGCATATACGAGGGGAGATCGAAGGTGCGGCCTCGCCCACCGTAGCCCTCTGGACGGCCTGGTTTGACCGGGAGGTACCAGTCTGCCTCGATGCGCGCCAATGTGTTCAGGTAGCTGCCATGAATATGCCAGATCAAGATCCTTAAGCGTTGCATGCAAGCTCTCCTCTCGTAAGCAGTTTCTCCGCCGTCCCGATGACTGCCTCCGGCTTGAGCCATTCCAGGCAGCGGTGATCGATGGGGCATTCCCAGTACCCGCATGGGCTGCACTCGACCGGTTTTCTTACGATAGGATGGCGGGCTTTATCCAGTGCAGCCCAACGCCGGGGGTCGGCAGGGCCAAAGATAGTGAGGCTCGGCGTGTCCACGGCATTCGCGATATGGGATGGGCCCGTATCGTTGCTGATGAAGAGGTCCAATTTGCTGATGAGCGCTGCTAATCCTCCCATGGAAGTTTTACCGGCAAGGTTCAGCGGTTGAGCCTTTGTACACCCTGCTACTTCTTGTACTGTTGAGCTATCATCGAGGCTCCCTGTCAAGATTATTTGCGCGTTATAACGATTGGCGAAGTAATCCGCCACCTGCGCGAAGTACCTGGCGGGCCAGCGCCTGGACGGTGAACGTGATCCCGTGTGCAGCCCAATCCATGGTCGATGCGCTCGCAGCAACTTACGCAGCAGTTTAGTAGCTGCGATATGATCCTCCTGCAAGAGCGGAAACTCCAGCGCTGTTGAGTTGCTGTCGCATCCCAGGAGTTTGGCCAGACCGAGATTGCGTAACGCCTCCGGCCAACGATCTGGATAGGGCATGCCGAATGTCAGCCGCGCGCGAGACGACTTCTCTGTTTTCTCGTAATAACCGGCGGTCATACGTCCTTTGAGGTCCAGTACGAATGGATTACTTGTTTGACCGTTGCCGTGCATCTGGATGACCAGGTCGTACCCGTAGGTTCGTTGATCTTCGAGGAAACGCCTGGTGCGAACAGGATCAGCCTCGACCTCGGCGATGCCGGGATAACCAGCAAACTCAACAAAGCGGTCGATATAGTGCGAAAAGCGGCGGGAAAAGTCAGCGGCCCATGGCAACCCGATCAGGGTGATTTCGGCATCAGGAAAACCTGCACGGATTGAGCGCAGCGCGGGTACGGCCAACAGCATATCGCCCAGGTACAGGGCCCGGAAGATGGCAATTCGCTCAATGCGTTTGCTCATAGCTTTCCTCCTGGTAACAACGTTGCCTGTGTCATGTCGCTCTTCCCTATTTCGGATAGTAATGCCTCCACCGCTTCGACGACCTTTTCCGGCGCAATATCAAGACAGGGTAGCCCTATAGGGCACTCGAAGAGGTAGCAGGGATGACACGCGGTAGGGCGCCTCAGCAACGTATGGTATATCGCGCGCGGACGCCATTGTTCCTCGTAGTCGGTACCGGAAAAGAGGATGACTGCCGGCGTTCCCACCGCGTCTGCGAGGTGCATGGGCAGGCTGTCATTGCAGATCACCAGCGTCGCTCGCTCGACTAGCGCCGCGTATTCGGCCAGCGTTGTACCTCCAACCAGACAGTGGATATTGGGAGCGTGCTGCCTCAGTTCTTCTATCAGCGCGCTTTCCCGTTCGACCCCGGTCACCAGAACGGGCAGGACTCTCCTGGCGAGGTGGCGCGCCACGATGCCGAAACGTTCAGCAGGATAGCGACGGGCACGTGCACTTGCGCCCGGGTGCAAGAGGATGAACGGCGCCGTGGGATCAAGCCCGACGCGCTCCAGCAGCGAAGTTACAGCCGGGCCGGCCTCGTCAGGGATGATGACCTTGAGTCTCCGCTCCCTGGCGACAAAGCCCAGGTGCTCGACCAGGCGCAGGTTTCTTTCAGTCTGATGCAATTCATCGGCGGCACCGCGCAGTTCGGTTGTTAGGGTACTGCCGCCAAACTCTTTTGACTCTCCCGCGCGCAGGGGTATTCCGGCCAGGTAGCAGGCATAGCCGGGAGTATGCGGCGTTTGACTGAACGAAGTGAAGATGAGCGCCGCGTCAAACTTTTGCTCGGCAAGCAGGTTGATCAACTCCCTCTGGCGTGCCGGGTCAAATGGAATACGTCCCCCCACGTCCTGCCAGACGACGCGCCAGGTAATCACATTATCCACCCACGGTAGGAGCGGTACGGCGGTGGCACCGCCTGGACTGGCGAGCAGGGTCAGGCGTGCGTGCGGTAACGTTTCTTTTACAGCTCGCAGTGCCGGTCCAAGCATGATCACGTCGCCAATATTGTCCAGGCGCACAGCCAGTATATGTTTTGCGGCCAGCCATTCGTGCATTAGTCCAGTACCTCCATCAAGAATGAGTGCTGCTGCAAGAGGCTGGTCGCGGCCTCCACGACCATCTCTGGCGTGACGAGGCGCAGGCACTCGTGCTTATAGGGGCAGACCCGGCTATAGCAGATGCGGCAGGGAACGTCGACATTGAGTAAACGATGAGGGACCTGCCATGGTCCCCATTGCTCCGGTGGATTAGTCAGAGCAAAAAGCGCGACTACAGGAGTTTTCACCGCCGCGGAGATATGCATTGGACCGGTGTTATTGGTAATCGTCAGGTCGGCGACCTCGATGAGCGCACATAATGCGGGGAATGGCAGCGTGCCCACAAAAGTATGGATTGCGTGGCGGCTATCTTTGCGCAGCTTGCTCACAATGCGCTTGACGAGTTCCCGCTCATCTTCTGCTCCGGTGAGAAGTACTGTTGCCCCGGTCTCCGCTACGAGCAGATCGATCACCTCGACATACATCTCCCATGGATACGTGCGCGCCGGCATACTGCACCCGGGATGTACCACGACCAACGGACACCGGCGATTTACGCCCTGCCTTGCTAAGATAGCTAGCATCTATCTGCTTCCTGGCCTCCGCTGGCACTTGTAAAACGAGCGCACGGTTGTCTGTGGTAAAGCCAATAGCAGCAACCAGGTCAAGCCCGCGTTCGACCTCGTGCATCATGCGCTCTGGATGTTTGTGGCGCGTCGTTAGGAGCGAGCCGGGACCATCGATTGAGGCTGCTGCGCGCAGCGGAATGTCCGCGAGGTAGCAGAGGTAGGCGGCGGGCAAGGGACTCTGGCGAAACGACGTGAAAATGATCGCAGCATCAAAGCGCTTCTCGCGAATGGTTGCTATCATCTCTTGCTCGCGCTGGCTGTCCTGAGGCAGTTTATGCCAGGGGTCCATCCAGGGCGCTTGGTAGACGATTACATCGTCGATGTCTGGATTGAGTCGCGCGACCTGCGCTCCCACAGGACCCGCTAGCAGTGTCAGTTCAGCCGAGGGCAGGGACTCTTTCATTGCGTGGATGGCGGGCGTGGTCACTAGTACGTCGCCAAGGTTATCAAGGCGAATAGCCAGAACCCGCCTGACAGAGTGCCAGGATTTATCGTTCATCATGCCTCAACTCCAATTGTGGGAACCAGGGGCCAGCTTGGTGGACGATAAGATAACTCGATCGAAGAGCCGCGCTGTTCGACAGCGCGAATGATACGCAAGGCGTGCAGTGTAGTGCGCGCAACAAAGGTGGGACGGCGTACCGGGCGCCCTGGCTGTTGTTCTGTGCCAAGATCGACCAGGATAGTCGAACATCCGGCCCTGTTCCCCGCTTCAATATCGTCGAGGATATCACCGACAAACCAGGAAGCGCGCAGATCGAGATCAAGATCGGCTGCAGCCCGCAGTAACATGCCCGGTTGTGGTTTGCGGCAGTCACAACGGATGGCCAACTCAGGTATTGCACCATCTGGATGGTGAGGACAGAAGTAGATTGCATCAAGCTGCACACCCAGCTGTGCGAGCTCTGAAGTAAGATGCTCATGCATTCGCTGCAGATCGTCCGCAGTGAAGTACCCTCGCGCGATCCCGGCCTGATTCGTAATCACGATCAGGCGGAATCCCACTTTCTGTAGCGCGCGTAATCCTGGCCCAATACCAGCATACAATTGGAGCTCCTCCGGGCTAGAGGGATAGTGCCTCGGGTGAACCAGCGTTCCGTCCCGGTCGAGGAAGACAGCTTTGCGCTTTTTCATAGCTTCGTATCACTGATCATCAAGGTATTTCTTCTCAACTCAAGTAACGAATCAAAACATAAAGCAAGGGATAACCATTTGGCAGGGGTGCAGGGACGGTAGTCCACTGGTAGGTTTTTTGATACAGCGAGGAAATTCGATTGTATACATTCTTTCTCATAAATCCTACTGTTAAAAACTGCCTCTTTCCGCTAAATATGCCGCCCAAAGGTGCAAGAGAGAAAGAGTCCTGCATAGTTATAAACATGGTTACATTTATTATTGTGCCTTTACCGCTTATAAAGTAACTAAAAACTCCGTAATAATGCAAGTCAGCAGTAGTAAAAGCATAGTCAAAGACACAACCTCTAAGGTAATTCTAAGCTTCTACAATATTGCTGTGTTATAAATAAAAAATACATGTTTTGTTATAAAAAGGAGATAATAGAGTCTCCATCATCTACACGAATCAAGCAGCCTTTAAGTTGTGTAATCACCCATTTGGGTTAAGGATGCTGATCGTTTTAGATAGAGACCTGTGAGAAAACCGACAATTTATGCTCACTTTGCGGGGAAATGTAACTTTCAACCCTACTATATACGTGTCTAAAACAGGAGAGTAATTCACATGGATATGTTTATCCGTAAGGAGCATTGTTATGGCAAGGGTACTGATAAATATCTTAATTGTCCTTCTAGCGCTCCTGTTTTTCTCTTTTCTCGGTGCAGTTTCATTTCCTGGATTGCCATCTACCAACTCCAGTTTGGAGAACTATGTGCGCGCTTTTCTCCTCCTCATCGTTCCTGGTATTACCATGGGTGTTATTGGGCATTTTCTCGGTAGAGGAATTCGAAGCATAAAAAATTCATTTGAAGCACTTGGATTAACGTATGTGAGTGCCTTCATCATTGGATCCATATTGGCGCTGCTATCATTATTGAATTTTGGCTATAGCGTGCATGTAAATTTTGCATGGTTAGGCCCGACGTGGTACGCTTCGCTTTTCACCATTTTTCTTATAGGCGCACCTATCATGCTGGCGTTTTTGGTTTGAGTCGTCCTGTTCAAACCACGCTCTCCACTGGTTACTCTCTCGGCTCTTTTTTCGCGCGAAATTGCTATCTATCGCAGGATAGCATAGACTATTCTTGAGCGAAAAAACATGATATAAGGTGAGACAGGATGCA
>WNGI01003458.1_pt1 | contig 13926 bp, 9 predicted proteins | sample 5400621 | NCBI WGS metagenome assembly WNGI01 (sample SAMN13153374, study PRJNA577476) | soil metagenome | isolation source: 20 cm soil or saprolite under Garry oak tree replicate 1 | place: USA:California | collected 2016-06-15
GCTTCTTCTTTCCGTCCAAGAGCGGCGTCGATTAAACCGAGCACGACCAAAGGCGGGCCGTAGTTTGGTTGGGCCTGGACAATTTTCTCCTGTTCCGCGCGCGCAGCGACGAAAGCCAACTGCGCTTTCTCGTCCTCGTGCGTCATACGAGCGATAATGCCTTGTGCGAACGGTCGATTGAACTGAACAGCTTCGTTGTTAGGGGAGATGTGTTGGCCTGAGACAATCAAAGCATCCTTTGCGGCAGCGGGATCGCGCTCGGCCAGCGCGCAAATGAACCAGCTATCGGCGATCTGCGAGGTCGCGTCGGGATTTGTGGCTCGAATTGAATCGACTAATTGATGCAACGGCTTGGTATCGGCTCTCCAATCCAGTTCTCTATTCGCACGTCCTACTTTTGTCTCGATGTCGTCGGGCGCGATGGCCAGAGCACGATCGTACACCGATTTCGCCTCAGCGTAGCGCCGAAGAAATCCGTAGCTGTCTGCGATCTGCTGGAGCGTATGAATATTGCGCGGGTCCAGGTCAACCGCACGCTCAAGGCTACGTATGGATTCTTCCCAGAGCCCCTGACGACGCCGGATGGAACCCGTCAGCTGGAATAGGTGCGCGTCATTGGGCAGGGTCCGACGAGCAAGTTCCAGTTCAGCCAACGCTCCGTCATAATCGAGGTATCCTCGATAAAGATTCTCTGCGCGTGCAAGGTGTGCTTCACCTGCGTCGGGACGAAGACGAAAAGCCGCCTGAATGGCCGCCTCTGCTAGCGCCAGGCGCGCAGGCGTCCGATCGTGGCCAAAGAAGTAAAGGTAGTCATGAGTGAAGGCGAGCTGACAATAGGCCTGAAAAAACGCCGGGTCCCGGGTGACAGCCTGGTTCAACAGATCAGTCGCCTCCAGCAAATCCTTTTTCGCGCTATTGGTAAAGGGCAACCGCAGTGAAAGGTCTTTTGCGCGAGTGTAAAGATCGAAAGCGGTGAGGTCGGCGGTCGGTGCTCGCTCGATGGCCAGTTTTTCCGCCGGTGAAATTTTAGCGTACAGCTGCCCGGCAATCGCTTGCGCTATTTCGCTTTGAATTGCAAAGAGATCGGCCACATCCCGATCATAGGTTTGCGCCCACGAATGCATGTCAGTGCGCGCATCGATAAGTTGCGCGTTGACTCGGAGGCGGTTGCCGATTCGCTGCACGTTCCCTTCCAAAAGATGGGCAACGCCCAGTTGCTGCCCGATCTCACGCGAGTTGCGCGGATTTCCGCTCTTATAAAGGTTCGCCGAAGTGCGACTGATAACCTTCAGCTCGGCAATTCTCGCAAGGTCCGAGATGATTTCATCTTGAACGCCAGCGGCGAAATAGGCGTTTTGCTTGTCGTCGCTGAGATTATCAAACGGTAACACGGCCACGCTTTTCTCGGAAGTGGAGCTTGTTGCCGGCTTTCGGAGCCAATAGAACGGGAACGCCAACGCTAAGGCGCCGAGCAACACCGCAGAGGTGACGGTGACCGGATTGCGCAGAAACTTGCTCCGAACCGTCTGGGCGGGTCTCGCAACGCCCAGTCGCGTCAGGTCTTCGCTAATCTCAGTGGCCGTCTGGTAGCGTTTGCGAATATCATTGTCGCACGCCTTCAGAATGATGGAATTGAGTTTAAGAAACGCCTCGCGCTCGGCCATTGTGTCGAGGTCCCGTGGCAAATCCGGATAATCGAGTCGATCCGTGCCAGTGCTCGCTTCGTAAAGCACCTTGCCCAGACTATAGATATCGGCTTGAGGTGTCCCCGAACCCTCGGGAGGAATGTAACCCTCTGTGCCGAGACGCGCCTTGTCGCCAGCTTTGGCTACCAGCCCAATGTCCGCCAGTTTGGGATGTCCTTTGACGAAGATAATGTTCGAGGGCTTGATGTCGCGATGCACTAGCCCGCGCCGATGCAGTTGCGCCAGCGCTTCGCTCAGCGACAAGCCCAATTGCACGGAGTGCTCGATCGAGAGCCGTCCGCACCGGGACAGCTCACTGCTTAATGTCTTCGGCACGTACGTATCAGGATCTATCTGGTCGCCGTTCGAATCATCGTCGGCCAGTTCCATGACATAGTGGAAAAAACTGCCGGCGCGATTGCGGCCCACGTGCAGGATTGCCACAAAACCCTCGTGCTCCCGCGATACAGGTTCGAACCGCTGGAGACCTAAAAATTCCCTCTCAAACGCCTCCTGGTCACGAAACGCTTTTCGATTAATGATCTTAACCGCCCGGTAAGTAGACAGGATGTTTCGCGCCAGCCATACCTCGCCATAGCTGCCATGGCCAATGCAGCGCAGTAACTCCAAGTCTGGAATACGAGGAGCCTCTTTCACCTGCTGCGTAGTACCCATACTCGTACTCTTACTCCTGCTCTTACTCGACTTAATGGGCCATTGCTTTCGCCAAGCCCCATCCCTTCTCCTCTTCCTTTTCGAGGCGCGCAACTTCTCGGCGCATCAACGCCGTAATTCTGTGTTTCGCCAGGCGCACCTGGCCAACCCGCACGCCGAGAGTCTGCGCCACCTTCTGCACGGGCCAATGTTTCACGGCATGGAGATCAAACATCTGATAATGCCGCGCGTTAGCCTGACCCTTCACACGCGCCAACGCCGCAGCGAACAGTGTGCGCTGCCATTCCTCCTCCCACACCGCGTCAAGATCGATAGCCCCCGGATCAGCAACGCGCTCGATCGTCGCCGTACTTCGGGTCTCTGTTCCCCGGCGCGCATGCAGCGGCTGGATATGTTGCTGGCGTTTGCGGAATTGATCGGCGATACGCCAGCGGACGATAGTCAGCAGCCAGCCCTTGAATGAGCCGACAACAGGATCGTAGCGGAAGGATTTAATCTTCTTGGCGACGGTGAGGAGCGTCTCCTGCACGACCTCCTGGGCCTCCCAATCGGTCAACCCGGCGTTGAGCGCCGTCGTATAGATCAGCCGCCAGTAGGCGTTGAAAAACTGCCGCCAACTCTCCTGAGCATCCGATTCCTTGAGGCGACTCAAAAGGCTGCGCCGCGTCGCCAATGAAGATGGAGCGCGCCCTGCTGCTGGATTCATGTCGCGAACCGATGATACGCTGCGCCGCAGCCACGGTCACGAAAGATTTTGTCGATTCTTTGAAACACGTGCCCTTCTCCATCCGTATTTACCTTATGAAAAATCCATACACCTCATTCACAACAATCATTCTCTTTGCGCTTGGCTCCGTTGCGCTTTCACTCCCGAAAGCTTTCGGGGTTGTCCCAGCTCCGGACGGAGGCTATCCCAGGTTCAACACGGCGGAAGGACAAAAAGCTCTCCTGAACCTCACGACCGGCGTTGGAAACACAGCAGTTGGATGGTCTTCACTTTCGAGCAACACTGACGGCAGCTTCAACACAGGCATCGGAACTGGAACCCTTCTTTTCAACTTGGGTAACCAAAGTACCGGTGAAGGAGTTAGAAATACGGCCACTGGCGCCGGGGCGCTGTTAAGCAACAGCCTTGGCTTTCAAAACACGGCCAATGGAGCATTCGCCCTTTTCAGCAATACAGAAGGCGTCTACAACACGGCCATCGGTGAGAGCACTCTCTTTTTCAACACAATCGGCAGCGGCAACACAGCCATCGGTGTTCGCGCGCTCTATAGCAATAGCATGGGCGGCGACAACACGGCTGTGGGCGCTGCGGCGCTTCCTAGCAACACCGAAGGCAGCGAGAACACCGCCATCGGTAGCCAAGCGCTGTTGAGCAACACCCTCGGCTTGCAAAATACCGCCCATGGAGCATTCGCTCTTCATTTGAACACTGCGGGCAACAACAACACGGCCACCGGCTATCGATCACTTGTCAGCAATGTAAGCGGCGTCGAGAACACCGCGCACGGCTCCTTAGCGCTCGCTAATTGCACCGGCTCCTACAACGTTGGATTGGCCGGGGGCTTCAATCTCACGAACGGTGATTTTAACATCGATATTGGCAATGACGGTGAACCCGGCGAGTCCGGCACCATCCGCATCGGGAGCTTTTGCTGCCAAAACCGTGTATTCGTTGCCGGGATTAGTGGAGTAACCGTCTCTGGCGGGGCGACGGTTTATATCAAATCGGACGGGCAACTTGGAACGAGCACTTCCTCGGCGCGTTTCAAACAGGACATTCGCGATATGGATAAGGCCAGCGAAACGCTTCTTGCCCTGCGGCCGGTTACCTTCCATTACAAACCGGAGTTTGATCCAGAAGGCATTGCGCAATTTGGCCTTATCGCAGAAGAGGTGGAACAGGTGAATCCCGACCTGGTCCTGCGCGACAAGGATGGAAAAGCCTACAGCGTGCGCTATGAGCAGGTGAACGCGATGTTGCTCAATGAGTTCCTCAAAGAACATCGCAAAGTGCAGGAACAAGATCGCAAGATCGAAGAACAAGAAGCCAAGATCGCGCAACAGCAAAAAGATTTTCAGTCGAAATTCGGCGAACAGGAAAAACAGATTGCAGCCCTGACATCGGGTCTTCAGAAGGTGAGCGCCCGGATTCTGGTGAGTACACCTGAACCGGCGATGGCCGCCAACAATTACTGAGAATCACAATTGAACCAGCTAGAAACGAAACTCCCAACTAAAACAAAACCTATGAAATCAATACATACTGATCCAACGACAAACAATTCGAAGAGTCGCTCTTTTTTACGGCGCGCCCTCCTTTTCATTGCCATTCTGGCAACGTGCTTTGCCTTTTCACAACAAGGGCAAGCAGTTGTCCCGGCTCCGGATGGAGGTTATCCCGGGTTCAACACGGCGGAGGGACAGAGTGCCCTTCTTAGCCTCACGACCGGCTCTGCCAACACAGGAGTCGGTTGGTATTCGCTCTTTAGCAATACCGACGGCAGCTTCAACACGGCTGTCGGCGCGGGAACGCTCCTTTTCAATGTGGGAGACCAAAGCACGGGCGACGGCGTCAATAATACTGCCATTGGCACGGCGGCGCTCCTATCCAACACCGCCGGCTCTCTCAACACAGCAGTTGGTACTCAAGCGCTCTTTAGCAACACCACCGGCTCTCTCAACACAGCAATTGGTATTCAAGCACTCCCTAGCAACACCACCGGCTCCAGCAACACGGCAATGGGTCAAGAAGCGCTCTCTAGCAACACCACCGGATTCGGCAACACGGCCACGGGTGGCGCCGCGCTGTTTATAAACAACGACGGCTCCTCCAACACGGCGAACGGAAATACAGCGCTTCTGAACAACATCTCTGGCAATAACAACACCGCGATTGGTATGAGCGCGCTCTATTATAGCACCGGTAACGGTAACACGGCTTTGGGCGCTTTTGCGGGCAATAGCGTTACCACGGCCAATAACGTCATCGCTATCGGCACTGGAGGAGCGAACGTAAGCGACAGTTGTTACATCGGCAAGATCTTCGGAGCCCCGATAGAGCCGACGAGTGCCCTAAACGTCATGATCGATTCAAGCGGCAAACTCGGAACGACCGCGTCCTCAAAGCGGTTCAAGGAAGAGATCCAGCCAATGGACAAAGCCAGCGAAACGATCCTAGCGCTTAGACCCGTGACCTTCCGCTACAAGAACTACAAGAACAGTCCACTGCAATTTGGTTTGATCGCAGAGGAAGTCGCCGAAGTGAACCCCGACCTAGTGGCGCGCGACAAGAACGGCGAGATCTACACTGTCCGCTACGACCAGATCAATGCGATGTTGCTTAACGAGTTCCTGAAGCAGCACTGCACAATCCAAGAACAGGAGGCGATCATTGAGCGATTAAAATCTAGTGCTGCAGAGCAAGAGGAGATTATTGCGGAGCTGAAGTCAACTGTTGCCGAGCAACAGGAAAGCTTTCAGTCGAAGCTCGCGGACCAAGGAAAGCAAATCGAAGCACTCGCATCGGGCCTGCAAAAAGTAAGCGCGCAAGTTGAAATGAGCAGCTCCCCGCCGCGAGTGGTCGCGACTAATCCGTAGAGCTACCCGAAAACAGACTAACAGAAGGAAACAAAGGGTAGTTCAATCCAACTCAAATGAGAATCTTCGTTTTCTTCGCTGCCTTCTGTAAAAGCTATCCAATCAGAAAACAAACCAAACGATAAAGAAACAAAACCATTAAGGCAGAAACGGAGAAAATAAATATGAAACCCCAAAACTTGATTCTCATTCCAGTCCTGATTGCCTGCCTTCTTGCGCCAAAAGCGCAAGCGGTTGTCCCAGCACCTGATGGCGGCTATGCCGGAGGCAACACGGCGGAGGGGCAGGCTGCCCTTTTTAGCCTTACTACCGGCACATATAATACCGCCGTTGGTTTATTTTCGCTCAGGAGCGACACCGAGGGCAGCTAAAATACGGCTTTCGGAGCTGGAACGCTTCTTCTCAGCACCGGCAATGAAAATACGGCTACAGGCGCTGGGGCGCTCTTAAGCAACACCACCGGCATCGAAAACACGGCTAATGGAGCGTTCGCTCTCTTTTTCAACACCACCGGCAGCTTCAACACGGCCATCGGCTACCAAACGCTCTTTAGCAACACCATCGGCGGCGGCGCGAACACGGCCGTCGGTTATCGTGCACTCCAGAACAATACCACCGGCAGCTTCAACACGGCCATCGGTGATTATGCGCTCGATAGCACTACCACCGGCGGGAACAACACGGCCATCGGTGACGAAGCCGGCTCCAATATCACGGGCAGCAACAATATCGACATCGGCAACAATGGGGTCGCCGGTGATTCGAGCACCATCCGCATCGGCGACCCGTCCCAGACCGCGACGTACATCGCCGGCATCGCGGGCCAGACTGTCGGTGCGGGTGGAACCACCTGTTACGTAGACAATGAGGGCAAGCTGGGCGTCTTTCTCTCGGCGCGCCGGTTCAAGACGAACATCGCCGACATGGGCGCCGCCAGTGAGGCGCTCCTGGCTCTGCGTCCCGTGACCTTCCGTTACAAGCCCGAGCTGGATAAGACGGGGATCCCGCAGTTCGGCCTCGTAGCCGAGGAAGTGGCGGAGGTGAACCCCGACTTGGTGACCCATAACGCCAAGGGCGACATCTACACCGTCCGCTACGAAGCGGTTAACGCGATGCTGCTTAACGAGTTTCTCAAAGAGCACCGCAGAGTGCAGGAATTGGAAGCGACTATTGCCCAGCAACAGAAGGACTTTCAATTCAAATTTGGGGAACAGGAAAAGCAAATCGAAGCCCTCGCATCGGGTCTCCAAAGAGTCAGTGCCCAGGTTGAGGTGACTAGGCCACAGCCCACACTGGTGCTGAATCACTGAACAGGCCCATCACGGATGAACCGCCTTGCGCTAAGGCTCCGGCGTGGCAAGCACGAATGGTACGGATAAAATCGGGATGCCCACGAAACACGCGAACGACACGAACGTAGAAGATTCCTCTCTCTGCGATTTTCGCGTCTTTTGGTGTGTTTAGTGGGCAATAAGTAACCTCGAATCCTCCATGCGGTGCCAGAATCCAAGATCGCGAAAGATTTTATCGATTTTTTGAAACACGTGCCCTTCTCCATCCGTATTTAGCTTATGAAAAATCGATACATCGTATTCACAACAATCATTCTCTTTGCATTTGGCTCCCTTGCGCTTTCCCCAACGGCGCAAGCGGTGGGTCCCGACACGGAGGGCGCCATACCCGGCTCCAACAATGGCGAAGGTGTTGGGGTACTGGTCAGCCGCACCGGTGGGGTCTGGAACACCGGCACCGGTTACCAGGCGCTTAACCACCTCACTTCCGGCAACCAAAATACGGCGACCGGTCTTCGAGCCCTGTTTAGCGATACCAATGGCGGCTTCAACACCGCCACCGGCGTTTATGCGCTCTCTGGCAACACCAGCGGGTTTTATAATAGTGCCACTGGCGCTTATTCGCTCCAGAACAACACAATCGGCAACTACAACACGGCCAACGGTTATCAAGCGCTCAATCGCAACACCACCGCAGAGCAAAACACCGCCACTGGCGCCGGCGCGCTTTTAAGTAACACTACCGGGGAGTCCAACACGGCCAACGGGGCGTTCACTCTTTTTAGCAACACCACCGGTTTCGGCAACACGGCCACCGGCCTCAGTGCGCTCCATAGCAACACCACCGGAAGCGACAATACAGCGAGCGGTACCTTTGCCCTCCTTAATAACACTGAAGGCTCGAGCAACACCGCCGTCGGCCGTGACGCGCTCCTTAGCAACACCGGGCACAACAACACGGCTATCGGCCATTCCGCACTCGGCAGCAACACCACCGGCACCCAAAACACAGCTAGTGGCGTCGGCGCGCTCGAGAACAATACCACTGGCAGCTATAATACGGCCATTGGTGGTTTTGGCGCGCTCAATAACAACACCACCGGCAACTTGAACATCGCCTTGGGCGTTGGTGCCGGCTCTAATCTCACCGCTGGTGATTTTAATATTGATATCGGCAGCAGTGGTCAGGTCGACGATACTCACACGATCCGCATCGGCAGCGCCTTTCAGACACGCTCGTTTATCGCCGGGATTTTCGGTGTCACCTCTTCCGGAGGAACTGCCGTTCTCATTAATGGAAACGGTCAACTTGGCACGCTAACTTCCTCGGCGCGGTTCAAACAGAACATCCAGGACATGGACAAGGCGAGCGAAGCGCTCCTGGCGCTGCGCCCGGTCACCTTTCGCTACAAACCGGAGCTGGATCCCAATGCGATTCCGCAGTTCGGGCTGGTGGCAGAAGAGGTAGCCGACGTGAACCCTGACCTGGTGGTGCGCGACAAAGAAGGAAAACCCTACACCGTGCGCTACGACCAGGTGAACGCCATGCTGCTCAACGAGTTTCTTAAACAACACCGCGCCGTGCAAGAGTTGAAGTCTACCGCTGCAGAGCAGGAAGCGACTATCAATCAATTCAAGTCCGCGGTGTCGAACCAAGAGGCGACCATTGCGCAACAGCGAGCAGACTTCGAGACGATCACCGCCCAGCAGCATAAGCAAATTGAAGCCCTAACGGCGAGTCTAAAAGAGCAGGCTACGCAAATCCAAAGGGTAAGCGCACGGGTTGAGCTGACTAAGGCTGCGCCGCAAATGGTGCTGAGCAATCCCTGAAGGAGAGCATCAACCACAGATCACACGAATGGCACGGATAAAATGAGGATGCCCACGAAAGACGCGAACGACACGAACGTAGAAGATTCCTCTCCCTGCGATTTTCGCGTCTTTTGGTGTGTTTAGTGGGCAGTAAGTAGCCTCGCGTCCATCATACGCTGCCAGAAGTCAGGTCACGAAAAGATTTTTTTGATTTTTTGAAACACGTGCCGATCTCCATCCGTATTTAGCTTATGAAAAATCGAAACACCACATTCACAGCAATTCTGTTCACGCTCGCGCTCCTCTGTGCGGCGGCTGCCCCGAAAGCCTTCGGGGTTGTCCCGGCACCGGACGGGGGCTACCCGGGAGGCAACACGGCAGAAGGGCAAGCCGCCCTCTTCAGTCTCACCAGCGGCGCATACAATACTGCCGTTGGCATGCTCTCGCTTTGGAGCAACACCGAAGGCCAGTTCAACACGGCCATCGGCGCTGGAGCGCTCCTTCTGAATGCCGCGGAGCAAAATACGGCCACTGGTGCCGGCTCGCTTTTGAACAACACCGCGGGTGTCTACAACACGGCCAACGGGGCGTTCGCCCTCTTCAGCAACATTGGCGGCAACAGCAACACTTCCACCGGCCGTTATGCGCTCTTCAGCAATACCAGCGGCAACAACAACACCGCCACCGGTCGTGATGCACTCTTTGCCAACACCGGAGACGGCAACACTGCCAACGGCACGGCCGCGCTCTTGAGCAACAGCACCGGGTCTTACAACACGGCCAACGGTTATACTGCGCTCGTCTTCAACACCACTGGCGGCTCCAACACGGCCACCGGCAGTGGCGCGCTCTTCTACAACAGCACCGGTGCCTCCAATACGGCCGTCGGCAGTGGCGCGCTCCAGAACAACACCCAGGGCTTTGCCAACGTGGCCATTGGCGACAGCGCGTTGTTTAACAACACCACCGGTGTTCGCAACGTGGCAATGGGCCGTAGCGCCGGCTTTAACCTCACTGGCGATGACAATCTCTGCATTGGCAGCGATGTCTTTGGCGTAGCTGGCGAGAGCAATCACACCTATATCCGCAACATCAATACGACCACCGTAAGCGGCGGTGGCGCCGACTTTGTTACCGTGGATCTGACCACTGGCTTACTGGGCCACGCCAGTTCTTCACGGCGTTACAAGGAGGCGATCGAACCGATGGACGACGCCAGTCAAACGCTCTTTGCGCTCAGGCCAGTCACCTTCCGCTATAAGAAGGAGATCGATCGCAGCCAGAGTCTGCAATACGGCTTGGTCGCCGAGGATGTAGCCAAGGTGGACCCAAACCTGGCGATTCGTGACGGGAAAGGTCAAATCGAAAGCGTCCATTACAACGCGATCAACGCGATGCTGCTAAACGAGTTCCTCAAGGAGCACAAGAAAGTCGAGGAATTAAAGAATGACTTTCAGTCTACCGTGGCGCAACAAAACAAACGAATACAAGCTCTCACCGCGCAGCTAAAGCAGCAGGCGGAGCAAATCGAGAAAGTCAGCGCACAGATTGAGATCAGTAAATCGGGCTCCCAGGTCGCTCTAAAATAATGAGGCTCGGCGCCACCTTGTTTCAGAACCGTACCAGAAACAAAAACCTACTAAACATGAAAGGAAGAACAATAAATTCTATGAAAATACTAGCTAACTTCAAAGCAACAATTCCGCCGGTTCTAGCGTCGGTGGTCCTTGCCTCTTTTGCGCTTTGCAAGGCGCAAGCCGTTACTCCGCCGCCAGACGGAGGATATCCCGGGTTCAACACGGCGGAGGGACAAAAGGCCCTCTTTAGCCTCACCACTGGTGTCGCGAACACAGCAGTCGGTTGGTTTTCGCTGTGGAGCAACACCGACGGCAGTTTTAATACCGGAGTTGGCGCCGGGACGCTCCTTTTCAACGTCGGAAACCAATCCACCGGCGAGGGAGTCGACAATACGGCAATTGGCGCTGGGGCGCTTTTAAGCAACACCATGGGCAGCGAAAACACGGCGACTGGTTTTCAAGCACTCGCCTCCAACACCACCGGCACTCCCAACACCGCCAATGGAGCGTTCGCGCTTTTTAGCAACACCGAAGGCAACTTCAACACTGCCAACGGAGTACAAGCGCTCTTTGGCAACATCAATGGCGGCTTCAACACGGCCACGGGCGATAGCGCGCTCTTTAGCAACACAAGCGGCGAGGACAACACGGCCATCGGCCATGGAGCCCTCTTTAACAACTTCACTGGCAGCGACAATGTCGCTTTAGGTAGGTTCTCTGGCATTAATGTCGAGACTGCCAATAACGTTATCTGTATCGGCCACGTCGGCGAAAACGTGAGCAACACCTGTTACATCGACAACATTTGGGGTGTGACATCTCCCGGAGGATTAGGCGTTTTCGTTAATTCAGACGGGAAACTTGGCACGGCTACGTCGTCCGCGCGGTTCAAAGAAGAAATTAAGCCAATGGAACAGGCCAGCGAAGCGCTCTTTTCACTTCAACCGGTTAGCTTCCGCTACAAAAAGGAGATTGATTCAACTCGCGCCCCGCAGTTTGGCCTGGTGGCCGAAGACGTGGAAAAGGTAAATCCTGATTTGGTAGCGCACGACAAAGAGGGAAAACCTTACAGCGTGCGCTACGAACAAGTGAATGCCCTGCTGCTCAACGAGTTTCTCAAAGAACACAAGAAGGTGGAGAAATTAGAAGCGACGCTCGAAGCAGTCAACGCCCGTTTGCAAGAACAGGCCGCCCAAATTCAGAAAGTGACTGCGCAGGTTGATGCAACGAGGCCGCTGCCGCATTTGGTCCTGAACAATCCGTAAAACCATTAGAAATAAGAAAAGCAAGAAAGCCAAAAAACAAAAACAAGGAGAAAGTTATGAACCATCTAAAAACGAACCATTCCTGTTCATCTCGCTGCCTGCCCGTCCGGGTGGCGATAGCCGCGCTGGCTGTGCTTGCGCTTGCGTCCATTCCGGATGCACGGGCGAGCGAGGACAACCGTGCGCCGGAGTTACCATCCCCTCTCTGCGACAGGTTGCACGTAGGGCTGGGAAATAAAGTGGCCTTCCATGTGTACGCGCTGGGCGTGCAGATCTACAGATGGAACGGCACCAGTTGGGATTTTGTCGCGCCATCGGCGAGATTGTTCGCCGACGCCGAGTATCACGGGGAAGTCGGCATTCACTACGCCGGCCCGACTTGGGAGAGCCACAGTGGCGGCAAAGTGATCGCCAGCCGTCTGGAAAGCTGCGCCCCCGATCCGACCGCGATTGCCTGGTTGCTGCTCCAGACCGTCTCGAACGAAGGCCCTGGCATTTTCGATCGCGTGACCTACATCCAGCGGGTGAACACCGCCGGCGGTTTACCTCCCACTGCTCCCGGCCCATATATCGGCGCTGAGGAAGAGGTGCCTTACACCGCAGAGTATTACTTCTACCGCGCTCAGGACTAAATATGAAGAATACATTCCCGTTCAAACCTTAGGTAAGAACAAGAAGATGAAAAGGCACCTCAAAGAAAACCTGATCAAACCCACGAACATGGACGGAAGGGAAACCCGAAAGCGTCCGCTACGACCAGATCAACGCGATGCTGCTCAACGAGTTCCTGAAAGAACTGAAGGCATTGAAGCAGCTTGAAGCATCAAAATAGTAAAGACTGTGGCCGCGGTCGTCGCCGCTACCGCTTGTACGCGGGTTTTCGTCCGACGCTCCGATCTTCAATGCTTTAACGCATCAAAAATCGGCTGCGGATAAACGCCGAGCAAGATCGTGCCGATAATCAACGCGCTGATTGTAACACGCGACAGAACGCTCACACTAATTGCGTCGGTCTTGGAATCGGATTGCCAATACATCGCGCGTACGACCTTGAGGTAATAGTAGAATCCGCAGCCGACTGTGATTACGCCTACAACGACGAGCGCGATTTGACGCTGCAGAACGGCCGCGTAGAAGATGTAGAACTTGCCCAAAAATCCTGCCGTGAACGGCAGACCGGCAAGCGAAACCATCCCGACCAGCATCGCGAACGCGAGAAATGGCGAACGCTTGGCGAGTCCATCGAAATCGGAAATTTCTTCGCCGGTTTGCTGCGCGACAATTGTTAGCACTGCGAAACTCAGCAGGGTCATCAATAGGTAAGCGACGAGGTAGAAGGTAATCGCGCGCACATCAAAACAAACGACGCCGATAAGCAGATAGCCTGCATGCGCGATGCTGGAATACGCCAGCAGCCGTTTCAGGTTTGTTTGTGGCAGCGCTGCGAGATTGCCGTAGATCAATGTGAGCAGCGCGATCACGAAAATCAGCCGTTGTGTTTGCGGCAGGTTCATGAACGGTTGCAAAACACGGATCAACACGACGAACCCCGCGGCTTTCGAACCGACAGAGAGATACGCAGTCACTGGCGTGGGCGCGCCCTGATAAACATCCGGCACCCAGATTTGGAAGGGGACGGCCGCAATCTTGAAACCCAGCGCGACCAGAACAAACACCATGCCTAACAACGCTGCACCGGAGTCGCTGCCAGGATTCGCCAGCGCCGCGGTTAGCCGATAGAGATTTGTCTGGCCGGTCGCGCCGAAAATCCATGCAATTCCGTACACGAGAAACGCCGTGGAAAGCGCGCTTAGTACGAGATACTTCGTGCCCGCTTCGAGCGTCGCGGGATTGCGCCGGGTAAAACTGACCAGCACATAGAACGACACTGTTACCAACTCGAGCGCGACAAAGATGAAAACGAAGTCGATCGCCGACACGAGGTACATCAGGCCGGCACAAGTGAAAAGAGGCAGGGCGACAAATTCGCCGAGACCTGTCTGCAGCGCGGCGCCGG
>WNGI01003459.1_pt1 | contig 13925 bp, 15 predicted proteins | sample 5400621 | NCBI WGS metagenome assembly WNGI01 (sample SAMN13153374, study PRJNA577476) | soil metagenome | isolation source: 20 cm soil or saprolite under Garry oak tree replicate 1 | place: USA:California | collected 2016-06-15
ACGGTTGCGTGTTTAGCCGGGATTCCGGAGCCTGGTACCGGGCAGTCTGCCTAGCACGCGGGCCCATGTCTGGAATAGGCTCTACTGTCAGCCTGTGCCCCTTCGGGGCGCGTGGGTTCAAATCCCACTCCCGGCGCCAACACGCTATACGGTTCTAGCTCGTAAAGTGTGAAGGAGTTTTTTTGTTTTGACATACCCCCGGGGGGGTCGAGAAATAGTTAGTAGAAAAGAAAAGATAACAGATCCTAGAGAACTCCCAAAGCGCTGTTTTGTGTCGCAGGAATTTTTTATTTTCTAAATTCTAGAAGAGGGGCTGCTCGCTGCCTGGAACGTTTCTGGGCGAATTTTCCGATTTTTCTCGCAGAATGGCCGAATCAGCCATTTTCAACTGGGCATTTGCTGAATCATGCAAGCGTGAAACTGGGCTCCATATGGAACCCCTCCTAGATTCCGGATCAGGGCTGATTCCGAACGAATAGTGCCACAGAAGTGTGGGATTAATCGAACTATGCCCTGTGGTGAAACAATCAGAGCGGATGTTTCCAGTCCGAATAGTCCCGAGAAATTCAAAGTTCCTCGATAACATTGTGGTAAACCTGGAAGATAAACCCGGTGGATACGGGGCCGGGGACTTGGGTTACAGATGATAGCTTTCAGATTACGTGGACGGGTTTTCCATCATCCAAGATGCCCCATCTATTCTCAAAGCGTTGTTGGTCGGTTTTTCCAATCCGTACAGCGTTCATGGTTGGGTGGTTATCACAGAAGGCACTTCAGAACCTTTCAGTACCCAGAATCGTGGAGTCTTCTTCTTTCCGGCCGCGACGAAGACGTAGAATATCTCCAGTCTAATCTTGTCTGATCTCAAGAGCCAACCAACACTTGGAGTGGGAACGGTTTTGACTTGGATCGGAACAGTCCGGTCAGCCCTGGATGCAAAGAGGTCTATTCCAGGCGCATTCCCATAGGTTGGCATGACTAACCAGCCCTGTCTGCTAAGCTCGAAGGCTACTGCATATGTTCCAACCATTCCTCGGTTGGCCTTTGTTTGAAATACGATCCTCATACTTTGATACTGAACCTCTTACTCAACCAATGCTAATTGTTCTTGTTACACGCATTATTACGTTTACAGGCCATTAATGCCCTTCTGGGACGAGGTTTCAAATTGTGGCATGAGCCTAATCTGACAGAACCTGCTTGAGGGGTCATTGACCTAAACGTTTGAATGTCAGGCAACTTGGTTGGGAGGTACAAAATGGCAAGCAAACGCATGGATGCGAAGCTAAGACAAAAAATAGCTTCACTCGCAGGAATGACACTACGAGGATACATCTGGTTTCTCGTCGTTGAACTATTTGCGCTCGTATTCTACGGCGTGTCCTTGTTCTCCGATCCATTATTCACATACCTTCCTTTCGTCCCCGCCGCAGGTGTGTCAGCAACAATCGAATTCTTTCCCCGGTGTCCCAAGACCGCCGCGGGAATAGAATCCGTCGGCGCCGATGGGGGAATGGAGAAGTTGATTCTGAGGGTTGATGAGTCATTCGCCAAAATGCCTTCTCTTCGGGTAATGATCGGATCTGCAAGAGCAGTTGAGCCTTTGCTTGTGATTGTCGTCTTGATAGGGGGCTTCGCATTTTTGGTTTCTTTTGTTAGTCTACCATTTGCCAGTAAGCTGACTTTTTCCGCCACGTTGATAGCAGTACTCGTTTCTCTACTTGCCGTATCCACGAATTACTTGAATTCTAACACGGAAAGACTTCAACGAGTCCAAGAAAAGCAAATGTTCGCAGATATCAAGCTCAACTACGACCCAAAGGACTACTTTTATGTCCGTAGCGTAGTCAGGCAGAGAATGAAGTCCGGCGATATCAAGCTCGGAGACATTTTCCAAGCAGATAAGACACAATTCACCCCTGAAGCTCTTGCGAAGGCTCTGCTCGAATAGTTCTTTTCACAAAATCCTGTACCGGGCTTGCTCGAACCCGTCCACGACAAGTGCGTTCCACCAGATACAAAAAATGACTGATGAACAGAATCAAAGTTTCTCAGCACGAAGGGACTTTGGAGTCTTCATCTCAATCCAACTCTCATAGAGCTTGTTGGCACCCATCTCGACCCGCTTCTGATCATACGGATTCCCGAAACCCAATTCAGCGGCTCCATGATTCAGAGCTTCTAATGCGACAAGTAGAGAGGCGGCACGAACTTCTGAAGCGGTGTAGCCACGACTCCGACTGTCCGAGAGACGGTAGACTGATTTCCACATGGCTCGTCTGATTAGTTCTACAGACCCGACATCTCCATCCCATGGCTTTCGGTCTTTGTTCCAGATTCGTTGATTGTAGCTGTGGGCTTCTGACTGCGATTCCGACAACGGCATATCCTGCTTTCCTGTCAGTCAAAGTCTTCAATATTAATTGGTACGCGGCAGTGCTTGAGGGAAGAGTTGTCCAAGAAGATGGCCAAAGACGCAAGAAAGAAGGACGAGGGGAGACATGTCAAGGCCTCCACCGCGGAGAATCTGGACGTATCTCACCGCCACAACCGGCTTCGGTGCCGGAGCTATACTCTCATTCATTCTAAACAGCCCAATACTGACAACTATGCTCGGGTCTCTTGCCGTAGTGTCTCTTCTCCTGCTGGCCCGACAGATCGCCTCTCTTTCAGAGCAAGCCCAGCTGAATCACCAATATCTGAAACGCCTCATCAACGGAAGGCGTAAGAAAGACTCGAAAAACGGAGACAGTTCGGCTTCAGAGTCGAAGGTCAAACGTAAAGTGAATGCTGGCAAGGTTCCCAAAAACGAATCCCCCAAGTGTTTTGTAAGCTACACATGGGAAAGTCCTGCTCACGAATCGTGGGTGCTCAATTTGGCGACTCGGCTAAGGGAGAATGGTGTAGACGTTGTGTTAGATAAATGGGACTTGAAGTATGGACACGACCTCGCACACTTCATGGAAACAGCGGTCAGGGAGTCCGATTTCGTCATTCTTGTTTGCACTCCAGCGTATGCTAAGAAAGCCAATGTGGGAGAGGGGGGTGCCGGATATGAGAAACAGATCGTTACAGGAGAAATGTTTCGGAATGAGAACCCATCAAAGTTCATTCCACTCGTGAGAAGAGGGTCAAATGATGAAGCTCTACCGACTTTTTTGAAATCCAGGAAGTATATTGACTTCAGAAACGACCCGGACTTCGATAACAGACTGATGGACTTGTTGCATCAGCTTCTGGGGGTTCCCAAATTTCCTCGACCCGAACTCGGAAAGAGTCCATTCAGCAAAGCAGGACAAACCCCACAGCAGAATTTGAACGCACCAACGGTTCGCGGAGCGATCCCGAATCTTCCGCCACCCCTGAGCATGGCTTTGGATATGCCGAAAGTCTCAGAAGAACCAAAGCTTGAGGACTTGCAGTTGAAAGGTGCATACATTCTCGGGAACATAGCGGCCCGACTGCATCTTGAGAACATTGGCCCCCGTGCGATTACGATACACCGCTACTCGATAGATGGGGCCGAACCAAAAGTTTTCGCCCCATCCACCCTCATAGACGCAGGCCTTTCAGGCGCACTCAAGATAACTCCGAATATTAGCACCAAATTTGAGAAGGGGAAATCTTACGAGGTCAGAGTATGGACGGACAGAGGGACATTATTCTCCTTCATGATTACGTTATGAGTTAGGACATTGACATTGAGCCAGAGCGATTAGATTGTCCACGATGCCCTACACTTCCCCGAAATTCCAAAAGAAGGGTTTCAATTGCCCGGGTTGTGGTGCCTACGCTCACCAGATATGGCACGCGGTTTACTACCAGCCCAAGGATCACCTCGTGCGAAATGAATCCTTGGTAATAGCGTTTTGCTCCCTATGTGGGAGATACTCCACCTGGCAAAATGGGCGGATGATTTCTCCAGTTAGTGGTTCAGTCATGCCGCCGAACTCTGATCTTCACAAAGATATTCAAGAAGACTATCATGAAGCCAGGTCAATCCTTTCGAGGTCTCCCCGTGGAGCCGCCGCCCTTCTGAGGCTATGTATTCAGAAGCTCTGTCAGCAGTTGGGGCTTCCTGGAAAAGACTTGGATGACGATATCGGCACCTTGGTTGGGGAGGGATTGCCAGTAAGAATCCAGAAGGCTCTGGACATAGTGCGAGTCATAGGAAACAACGCGGTTCATCCGGGCGTGTTAGATATCACAGACGATATCGAGACCGCTTCCAAGCTCTTTGAACTCGTGAACCACATCGCCTATTCTACGATTACTCAACCTAAGGAAATCGAAGGTTTGTACACCACGAAGGTTCCCGAAGCTCAGAAAGAGCGTATCGAGAAGAGGGACAATCTGGCGAGGAAGAAGACGGGAAAGTCAGGGTAGCGCACTTGCCAAGCATTTGTAAGTTCTGTGGTAAGCGGGCCGCAATAGAGATACGAGGGAAAGGCCCCCACAAAGGAGAGTATTGTTCAAGTTGTGGGCACTGGCTGAGATGGATTCCGAAGAAAGTAGCGACACGACGAATAGGTATGTCACGGGTGGCGGCGACACCACCAGACCCGTCTCTCATCCTGCGTGAACGGACTGGACGGCCCCATCCCGGCCCCTTACCCTGATTATGCTCTATTAATCAGCCTCGGGGGCACGCTCAGAGCTTGTGTAACTGTATGTTAGCCAAGTTTCGGTTTTAGTGTGCCGGGGTGGGACTCCAGGTCTCGATTAGTGACCCGGATCAGAATATACCGGTATGACCGTGCTACCCCATGAGGGTCTGCAATTGCAACTCCTGCAACTCATGATAGATAGTTCGGCCCATCAACCAAGTCATCATACTCGCCCCAATGTAACAACCCGGCAGGGGAACCGGGTCAGCCCTGGAGAGGGCGAGGCACTAACATGCGTTTGCTCTCCAGGGCATTCCCTACGTTTCACGCTCGACCGGCTTCTGGGAGCTTCCTTTCTCACTTCCAGAGACTGAGGCACCCTTTCCCGGGTAGGGTGGGTCGGAAACCCGGGAATCTTAGTCACTAATTCAAGAGTGAAAACGAACATGACCACTGACTCTATCCAGGTTCTCTCGGAGAAACTCGATAAAGAGTTCAAACCTCGTGTCCAATGCCCGTGCGGGACTCTAATCTACGGCAAGTCGGACGCTGAGGCTCTGAAACGATACTCCTTCCATCTGGAGTTCTTCCACGTAGACATTCGTCCCGAGACCCGAAAGGAGTTCTACCGTTGGACAGAGAGTTCCTTCACGCCTTCGCCCGTGGAATAACGTCAGTTACGCTTACCGGCCACGACTCTTCTGGTGACGATTCCACCAGATTTGAGCGAGGAAGCTGTAGATGAAGGCCAAACCAAGATACCATGTTAAGTCATGAATGCCGTGACCAAGAAGGAATGGCGGAAGGCTGAAGATCACAAAGAGTGTTATCGCAATATACCAGACAGTGAGAAGAACGAACATACCCCAATTTCGAGCCACCCATTGCACCAGTAAATCTCGCATGAATTGTTAAGCCGATTTTTGAGTGGTCAAGATTGTGTGGAACTCTTTTTCTGGGGCAGATGGTAGAGATTCAGATAGGCGAATTGAATTACCGCTAAGGAGAAGACAAGAAAAACAATCGACAGAAAATTCCAAGAACTGAGACCCAACCAGTTTAGGACGGCTACCTTGTTTGGATAAATGAGCAGGAAAAAACCTATCCAATAGGCCAGATTAATCGTAAAGAGGGTTCGTAAGACACGCCAACTCCCAGTTCGAGGCTTCAAGTCTTTGTTGCCTACATGAAATATGGAAAACTCGGAAAAAGGGTGCTGGAAGGGGTCGATTTATCTCGGAATCGTCACGGTTGTAAGGAACGTTTTCTCTGGCGAATTGCGTAGAGGGTTAGAGTGGGTGTGTAAATCGCTACGAGCACTAAAAACACAACACTATCAAGCGTTCCAAGAGGTAGAGACACGAACCCCAAAATGCGCAAGAAGGTTGCAATCGTCAAGTAAAACGCAAAGACTGCGAAAGCCAAGACTAAAGCACCAATTCGGTCTGGCTTATGCATGATTCGATATTTTCCGGCAATCGGTGCAAGAGAAAAGGCGGATAGAATTAGTAAGCCAAGGGCTGTATCGAGAGACAAACGGAAGGGTAGGTAGACCACCCCAAGGGAACCAAGCCAGCTTGCCGTCAGCACGTAGACAATGAAGTAACCGTAGATGTTAGTGAATAGCCGTAACACTACACTTGCCATTCTATGGAGAAGTGTTGAATGCCGAGAAAAAAAGATTACTTGTCAGTAGCTCCAAGCCAAGAGAAGGATGAAGTCAGCCAACATAGCGAAGGCTGACCCCATCATGACCCAAAGAACAAACGGGCCGATTCTCATTTTACAGTCACTCCCTCATTGGAGTTGTCCTCTTCGTCCCCCAGCCAGACCTCTACGTCCGGCTCCCCGTCATCAATCATGAGAATCCACTCCCCGAGCATACACGGATGGTGCTCGATTCTCATTATGTCGTCACCCCGCCTTAGACTGGTCTTGTAACTGCTCGGGAAGCTCTGGCGGAGTTTTGGCTTACTCAGAATCCGCATCTTGCCATCTTGGTCTATGGTCTTGAAACCGTCTGCCAGAGCTTTCATGTAGGCGTCTGAACCGATTTCTGTTCGAACGTAGAAGTCAATGTGGTTCTCCCAATTGACAGTGGCGTTCTGCCGTATCAGTTTCAGAGCTTTTCAGTATACTTGTGGTAGACTGAACTCTCCAAATCCACGGCATTGGCCAGCAAGCCAAAGAGAGCTACCCGTTCCCGTGCGTCCTGTGGTATGTCTTCGTCATCAGCTACTTCGATCCACTTCTCTGTGCTGATGCCGAGCTTCTTGAGATACATCTTGAGGACTGGAGCCGTCCAAATCTCTGGCTTGAAGTCCCCGGACTCCATCCCCTACGGATGAAGTCCTTCAGTATCTTCGCTCGAAGTTCATCTTCTTTGGTAGCGTAGTATTCCTTCGTCAGCCCTGTCCTCAGATTGAGAACTTCGGTCATCTTGCCGAGTTCCTTCTCTACTATCTCGCACCACTTTGGCTCCAGGTGAGACTTGTCGTATCGGTATTCCCCCTTCGGTTTGTGCCCCAGAGCAAAGTTCGCCACCCCAGAATCCACACTGTGTAGCTTGGCTTGGGTTCTGAGGAAGTGTCTCATACCGTGTGGGTGGATTCTCTGCCGTGCCCCGATCTCTGTAGGTTGGTATAGTCCGGCCCTCTCTCTCAAGAGTTCCCAGAGCCGTTCGTAGGCGTTCTGGGTGAGGGGCTTCCCTTCAGCCGTCACGAAGAGGATGTCGATCTTACCGCCTGTCTCGCGTGCCCGCTCTTCATAAAGGGACTTGAGGGTCGCTACAGCGTCCTCAAACAGAGTCACATGGTAGGCATAGTGAGCCTTCTTCCTGATCAGATTCACTCTGAACGGTGCCTTTAGCTGGGCTGAGTCTTTGGGCCACCATTTTCTCCAAGTGTCGCAGAACTGAATCATCTCTGAGGGTGCTACACCGTTCACCGCTACGAGAAGCAGAGCTTTGTCCCGTGCTGTCTTCGCCTGCTCGTAGAGCTTCCTGACCTCTTCCACCGTCATAGCCGGGGTGTTCTCAGCTTCGTCCTGCTCAGCTACCGTCTCGACAAACTTGAACCTGTAGTCAAGCTCATCACTGACGTGAGCCTTCAAGAAGCTCTTCACTGCCGTGCCGGTCCTGTTCCTGTAATCTGTGCTGACTGCCCGGTGGGTGACTGGACTGATGTAGCTGTTCAGATAGGAGATCAGTCTAAGTGCCCAGCCTTTCCGAGTCATATTGTCGTCTGAGGCCCGCTCCCTCTTGACCTGAACTATCCAATCCCAGAGCGTGGGGAACTCTTTGCTGAGGGAGTTCTGCCAGTAGTTGAAGAGGCAAGAACTGTAGGTGCCGTGGGTGCCCTCGTTCGATAGTGTGGAAAGCCATGCCACAACTTCCTTAGACTTTAGGAAAGCCGTGAACTCTGGCTTGCCCTGGGGGTTCAAGCTACTACTACCCCCCTGAGGGTTCGTCTTACCCCCTGTGTTCCTCTACCGATTAATGCCACAGAACTGTGGGAGAATGAACGATTTCTCTTAGGATCGTTCTGTGTGCTGAAAACCACGCTTTTGGATCATCCTGACTACGGGCCGGCTTTTGTCGTGTGAGCCTTCCTAGTCTTTCTTCTTGAAGTGTTTTTCCCAGAAGCCTTGCTTTCTCTTTGCGATTCTCGAGAAATAGTTAGTAGAAAAAAGAAAAACTGTTGAATGGTTTTCGAGATCGCATTGTGACTGAACCGCTGACAAATTCGAAGCTGCGACGTCAAGGATTCAGCTTAGACAATCAACCTGTTTCGGTATCATGAAGCGTCTAGCCGTGAAACCCTCGCTCTATAGACGTCTTTTTGCGAATTCTCCCCCGTATAGCCCCTTATACTAGGAAGGCGAAACCTATACTGTTCCAGATGGCAAACGGTCTCGACCTAACCACCATAACCTCCGTGCTCTCCGTTACAACATTCATCATCGGAATCCTACTAGGTGTGATTATCAAGAGAGCGATCAAGCTCGCCCTAGCTATCGTAGCCTTGGTCGGACTGCTCGTGGTCACAGGCTACCTCAACTTCGCCTGGAGCATGCCCTCAGCAAATACAATCTACTACGTCTTCAACGGAGCACAGCCAGTAGCCTCCCAAGCCATCGGACTAGCCAGCTTGTTACCCATATCTTCAGTCACATTTCTAGCAGGGTCCGCGATAGGACTCTGGAAAGGCTGACCCTATCCAAGGACAAACCTCGCCGCTGAGTCCAAAGGGTTGCGGCCGCAGTCCCAGACGCCCGGCAGGCAAACGTGGGACTAACCTTACCTTAGAAGGGGCCAAACATATTTCCAGGCCAAGTAGGCTATCGTCAAAACACCTACCGCCGCAATGGCGATTGCGACACGCCGACCCCGCTTGGTCCTATGCCGCTTGGGCTGAAGATGCTGTATTGACTGAACGGCTGCGCTTTCTTCGACTGCTAATCTCTTCTTCGGCTCAGCAACTTCGATAGCTGATTTTTTCTTAGGCTCGTCTACCTCGACGGCCAATTCTTGGAAGGTCTCGCTGGATCCAACATTTCGCATCAGCCATTTCGTGGAAACTGAGGGACGTGGGACACGGAAGACCCCTGAGCCTGTCTTTGCTACGAAGGCGGTCCATGCAAGTTCCTTTCTGTCCCGTAAAGCGTCAACTTCATGCTGGCGCATGGCGTAGTAGACGACTGAGCCGAGCATCTTCTCGACCTTATTCGCATCAAACGTCCCAGGCGTTCCAGTGCTTCTAACAAGTAACAGGTCCGCGTCCGCCCGTAGATCTATATCGCCTCCATAGAAACGGTGGAGACCCGCAACCATGACCACCAGCCCCTGGCGCATTCCACGCTTGAAGAGCTCACCTCGAATGTCGTACCACTTGTCCAGCCAGTAATCGATCCTACGCATCTTCTCCGACTGCCCATTGGAATTCTTCACTTCGACTGTGCCGGAGAGCTTCCTAAGCGCCTTTGTCATATCATCAGCAAACAAGAGTACGGCCTTCGGAGGTTTCCGGAATCTGCCGAAGAGTTTGTCGATGTTCTGGAATAATCCTGGAAGGTCTCGGGTTGCGCGCAGCGCCTTCACATTGCTCTGACCATAGCGACGTGCTAACGCTTGAGCAATCGATTCAGCCAAGGTGGTTTTTCCAGTGTTTGGCTTTCCGAAGATTATGATGTTCAAGTGATGAATGGCATTGTCTTTGCCGCCTGATTCCGGAAGCGGATCAGGAATAAGCCCGTCAAGGATAGTATCCAAGTCGAGCTTGTAATAGGTGACTTTTGCAAGCGAGTCCCGGCTTGGGATAGCTTGCTTGGCAAGGGATGAATTCACAGTAGTGATGTCAGTAGGTGCGCGCACAATACTGGTCGGCGAAGGAATAATGTGAGTATCTTCCGATTCTGACATGACCTATCCTACCTAACGCTTCGATGCCCTAGTCGGGGTAGTTACGCGCTTCGTCGGCTTTCGCCATATCACTCATCACGAGTACTTCTTCCAGGTCCATTCAGGAACGAAGCTACCTACTAGAATCACGACGAAAGCGAGCCAGAACAGATTCCAGTCGAATGAGACGACCGAAAGCACGTTCAGCGCACCGACGATGCCAAGGAGTTGAAAAAGAATCCCGTCTATTCTGCAGTGGACCCTCCCGCAGGATCGACCGTTTATGAAACAGCCCACCCCCGCCCACGCGACAGCCGTTACCCAAAGAACTCCTCTAACAGTAATGGAGATCACGAACGCTCCGTAAGCTGCTCCTGCACCTATTGCGAGAACAACAGGCACGCCCCACAGCAAATAACACCAAGGAGCCCTCTCGAAGTTTCTCCCCCGAGAGGCTTCCGAAGAGGGCTGTACCGGGAGTTCCATGATCACCCTCTCTCGCACATCCGCGGGTCTCTCTGACTAATATCCCCAGGAGCACAGGGCCCATTCATGGAAGACTTAAAGATAGTCAACTCATATTGCAATCTCTACGCAGCGCGATCATTGTGTCAGAGAGGGATAAGGAAAAGTCAGTTGTAAAGTGGCGAGAATCCGGAGAAGCGAGAGAAGCACCGGATCCCCCTGTCGAGTTGTCGGAGCCTGAAACACCTGCTCCTCGGCCGAAAGACAAGAAAAGCAACGAACACAAGTAAGGAGTCGTTACTGGTGTGGTTCTTCCGAGTCTAGCAGATCTACTCATCATAGTTGTCCTTCTGGTTCCGGGTTTCGTCTGTTTATTCATAACTTGCCGAATAGCCGCGATACGCCGAAGATTTTCGGAACTAGAGTTTACCGTTTGGAGCCTATTTCTAAGCCTTATAATTTACGTCCCGTTCAGTCTTACAACAGGAATCAACGACTTAGACCAGATAAGAGACAAGATTTTCTTTCCGGGAAATTTTGTTCTCCTAATGGTCTATACACTACTGACTGGCATTGTGCTCGGTGCGATTCTTAAGAGATTCAGACCGGGCATGTTGTTAGGGGACCCATGGAATATCGCATTTGATAGAGTTACTCGAAGAGGTGGCAAATTCGTCATAATTTACACCGAGAGCGGACTGGAGTACAAGGGATTTGTTCATCTCTCAGGTGCCGAGCAGGATAGCAAAGAACTATCGATCAAATATCCGAAACTGATTCTTAGGGACAAAGACTGGAACGTCGTGGACGAAATCGCTATGGGCAAGGAAATACTCTTCACTGAAAGAGACATTCGTCGTGTTTTGTTCTTCGAGAAACTTGATGAATCCGGTTCGAGCACGCCTGACAAAACAAACGCTACGGCTTCGAGTTCAACCATGGCTTCGAACTCGACACGTGAGAGGCTACAAGGTGCAGGTGGGCAAGTTAGCGCCGTGAGCTAGGCAGGACCAAGAATCTGGTAAATGCTGACTCCCTAGCTAGCGACTCCCTGAGACTCCTTCTCTTTCCAAGTCAATCTATTTTTCCATCCTGCCCTTCTCCTCATGATGCCTAGCCACCACTCTTGTTGACTCGTTGGGCGCGAATGTAGCTTTGGATTAGGGACGCTACTATCGCAGTCTCCCAGTCTCTCTTCTTCATCGCACGCCTTCGCTCCGAGTCAGTCATGGAGTCCACAGTATCCCAAAAAATGCTGAGCGAAGGGGAGAATTTTTGGATCGGAGCACTTTGGACTACCTTCGTGATAATTGTTGTTTTCTTACGTCGGCGCTTTAGTTTGAACGACGCAGTGAAAGGTGGGATGCTGAGGGCGATGGTCTCGAGGCTCAACCTACTTCGAACTCTGCCCACATGACGAATAATCTGCCGGGCGAATCTTCTCAATCTTCGTCCTCCTCGAATTCATCGAGTTCATCAATGAGCTCATCCTCGAGCCGATCAAGGATATCCTGCACGTCTTCTCCCTTGTACTCCGCCTCTACGAGGTCGTCGTAGAGTTGGTCAAATCTTCTCCGAATCTTACTTTCTAGCTTTCTTTCCACCAAGAGTTATGCTCTCCTTCTTCTCATAGTCCCGAAGACCCTTCCAGAGGAGCCACGTAATTGACGTGGTCCGATCGGGTAGGTCTTCTCGTTTCTCGAACGCTTCGAGCTTTCTCAGCATTCTGTTGGGCAAGCGAACGACGACATTCTGCTTTTGCAATGCAGTCTGCATTACACTCTGCATCGCACTATTTAAGTATGATCTGACCGAAGTAATAGGTTTGCGCCCGAGTTCTTAGAGATTCAATCTCCGAGCGTTAGGATCTAAACCCGAACGTCGTGAAAGACCCAGCGCCGTTTCAGCCCAGGTAGCGCGGACCGCAATTTGGCCAATAGGCTTATCATGTCAGCTAGAAAGCGGAACATAATGCAATCCTCTGCACCGAAGCCTAAGAGGCACATCGGCCTCGAAATAATCGCGATCGTTGCTGCCGCGGGCGGTCTGCTCTCCCTCTTTGGAGCTGGCTCTCGCTTTGCAGGAATGGGCACTGGACCCATCGCGCTCGCATACATAGTCGTCATATTTGGAATCCTTGGCCTTGCGCTCGGTGCCGGATTCTTTACTGGGGCAAAATGGGCTTGGATGGCGGGCATCATAATCTACATCATCTCGATAGGGCTCGGAATAGCAGAGATCATCTACGGTGGCAACGTGGGTCTTATCGGAGGCATCATCAGAACCATTGCTGGAATAGTCATCCCGGTGTATCTTACTAGACCTGGTCCGAAAAGCTTCTTCGGCAAGGGCTCAAGCTCGCCCAGCAAATAGTCTGACTTTACAGACTTCTCGATCAACGCGAGGATCCGGGCTACAATCCAATCGAACTCTCTAGGCTTTGTTGAGCGGTCATGGAATCCAACTAGAGAGGATTAGTGTTAGCTAGCTCTCTGGCATTATTCATCTCAATTTTCGCATCGGTCCGGTCGAGGAAGACAGCCGATAGAGCGCGTGATCAATATGACTGAAATGGATAAAACTCGGTCAGCAAATACGGCGTTTTCGTGGAAGGAGTTTGGAGACCTTGGAACAGATTAACGAAAGCGTTGCACAGGCAACTCAACACGTGCGTCTCATTTTCGCTCTAATCATAATGGCCTCTTTTCTTGACATCATCGATTTCTCAATCGTTCAAGTAGCCCTTCCTACCATTCGAACACAATTCCTAGCCACACTGGCCGACAGCCAATGGATTATTGGTGCCTACGGGCTTACCCTCGCCGGCTTTCTCATGCTCATGGGAAGAGCAGGCGATGTTTACGGTCAGAAGAAAATCTTCATTGCGGGGATTGTTCTGTTCACCATCGCTTCGATGGCAGGCGGTCTGGCCCCATCCCTCTTGATACTGATCATCTTCAGGGCGTTGCAAGGAATTGGAGCGGCCATGTCAACGGTGACAGCCTTCGCGATTTTCATCCGAATATTTCCCGAAGGACCCCAAAGGAATCGTGCGCTCGGAGTTCTCGTCGCAGTGCTTTCGGCTGGATTCGCTGCTGGGGCAGTCGCCGGCGGGGCTCTTACCGTTGCTTTTGGGTGGCGTTCAGTCATGTTCGTCAACGTTCCAATTGGGATTGTAGCGGCTGTTCTTAGCCAGAGGTTTCTCCCGAAAACCGAGGGGTGGCTCAAGAATCAACGTCTCGATGTGCCCGGCGCCATAACCGTGACCCTTGGAACGATCCTCCTAGTCTTCGGACTGACCAACGCGGCGACCTCAGGCTTCGACTCATTAGATACAATCGTCCCGCTGGGCCTATCGGTGCTCGTGCTCGCATCATTTCTAGCCATTGAATCACGGTCTAAATCGCCGTTGATACCCCCAGCATTCCTCAAGCGCGGGTCCGTACTCACGGCGA
>WNGI01007598.1_pt1 | contig 13925 bp, 17 predicted proteins | sample 5400621 | NCBI WGS metagenome assembly WNGI01 (sample SAMN13153374, study PRJNA577476) | soil metagenome | isolation source: 20 cm soil or saprolite under Garry oak tree replicate 1 | place: USA:California | collected 2016-06-15
AACCAGAACGTCACAGTCGAGCTTCACGGTGAACTCACCAAATTTGAAATTGTCGAGCATCGCTCGAACGCTCCGCCCGATGAGGCGCTGAATTTCCTGAGTTCGTCCGCCCAGCTGCGCCCGCTCACGCGCAGTGCGCGTGCGTGTTGCGCGCGGAAGCATCGCGTATTCTGCGGTGAGCCACCCTTCACCTCTTCCCCGGCGCCAGGCTGGAGCTCCTTCCTCCACCGTCGCCGTGCAGAGGACTCGTGTCAAACCGAAAGTCGCGAGACACGATCCCTCAGCGTAAGGCGCAACGCCGCGCTCCAGGGCAACCGATCGCAGCTCTGACTTCGCGCGACCCTTTCTCGGTTCAACTTTCGCTGCCACCAAGTCTCTCTATGAGTGAGGTTGTGGAATGTCCTTCCGTGATAGGCACGACTACGACTTCTCCGCCCCAGCTTTCAACTTCTCGCGCACCGACGATAGAGTCCAGTTTGTAGTCGCCACCCTTGACGATCACGTCCGGCCGAAGTGCTTTCACCGTCTCGAGCGGTGTGTCTTCCTCGAAGAGGACCACGAGATCGACACATTCAAGTCCCGCAACAAGGTACGCGCGATCGCTCTCTTCGCGCACGGGGCGACTCGGTCCTTTGATGCGCTTCACTGATGAATCGGTGTTGATACCGACAATCAACGCGTCACCTTGCGCGCGAGCGGCGGTGAGCAGATCGAGATGACCACGATGTAGAAGATCGAATACGCCGTTAGTGAAAACGACTTTTCCTTCGAGCCGTTTTCGGCGAATTGCAGCATCGTCCATCGACGACGCGATTTTGTTGGCGGGCAGTCTCAATTGGCCGTCAGATATGTTCCTCGACCGATGGCCGAAGGTGCACTGACTTCTTCAAGTCGAACGGCAGACGCAGCGGCTGATCGTACTCGGCCCAGATGTGAATCGTGTTTTCGTCTCGAACGATATTGACGTCGCCGGCTTCAGGCGGAAGACCGACTGAGTCAGCGAACGAGCGCAAGCGATCCTTGATTTGCGCGTCGTTCCTCAGAGTTGCAAATCGCCCTTCCTGTTTCATCGCATCGCGAAGGCGATAGTAGTCGAGCAGATCCTGACCTGCGTATAATCCGAAATAGATCCCACCAGCGAGGATTGCGAGGATTATCACGCAGCCAAGCCGGCTCGTACCGTGACGCGAGTCGCTGCGACGATTTACCACTGGGACTGCGCGCCCTGAATTATGTCGTTTATAATGCGATCGATCGCCTGCTTGCGGCCGTCGGCTTCGCCGCGCTCCTCATACTGTGCTTCGGCGGTCATGCCTTTGCGCTGAAAGAGCGTCTTGCCATTCACCTGATCGAGGACCTCGACGTCGACGGTGATTTGCAGCTGGCGTTTTGCGCTCGTCGTCTGCTTGTTGTTAGCGCTGTAGCCGACGGGAATATCAACCTCGTATCGCTGTATGGTTCCTCGAACAACCGCGTTCGCCCTCGCTTCGGTGGCATCACGCAAGCCGAGGCGGTCATGCAATCCTTTGCGGAGCGATTCGGTGAGCTCGCGTTGCAGCTCAGGACTTGGGGTCCGGTTCTCGAACGGAATGATTGCTACGCTATGGACGTGCGAAGGCAGCCCTCCTCCGGAGAAACCGTAAAAGCATCCGGTGAGCGCGAACGCGACGCTAACGAGTCCAGATCGTCGCATCGAAAGCCGGGACCTCCTCATCTCTTATGATCCCAAGCCACAATTTTCTCCGGCCGGGAACCTCATACAGCAGACGGCCGCCGTCATCGCGCGTAACCACTTCTGCGATGCGTCCGCCGTTGAGCCGCGCGAGCTGCATCAGCCGATTGCCTTTGATCGTAACTCGCCACGTTGCGGGCCGGCCGATGTCCGCGCGAATCATTTCACCTTCGACGTTTACTACAGTATCGGGCAGCGGTGGGATCGCGAGACGACCAAGCACCGCCCACATCATCGCCGGCGGCGGTAAGACGCGACGAATCTGGTCGATGTGCGGGCCTCGCAATGAATCGCCAATGAGTATCGCGTAGCCCGCAGCGACGCCACCGTTGAGAAAGAGATCAACTCTCGCCGAGTCGGGTGCCGAAGCGCGTATCGCTCCTTCGCCGTTCGTGAGAAGACTGTTCTCCTCGTAATTCCAGCGAAACGCAACGTGCCGGTGCTGTGAGGCGAGCTGAATATTCGGTAACGATCGATTTGGCGCAGGTGCTCCTTTCAATGGCGCGACCCGAGGCGCACAACCGGCGACAAATGCGCTCGTCGCGCACAACATGAGCAAACGTCGATAAGTCATCTTGGAACGACAGCGAGAATCGGATCGCCCTGCACAATCGCGTCGAGTGCCGAGAATCCACGAATCACTCTTCCAAAAACTGTGTAGTGTCCATCGAGATGCGGCTGAGGAGAATGCGTGATGAAATATTGGCTGCCTCCCGTATCAGGTCCCGACAACGCCATGCCGAGCGCGCCACGATCGTATCGACGCGGATTCATTTCATCGCGAATCGCATAGCCGGGCCCGCCGTTCCCGTCGTCGCGCGGATCACCATCCTGAATCACGAAATTCGGAACAACTCGGTGGAATCTTGTGTCGCGGTAATATCCAGTCCGCGCGAGCGTGAGAAAATTGTTCACGGTGATCGGCGCATCCGCGCCAAACAACTCGAGCGAGATATCGCCGCGAGGTGTACGGATTGTCGCGTGCTGCCGGTTGCCGGCAAGAGCGGGAAGAACATAGGTGCGCACAATGGTCTGATACCACTCGATGGGTCGTGGAGTGCCCGATGTCGATTGCCAACCGGAAAATATCGAGACGTTTGCCGCCTCTGACCGAACCAGGGGATCGGTCGACGGACGCAGACGCGTGATGCGCTCCCGAAGTGGTTGCGGAAAAGCAGCGCTATCTCGTTTCCAGGCGGCCGCGATGTAACTGATTGCAGCGATCCGCGCATCGTTGCCTGAATCGCGAGCGCTTTTTTCATAGCCATCCGTGACGAGGCGCACATCAGCTGCATTCGCGCGTCGAGTAAGAGCGCCGAGTACGGTCGCTCTCACCATGTAGTCGGGATCCGAGAGTCCACGCGCCAACGCAGTGCGTGTAGCTGCGGAGATCGACGTATCACCTGCAGCGATCGCAGAGTAAGCCGCAGCGCGAACGCGCGCATCCTTGTCCTCGATCATCTCCGTCGCAAGCTGATTCGTCAGCTTCGTGTTGGTAGATCCTGCAGCCGCATTCAAAGCGGCCGCGCGGTAGTGCCAGTCGGGATGTCCCTGCCAGCTGGCAAATTGAGGTAGAATCGCGCCGGCGTGCACCGCGGACGCGAGAAGGCTCGCGCGATACATCAAACTCGTGTCCGCACTCCACAACGGACGCCAATTAGCCAACGTTGAATCGAGAACTGTTCCAAGAACCTGCGCGGCCGCGATGCGCGTGTTTGCATCCGTATCGCGCGTTGCGGCTACGATTAAATCGCGTCCGCGCGATCCATACGTTGCAAGAGAGCAAACCGCCGCTGCGGTTTTTGCGAGACCGCGAGCGATCTCCGCTCTTGCACGTTGCCTCGCGATCGCGGGCGCAACATAGACGTCCGCACTGCGTGGCGCCGAAGAGACAACATCGGTCACTCGCATGCGACGATCTGCGGCAGATCCTTGAACGAACGCCGGCAATACGGAAAGCCCGATCAGATCTCTGGCGCCAGCGGGGGCGCGAGTTCTCGCAATCGCATATGATGCAGCCCACATAACCGAGGGCGCACTTGCGGCGGTGAGATACGGACGCAATTGACTTACGGGAACCGGTCGCAGCTTTGCGGCGGCGAGCAACAGCTGAATCGTACGAGCCTCATCAGTGGCCGGCGTTCCAAGTGCTACGATAATCGCCTGGCGCGCCGGTGCTCCGATTTCGCCGAGCGACCACGCTGCTTCTCGCGCCACCGCGGCCGTGCCGCCGAGCGCGGATGACAGAGCGAGGATCGATGCCGAATCCCGTAGAAGTCCCAGCGCATACGCAGCATTCGAAGCGACTGTGTAATCGCGATCAGCGAGCAATTCACGAAGAACTGGCGGTCATTGCAAGCAACCGCGCGTAAAGATCAGAATCTCGGCGCGAATTGCTTCGCTGGCTCGACTGAGAGCTGAGCGGATGCGGAGCGGCGCATAGAAACGAAACTGCAAGTGCGACTTTAGCTGCGCGCATCTTCCATGAGTCTCCGCATTTCTCCCGGCAATGCGACAAGCTTCCCTTCCTTGCTGATTGATGCGAGGGTCGTGCTGGCCGACGCGAGCCGCGTTCCGGTTGTAATGTCCTCGATCGTGTAATCGAATCTAACCGCACGAGATCGCACATCGGTGAGACGCGTTCGCACGCGAATCATGTCGTCGTACCGAGCAGCGGAATGGTAACGGACCGAAGCATCGATCACGGCTAACGAAATCCCATCACGCTCGAGCTCGGCATACGATGTTCCGAGCTGTCTGATGAGATCGGTACGACCGATTTCGCACCACACCAGATAGTTGGCGTGATACACAACACCCATCTGGTCAGTCTCTGCGTAACGAACTCTCAACTCGACTATGCTCTCGCGCGGAGCGGCAACACTTGTCATCAAGAAAAGATACAGCCGATTGCGGACTACGGACTACGGACTACAATTGCAACGTGCCCGCCTCACCATGTTATCTCGTTTCCGATGCGCACATCGGCGTCGCGTCGCGCGACGTCGAGCGCCGGTTTGTTCGCTTCCTGCATGATTTGCGCGGACGAGCAGGATCGCTGGTGATCAACGGTGATCTCTTCGATTTCTGGTTCGAGTGGAAATCCGTAATTCCACGCGCAAGCTTCCGCGCGCTCGCCGCGCTTTCGGAGTTGCACGACGAGGGATTGGAGATCCTCTGGGTCGCGGGCAATCATGATTGCTGGGGCGGTGACATTCTGCGCGACGACGTCGGCGTCGAATATCATGTCGGGGCGTGGACGGGTGAGCTCGGCGGATGGCGAACGAAAGTCGAGCACGGCGACGGGTTGCGCGACAAAGAAGATCGCGGTTACAGAATTATCCGTCCGGTTATGCGGAATCGACTGGCAATCCGCGCATTTCGCGCGCTCCATCCCGATTGGGCGAGCCGGCTCGCGCAGGGAAGCTCAGATGCAAGCCGTGAATATCGAGCGAGAGATGAGGGCCGAGGACTACGAGCTATTGCAATGACGGAGCTGGAGCGGGTGCGCGACATCGAGCTGCTCGTCTACGGTCATTCACACGTTGCCGCGCTCGAGCGCAGCCCGAGCGGGGGCGTGTTCGCGAACGCCGGCTCGTGGCTTGATGCGCCAACTTTTCTGCGAATTACCCCGGAAAGAATTGAGCTGCTAGAATCACGCGATGGATCAGCCGAGGGCGACCGTCTCGACTTTGTCGATCGTCTGCCCGAGAAATCTCTGGCCAACGCGTAAGAACTGATCGGGCATGTCGGACGCGATGAATCGGTAGCTTGGATCAGCGGAGTTTTCGTTGGCGAGTCCCTTTGCGCGCAATGTCGTGCCCGTTTCGGCGGCCGTTTCTTCTGCGCTGTCAATTAGACGAACCTGACGTCCGATAACTTCTCCGATCGTGCGCTTTAGAAGTGGATAGTGCGTGCACCCAAGCACGAGAGTATCGATCTTTGCCTCGACGAAGCCGTCGAGATACTCGGTCGCAATGAGACTTGTCGCGTCGGATTCCAGCCATCCTTCCTCGACGAGCGGCACGAATAACGGACATGCGCGAACGATGATGTTCGCAGTTGGAAGCTCATGCGCGATGGCTCGCTCGTATGCGCGCGAGTTGATCGTGCCTTGCGTTCCGATCACGCCGACATTTCCGGTCTTGGTTGCGCGCGCTGCAGCACGTGACCCCGGGCCGATCACGCCAATGATTGGAAGGTCGAATTCCTTTCGAAGCGTTGGAAGCGCGTGGGCCGTGGCGGTATTGCACGCGACGACCACCGCCTTTACTCCCTGATTTTTCAGAAAGCTCGTGATCTCCCTGCTATAGCGAATGACTGTCTCGGGACTCTTCGGTCCATACGGCACTCGCGCCGTATCACCAAAATAGATGATGCTTTCGTGAGGAAGCTGTCGCATCAGCTCTCGCACAACCGTCAGGCCGCCGATGCCGGAGTCGAATACTCCGATTGGCTTGTCGTTCACCACGCAATGCGCGCCGAGACTTGAACATCCCGGCCAGCCGCGCTCACTGTCACGTTCGCGTTGAAGTCAGCGAGCTGCGCTGCAACCCACGCGTCCGCGCCGGAAAAGAGGTGATTGAACACAATGCCCGCGATCCAATCCTCGAGATGTGTTCGCCGGGCGCGCAGGCGATCAGCGAGGTTTTGATTTTTCGGTTTGCCCGCAGTTTTCTGCAAGCCCGTTGCTGGATCGATGACTGGCTTACCCGACCCGTCGACAACAAGGATGATCGTCGTGTCGAGGCGAGCGGCCTTCGCAAGGTCGAGATCATGTTTCGATTTGAACGCCATTCCGATCGCGGAGATCTCGATCACGGCGAAGAAGGTCGCCGCCTTAGTGCGGTCGAGGTTGTACTGTCCGAGTCCCGGAACGAGCATGGAGCGCACGAGCGCCGTGCGGGGAGAAATCGGAACGCGGCATTGAGGAAGAGGCGGCTGATACTCTCCCGAGATCACGACCTTCGGGACAGTTGGAACAGGGCCTGACCCCGGACCCGGCTTCTTGCAAAGCACGGCGCGAGTGAATGGCTTCGACAGTGTCGTGTCTTTTTGCTGTGCTTTGGCGGGGGATGCAGCAACAAAAAACAGAGCGAAGAGAGCGAGGGTGGCGGGAGAGTGTGGGAATCGAACCCACCCGGCCCGACTCGGTCGGGTCACACCAGTTTTGAAGACTGGGGAAGCCACCAGGCCCCATCCACCCCCGTGTCGATGCGAACGCTCAGTCAACCACGATAGCAATATTCTCTCGTTCGAGTACTTCGCCGATATCTACGGCGCCTTCAACCTTCGAAAGATAGCTGGCCACTCGCGCGTGGGGCACGGCAACAAGTAGTCCGCCCGAAGTCTGTGGATCGCAAAACAAATCGCGATCCTCCGGCGCACCGCCACGCCATTCCACAAATTCTTTTGCGTAGTCTCTGTTCCGCTTCATGCCATCTGTTGTCGCGCCTTTCTTCAGAGCGTCGCTTGCTCCGGCGAGAACGGGAACAAGCTCGGCGTGAATGGCTAGAGTGACATTGCTCGCGCGCGCAATGTGCGACGCGTGTCCCAGTAACCCGAAGCCAGTAACATCGGTCGCACACACAGCCCCGACAGCAAGTGCCGCTCTGCTCGCTAGACCGTTCAATCGCTTCATCAGCTCGATCATCGCTCGGGCTGCGTCAGCAGTAACGATTTCGCGTTTGAGTGCAGTGGAGAGAATCCCGTTTCCGATCGGTTTCGTCAAAACGAGCCGATCACCTGGTTTCGCGGCGGCGTTCGTGAGAAGAAACTTAGGATGTGCGCGTCCGGTTACAGCGAGCCCGTACTTGAGCTCGGTGTCGATGACCGTGTGGCCTCCGACAATGAAAGCTCCGGCTTCGTGCACCTTTTCCTGCCCACCTCTCAGGATCTCAGTAAGGACAGACAACGGGAGATCGCTCGTTGGATACGCGACGATGTTGAGCGCGGTCATCGGTTGACCTCCCATCGCATACACATCTGACAGAGCGTTCGCTGCGGCGACCTGTCCGAAATCGAACGGATCGTCGACAATTGGCGCAAAGAAATCCACGGTCTGGACTAGTGCAAGATCGTCGGCGATTAGAAACACGCCGGCATCGTCGAACGTTTCGCGGCCGACAAGCAGCCGCGGATCGTTCTTCGACACGAGCGGAGCTAGAACCGACGACAGGTCGCCCGGACCCATTTTAGAAGCTCAACCAGCGCACCGCGCGAACGCGGTCAAGCGGAATAGCTCTTCGCGGGTCTTCGATGTGTTCATCATGGGTTTGGTGATAAAATCGTTAGCCTTGCGCGGATTTACTTCGACGGAACAGCTGCGATGAGATCGATTTCGATCAATGCACCGCGCGGAAGCGCTGCGACTTGAACAGTCGAGCGTGCGGGGCGAGCGTCGCCGATCCATTTGCCGTAGACCTCATTCACCGTCGGAAAATGCGCGAGATCCTGCAGATAAATCATCGTCTTCACGACGTCACTCCAATGGGCACCAGCGGCGTCGAGGATCCCATCGAGATTCCTCATCACGCGCTCCGTTTGCGCGACAATCTCCGATGGAGCCAATTCGCCGGTGGCTGGATCGATCGCTACCTGGCCCGCGGAATAAAGAAAACCATTGGCGATTATTCCTTGTGAGTACGGCCCGATTGCACCCGGCGCGTGCTCGGTCTTGACTGTTTTCACGCTATTCTCCGATGGGTTGCGCGCGTTGGTTGTTTTGTAAGGCAATGTTACACAAGTCGTCGGTGGCAACGCCAGTTCGTTCGGGTCAACTGAGAACTTCACAGAGGCTGGCGTTTAGAAGCATCGCTTGTAGTCACGAGAGTACGACGCGCTCGACTGAGAACTCTGCGGGCTTTTGTGACTCGATGCAAAGGAGGGATGACGAGGCTATTTGCGACGACACCGATCGTTCGACATGGCTGACTTCAAGAAGCTCGTGGTCTGGCAAAAAGCTCACGCAATGGCTCTCGACGCTCATCGGATCGCGGGAAAAATTCGGGGCAGCGACGTCTCGCATCTCCGAAACCAGATGAGCAGAGCCGCGATGTCCGTGCCGGCGAATATTGTCGAGGGTTCCGGTCAGCACAGTGACCGGGAGTTCAGTCGTTTCTTACGGATCGCGTTGAATTCGACTACCGAACTGGAATACCACCTTATCACCGCCCGCGATCTTCGCCTCATTCTTGACACTGACACCCTAACGCTGACGAATCAATTGATCGAAATAAGGAAAATGATTTATGGCTTGCTTCGGCATCTGGCCTCTAAATCGAAGAACCGAGTGACCCACTCAGACGAACCCGCAAATTCTGCGCGAAATTCCCCTCTCGAACCTCACCACTCTGCCTCTAAACGCCAGCCTCTGTGAAGGCCGACCATTGCTTTTAACCGAGGGATGGAAGGTTGAAGAATTCGCGGGCGTTTGCGCTCACGCTTTCTCCCATCGATTGTGCGGTCACATTGCGAGCAGCGGCGAGGTGAGCAACTGTAAAACTCACCCACGCGGGCTCATTGCGCTTACCTCGATGTGGCACAGGCGCGAGATACGGCGAATCCGATTCTGCAAGAATGCGATCATCCGGTACAAGCCGAATCAGATCGTCGTCACTCCACTTCTTGAAAGTCACGATTCCGCTGAATGAGATGTACCAACCAGCCTTCAGCGCCACCTCGGCAAGCTTGCGTGATCCGGTGAAGCAGTGGAGCACCCCGATGACACCGGCGCTACCGGCTTCCCGCACCATCGCACTCGTGTCGTCTTCTGCATCACGCGTGTGCACGACGACAGGCTTCTCGAGCTCACGCGCGAGTGAGAGCTGTTCGGCAAATGCGCGCCGCTGCTCGATGCGGGGTGAATTGTCGTAATGGTAATCGAGTCCGCACTCGCCGATCGCGACCGCGCCTTCCACCACGAGTACTCTCAAGTCGGAAATAGTAGTGGCTGGATCGAACCCCGACGCATCGTGCGGATGAACCCCAGCCGAATGCGAGATGTAGCCGGGGTAACCGCGTGCGAGCGTCGCCGCATCGCGCGCGGCGGCGAGAACATCAGCCGATCCGCTGCCAGAACCGATGCAGACTATTGCGCGGGCCCCAGTGATGCGGGCCCGCTCGATTACCTGGTCGCGGTCGCCGGCGAACGCCGAGTCGGCGAGGTGCGCGTGGCTGTCGATGAAGTCTGGAATGCAGCCGTCCTGCGCGGCCATTTGCGCTCGATCCACAACAACACCGGGCTCGCAACATAGATCGAGCTGAATGTTCCCGTGAAGATTCCGAACGCCATTACCCACGCGAAAGGTCTGATCACCTCTCCCGCGAAAAGCAGAAGCGCCATCGTCGAAGCGAAAGCCGTTGCGTGAGTAAGGATCGACCGCGGTAAGGTCTCATTGATCGAGCGGTTCAGAACGTCGTACAACGGCTCCTTCCGGTTTTTGCGGAGATTCTCTCGCACGCGATCGAAGATGATGATCGTATCGTTGAGTGAATAGCCAATGACCGTCAGAATCGCGGCCACGACAGTCAGCGAGATCTCGAGGTGCATGAGCTTGATGAACGCGGCCGTCGTGAGCACGTCGTGCGATGTCGCAATCAGCGCTGCGACAGCGAATCGCCATTCGAATCTGATTGCGAGATAGACGGTAGTGACAAGGAACGATAGAAGCATTGCAATGATCGCATCGCGACTCAGCTCGTCTCCAACCTTTGGACCGACAGCTTCGGTGCGAATGACGTGGACATTCTGCGAGCCGTATTTCTGCACGAGCAGATTTTCAATCTGCCGCGCTACTGTCTCCGCTCCCGTCGAGGCAGCATTTGCCTTTTCGGATTCCTGCGCGCGAATGGTGTAGTCGCGAGTTGACCCGAATTGCTGGATTTCCGCGCCTCGAATGCCTGCGGCGTCAAGATATCCGCGAAGCTCCCCGACATCGACCGGCCTGGCGAACTGGAGCTGCATCAGCGTTCCGCCAGTGAACTCGATGCTGAAGTTCGGACGGTAAAGAACAATGGAGCCGACGCCAATGACGATGAACGCGATAGTGATGCCCGCCGCCCATTTCCACCAGCGGATGAAATCGTAATGAGTGTTATGGAATATGCGAAGCATCAGATGCTCAGTGTCTGTGCGCTCTTCGAGCGGGTGAGCCAGATCATATAGAAAGTTCGGACGACGAAGATGGACGTCACCATCGATGCAGCGATACCCGCGAGAAGTGTTACGGCAAACCCTCGCACGGGTCCGGTGCCGTACTGATACAGCACTGCCGCTGTGAGCGCCGTCGAAACGTTGGAGTCGATGATCGCGCTCATCGCGTGATGGAATCCTTCGTCAACCGCGGTGCGCACGGTTTTGCCTCGATCGAGCTCTTCGCGAATGCGCTCGAATATCAGAACGTTCGCATCGACCGCGATACCGATTGATAACACAAATCCGGCGAGGCCAGGCAGAGTGAGCACTGCACTGAAGCCTGCGAGTGCCGCCAGCGTGAACAGCATGTACAGGCATAGCCCGATGATTGCAAGCAACCCCGAAAACCTGTAGTAGCCGAGCATTATGACGACAATGAGTACGATAGCGATGATTCCGGCGGTGGTTGCCTTATCGACGGAATCCTTGCCGAGGCTCGCTCCAATATTTCGGATCTCGGCGATTTTGAGCGGCGCGGGAAGTGAGCCGGCTCGCAACACGAGAGCCAGATCGGCTGCAGCCTGAAGATCCTTACCGCCCATCGTGATTTGGCCGCGCGTGCGAATTGCTCCTTGAATCACCGGAGGACGGCCCATGACGCGCTGATCGAGCACGATCGCCATGAAGTCGCCGATGTGCTTTGCTGTCTCGACACCGAATCGGCGGCCACCCTCGTTGTTGAGCTGGAACGTTACGAGCGTTCCTTCCTGCGGATCGCGCACCGGCTTGGCGTCGGTGAGATACTCGCCGGTAATAATCGGACGCGCATCGAGCACATATAGCGGACGATAGAACTTGTTGCCGAGCGAGGTGCTATCGCTTCCCCAACGAAGAATTTTTCCCGGTGGCAGGGCCGCCTGCACCTGCGGCAGCGAGAGATATTTATCGATCTTGTCTACGTCACTCTGCGCGACGTAATACTCGCCGGGCATTTGACCCTGTTGAATCAGCTTCGAGAAATCACCACCGGCAACAATTGCAGTATCAGTCTTCGCGGTGTCGCTCTTCGCTTTTCCCTTTGTCGTATCGGTCGCCGCCTTCTTTGTCGTGTCCTTACTCAGTAACGACTGAAGACCAGCGGCCGCCGCGGTCGTGTCCGCAGTCGGAGTTGCGCCCGCCTGCGCAACTGTCTTCGCTGCTCCGGACTGCTTAACCGCCTGATCGATTCGAGGAAACGCTTTCTCCAGCGCCTGCGTCTTGTCGGTGATCTGAAATTCGAGAAACGCAGATTTCTGCACGACATCCTGTGCGCGTCGAGGATCATCGATTCCCGGCAGCTCGACGATGATGCGATCGTTGCCCGCCTTCTGCACGACTGGCTCGGACACTCCGAACTGATCGATTCGAGTACGGACGACTTTCAGTGCGCGGTCAATGGCTGTCGCCTTATCTGGAATCTTTCCCTTCGACTCGTCAACCTCGAGAGCGAGGTGCATTCCGCCCTGGAGGTCGAGACCACGCTTGAGAGGAACGCGCTTGACAGTATCGTAAGTGAAACCGTTTGGCCCGCGCACGCGCTCGATGACTTTGCGCGGATAAAGTGCGACGATCGAGGCAATGATCAGCCCCGCGATAAGTAGCAACCGATACTTCAGGCTCATGCGATCAAAGAAAGAAATTCGTGAGATTTACGAGACAATTGAATAGCCTTTAAGGCTACCGGGAGCGCCATGTGGAGTCAACGCGCGCAATGCGTTCTCTCGATCACGCTCGAGTTGCCTGACGAGCTCATCAGCACCCGAGAATTTTCTCGTCGCGCGAAGGTACGCGATAAAATCGACGCGCACTCGCGCGCCGTAGAAATCGCCTGAGGCGCCGAACAGATGCGCCTCGAGTTTCGATTCGGTCTCTCCAAACGTCGGGCGCGGGCCGAGATTCATCATTCCGCCATACGGTCCTTCGGGTGTCTGTACCATCACAGCATATACACCTTCCGGCGGAAGCAGCTTGCGTGGCGACGGCGGGGCGATATTCACAGTCGCAAATCCGAGATCGCGGCCTCTTCCCTCTCCGTGAATTACTATTCCACCGACTGCGTATGGGCGTCCAAGTCCATCCGCTGCGCGTTCGAGATCTCCACCCGCGATTGCTCGCCGAATCGTTGTGGAGGACACATGCTGTCCGTCAGCGTGAGCTACCGCCTCAACGACATCGACCTTGAAGTTCCAGCGCTGACCGAGCTCGCGCAGCACACTCACGTTTCCCGCGCGATGATGACCGAAACCGTGATCGTGGCCAATCAGCAGCTCGCGCATTCGAAATCTTCGACGCAGCACGCGGTCGACGAACTCCTCTGCGGAGAACGCTGACAATGCGTGCGTGAACGGAACGACCGCGAAGTATTCGACGCCTGTCTCCGCAATCACCTCGAGCTTTTCGTCGAGCGACGTGAGAAGCAGAGGAGCGGCGGCGGGATTCACAATCTCCAATGGATGCGGATCGAAGCTGACGAGAACACTCGGCAGTCCGATGAGCCGCGAGCGATCAACGAGGCGTTTGAGGACATCGAGATGTCCGCGATGCACTCCGTCGAACGTGCCGACCGTCACGACAGTGCCGTTCACGTTTGGCGGAAGCGCTGAGTGCGCGGAAATTCTTTTTAGATCAGACATCGCCGGCGATAACGGTGAGACGGCGAAGCGGGGGCGGCGCATTGCGAAGATCTTCGAGCGACGCAGCGTCGCGAACATCGAATTCGCCACAGCGTGTGCGACGAAGCGAGGCAAGATGTGCCGCACTCCCAGCCGCGCGACCAAGATCTCGAGCTAGGGCGCGCACATACATTCCCGTTCCACAAGTAATCGTCGCACGAAGCGATTCGCGATTTGCCTCATGGACATCCCACTTGTACACGCGAACAGGAACGGGCGGCTGCTCAACCGATTCACCCCGACGTGCCGAGTCATACCCACGGACGCCGTCAATCGATTTTGCGGAATAAGCGGGAGGGACCTGCATGAGGTCGCCCGTCAGTGAATCGATTGCTGCGCGGACCTG
>WNGI01004972.1_pt1 | contig 13924 bp, 7 predicted proteins | sample 5400621 | NCBI WGS metagenome assembly WNGI01 (sample SAMN13153374, study PRJNA577476) | soil metagenome | isolation source: 20 cm soil or saprolite under Garry oak tree replicate 1 | place: USA:California | collected 2016-06-15
TTGAAACGGCCTGGGAACAGATTGCCAGTGAGAGCGAGCAGAATCCAACTCAGGAGGCAACGCCGGCGAACCTGGCATACGTGATCTACACCTCGGGCTCGACCGGGAAACCCAAAGGCACTTTGGTGAGTCATGCCAACGTTGTGCGCCTCTTCGAAGCCACCCAAGCATGGTTTAATTTCGACGAGAGCGACGTATGGACGCTTTTCCACTCTTACGCGTTCGACTTCTCGGTGTGGGAATTGTGGGGCGCACTCCTTTACGGCGGACGGCTTGTCATCGTGTCTTATCCGGTCAGCAGATCTCCCGAGGCGTTTCGCGATTTGTTAGCCAGAGAGCGCGTAACCGTTCTTAACCAGACCCCCTCAGCATTCCGCCAGTTGATTCGTCAGGAGGAATCGCTGGGCGGCGCACCCAAACTGAACCTCCGTTTGGTGATCTTCGGCGGTGAGGCGCTCGAGATGCGAAGCTTAAGGCCCTGGTTCGAGCGCTACGGAGATCGGCATCCTCGACTGGTCAATATGTATGGGATTACGGAAACCACAGTGCATGTCACGTATCGACCGTTGAGCGTCGATGACATAGACGCGACTGGAAAAAGTTACATCGGAGTTCCGATACCTGATCTGGAAGTCTACTTGCTTGATCAGTACATGCAGCCCGTTCCCCTCGGAATACCGGGTGAGATTCACGTCGGCGGAGCGGGCCTGGCCCGCGGCTATCTTGACCTACCCGAGTTGACCAGCCAAAGATTCGTCCCCCACCCTTTCAGCAACAAACCCGGCGAGCGGCTATATAAATCGGGTGACTTGGGTCGTTATCTTCCTGATGGAGACATTGAATACCTGGGTCGCATCGACTTACAAGTAAAAATTCGCGGCTTCCGCATCGAGTTGGGAGAGATTGAATCCGTCCTAAGTCAGCACGAGGCAATACAGGAAACATCGGTCATCGCAAGAGAGTATGACGGCGAGAAACGCTTGACGGCATATGTTGTTTCCCGCCACGGCTTGAATATCGATGTCACTCAATTGCGCAACTTTCTCAAGGAAAAGCTGCCTGAGTATATGATCCCTTCGCACTTCGTATCGCTGGACAGCTTTCCCCTCACGCCTCATGGAAAAGTGGACTATCAAGCGCTGCCCGAACCGGAAACAGCCAGGCCGCAACTTGGTGAGGCTTATACCGCTCCGCGCACTGCAACGGAAAGGGCGCTCGCCGAAATTTGGCAAGAGACGTTGGGGATTGCACGAGTCGGCATTCATGACAACTTTTTCGACAGCCTCATCTCTGAAGAAGACCGTTCGCGCCTACCAACCGACATAGAAGACGCTTACCCCTTAGCGATGCTTCAGGCGGGCATGCTCTTTCACAGTCAGTACAATCCAGACTCCGCGGTCTATCACAATATTACCAGCATGCACTTGAAGGCTCCCTTCGACGAGAGAAAATTGCGGACCGCCCTGCAGCAGCTCGTTTCACGTCACCCGGTCCTGCGCACCTCGTTCGACATGATGACTTATAGTGAGCCCCTCCAACTCGTTCATCAGAAGGTGGCTGTTCCTCTGGAAGTCGACGACCTCCGCCATCTGTCGTTCGCCGAGCAGGACGACCAGATTGAAGTGTGGTTTGAGACTGAAAAGAGGCGGACCTTCGATTGGACTTGCGCTCCGCTCACGCGCCTTCACGTGCACCTTCGTAGCGAACAAACCTTCCAACTTTCCTGGACGGAGCATCACGCAATCCTTGACGGGTGGAGCGTGGCCTCGATGATGACTGAGCTGTTCAAGATCTATTTCGCTTCGTTGGGTGAAATCGCTTTGACACTTGAGCCTCCGCCGGCAGCCAGTTTCCGCGATTTTGTAGCACTTGAAAGGAAGGTCATCTCGTCTGAGGAGAATCGCGAATTCTGGCTTGAAAAACTGAGTGATAGTACGGCAACGATCATGCCTCGCTGGCCTTCCGTCTACCGCTCAACTGAGGTCAAACAGAGTTCGGTACAGGTCCCGATTCCTATCGACGTTTCCGAAGCCCTGAAAAAGTTGAGCCGTACGGCCGGCGTCCCGCTCAAGAGCGTTTTGCTTTCGGCGCACCTTCGAGTGCTCCGCCTGCTCAGCGGTCAGCAAGACGCCACCACGGGGCTGATTGTTAATGGGCGTCTCGAAGAGTCCGATGGCGACCGCGTGCTCGGACTCTTCCTCAACACTGCTCCCCTGCGATTGGACATGCCGGGCCGGGCGGCGCCTGGCTGGATTTGATCAAGCAAACCTTTGCGGCTGAACAGGAGATAATGCCCTTCCGCCGGTTCCCGCTTGCGGAAATGCAGAGACTCAAAGGCGGCGAGCCGTTGTTCGAGACGACATTCAATTTCATCAACTTTCACGTCTACCATAGTCTGCGGAAACTCAAGAGCGTCGAGTTTTTGGACGCCAAAGTCTTCGCCGATACCAACTATGCGTTGAAAGCGACGTTCAGCCTCGACCTGATCACCTCAGATGTGCAGTTAGAGTTGGGATACCTGATCTCCGAGTTTAGTGAAGACCAGATCAACTCCATCGGCAAGTATTACTCGAGGACGCTATCGGCGATGGTTGATGACCCATCCGCAAGTTATGAGTCTTATTCACCGCTTTCATCAGAGGAGCGTCAACGTCTCCTCGTCGAGTGGAACGATACCAGCTCAGATTACGCCCATGAGGCATGTATTCATCAATTGTTTGAGGCCCAGGTTGAACGAACGCCGGAGAAAGTGGCAATAAACTTCGAAGAGCGCACGTTGACTTACGGGCAATTGAACCGTCGAGCCAATCAGCTCGCGCACCATCTGCGAGCAATCGGAGTTGGAGCGGACGTGCTGGTAGGTCTTTATGCAAAACGCTCTCTGGAGATCGTAATCGGGGCTCTTGCTATTCTCAAAGCCGGCGCCGCGTACGTACCGTTTGATCCGCAACAGCCACGCGACCGCCTTGAGTACCTGCTGGAGGATACTCGCGTGCCTGTCATGCTGACTCAGAAGGCGCTGGTCAAGAGCCTCCCGAGGCATAGCTCTCAAATAATTTGTGTGGACGACTGGAACGAAGAGACGACGGGGGAAAGCGATCTGAATCCAGTCAGTGCAGTAACGGCGCGTAACCTCGCTTATTTGATTTATACGTCTGGCTCGACAGGAAGGCCCAAGGGGATCCTTGTCGAGCATCAGTCACTCGTTAATTATGTTCAGGGCATCTGTCAACGAATGCGGTTGGGGGCCGGCCTCGACTTCGCCATGGTGCAACCGCTTACCGTGGATGCTTCTTTGACGGCGCTATACCCGCCGCTGGTAACCGGCGGCTGTGTGCACGTTATCTCGCCAGAGATGTCCACCAATCCTCAGCTCTTGCGCGAATACTTCAATCTGCATCGCATCGATTGTCTCAAGATCGCACCGACGCACCTCGCAGCCTTGCAGAACTGGGTCGAACCGGGCGAGTTGATGCCCAGGCAATGGCTGGTTGTCGGAGGCGAAGCGTCGCGTCAGGAATGGATGGCGGACCTTCAAGCCTCCGCGCCTGCTTGCCACATCCTCAACCATTACGGACCGACGGAGGCGACCGTGGGCATGCTGACTTACTGTTTTGATGGGGCGCTTAAGGCCGACGGCTCAGTTCCCATCGGGCGCCCGCTCCCTAACACTCAGGCTTTCTTACTGGACAAGCACCTGCAACCGGCGCCGGTTGGCGTGCCCGGAGAGTTGTACCTCGGCGGCGATTGTTTAGCGCGGGGCTACCTCAACCGCCCTGATCTGACTGCCGAGAACTTTATCCCGCATCCTTACAATGAGACTGGTGGCAGCCGTCTGTATAAGACGGGCGACATTGCGCGCTACTTGCCTGACGGCAACATTGTGTTTCTTGGTCGCGCTGACGATCAGGTGAAGATACGAGGCTACAGAATTGAGCCGGGAGAAGTGGCAGCGGTGCTCAACCAACACCCGGATGTGCGCGAAGCCGCAGTTTTGATACGTGAAGGCACACTCGGAGAGAAGATGATCGTCGCCTATGTCGTCTCTGAAGAGCAGACCATGCTCGGGGCCACGGAGTTGCGAAACTTCTTAAAAGAGAAACTGCCGGATTACATGGTGCCTTCCGCGTTTGTGATGCTCGACCGCCTGCCCAGAATGCCGCACGGCAAGTTGGATCCCAAAGCTTTGCCCGAACCTGAGGCGAGCGTCGTGGAACGACCGGAGTCGTTTCTGCCCCCCCGTGACTTTCTGGAATTACAGCTCGCGCAGATTTGGGAAGGCCTTCTGAAAGTTTCTCCCATTGGGGTCAGAGACAACTTTTTTGAACTGGGAGGACATTCTATTCTGGCCCTGCATCTTATGGCCCGCATCCAGAACCAGTTTGAACGAAGCATCCCGCTGGCAGTTCTGCTTGAGCGTCCCACCATTGAACAAATGGCGGTACTGCTTCGCGACCAGGACAAAAGCAAGACAACGTCCCCCCTGGTTTGTATCCAACCAGCAGGTTCAAAGCTGCCTTTCTTCTGCGTGCATCCCGTCGGCGGGAACGTGTTGTCCTACTTTGCGTTGGCACAAAAGCTTGGCACGGACCAACCATTCTATGGATTGCAAGCCGTCAACCCTAATGGCGGACCAGAGCCTTTGGCGCGAATCGAAGCAATGGCGAGCTCCTACATCGAAGCCATTCGTGAAGTTCAGTCGCACGGCCCTTATCTACTTGGCGGTTGGTCCATGGGAGGAGTGATAGCTCTGGAGATGGCCCAGCAGTTACAGCAGCAGCATGAGCAGGTTTCCCTCGTGATCTTAATGGATAGCCAGTTGTCGGAATATGATCGAGCAGACGAAGAACTCGCCGATGAAGACGCCGGCTTACTCGTGAGATTCTTCCTTGACTTATTTGCGCTCTCCGGTAAAGACCTAGCTGTCTCGTTTGATGAACTCAGGCCATTGAAAGAAGAAGACCTATTGAACTATTTTCTGGAGCAAGCGACAAACCTTAACATCCTGCCCCCTCATATGGAGGTTTCAGAAGTAGATCGCTTGTTACGGGTGTTCAAGGCTAATCGGCGCGCTCTGCGGAAGTACGTGCCGGCACGCTATCAAGGTAGAGTCGTTCTTTTCCGAGCCAGCGACGATACGTCTCTCCCGCCTGGCGATCGTGTACTTAGATGGAGGAAGGTCGCGGAGCAGTTAGAGGTCCAAGCCGTTCCCGGCGACCACTACCAGATAGTCACAGAGCCTCATGTGCGGACACTAGCCGAACGAATGAAAGCTTATCTTGAAGAAGTTCAAGCGACCATGCAAAATTTGCCGTAATGGAGACTCGGTCAGACGCTTATTGATCTTTTCGCGACAACATGTGGCTGCTTTACTGCCGGCGATTCACCGCGGGCAAGCTCCTTCGCCAGCGAAGTCTGATGAGAAAGGCGTAGTGATCTTGCAGGATTACCGAATGCCGTACCGCACTCTCTTCAGCGAAATGCGCAGCTTCGTCCTCATCTGGGCCGGCCAACTTGTTTCTGTATTGGGATCCAGCTTGACTAGCTTTGCGCTCGGCGTCTGGGTTTATCAAAGAACTGGGTCAGCAACGAAATTCGCGCTCGTCGCCTTCTTTGCGACGCTGCCGGGCATCATCATTTCTCCGCTCGCCGGAGCCGTTGCTGATCGCTGGGACCGGCGCTCGGTGATGATTCTATGCGATTTCGGCTCGGGGCTCTGCGTGTTCGCCGTCGCGGTGCTGCTCTATTTCAACAGCCTGGAGATTTGGCACATCTACATCATTAATGGAGTCAAATCAATCTTCATCACGTCTCAAGGTCCCGCCTACATTGCCGCCACGACATTGTTGGTGCCAAAGCGTCATCTCGGTCGCGCTAGCGGAATGATTCAGCTTAACGACGCGGTTGGGCAGATTATTGCGCCGGCGCTGGCGGTGGGATTAATCACCGCTATCCACCTCTGGGGCGTGATATTCATAGACTTCCTCACATTCCTGTTTGCGGTGGTGGTACTGTTGAGCACGCCTGTCCCCAAGCTCACTTCCCTCAGCAGCGATGGGAAAGAGAGAAGACCATCGCTAGTGCGTAGTGCCACATACGGGTGGTCATACATTACGACTCGTCCGGGCCTGCTTGGGTTACTGATTTTCTTTGCCGTTAATAACTTCCTTATCGGTTTCGTCATCGTACTAAGTACACCGCTCATGCTTTCCTTTGCTACGCCGCGAGCGCTCGCTACCGCTTTGTCCTTTGGCGGTTTCGGCATGCTGGTTGGAAGTGTCTTTATGAGCGCCTGGGGAGGCCCTAAGCGTCGCGTAAAGGGTGTGGTTGGCTTCTATCTGCTAGTGGGATTATGTATCGTCATTATGGGATCGCAGCCATCGGTTCCCCTGATCACTGTTGCAGTATTTTTTCTCTCTCTTAGTTTGCCGGTCATCATCGGTTCCAGTCAGACTATCTGGCAGAGCAAGGTCGCTTTAGACGTTCAGGGGCGGGTCTTTGCAGTGCGGCGTATGATCGCATGGGCCTCGATGCCACTCGCCTATCTGATTGCCGGGCCGCTGGCCGACCACGTCTTTGAGCCCTTGCTCGCGGTCAATGGATCTCTCGCAGGGAGCGTGGGTAGACTAATTGGGGTCGGACGCGGTCGCGGAATTGGCTTGCTCTACATCGTGCTTGGAGTGTTTGTTCTGTTGGCTGCGGCTGTCGCCTGCCTCTATCCGCGTCTTCGCCTGGTAGAGGATGAACTCCCGGACGTAATCGCTGATCACGCGGTCGTGAAGGCTTAGGACGGAGACTGAAACGTGGCCGAGCAGATCCTGATCCCAATACGCTTCTGTCTTGCCTTCAAGACAGGTTTCGAAAACAGATCACTCTGGTCGTCTATAGTCGGCCTCGATTACTCATTATGAACTGGTCCAAAAAAGTCGTCCTCATCACAGGCGCCTCATCAGGCATCGGCCGCGCTCTTAGTATTGAACTCGCCCGACGCGGCGCAACCATTGGCATGGTCGCGCGCCGCCACGATATCTTAAAACAGATAGCGAACGAAATTAGAACCGCAGGCGGCCGCGCAATCGATCTCCCAGCCGATGTCACCGACAGAGACGCCATCCACCTGGCCGCTCAGACGCTACTACAAAACTTCGGCCACATTGACGTACTGATCACCAGCGCCGGCATTGGCACAACCACGAGCGTAAACGACTTCTGCGAAATAGAAGCCGCAAAAATGATTGAAGTAAACCTAATCGGGGTCATCAACAGCATAGCAGCCGTGCTTCCACACATGAGAGAACGCAGGGCCGGCCACCTGGTAGCGCTTTCCAGCTTAGCCGCCTATCGAGGCCTCCCTAAGTCAGCAACATATTGCGCCAGCAAAGCGGCCGTCTCGATTCTCTTTGAAAGCCTGCGAATCGATTTGAAACCCGCTGGAATTGACGTCACCATTATCCATCCAGGCTTTATTAAGACACCATCAACCGCAACCCGCAAAAGGATGCCTTTTGTATTAGAGCTTGACCAGGCATCCGCCAAAATGATCCGCGCCATAGAAAAACGGAAAAAAAGCTATGCCTTCCCATGGCAGCTCGCAACTCTAGTACGCGCCTGTCTTCTACTACCGGCCCCTATATACGACGCGATCGCAAAGAAAACTTCATTTCGAGAATAACGATTAAACACCTCTCGTCGTCACTGGCCCGAGTTCACGAAAACTTCAATCATTAGCCCTTAGCACTCAACTTTTTCTTCTGGATACGCAGTACTGCTTTCGTAGACTTCAGGTGGGAATTTCAGATCCTGTTGTGACTGGTGCACTGTCGTTCCAATCAGGGATCGCTTGTGCGATCCAGGTGATCTCTGAGGTTGTGCAGTAAATAATTAGTCACTGCGAAGGCGCAAAGAGGGAGGTCGCACCGAGAGATTGCCCATCAGCTTTGCTTCTGAGCCGCTTCGTCCATTTTCTTTCGCAAACTGAGCGGTCTCATGTCAGTCCAGACTTCCTTGATATAGGCGAGACACTCGGCTTTTGGTCCAGACTTGCCCACGTCGTTCCAGCCCAGAGCATTCTCTCGATCCGCCGGCCAGATAGAGTATTGCTCCTCATGATTGATAACAACTTTGTAAATCGTCAGGTCTTCATGCTCTTCAGAAACCATATCTATATGTTTCCCCCTGGATCAGATTCTCGATCTTGACAAGATGTTGAGTGCCACAAAATTTTCGACCTTTTGCACATCGCAGAGAATTCTGGTAAACAGGACGACCACCAAGACCCCCCGATAAATTCCCACCCAGATTTTAGGCTTTGTAAACAGTGAAGGCAAGGTACACATTACACGTGGCCGTTTCGTCTGATTACTAGTGAACCATTCTTATGCGCCAAGACCGCGCCGAACCTGGCACTACCACGCAATGCCTAATCTTAAAATCTCAAATGCAACACCACTATTCACCGCAAAGGGCCTGGCATTCTACACTGTTTCCACTCTCTCCACTTTCAGCACTCCGTTGTGCCTTAGTTGTGACAGGCATTCATGACGCGAAGCATCCAGCTCGTCTTGAAAAACACAAATGAAAACCGCGCGTGCGAGAGGTCCGACCCACCGGCAAGCGAGTCACTAAGGAATACCTTGATGGCGATCCTGAGTTCTCGGTCTCGGTTGTTTACTACGGTGCCCTTCTGATGTCGCTCTCATCTGACTTGCGGGGGCCGGTCGCTCTGGTGAAGCAGGAACCGAGATCTCGTCCTTATCGGGCGTTGGTGGCAAATTCCAGGAGTAATAGCGACAGAAAACGGCGAAGGCTGTTAGTAGGATGATGGCTGCAGCCGCACCCGCACGTCGGTGAAGTCTTTCCCTGTAAACGATTTCGTCCATTCTGACAATAGTGATGTCATCAAAGCCGGCCAATGCCGGTTGATCTTCGAGGTGGTCGTCTGAATGCTTCATAGCGAACGGTCTGTCGCTGCGACCGACCCCGCGGAGCACTTCGCGAAATTCCGCCGCGCTGGCATAACGCTCGTCCGGGTTTTGGGCCATCGCTCGATTCAATATGGCGGCCAGCTCAACACCGATAGCTTTGTTGACTTCGTTCGCCGGTCTAAGTGGATTTGGTTTTGAACCAACGAGTGCGGCCGCACGCGAAACCGCATCGGGCGGTTTGGTTCCTGTTAGCAAATGATAGAGCGTCGCGCCCAGGGCGTAGATGTCGCTCTGCGGGCTGGTCCCCCGATCTTGAATCTGTTCAAGAGGCGCGTAACGCGGGGTATATCCGAAAATACTGGTGCGCGTGGCAGGCGTAGAAGTATCAGCCGATTGCGACTTCGCCAATCCAAAGTCGAGTAATACGATTCTACCTGTCGGCGTAACCTTCAGATTATGCGGCTTGATGTCCCGATGAATGATTTGACGTTCGCGCGCGTGAAGATAAATCAGGGCGTCAAGCAACTGATCAGCCCAGGCGACAACTATGTTCGGAGGGAGCGGCTCCGGCCGTTGCGTAATCATCTCTGCCAGGTCAGGGCCGTCGATAAACTGCATCACGAAGAAAGCCCGGTTCCCCTCAGTGAAGTAATCACTCACCCGCGGCAGAACCGGATGATTGAGCCGAGCGAGGAGGTGGGCCTCCCGCTCAAACTGTTTCCAGAGCGCCTGATCTAAGGTTAAGGTCTGTTTTAGTGCGACAGTGTACGCGAGATGTAAATCGACAGCTTTATAGACTGCGCCCATTCCGCCTTTCCCCATTTGACTGCCGATGCGATAGCGGCTTTGTAGAATGCTTCCTGGCTCTAAAAGAAACTCGCCTGTTTGTTTTTTTGTTGGATTACTGTTTGACATTATCCCTCGATCGCCACGCCGAACGTCGGGAGTTCCAGGCTGGGAACACTTACGAGACCGCAAAAGAGATTGCCGGTTCTCTAGTGCTCTGATTTGCAGACCTGGTGCCGCCACAATGGCAAGGAACTCAGCGAGGCTGCGGCGCGGATTGAGTTTCGTGCCGCTTTGATCAGTTTTCTCATGCAAATCAAAGAGCAACGCAAGCCGAGGTCTCCATGACTGGAATCATTCTCTTTCTTTCAGCGACACTCGCCGCGACGCGCGACCTCTGGTTCAGACACGTTTTCCCCGGCGGCTTAATGAGCTCTGCTGGAATAGGCCTGTCAAAAAAGTACCCCTGTCCCTGATCGCATCCAAGCAGCCGCAGAAAATTCAGTTGTTCTTCCGTTTCCACGCCTTCGGCAATCACCTTCAGTCTGAGGTTGTGGGCTAAGTTAACGATCGCCATTACCACCGCCGCCTGGTCGGGATGGGTCGTGGCGCCATTGACGAACGATCGATCCAGCTTGATGGTGTCGATCGGAAGTCGACCCAGATAACTTAGCGACGAATATCCTGTGCCGAAATCGTCAATCGCGATCTTTACTCCCATTCTTCTGATGTCGGTCAATGCTGTAGCAATCGATTTCGAAATCTCCACGATTGAAGTTTCCGTCAACTCAAGTTCCAGCGAAGCGGGGTCCAGCTCGGACTCCGCGAGGATTTCAAAGAGCCTGGAAACGAAGTCTTCCTCCTGAAGTTGGCGGGCCGAGACATTCACTGCGACGTGAAAATCAGGGCACGCGTCGACTTGCCATTGATGCGTTTGGACAGCGGCCGCGCGCATAACTGCGGCGCCGATGTCCACGATCAATCCTGTCTTTTCAGCCAGGCTGATGAAATCCGCCGGATGAAGCAAACCAAATTGCGGATGTTGCCAGCGAACGAGCGCCTCAGTGCCAACGATTTCCCCTGATTCAATGTCCACTTGCGTTTGATAATGAATGACGAACTCTTCCCGCTCTACGGCCCGGCGCAGACTCGACTCAAGCTCTACCTCTTCGGTGCGCTGCTTTACTAACTCCTCGAGGCTTTCTTCGTGAAGTTGTTTGGTTTCCAGTATCTTGCCGTGTTCGAGAGCCCGACAAACGGCCTCCTCCACCTCGCTTAAGTCAAAAGGCTTAGTGATGTAGTCGAAGGCCCCGACGCGCATCGCCGCGATTGCGCATTCGATTGTCTGCAGGCCGCTAATCATAACGACCATTGTTTGCGGCGCGACCACACGGATCTGTGGAACCATCTCTAACCCACTCATTCGTTGCATCGTAATGTCGCTAAGGATGAGATCGAATCTTTGCGCAGAGATCAACGCAAGGGCTTCCTCTGCTGAATCGACCGCCGTACATTGATACGACCTGCTTAGGAACTCCCGTAGCACTTGTCTGATCTCCGGGTCATCTTCAACGACTAAGATACGAGCCTTACTGACTATTTCAGGCATGGCCGGATTCCCTTTCTCGCAACTTGTTTCGATTCCTGTGACGCTCGGCTAGCTTAGGTCAGACTAAGCGAAACAATTCGTCCAGCCCGAACCATCGGCAACAATAGTGCCAGCCGCCCCGGCCGCGGGATTTATTTCGTTCGGCGTAACACGACCCCGCTTCTGAGTTTGGTTTGCGTGGCAAGGAGCCGGAGGGTACGGGCATTCTACTGCGGCGCGATCATGATCAATGCCGATTTCTGCACCAGTCAAATCCCATGCTTGCCAGGCAAATGAATGGGACACGCCGTCTTTGGCCGGGAATACGCCTACGATTCATTCCCATTTATTGCCAATCCCGCTCGCGCTAACAGAGCACCTTGATCTTCTTTTGGAGGTGGAAGAGAGCCGATCACGATGGTACGAGTCTTGCCATAGTCGGGCACGGAAATAAGACACGGTGCTGATTATAACTACATGCATTCCCGGATTTAACTGAGAGGAGGCAGAATGAGGTTTATACGGGGCGGAGACAGTAAACGAGTTGCCATCCTCCTGGTGCTGGTTTGCGTAGGTGTTTGGTTTCCAAATAACGGCGCACGAGCACAGAACAAACCCAAGGTACCCAGTAAAGTCTCGCCCGATTTGTCCCAGCGTGTGCGGAGAGGGCAAAGAGGTGATCGAGTAAATGCCATTATTCAATTCAATGACCGCCCGACCGCGCGGATGGATGCTGTGCTGCTCAACTGTGATGCGACCGCAGCACTTACCTTCCGCAACTTCAATGCTCGGGTGATCAGTCTCCCGGCGGAAGCGGTCGAGGCTCTCGCGGCGCAAAGCGAAGTTAAATACATTTCCCTTGATAAGACGATTGAAACCTTCGGACATGTAGCGACCACCACGGGCGCCGAGGACGCTCGCTCGATGACCTTGTTGCCTGGACTAGAGAGCATGAGCCTGGACGGAACGGGGATCGGCATTGCAATTCTGGATTCCGGCATTGATGCTGACCATTCCTCGTTTCGGAACAGTTTGGGGCTCAGTCGCGTTATCGTCAGCCGGGACTTCACCGGTGAAAACCGCACCGATGACCCTTATGGTCATGGAACTCATGTCGCTTCGCTTGCCGCGGGTAACGGCCAGGTTTCAAACGGCGCTTACACGGGCGTTGCGCCTGGCGCCAACCTGTTGAATCTTCGAGTGCTCAATGCTCAAGGTTCGGGCTCTACTTCAAATCTATTGGCGGCGCTCGATTGGGTGCTGAGCTTTCGCACTACCTTCAATATCAGCGTGGTTAATCTAAGTCTGGGAACACCGGCGGCGGACGCTTACTGGAATGACCCCCTCTGCCAAGCTGTGCGGAGGTTGGTTGACGCGGGCATCGTCGTGATCGCCGCGGCGGGAAATAATGGCAAGGACGGCGGCGGCAACAAACTTTATGGTCAGATTCATGCGCCGGGGAACGAGCCTTCCGCGATAACCGTAGGCGCTGCCAATAGTTTCGGTACCGATGCCCGCGGTGACGATACGATAGCCACGTACAGTTCGCGAGGTCCAACTCGGAGTTACTGGACGGACGCGAATGACGTCAGGCACTACGATAACCTCATCAAGCCTGACCTTGCCGCACCAGGTAACAAAATCGTGGGTGCTGCGGCGCCTGGTAACTACCTGTTGGTCACGCATCCGGACCTACACGCAGGCGTTAGTTCATTTGATAATCAGGAAATGATGTATCTAAGTGGAACATCCATGGCGGCACCAATCGTGGCTGGCGGTGCTGCCCTGTTGCTGCAGGCCAATCCGAGCCTGACGCCCAATCTGGTCAAGGCTATCTTGATGCAAACAGCCCAGCAGCTTCCGGGCAGCAACACATTCGAGCAAGGTGCAGGCGAAATCAACATCAAGGGCGCGGTAAGTTTCGGCAAATTGGTGAGAAGCGACCTGACGCAATTCACTGCCGTTGGGGAACCGCTGCTGACGACTGGGCCTCCGACATCGCAGACGACGATCGCCGGAGAGTCATTCCCGTGGGCGCAGGGGATCATTCTCAATCATACGTATATCACGGGCTCGGAACTTACTACCGCGTATCAGAAGACTTACAGCAAGGGTTACCTGCTCAATGACGGCGTGGTCGAGACTGAGTTGAGTCAAACGCTAAACCTTGAAAGGATGTCGCCGCACCTCTCTATTGGCGCCTACCTTGTGACCAGCGACGGCGCCTGCCTTGGCAGCGGCGGATATTTCATCGATACACATCTTTTGCTGAGTGACGGAATCCTGATCGGCGATGGGATCATGATCGGTGACGGGATCATGATCGGTGACGGGATCATGATCGGCGATGGGATCATGATCGGCGACACTCTGTTGCAGGCACAATCAGCAATGACTCGCGGGGACGAGACACCTTTCATGAGATAAGCGACAAATAAAACTTGACTACTGATGAGGCGTCTGGAATACTTGCGCCCCTTTTCGGTCTCTCCCGTTTTTTCGGTTCGACATCGACTACACATCGTTTTGTACCCAGGTCTTGGCGTCATGCCAGCGCTGACACTTGGAGGGTATGGGCGCCCAATAAACCATACCGAGTGCGGCTTAGAAACAGATGATGGTCGGC
>WNGI01003461.1_pt1 | contig 13922 bp, 16 predicted proteins | sample 5400621 | NCBI WGS metagenome assembly WNGI01 (sample SAMN13153374, study PRJNA577476) | soil metagenome | isolation source: 20 cm soil or saprolite under Garry oak tree replicate 1 | place: USA:California | collected 2016-06-15
GGAAATCGCTCACCTCCACGAGCCGATCGGCCATCACGGCCGCCGCCGGCGTCTCGACCATGACGCCCAGCGGCACCGTCTTGGCGGCAGGCACGCCTTGCTTCTCGAGGCGGGCAGCCTCCTCGTGCATCATCTCGCGGGTGCGCTCGACTTCGTCGAGCCGCGTCACGAGCGGAATCATCAGGTGAAGGTTCGCGGTGACCGCCGCCCGTAACACGGCGCGGATCTGCGTGCGAAACATCTCCGGCTCATCGAGGCACACGCGAATCGCCCGCCACCCGAGGAACGGATTCGCCTCCGGGGGACCGCGGAACGGCGCCGGGAATTTGTCGCCGCCCAAATCGTAGGTCCGGATGACCACCGGCTGTCCGGGGAACGCCTCGCCGACATGACGGAAATAGTTGGTCTGGGCCTCCTCATCCGGCAGCTCACTATGCCCCGTGATCAGGAATTCCGTCCGAAGCAGGCCGACCCCCTCGGCCCCGTGGGCCTTGGCCGGAGCGACCTCCTCGGGCAGATCCACGTTCCCGCGGAGGGCGATGTGGACGCCATCGACGGTAACGGACGGCTGCGTGACGGCTTCTTCCAGACGCGCGGCGAGCTCGCGCCGACCCGCGTCCTTCCGCTCAGCCTCTTCGATCTCCGCGGGCGTCGGGTTGAGGAGCACCGTTCCCTGCCGGCCGTCCAGGATGGCCTTGGTGCCCTGGGGAATGCGCGCCACCGCCCCGCGCAATCCGAAGATCGCCGGGATCCCGATCGAGTGGGCCAGGATCGCCGCGTGCGAGGTGCGCGTTCCCTCTTCGCTGATCAAACCGACCACGTGGTCGCGATCGAGTTGCACCGTGAGGCCGGCGGACAGCTCACGAGCAACGAGAATCGATGGCTCCGAGAGACTCTCCCAGACGTCGGACGCACCCTGCTTGTGCATGAGATGCTGGATGACGCGGATCGCGACCCCCGTCAAATCGGCGAGGCGTTCCTTGAGCAAGGGGTTGCCCGCCGCGGTCCACAGATCACGGACCTCGAGCGTCTTGAACTCGAACGCCTTTTCGGCGGTGAGATGGTTCTCCCGAATCAGCTCGGCAACACCGCCGATGAAGTCCTTGTCCTCGAGCATCAAGATCTGCGCGTCGAAGATTCGCGCCTCGTCCACGCCGGCACGGTCCTCGGCCTTGGCACGCAGCTCGGTGAGCTGACCGCGCACGTCTTTGAGCGCGGCACGCAGACGCCGCACCTCTTTTTCCACCTGGGTGCGCGGCACGACGCGGTGCGGAACCTCCGGCAGCGCCCAGCGCACCGTCACCGTCGGCCCCATCGCGATGCCCGGCGACACCCCGATGCCCTTGAGCAGGCGGTCGCCCGAAGTCACGCGTCTTCCTTTTCCTTGGCCTTCAAATGCATCTCATGAAAGCCCGCGGCCACCAGCGCGCACAACGCCTCCATCGCCTGCTCGGCGTCTTCCCCGTCGGTGCGGATGCGGATCGACGAGCCACACTCCGCGGCGAGCGTCATCATGCCGAGGATGCTCTTGCCGTTCACGACGGCGCCGTCCTTGTGCACCTCGACCGCCGCCTTGAACTTGTTCGCCGTTTTCACGAACTCCGCGCCCGGCCGGACGTGCATGCCGAGCGGATTCACGATGAGCGCCTCTCGCTCGATCATGGCCATATCAGCCCCACGACCAGCGCGACGGCGGCGAGCCCGAGCGAGAGCCGCAACCCATTGAGCCGGTCACCGCGCAGACGGAATGCGAGGAAGCTCAGGGCAGCGACGATCCCCAACGCCACGCGAGCCCACGACTCGAACGGCGCCGAGAGGTAGGCGGCCGTCAACGGCAGGGCGGCGCCGACGGAAACCGCCATCGCGGGGCCGAGCAGCGCGCTGGCCTTCTGCAGCACGGGACTGTGCAACGCGACGCTCACGCGGGTCCCGTGGGTCCAGCCCGCTTTCAGCGCCCACCAGCGCAGCGAGACGTGACCGATGTTGTAGACGATCAGAAACACCGCGACGGCGATCCAGCCGGCGCCCAGCGCAATCGCCGCCAGCGTCAGACCGGAGAGGAACGGCAGCCACCCGGCCCAGACGAGTCGATCGCCGAGCGACCCGAGCGGACCGCAGAGCGCCTCGCGGAGCCGCTCGATCTGATCGGGCGCGGCGCCGTCGTGCTCGGCCCGGGCGGCCGCGCCGACGACGAGACCGATGAGATAGGGGTGCGCGTTGAAGAAGTGCGCGCCGCGCGCCACCGCGGGGCGATACTTGCCGTCGGCGAGATCGCGCAGCAGCGGTTCTTCCGCGACGCCGACGCCCACGCCGAGCAGCCGCTCGTAATTGTACGAGCCCTGCACGGCGAACAGCCGCAGCAACGCGCGCGCCAGCGCGCCCTTCACCGCAGCCATATCGTCGCCGCAATCCCGCCGGCGAGGCCGGCGGCGAACCACGCGAGGTTGGGGCCGCGCCCCACGAGCCGCAGCGTCCCGGCTGCGCCGGCGGCCAACGCCGTCCCCACGATCGCGATGGCGAGCAGCACCGCGCCCCGAACCGAGAGGACGCCGCCGAGCAGCGGTCGCGCCAGCCAGGCCAACACCAGGCCAAATACCGTCACCAGGGCGGCGCGTAGCGCGTCGCGCAGCAGTCCGCCGATATGCAACCGCACCAGCGCGCTCGGGTCGCCCGACTCGAGCTGAGCGGCTGCCGCGTGGACGACCCGCGAGTTTACCCGTCGCAGCACATTGATCATCACGCCGCCAAATAGTCCGGTGACCAGTCCCACCAGCGCGCCGAGGCCAAGACCGAGGACACCGGCCGACGCATGCGCGGTCGCGACGGCGGCCACCGTCGCTGGGCCGTATTCGGGGTAGCGCACGGCGCCCACCGGCAGGATGTCGTACTGCAACAGCTCAAAGACGACGCCGAGCTTGAGACCCGTCGGGATGTCGCCGAGGATCGCCCCGGCTACCGTCCCTGCCACGAGCGGACGGGCGATCATCATCTGCGGCAGGCTGACGAGATCCACCCCGACCAGCGTGCCCCAGACGAGCAGCGCGATTAAGAGCTCGACGGGCAGGATCATGTGAACTCCGCGACCGGCACCGCGCGGGCCGTGGGGACGTCCTGAGCCGTGACGTCCACGCCGTGGGCGGCGAGCTGGCGCAGCTTCGCCGCCTCGTCGTCCGTCAAATACACGAAGCGGAGGCGCTCCTTGCGCCCGGTGCGATGGTGCACGCCGCCCACATTGAAGCGCTTCACCTGCGGCGCGCGGCCGGCGAGCGCCACGGCCGTATCGATGTCACCCACGAGCAGAATTCCGACGCGCGAGTCCGCTTCCCAGTTGGGCATGAGCTCCGCCGCCTGCTCCACGGAGGCGAAGATCACCTCGATCTGCGGCGGCACGCCCATCCGGTAAAGGTCCTGCTCCCAGTCGCTGCCGCTGACTTCGTCATCGACGAGCACGATGAACGAAACGTCGAGCGGCTGGCCCCAGCCGACTACGACCTGCCCGTGGATCAGGCGGTCATCGATGCGGTATAGCGCTAGGCTCATGTACGCGTAAGGCGGATTGCTTTGCCGCCGGCATCGACGGCTCGGCGCGCCGCTTCCGCCGGCGGGATGTCGCGATTGAACACGAAATCGAGCAGCATGGCGAGATTGACACCCGTCACCACAGCGATGTCGGCGCCTCCCTGCTTCGCATAGCGGGCGGAGCTGGTGAAGCACGAGCCACCCGGGAGATCGACGAACAGCACCGCGGGCCCAGCGCCGACCGCCTCACGCAGCCGCTCGCCAAGGGCCTCAGTGCCGCAGCCTTCATTAGAGATGGGTGTCAGCGCACCCTCGATGCCGGTGATCGCGGTGACCGCGTCCACCATGGCCTTCGCCACCGCGGCGTGTGATACGATGACGCCACGGAGCTCACTCATAGTCTTCCTCCAGATAACTCTGCACGCCGCCCTTCTCCCGCATGCGCCGGATCAGCCGCTCGTTGAATGCGTTCGCGGAATCCACGCCGCTGTAGCGCAGCAGGTGCGTCATCGCGACGACCTCACAGATCACGGTGAGATTCTTTCCCGGATTGAGCGGCACCGTCACCAGCGGCAGCTCGACGTCGAGCAGCTCGGTGCGCTGCTGATCGAGACCCGTGCGGTCGTATTCGCGAGTGTTGTCCCAGTCCTCGAGCTGCACCACGACCTCGATGCGCTTCTGCTGGCGCACGGAGCGTATGCCGAACAGCGCGTTGATATCGATCAACCCAACACCGCGAATCTCCATATAGTGCCGGGAGATCTCGTGCCCGCGGCCGATCAAGACGTCGTTGCCCCGGCGCGTCACGTGCACGACGTCATCCGCCACCAGCCGATGACCGCGCTCGACGAGGTCGAGAACGCACTCGCTCTTGCCGATCCCGGAGCGGCCACGAAACAGCAGGCCCACCCCGAAAACATCGGCGAGCGAGCCGTGCACGGTGGTGCGGGGTGCGAAGGCGTCGTCGAGAAAGGGCTTGAGCCGCCGGTAGAACTCGGCGGTCTTGAGCCGCGTGCGGATGACCGGGATGCCTTGGTCGCGCGCCACGACGAGCAGCTCTTCGGGCGCGTCCTGGCCCTTCGTGATGATCACGCACGGCAGGGCGTAGGAGAGAAACGTCCGAATCGCGGTGCCGCGCGCTTTCGCGTCGAGGGACGCGAGATAGGTGATCTCGGTCTCGCCCAGGATGTGAATGCGGTCGGTGCCGACGAAACGCGCCGTGTATCCCGCCAGCACGAGACCCGGACTGGACGCCTCCGGCGAGCGGATCTCGCGGTCGAGTCCGACCTCAGCCGTCAGCAGCTCGAGCTGCAGCGGATCGCCCTTGCGGGCGAGGAGATCGCCGACCTTGAGCCGCGGGGGGGCGGGGGGAGGCGACGCGGGCGTTGCGTTCACCGAGTCCCGGACACCTTGGTGCGCTGCGCGGCGCGGCGCGGCCGTGAGGTCTCTTTCTCATCGAGCAGCTGGCGCTTGATCCGCGCGATGGCGGCGTCCAGCGCCGAGCGGTGATCGGCAGCCTGGGACTTCGCGACGTGGATGCGGCCACGGGGCACATGGACCGCGATCTCGACAGCCGCTTCGCCATGATCTTCGGTGAAAACGACCTGCGCGTGATGGGGGCGTCGCGCCAACTTCACGACCTTCTCGACGAGCACTCTGGTGTGCGCGCGCAGATCATCATCGATCTCGGTGTGTCGCGCGGTGATGGTGGTCCGCATTCAGCGTGTCCTTTCGCGTTCGGCTACCATTTTTTCGATATGCGCCAGCGTGGCGCGCGCGGCCGAGTCCCATGACAGCCCCTCAGCAAAGCGTCGGGCCGCGCGGCCGAGTCGCTCCACCAGCGATGCATCCGCGGCCATCGCCACCATCCGATCCGCGAGCGCCGGGACATCGCCATGGGGCACCAGGTATCCGGTCACGCCGTTCTGCACCGATTCGCGCAACCCGGGACTGTCCGACGCCAGCGCCGGTGTGCCGCAGGCCGCGGCCTCGACGTTCGTGATACCCCAACCTTCCTTGGGACTCGGGAAGACGACCGCCCAGGCACGGTGCAACAGGCGCCGTTTTTCCTCCTCCGACACGTAGCCCAGAAATCGAATCGCGTCATTCACCCGGTGTTCAGCGGCCAGCCGTTCCAGCCTGGGGCGGTCGTCACCTTGTCCGCAGATGTCGAGCGTAATGTCGGGACGTGTCCTACGCGCGGCGGCAACCGCACGGATCGCAAATTCCACTCCTTTATAACGCTTCAATCGGCCCAGGTACAAGAACGTGGGGCGTTCGGCGCGCGGCGTTGCCGGGTCAGGTCGGTACGCCTGGGAATCCACACCAGGATGAATAACGACTACCCGTTCCGGGGGGACGCCTCGCCGGACCAGATCGTCGCGCGTGCTCTCGGAAATGGCGTGAAATCCGGCGTTCTTGTACACCCAGGGAATCGGCAGCTCCGACCCCCACACGACGGCCGCCAGAGGCGCGCTGGCCTCGGCGAACGCGGTGGTTCCGAACAGGTGTGGCACGATCGCCACGAACGGCAGCCGCGTGAGCGTCGGAAGAAAGAGCGGCACCTTGTTGATGTCTTCGGCCACCACGTCGAACGGCGTGGCGCGCAGCGCGCGGCGCACCGCGCCGCGTGCGCGCAGCGCGAAGCTGTGACGCCCCCCGATGCGCGTGACCTGTATGCCGTCTACCGCCGCGGTGGCCGGGCCGCCGGGCCAACCGCTCGCGATCAGGTGGACCTCGTGTCCCCACTTTGCGATCCGGCCGAACAGCTCGTGAAGGTGGATCTCGGCGCCACCGGCCTGCGGATTCTCCCGATCGTTCCAGTTGACGACCAGCATTCTCACAGCGCGCCGGTCTCCCGGGCGACGGCGTCGAGGACGCCATTGATGAAGCCCGGCGCCCGTGAGCCGGCGAACCAATGGGCGAGCTTCACCGCCTCATCGATGACCACGCGCGACGGGGTGGACGCCTCGTCCAGCTCGGCGAGCGCGAGTCGCAGGATGTTTCGCTCCACGACGCCCACGCGCTCGAGCCGCCAGTGCTCGGCGGCATCCGCGATCCGCCGGTCGAATTCCGGGAGGCCGGCAATCGCCTTGGCGGCGAGATCGGCACCGCGGTCGTACCCTCGGGGCGCTCGGCCGTAGATCACCGCCACGCGGGCGACCACCGCTTCAATCGTCGTCGCGCCGGAGAGCTCCCACGCGTAGAGCAGCTGGAGGGCGCGGGCGCGCGCTTTAGTCTCGGGGCGCTGCACCGAGCCTCTCGAGCGCGTCGGCGGTCTCGAGGGCCGCGTGCACCGCCTCGGCACCTTTGCTGACCCGCGCCAACGCCTGAGTCTCGGTATCCGTGGTAAGCACGCCGAACCCGACCGCTATGCGATGTGCCAGCGCAACGTTGCCGAGGCCACGCGCCACCTCGCCGGCGACGTATTCGAAGTGCGGCGTCTCGCCGCGAATCACGCACCCCAACGCCACGATCGCGTCGAAGCGCTCACTCGCGGCGGCGGCTTCCGCAAGAACGGGCAGCTCGAAGGCGCCAGGCGCCCACGTGACCGTCACGTTCGTGTCCGCGATACCGGCGCGGCGCAGCGCCTCGCGCGCGCCGTCGAGGAGCTTCGAAGTGATATGCTCGTGAAAGCGACTCACAATGACCGCCACACGCCGCTGGCGGGTAGACGTGCGCGCCGCGGGTGGTCCTCTGTGTGGCACGATCAGTGAGTGAGGAAGTGACCGAGCTTGTCTCGTTTGACGTCGAGATAGGCCCGATTCTCATCCGACGGTGCCGGCACGATGGGCAGCCGCTCGACGATCTCGAGCCCGTAGCCTTCGAGGCCAACCAGCTTCATCGGATTGTTCGTCAGCACGCGGATCGACGACAACCCGAGATCGAGCAGGATTTGCGCGCCGATGCCGTAGTTCCGCAGATCCGGCTTGAAACCGAGCTTCTCGTTGGCGGTGACGGTGTCATGGCCCTGATCCTGCAGCTCGTACGCCTTGAGCTTGTTGAGGAGGCCGATCCCGCGCCCTTCCTGGTCCAGATACACGACCACGCCCGCCCCCGTCTCCGCGATCATCCGCATCGCGCTGTGCAGCTGCCAGCCGCAGTCGCAGCGCGCCGAGCCGAAGACGTCGCCGGTCAGACACTTGGAGTGCATCCGCACGAGCACCTGGGGCTTGCCCGCGACATCGCCGTACACCAGGGCGATGTGCTCCGCCTCGTCCACGTCGTTCCGATAACCGATGATCCGGAATTCGCCGAACGGCGTCGGGAGCCGCGCCTCGGCCACGCGATGGACCAGCCGCTCGTGCTTGAGCCGGTAGGCGACGAGCTGCGCCACCGTGATGAAGGTGAGACCATGCTGTTGGGCGAACCGCTCGAGATCGGGGCGGCGCGCCATCGAGCCGTCCGGATTGAGGATCTCGCAGATGACACCCGCGGGATACAGCCCGGCGAGCCGCGCGAGGTCGATGCTGGCTTCGGTCTGGCCGACGCGCTGCAGCACACCGCCGCGACGCGCCCGCAATGGGAAGACGTGACCGGGCCGCCGCAAATCGCTCGGTACCGTCGAGGGATCGATCGCGACGCGAATCGTCGCGGCCCGGTCTGCAGCTGAAATCCCGGTCGTGACGCCGAACCGCGCAGCGGCATCGATGCTGATCGTAAACGCCGTTTCGTGCGATTCGTTGTTGTGCTCGGTCATCTGCGGCAGCCCGAGGGCCTGGCATCGCTCGGGCGTCAGCGGCATGCAGATGAGGCCGCGCGCGTGCGTCGCCATGAAGTTGATCATCTCGGGCGTCACCTTTTCGGCCGCGCCGATCAGATCCCCCTCGTTCTCGCGCCGCTCGTCATCGGCCACGATGACGAGCTTGCCGGCTCGAATATCCGCGATCGCCTGTTCTACCGCGCTGAACGACATAGCTGCCTCACGTACTTTCCAAGAACGTCTGCCTCGACATGCACCCGATCACCGCCGCCGAGCTTTCCCAACGTCGTATGCTCGCGTGTGAACGGCACGAGCGACACCTGCACAACCCCGGGTCGCGGAATCGCATTCACGGTCAGACTCACGCCGTCGATCGTGATCGCGCCGTGCAACACCGTCGTTTCCACGACATCGCCCGGCACGCGCACGTCAATCAGCAACGCGTCGCCGTTCGGGGCGACCTGGTCCACGGTTCCAACGCCGTCAACATGGCCTTGGACGAAATGCCCGCCCAGCCGGTCGCCTGCGCGCAGGGCGCGTTCAAGATTAACGGCCCGGCCCCTCTGCCATTCACCAATCAGGGTGCGATCGAGCGTCGTCGCAACGGCGTGGACCGTGAAACCACCCTTTAGAACCCGCTCGACCGTCAGGCATGCCCCGTTGACGGCGATACTCTCACCCTTCTTCACGCCTTTGTAAGGCGCCTTTATACGCAGTTCCACGCCGGGGTTCAGCGTCACCGCATCCAATCGTCCAACCGAATCTACGATTCCGGTAAACATAGTCGTCGATCCAAGACCAATAATGTATCAGAGCCCAACGGGCGCCGCTCCACGACCACCCATCGCGGCGCCTCGGCCAGCGGAAATGCCGGAACGCCTGGGAAAGCGGGCACCGCACCCTCGCCGAGCCAGACCGGCGACTGCACCCAGTACAAACGGTCCACCAGACCTTCGGCGAGAAGCTTTGCGCCCAGCGCTCCCCCGCCCTCACATAACAACGACTGGATCCCGGCGAGGCGGAGCTGGGCGAAGGCTTGCGACAACGCTTCGGGACGGAAGACGCGCACGCCGTTGCCCTCGAGCACCGACACGTTCGCGATCGGCGCTTCGGGCGACGCGACGACCCACGTCGGCACTTCACGCGCCGTCTGCACCAGCGAAACGCCGAGGTTGAGCATGGCGCGCCGGTCGAACACGATGCGGACGGGCGGTTTGCGCGGCGTGAGCCCACCGCGCGCTGTCAGCTGCGGGTTGTCGGTCAACGCCGTCGTGCCGCCGACCGCGATCGCGTCGAACCCTGCCCGCAGCCAATGGACGTGGTCGCGCGCCTCGGGACCGGAGATCCACTGCGAGCGGCCGCCCGCGTCCGCGATCCGGCCGTCGATGGAGGTGGCAAGCTTGAGCGCGACGAACGGACGATCGGTCTGTTGTCGGGTAAAGAGGAACGGCGCGTTGAGCGCGGCGGCCTCTTCCGCGAGCAGGCCGATCTGTGTTTCGATACCGGCGCGCTTCAGCACTTCGACGCCGCCTCGCGCTTCGGCATCGGGATCGCGCACCGCCGCGACAACGCGCCGGATGCCGGCGGCACGGATGGCGTCGGTGCACGGCGGCGTCTTGCCGTGATGCGCGCACGGCTCGAGGCTGACGACGAGCGTCGCCCCGCGCGCCCTGTCGCCGGCCGCGAGCAGCGCCGCGAGCTCGGCGTGCGGACCGCCATACTCGGCGTGCCACCCCTCCGCGACCGTTTCATCGCCGCGGAGCACCACGGCGCCCACGAGGGGATTGGGGGAGACGCGACCCCATCCACGCCACGCGAGCTCGAGCGCGCGGCGCATGGCCGTCAGCTCGCGCTCGTTATCTCTCTTCAAACCGCACCACAGGCTTGCTGCCCGCGCGGACCTCTCCGATGAGCCATGCCGGCACCTGCACGCGCTCGGCCGCGCGCACGGCCGCCTCGACGTCATCGCGCGCCACCACCGCGATCATCCCGACTCCCAGATTGAACACGCGCCGCATCTCCTCGCGTCCGACCTGGCCGGCGCGCATCAACACGCGGAACGGGGGCGGCCAGGGCCAGCTGCCCGCGTCCACGACCGCCTCGACGCCGGGTGGCAGCACGCGCACGAGGTTGCCGGGAATCCCACCGCCGGTCACGTGCGCGAGCGCGTGCACGTCGCCGAGCAGCGGTCGCAGGGCCGCCGCGTAGCTGCGATGCACGGCGAGGAGCACCTGCCCCACCGATTGTTCCGTCTCGGGGAACCGATCGTCGATGCCGAGCTTCATCCAGTCGAACACGATCTTGCGGGCCAGCGTGTAGCCGTTGGTGTGCAACCCGGTCGACGCATAGCCGATGAGCTGGTCGCCGGCCGTCACGCGATCGCCGTGCAGCGCCTTGTCCTCCTCGACGACGCCGACGATCGAGCCCGCCAGGTCGTAGTGACCCGGCTGGTACAGATCGGGCATCTGCGCCGTCTCACCGCCGGCCAGCGTCATGTCGTGCGCGCGGCAGCCGCGCGCCACGCCGCTGACGATCTGCGCGGCGATCTCCGGGACGAGAGTCCCGGTCGCGATGTAGTCGAGAAAGGCGAGCGGCGTGGCGCCGTGGACCAGGATGTCGTTCACCGAGTGATTGACGAGATCTTCGCCGACGGTGTCGTGAATCCCCGCCGCGGCGGCCACGAGCACCTTGGATCCCACGCCGTCGGTGGACATCACGAGGACGGGCTTCGTGTAGCCGTCCGGGACGCGCACCATGCCGCCGAACCCGCCGACGGCGCCGCGCGCCAGGGCCGTGCGTGTCGCGCGCACCAGCTCGGCGATGCGGCGCTTCGCCTCCTCGGCGGTGTCGAGCTTCACCCCCACGGCGCCGTAGCGGTCGGCTTTGGTCACTCTTCGCCGTCCAAAGAGAAGTGCACGAGATCGCGGAACGCTTTGACGCGGCCACGCACTTCCGGCAGCGTGACGCGCTCGAGTCGCTGGACACCGAACGCTTCCACGGCGAGCGACCCCATCGCCGACCCGTAGATCATCGCGCGGCGCAGGTTGGCAAACGCGAGGTCTCCCGTGCGGGCCACGTGCGCCATGAAGCCGCCCGCGAACGCATCGCCCGCGCCGGTCGGGTCGAAGACTTCCTGCAACGGATACGCCGGCGCCTTGAACGTAGTCTCCGGATCCACAAGCAGCGCGCCATGCTCGCCCTGCTTGATCACGACCATCTTGGGGCCGCGTCCGAGTATCCAGTGCGCCGCCCGATAAATGTTCCAGTCGCCCGAGAGCTCGCGCGCTTCCGAGTCGTTCACCATCAGGATGTCGATATGGCGCAACAGCTGGAGCAATAGATCCTTCTTGCCTTGAATCCAGTAGTTCATGGTATCGCAGGCGACCAGCTTGGGCTTTTTGACCTGATCGAGGACGTTGAGCTGAAGCTCCGGGTCGATGTTTCCGAGGAAGACGTACTTGGCGTCGCGGAATTTCTCGGGGATACGGGGCTGAAAGTTGGCGAAGACGCCGAGGCGGGTCTCGAGCGTTTCGCGGCTGTTCAGATCGTAGGAGTACCGGGCCTTCCAGCGGAACGACTCGCCCTGTTGCCGCTCCACGCCCGCGAGGTCCACGCCGCGCGCCGCCAGTTTTTGGAGATGGGCTTCGGGAAAGTCGCTGCCGACGACGCCGACGACCTGCACCGGATGCAGCACCGCACCGGCCATCGCAAAGAAGACCGCCGCCCCGCCAAGCGCGTCGGCGGTCTCGCCGAAGGGCGTGACGACGGAATCCAGAGCGATCGAGCCGACGACGAGCAAGCCCACGCTTACATCCGTTCCGGGGCGCGGATCCCCAAAAGAGAGAGGCCATTCGCGAGCACCTGTTGGACGGCGCGCGCGAGGACGAGCCGGGCCGCTTCTTCCGGCTCCCCCAACACGCGGTACTTGTGATACCACGCGTGCGCCAGCCGGGCCAGTCCCTCGAGGTATCCCGTGATGCGATGGGGTTCTCGGGCAGCCGCGGCGCCCTGAACCATCGCGGGAAAGTCGGCCAGCTCCTTGATCAAATCGACTTCCTCGGGCTGGGTGAGGACGCTGAGATCAACTCCCGCGGCGCTCACGCGTGCTGGGTCGCGCCCGGCGACGCGGAAGATCCCAACCATGCGCGCGTGCGCCATCTGGACGTAGAACACCGGGTTCTCGTCCGTTTGACTCTTGGCGAGATCCACGTCGAAGACAAAGTGCGTCTCACCGCGCCGCATCAGATAGAAGTAGCGCACCGCGTCGCGTCCGACCTCCTCCACCAGATCGCGGACCGTCATATAGCTGCCCGCGCGTTTGGAGAGCTTCACTTCGTCCCCGCCCCGCATCACGGTGACCATCTGATGCAGCACGTATTCCGGGTATCCCTGCGGGATCCCCATTTCGAGCGCCTGGAGTCCGATGCGCACGCGTGCGACCGTACCGTGATGATCGGAGCCCTGCACGTTGAGCGCGTGGTGGAATCCCCGCTCCCATTTCGTCACGTGATACGCGACGTCGGGGAGGAAATAGGTGTAGTCGCTGCCCTTCTCCGCGCTCTTGCGCATCACGCGGTCCTTGTCGTCGCCGAAGTCGGTCGTGCGGAGCCACAACGCCCCGTCCTTCTCATAGGTGTGGCCCGCGGCCACGAGCCGGCGCATCGTCTCCTCCACCTTCCCGGTGGTGTACAGCGACGACTCGAGAAAGTAGACGTCGAACTTCACGCCGAACGCCTGCAGATCGCGGTCCTGCTCGGCGCGCAGCTCGCGCACCGCGTAGCGCCGCACCGCTTCCCGGTCGGCGCCTTCATTGTCGTCGGGATGCTCCGCGACGTAACGCTCGGCAATCTCGCGGATGTAGTCGCCCTGATAGCCCTGCTCGGGCATCTCGGCGGGGAGCCCGCGCGCCTGAAGAATCCGCGCCTGCACGCTGCGCGCCAGATTCATGATCTGGCTGCCGGCATCGTTGTAATAGAACTCGCGGCTCACGCGCCAGCCGGTCCACTCGAGCAGTGCCGCGATGGCGTCGCCGAGGGCAGCCTGGCGGCCATGGCCAACGTGCAGCGGGCCGGTCGGGTTCGCCGACACGAACTCCACGTTGAACGTCGCGCCGTGGCCGACGTCCGTCTTCCCGTAGCTCGCTCCCGCTGCCAGAATCGCGGGGAGTGCGCTGACGACCTGCGCGTCGGCCAGGAAGAAGTTGATGAAGCCGGGCCCGGCGACCTCGGTCTTGCGCACCAAGCCGGCCGGCAGCTCCAGCCCCGCAATGAGCTTGTCGGCGACCGCGCGCGGCTTCTGACCGAGTTTCTTGGCCAGCGTCAGGGCAAGATTGGTGGCGATATCGCCGTGCGTCGCGTCGCGCGGACGCTCGAGCGCGACCTCGACATCGGGCGCGCCCAATCGTGACGCCGCTTGTGCCAGCGCCGTACGGATCGTCTCGAGTGCCGTCACTTGTCGGAGCTAGAGTCTTTCTTGGGCGGCTTCACGTCGGGCTTCGGGGTCTTCTCGGCTTTCTCCGCCGTATTGTCGGCCTTTTCCGACGTTCCAGCCGGTCGTTTGTAATCGGTCGCGTAGAACCCGGAGCCCTTGAAATGCACGCCGGCGCCGCCCGAGATCAGCCGCTCCGCGCTCTTGCCGCATACCGGGCACTTCGCGTGGCGCTTACTCGTGATGCGGGGAAACGTCTTTTCAAACAGGTGCC
>WNGI01003462.1_pt1 | contig 13922 bp, 18 predicted proteins | sample 5400621 | NCBI WGS metagenome assembly WNGI01 (sample SAMN13153374, study PRJNA577476) | soil metagenome | isolation source: 20 cm soil or saprolite under Garry oak tree replicate 1 | place: USA:California | collected 2016-06-15
AACAGCGTAACGTACGACGCTCTAAGGGGGTTCTCGATCAAATGAAGGTTTATATTCCCTACATACCCAAAAAACACAACTATAGTCCAGGTAACCCGACACAACAGGCATCCCCGCATCCCAACCCAAAAACCGCTTTGCTACAGACGGGACGAGAATAGCCTAAACAAAAGTGCTTTCTCACAAACACTAGCAATGCTCCGACACCTGTGAATCCTGTTTCACAGAAATGCTGAATGTTCAATTGAATAATAAGGAATGGTAAAAGACGTACATTCGTTGATTAATGCCTTTTGGTTCTTCGCGAGATAACGCGCGTTCACAGCGACAAAGTGATACCCCACCACGGTCAGCATGGCGAGAATTCCAAGTGAATTGGCGAGGTTATATAGCGTCTGATGCGTTATCATTGTTCCCTAAGAGTAATGGAATCTGTGCATTAGTACGTAGCAATAGTACAGTCGTGAATTGAACGGCGTACTTAATGGTATCGAGCCAGCGCCTGTCAACGTGGCCCGTAGTTTATATATGACGAGGAACGGAAGTTGTTTGTACTTGATTGTCCCCGGACAAGAACGGATTCGAAGCAGCGTCGCGCAAAACATCTGTTTCCTAACTCAACTCGTTACTCGTTAAGATGAGGCCCACATTCGTGCGATTCAGCGGCATGCCAGGACGTGAGTACTAGTGCCTCGTTGCTCCTAATTCACTGTCTGAATCCGTTATTACAGCCAAAACCTTCGTAAGGGGGAAATCTCTTACATCCAACCGCATTTCGGATTGAACAACCTAATTCATCTAGAATCCATGGTGGGGTGACTCAGCAGTCATGAAGCAAAGGCACATAAAACAGTACAGTCCGTGATTTCTCGTATTTTCGTATCATGCATTCCTCATCACCGTCCCGTTCGCAGCCCTCTCACCGTACCAAATGAAAGCCGCTCCCCAGCTCCTCCGTTCCTATCTGTTTAATGGATACCGTCGCCTCTCCGCCGAGGCGTTCTACTTCCTTTTGCCATTCGGTTTTGGTATGTTACGCGTCAGACTAGGCTATTTGTGACACTGAAACGAAACCAGGGTACGCTGTATATTCGTGGGGAAATAGCTACGATGCATGGGCGAAAAGCAAAGCTGGTCACCTTGCTTTGGAAGGTCACTAGAATAGACATCTACCCTTGTAGACTAATATACGTTCATTCCTGCGATGACCTGGATTTAATCGGACAGTAGTAGTTAGCTCAAGAAATTATCAGGGACGATAAAACCAATAGATTGACGGCTTACAGCGCTTGTTAAACTATGCGCCGCCATCGAACAAAAAGTAAGCGACAGGCCTGGGACTCGAACCCAGAATCTTCAGCTCCGGAAACTGACGCGTTGCCATTACGCCAACCCACCACATCAGGCACAATACTCTCACGTTAAATTCATGATCAACGCTAGCCACAAATGAATGAAACATTTGCCTGACATATCGCGCCCATTGTAAACATATTAGCTACTACTTAAATATTGCGGAACAAAGGAGTGGTGGCCATCTAGTAGCCATAAAGTCCCCACATCAATGTATCGCGTTCATTACACCAATGGTATATTAGCTTCTACTTAAATATTGCAAAACAAAGGAGTGTGCCCATCTACAATATCGGTGACTGATAAACAAATCAACATGCTGTGATACAATGATACGAAAGGTATGATCTAGGCACCGCCTAAGAGTACTTGTGATGATGGTCCGCTTGATAGAAGACATCGTTCAATCAGGTGGAGGATGTCGGTGATGTGCGTCAAGGTGAATCCTACATGTGATTGTTGTTTAAGGCGAGTCTTCGGACGGTTGAATATTTATGTCTGAGGAAAGTGATTCTTGCATAAACTTCTTGCGCTTCTTTTCTCTTAAGTCGACAGTGGTGTACCATCCGCCCCCTGCAAGCGTAAGGGCGATTCCAATGGCATTGGTCGGACTGATCCGTAGATTAAATAGTATGACAGCGAAGAGCACTGTGAGGACCTGTTTCACATTTGCTGTGGAAATATGAGCAACCTTCGAGTGATAAATGACAACTAAATTTACCTGCGACGCTCATTGTAACAGCCCCTAACCGTTTATTTGCGCCAAAGCTTGTAATGTTCAACCCAAAAGCGAGCACGCCGTTTGCTAAGAGGTATAATTGCTGGGTATAGTTGAGGTGATGGAGGGTATGATGATACATGGCTTCGAGTTCGCCAGTCAAAAAGGCGAGTGCGAGAGATTGAACAAATGCTAGAGGTGAAAGAAAATGCAGATACTCGAGGGATGACCATGTCGATAGTGTAGGCTGTGGATGGAGGTACTGATGAAAAAGACGAAGAGGTGTTGATAAGCGGGTATAGTCATCGAACGTGGCAGGCGTTTGCAAGACATTCGTCGCAATTGTCTTCAAGGCTGCAAGGACCGTGCCGAGCAAAGTCAAGATAAATCCCAATGGGGAAAAGTAGTAATCGCCATATGTACTAATGAAAAACGTTATGTGAGGTCGGGTAAAGAGCGCCGGAACTTACGCGAACGCGACTCCAGCCACTACAGGTAAGAGTGACGTTAGTTTCTCGCGACTACTCCGTGTACCAAGTAGGATTTGCGACAAGAGGATCGTAAACAAAGGTGTCGTGGCCCGTACCACTTGGTGAAACTGTGAAAACGTGTTAAACTTTTAGAAGTCCGAAAAGAGATGACAACGCGCCGGTATTGTGACAAGATGGAGCGAAACATTGCTTATGGCAATATTGATGGTAAAAAGTGTGCTAAAAGAAACGAGGGTGACGACTTCTTTCCAGCTTAGAGACGGAGATCGGCTAGATCCCTGAGAGGATGCTGCATTGGCGCGCAATACCACAGAAGATCCTGCTGTACTACATAGCGCGTGTAGTGCTGTGAGTGTATATGGGAATGGGAATTGAATGAGAGCAGATTTGTTGTAGAGAGTGAGGGAAAGGTTGAATAGGAAGTATGAGACCAGCCAGAAAGCAGGGGACTCGCTCAGCCCAAGGAATATGAGGGTCCAAGACGTGCGTTCATGTGGATGAAGTTTTGGTTCCGGGGTAGGGGTAGAGATCGGAGGTGGAAACGGGGGCAGTGCTAAATCTTTTGGCTGCGGAGAGGGAATTGGATAGTTGGGCGAGCTATGTGTCCGGCGGTGGTCGTGATATACACGAAAATTGGAAGAAGCGCGAAACACGCGTCGCGTTCGGCTTCGAAAGTCGTTGGGCTTTAAAGAAGATTTGGTGCCGTTTGAGGGACCAGTAGGGCTAGATGGATAAAGTTTGGACTTCTCGAGAGAATTGTCGAAAAGCTTCGTAGAGGAAGACATGGGTGTAGCCAAGTAAAAGTGCAGCGCAGCATTTGAAGCTAACTTATCTTCGTTATGATCGCCCTGAGAAGCGCAGCTGGCGTGATGCCAGAACGGGCTCGGCTTCATTGCTGTGCGACGTCCGGGCGTTGTTAACCTTCGCTCTAGAGTTCGATCCTACTTATTTGCTTCTATTTGGCATCTGCTCCGTTTCCGGTGGAATTTTGGTCCGTTCCGGCCCAGATGCTCTCCTCCGTGTCCAGTTCATGCTTGCGCCGTGCATACTTCGACTCCTCCAAACATGCTACCCGGGTCAGGCATGCGACGACCTCAACTCTTGACAACCTGCGCACCCCAAGAATCCATCACCCTTCAAACCAGGTCTGGAAATTCAAGTCTGACCCAAGGGACGAACAAAAGAACTCGGCAGCATTGAAAAAGACAGGCAAATCCTTTTTCGATGGTACTTTTCAACGGAAAATGTTACCACTCTGCCTCGAGGCCGCTGCGAAGATGAAGCTAAAAGGCACTCCTCCCGACCGTCAAACCTACCAGATGTTGATGGAATCAGTCACAAATGCCGGTGCATGGAGGCTTGGACAGGCTATCATTGATGACATGCTGTTGGTTGGGATTAAGCCAGACTCACAGATATTCAGTACTCTCCTTCATGTACGTCACAGAATATTTCCAAAATGGTCAATGACAATGAAAATGACAGGCACACCGTCAACTATGTTCTCCCATTATATGGAGGATTTTCGATAGGATGAATGAGTTGGGCGTGCAACCCGATGGCAAGACATACTCATTCTTAATTGTCATGTACACAGAAGACAGAAATCTTGAGCTCGCCCTTCGCTACTTGCACGAGATAAAATCTCGTGAATTGACACCAGGGGTGAAGGCTATAAAAAATATTGTTATGCTAGCCGCGGAGTTAGGCCACCCCCGACTCGCAATTGACATTGCAACTTGGTTCGAATCAAAATTCGACACACCGCTTGACAAAATCGTGTGGTTGAAGTGTCTAGCTGGTTCAGCGCAAGAATTCTATGTGAGTCCTTTTTTCCTCCCTTTTCCCTTATTCTCATTATGCTACGCTGTTCAGGTAGATGGAGTGACGCATTGCTGGAACCTTCTCGTTAACAAATTCGACGTTACGCCAGATGAAGGTGTTTGCCTAGATGTCCTACATACCGCAGCGAGGTATGGTCTAACTGACCTCGCTACGGATGTGCTTCGTGTGCTCCAATCGGCTGGCGTGGAGTGGCAGGAACACCATTTCGCATCCGTCATAGAAGCACTTTGTCGCAACTCTCAACTCAAAGAGGCCCTGATAACTCTTGGCATTATGCGTAACCGCGACATGTCCCCAAATTCAAAGACCACTCGACCCATCCTTAACGCCATCAGCACTTCCGTCGAGACGATAGACGACACGTGGAAAATAATCGAGGAAATACTAAAGGAGCGCGACCAGGTTGATACGGCCGCACTCAACGTGCTTATTGAGGCTTCGGTGCAGCTTGGCGACCTCCAACGCGCCATGGGCTCATACAAGAGCTTCGAAGAACACTATGTGACCCCTGACATATAGACGTTCAATATCCTTCTAGACGGATGCATCGCTGCAAAACACCGACAACTGGGTGACGTTCTCCTCGATCAGTTAAAAGCAGCGAAATTGACGCCAAACGATGATACGTTCGAGAGGATGATCTATCTATGCTTAACCCAGGAGACGTATGAAGATGCATTCTTCTACTTGGAGGAGATGAAGGCCGCTGGACACGTTCCTCCAATCAGGACATACGCTAAAATTATTAGAAGGTGCATTGGAGCGAACGATCCAAGATACAAAATGGCTTTGGAGGAGATGGGAGAAATTGGATATTCCGCTCCCAAAAGCTTGCTCTGGGAGGTTAAAGAGTATGAGCAAATGGGGACTCCGCGGGAAACGGGCTGGAGCGACGCTGTCACAGTTGGCGCTGAATAGATGCGGGTGTTTGTGTATATTTATACCCGTGTGAACAATTGACCAGACTTGATCACTGCGATTTCTATCTTAGTCTTGAGCCTTTTTGACTAGATGTCAAGTCCTGCACCTGAGCCGAGCACCGCGTCTGCTCCAAGTATTTTGCAGATCCATGCGCTCAATTCCGCTGGCCAGAAGCGTCCTCATGCGCTTGAAAGCGAGCACAGCACTGATAGAAAGCACAAGAAACGCAAACGGGAGACCAATCTAGAGCCAAGCTCGTCGGCTATTGCCGCCACTGGCGTATCTCAGTCTCTCGCCCCTCCCAGTTCGACAGCAGCCTCGGCTGAACTCGCAGCTGTGGGTTCACCTCGCAAAGATAAGGACAAGAAAAGGAAGAGGAAGAAGAAAAAAATGTCCGTCGTGACTTCCGAAATAGAAGATGATCGAGCCAAGCGTAAACGTGAAAATTCCCTCGTCGAAGTGACTCCCGCTAATGCCATGAGTTCTGTCACTGTTGGATCTTCCGGGCGCGTGGAGCCAAATAACAGGGGCGCGGATGTGGTGGCAGAAGTTAACGTATGTGTCCAGCCTCTGAGGCATAATTGTGGCGTTAAAATATTATTGGCCCATCAGAACCCTGACAAAGGCAAGGGAAAAGAAAAGGCACAAGAAAGGGCACGTTCATCCGCCCCGTCAACTCACGCGCCGAACTCATCGATAGCTCACGGGCAACTCCAACAAGTAGACATGGCTGCACAGCAGCTGATAGACGATTTAAAACAGCAATTAGAAACCCAGTCACAGGTAAGCAGATCATGTCGTTATCCAAGTTTCTAATCTTATCCAAATATGCCTTGCAGCTTCTTAAAAGACATCAAACGCATCTTACTAGCGTACAGCAATCTCTGACTTGCCAAATATGCCTGGACCTACTCTACAAACCGTTTGCGTTGGCACCATGCGGTCACGTTGCCTGCTATGAATGCCTCGTTCGCTGGTTTACTGCCCCCGGTCCAGGGGAAAACGAGCCTGATAACCAAAATGCCAACCGAGGTCGTGGAACTGCGAATGGTGCGACAGGTATTCATGTTCACAAACGAAAAACGTGCCCGATTTGTCGTGCCCGCGTCTCTGAAAGGCCTGTAGAAGTGTGGGGTATGAAGGATATGGTGAACGCGCTGGTAAGAAGCAAACTTGTCGAAACACCAAATGCAAGTGGGGCATCGTCTTCAAACGACAGTCGCAATGGGCAAGGACGTGCCCCCGATCCATGGCACAGAATATTTCGTCCTGTCCGAACTTCATTTGGTGGACATCATCCATTCAATCCATGGTGGCAAGACTGGACTGAAGACGACGAGCCTGTCTTCGGGCCTGAACGTGTTGATGGCCCTTTGGAGGATGTGGGCATGTTTGATGCCGAGGATCATGTTTACCGGTGCTTAGACTGTATGCATGAGATTTGGGGTGGGCGATGCAGCAGCTGCGATAGAGAATATCCCGGTCATTCCGCAGCAGGTGATGACGATGAAGACGAAGAGGATGTAATAGAGATTGAAGGGGACGACAGCGATGTCGAATTATATGGCCATGGGATGTCACTCGGAGAAATGCTCGATCGAATTGAAGGGAGGGATGGGGGCATCTGGTCTTTTGGAGGGGAAACTGACACGGAAGATGAAGAGGATTACACGGATGAGGATGGGGAAGGCGGTGGTGGGAGGTTCACTTGGCATGAGGATGAAGAGGATGAGCCTTTGTTTGCGCATATTGAGGAAGAGGTGGAAGTGGAAGATGAAGAAGAAGACAAATATGAAAGCAGTTTTATCGACGACTCTGATTCTGATGAGGGCGATGGAGTGCGAGGGCAGCGTGGGCGTTGAGCGCGTTTGTGGCGATGCTGGTCTAGTCTGCCTCGCGTCAACCTCGCGGCGTCCACGCTACGCAATGCCGCCAGGGACTTATTTTGTTCTTACATGTAAACGCCATGCTCTTTTAACGCATCATAATTTTCCGTTGTTCTTTCTTCCTGCCTTAATCCCCTTCCTCTTCTCCTCATTATGAATCACGATACCACGCAGCTTCGCAGGTCTGTTCATCGTGCTACCTCCCGTAATGATCTCCCCTCCATGCATTGGCTATTTCGTTCCAATATTCCAAGGAGACGCAATTCTTTCCTCCCCAACGAGATCCATAAACGAAACTTCTTCGGCATGCGTGACGTCCTCAGTGTACTCTTGAACGTAAGTCTACTATCTCCCTGACATTCCGTCACACCCTGACGTCTGGCAGCCCGCAGAGGCCGTGCGCAGTATGTCAGAGTCCAAGCACTTGCTCGAGGAAGCGCGCAAAGAGCTCGAAGAGAATCGCGAGCGGGCCCAATTGCGCGCCAAGCATACCTTTTCTCGTCTTCCAAATTTCTTTCCCAGGAAAGCCGAGATGAAGGCTATTGAACGTATGCTCGACGGAGAACCCTCATTCACCATCCTCTTCGGCGCCAGTTCTGTTGGGAAGGTAATGCATGTCTCCTGCCTCTATGGCTCGCTTGCTGATCGATGCCAGACTGCTCTCTTGCGCGAGGTACTCTCGCGGGAACAATACCATGTCCTGCACTTTGACCTCAGAATTCCTGGATTCGCTGACCTCGCGAGTCTCTACCAAAGCCTGAGTCAGCAAATGGAAAACTACTTTGAAGAAGTAGCGACTATCGACGGTTACGAGGAATTCCGAAAAGAGGCATGGTGCTTCAAGGCAAGTGCCGGATGCGTTAAGCGGCCTCTAGCTCGTACTCATGTTCGTAGCACGACCGCCTCGCTGTAGAGCACAGAATGATGTCCGACGACGAGCCCGCGCGCTCCCATGGGTTATCGACAATCGCCCCTTCCATCAGAACAAGCGATATATCTCGGTTGATGGAACTGTTCCAAGTAAGTCTACGTAATAACTACTACCGAGATGTAGCTAACAACTATTGATATTATTAGAGTTCGTTGCTCAAATACCGAGAATTCCAACCCGGGGATGAAAATGAAGGGAAGAAGGGCGCGTGGCGACCACGCCGTCAAAGCACTAGCACGTCGGATAACACGACCATTGAACCGACGGAACTGGCCTCGACTAAACGGAAAGCACGATGGAACCTCCGCAAGCGGGTCTTCAGGAAGAAGTATCCTGCGCAGGTGAACCCACAGCCTAACGGGTTAGAGAAGAACATGGACAAATCGAAAACCTCCAAGAAGATGCCGGTTAGACCTTTATCATCTTGCTTCACGTTCGAAATGAATCTAAAGAATGATTCACAGGTTATCTTCATGGATGAAGCTCATAGGCTGTGCGTTCCCGACTTACCATGGCTCTAATCGAGATCTAATATATATCCTATCTTCAGTCCCACTTTAATCAAATCGGCAGATACGATGAAATGCCTCCTGGAATCCATGCTTGTACTAACTAAACAAGATCGTCTTTGTCATGTTATCCACGCCACAAGCGATCCATTCTATCAGACTTGGCTCCGGCAGCTTAACGTTATGCAACATTGCAAAGTTAGCCCATCTTCCTATTCGCATCCACTTTCTGACCACCTTGTAGATTCTCACCATCGGAGATTGCTCAAAGTCGGAGACGCGAATATTTTTCCGGGATCACTTGCTTCTCCGTGTTCCAGAACGGATACGTCCTGGCCTAGACTTTGAACAATTGTTTGAGGCATTCGGTGGGAAGCTCGCACATTGGAAGGACTATATCATGGATTACAGTAAGCTCAATATTATGGTCCCCCTCAGCCTAAATTAATGACTTTCTGTAGTCAATTCTAACGGCACACTCGATGGTAAGCGTTCGGACACCTGACAGCCCCTTCCAACTTTGCTAATTTTCCCATCGTAGTAAAACAGTCTTCCCATTTCCTCCAAGCCCACGCCCTCCTGAACCTTCACATCATTCACTCTTCCCAGTCAGAAGCACCGCAGCCACAGACTACGCCAGCAGGGGCAAGTTCTAGCAGTCATGTGAACAACCCCAGTTTATTACACCCGAATCTGGGTCCGGCAAGCTTCAGAACTTATACGCCAAGCACAACTGGCCCATTAATAGCTCCTGGTTCCCCGGACATGGGCATTACTGCGGTGGGCTTATCCGATGATCGAGTTACCGCAATGGTAGCAGGATTTTACGCAGCTGACTTTACCGCCATGCAATTGCTCAAGGTCATGAGCAGACTTGCGGGCCGATCGGGCCGTGGCAGCCAGACAGGCACCGTTCAAGGCCCAGAAGAAGCGCCCTACCTGCCTTATTTCCTGCTCTGTCGCGAGATGGGTGTCCGTGCGGTAGATGCCATGGTCAAGGGAAGAGTATTGGGCCTTCGGTGGACCGAACCCGTTACGAAAGAGGGCGTGGAGACCCGAATTCGAAGCGGCATCAGCGCACTCAGCCCCCCGGGATATCGCGAAGGTAACTTTGGTGGCGAAAGCAGCGGGACTGCCGTAGACCACTTGGGTGCCCCGCCGGATGCTCCGAGTCCGGTTGCCATCCCCGGCGCCGAAGATGACGAAGAGATGATCGCTGTGCCTGAACACGAGATTGGAGCTCCTTATTACGACGATGAGGAAGAGTTGCTCGAAGTGGTTGGTCCCAAATTGGTTCCGATCACACCCATCATGCGTTACGCCATGAAGGAAGTCGTGCAAGAATACGAAGATGATGGTTCGGTATCCGAATATGCATCAGTCATGGACCCTGACGAATATTGAGGGACATTTTTCATTTCTTCACGCTGTGAGCTTCCGACCTAATCATGTTATTCTTTTATATGTTTTTTTCTTTCTCTTTGCATTATTTATTAAAAAGGCCTGTGGCTCTACGACCAACTGGATGATTAGATGTATACCTTTACCATCCCCACCGCTCATTGTACCATACCACTCATTACTCGCACTTTGCATACTTATTCCAAACCAGCATATCGTATATCTGCATTTTCTTCTAGCCAAGATATCCAGTTTTCGAGGTATCGCCCTCCGTGACGAACAGTTGATGAATCTCCGACGACGCACTGATAGACGGGAGCTGTGAGTTTCGTATCACCCTACATGGACGAGTCACCCACGAGATGCCGTCTGGCCCGCGTCATCGCAACTACATTGAGTGATATGGCGTATTATCACATTAACACCATCAGTCTAGAAACCTGCTTACCGTTTAATCGTCTCTTCTCTTTCAAAAATCCTATTTCCCTCTTATGAGAAAACGTTAGGACTCAATAGCATTCCATTCTGTAAAATGGCATGTTACTTACCGATTCGTTGCTCCTCACAAGACTGATCACAACGGCCTCTTTCTCCCGTCCTTGCATCCCATCGACTGTCCCAATCTCCAGACTCGGGCCGTGGGCCGGTCGCAGCATAGAACTCAATAACGTCACTTGGGCCTGGTACCTGTGATCAAAAGCTGGGCGCAGAGTGAATGATGCAGAAATAAAATTGCAACGTACGGTGTGATGACAGCAATCTGCTCTGGGTTAATCCCAGCGCTGATCTAGAGATTTCTCCGTTAGCTTCTCCCTGGATGCTTGGCAACGGTCACCCTTACAAGACGCTCAACCCAATTCTTCACCACCAGTGCTTCATTCTCGTTGCATTTACTTCCCTCATCGCCATCTCCGTCTGTGTCCTGTCTCTCGAAATATTCGCACCCAGCGGTGTCGAAGAAAACGACGGGGGTACCAAGCACTTCTTTAAGCTCATCCTCATCAGGTCTACGCCCTTGTTCTGCGTGTGCCCCGACATTGGGCAGGTCCACCAAAAGGTGGGTCGATACAGACTCGTGCGATTTCAAGTGTGAAGAATATAGGGTCTTGGATGGGAACGTACAAATTTGATCGTGCATTCTGGTGCTAGCGTCGATTTTTGTCTTCTCAAGTTAATCCAGCAAATGCTTACCGATATTGAATCTGGAGCATGCGCTTGATAGCGGATCCGTACATCTTTTCAAGACGATCAAAAAGAGTTGTCTCCAGTGTTTTTGGTGGGCGTAACACGGGGTCTCTAATCTTTTTCGTCCGGTTTTTGTCTGATAAGGATGTACTCGGGATCTGCTCTGCGACTACATCAGCGTCGTCTGCTCCTGAATCTGCGTCTGTAGATGGACTGTCATTTTCACGCTCCTCTGTGCTTTCTCTAGTAGACTGCTTCGAATCGCCGGCAGCTTTGGTGGTCGGCCTCGTTGATTTTTTATTTCCCGATGCTGATTGTTTTTTGCCTTGCTCGCTGGGTATCTTTTTCTTGTCGCGATTGCGATCCATGGACAATACAGTTGGAGGTAATTGCATTGGATCGCCCGCAAGGATCAACTTCCTGGCTTTGAAGATTGGGATCCAACATACCTTGTCATAGATGAGCAATTAAACCAGAAAAATTCAACATGCCTTACTGCTTCCAGTGCTTGGGTAGCTTCATCAATGATGACAACATCAAACGCAAGGCTTTGCAACTGTCTTCCTCCAGACGAATGACATGTGGCGAGGACGACCTATCAATAGCTGCATAACACTATATGAATAGCGTCGGAAGAAGTTTACCTGTGCCTCGCTCAATACGGACTTGACAACACCACCTTCGCGTTGACGGTACCTATTTCGGCGATGTGCGACGTACCAATGGATAATGTACAGATCACAACGCACTCTTTCCTTAGCGCTTTGACGTCTTCCCACATTTTCTTTCGTTCAGCACCTCTAGGTTTCTTACCTTTAGCACCTTTTCCCTTTCCAGACAGAACGGCTAATGTCTCTTCGAGTTCATTCTTAACATCTTTTGCTAATGCCGCCTAGAGAAATGATTAGCGAGGTGTTTTACAGATCTGTTTTTTCCTAGAAGAACCTGGTCTGTCTTAGAAGCCTGAACTTCTAACGTTGAATTGAGAATAGTCTCATGTGCCATAACACGAGCGGGGTGTCCTATGCGGGTCACTTTCAATTTTTCCTGTTTTCCATCTGAAGGTAATGCCAAAAGTCTCTCTAGGATGTTATCAACGGAGAGATTCGACGCGCCGCAGACAAGAAGACGTAATTGCTTGGGATTGGAGGGTGTCACTGATGTAAGTTGTCGGATTATCTCTATAAGGGTATGTGTCTTGCCGGTCCCTGCAATTTGTTAGACGCAACATTACCCGTAGGAAGGACACTACCTGGCGGCCCATGTATGCACGCTACTTCTGGCGACTCGAGTGAAAATCGCACAGCTTCTCTTTGGCTGGCGTTCAAAGAAGAGTCAAAAAAGTTCAAATCCACCGTTGGAACCTTCGCCGAAGGAGTAGTGATTCCTAGTAGTACTTGCATTAGTCGATGCTGATCTGGAGATTCGCGGCCGTCCTTGAACAGTCAACATTTAAGTTCTATACCGCTGAATCGTTCTTACTTGTCCCGCAATCCTTTTTTCGAGACAATCTATAGCATTGTCCATTCTGCACCAAGTCAGTATTAGCATAGGCCGCCGAAAACATCCTCACCTATCATAAGTCACGCTGTTTGCTAGCTTGACAACTCGACATCGTTCGGGCAAGTCGAGCTCGTCCGTGCTCGAATCCGACTTGTCTAACGCTATCACTATACGTGCATCTGAGACCTAACATTCGGTGAGATGACTCTCGGTTAAGGGTCTCGCGTTCGGTACCTTATAAACGACGCCGTCTCCCTGTCCTTCCTTCACTTCGGAAACTGATGCAAGCGCTTTCTTAGGCTTCTTCGCCGATGCATTCGACGATACGTGTGGTTCTATTCGTGCCAGATCTCCCGTTCTGTAATGCATTGAGACATTGTCTACGGCGCCAACATACGTTACGTGCCTGAAGTTGTGTGGAGGAAATAAAGGCGTTGAGTGATATGCTGCTGGCCTTTCCAGTTCAACAAGGCTATTCTCATTCTATCAACAAAAAGAGAAATAGGAAGTGTAATGGCGGCGCACGTCTTGCCTCCAAGGCCGATGTTGATACTGACAACGCCGAGACCACCCAATGACAACCCCTTCTGCTCGAGCAACTTCGGACCACAATTGGACAAAAGAAGAGAACTTCTAGATATTTCTGCCTCGCGCTCCTTCGACAAAAGTAGCCTTTGTCGTGCGATAAATGCATTCAGTTGGTCTTCACTGGTCACCATCGTTGGGTTTGAGTAATCTTATCGGTCACGCCATGTGATCGCGTCGATGGTTACTGAAAGAAAAAAAGCTATCAAAGTCCCAAAATCATCACGCCTCTCACAACAGCCAAAGTAAGCCAGGTCAAAGTGGCCATAGCTGGCAATGGTTTTTGTGGGACCTGGGAAAATTGCGACTAATATTATTAGTTCGTCGTGACGTCATATGTTGGTTTTTGCCTTAGACATGTCAGAACGCGGTCGCAAGCGCAAACGCAGTCTGCAGGACCCGTCTGTCGACCCTTCGAAGATTAGGACGGCGCTGAGTCATCTCGAAACCCTCAAGACAGAGTTGGATGGGATCGAAGACTCGGACTCGGAAGCGGAGGAAGCATTGCACGCCATTTCGGATAATATTCTTGAGATGGAGAACATCCTAAAGGATGCCAAGAAACCAGTACGTTGCATATTTCCCGCATTATGT
>WNGI01007203.1_pt1 | contig 13922 bp, 10 predicted proteins | sample 5400621 | NCBI WGS metagenome assembly WNGI01 (sample SAMN13153374, study PRJNA577476) | soil metagenome | isolation source: 20 cm soil or saprolite under Garry oak tree replicate 1 | place: USA:California | collected 2016-06-15
CCTACATGATCGAAGGGACCATGATCGAATGGACCAAGCGGTCCGACGGCACATGGAAATTCGATTACGACATCTTCGACCAATACGTGCAACTGGCGATGGCCGCCGGCGTGGACAAGGCGATCACGATCTACACGCCGCTTCCCTGGGGGAACAGGTTCCGTTACTTGGACGAGCGATCCGGGAACTACGTCGACGAAGCATGGGCGCCGGACTCCGCGACATTCGCGTCGGTGTGGCATGCCTTTCTCGACGATCTCAAGGGCCACCTGGAGCGGCGGGGGTGGTTCGATCGGACCTATCTCGGGATCAATGAAAACGAATTGGCGTCCACGCAGGCCGCGATCCGCGTGATCAAGGCGCATTCCCCGAGATGGAAGATCACGTATGCTGGAAACTGGCATGCCGAGCTGGACTCGCTGCTGGATGATTACTCTCCCATCATCACCAGTGAGCCGAGCCCGCAGGAAATACGCGCGCGCTCCGCAAGAGGGGCGACCACCACGTACTACGTATGCTGCACGCCCCAGAAGCCCAACACCTTTGTTTTCTCTCCACCCATTGAAGGCAGGTATATCGCCTGGTACTCAGCGGCGAACGGCTACGACGGTTTCTTACGCTGGGCATACGATGCCTGGCCGGCCGATCCGGTGCGGGATGCCCGGCATACCCTGTGGCCCGCCGGCGACGAGTTTCTCGTGTACCCCGGGGCGACTAGCAGCATCCGGTTCGAGAAACTACGAGAAGGCATCGTCGACTACGAAAAGATCCGGATCATACGCCAGCTGGCGACGCAATCAACCGACAAGAAGGTCCGCGGCCAGATGAAGGACCTCGAGAATCACCTGGCTACCTTCATCGGAGATCGTGATTACAGCAAGCGCGATTATGATCAACGGAGAATCACGGACGCCGTTCATAAGGGGAATCAGCTGCTGGAGGCGTTAAGCGATCGCCTTGCGCACTAAGGGAGTCGCCTATACAGAGTTTCAGGATTACGTGTTAACCCATGAACTGATACCAGCCGGTCCGGTCCCCACCGCGTTCGATCCAAACGGCGTTTATCCGTATGTGAGTTATTCGGAAACCTCCCACCGACCCGTCCTCAAGAAGTACCGGTTCATCGTATTGGAAAACGCCATGCTCCGGGTAGCGATTTGTCCCGACCTGGGCGGCAAAGTCACATCGCTACTCCACAAGGGGTCGGGGAAGGAAGTCTTGTACGTGCCAGACGTCATCAGGCCGGCGCGAATCCTACCGCGGTTCTACTTTGTGGCCGGCGGCATCGCAGTGAGCTTCCCCATCTCGCATTCGCCCACCCAGAACGACCGAGTACTTCACAGAATCGATCGAACGAACGAGCGGGTCTACGTGACCTGTGGAGAGCGGGAATTACGGTTCGGCATGCAGTGGTCGGTGGAGTACTCGTTGGGCGCAGTCGACCATTTCTTGACGCAGCGCGCAGTGTTTCATAATCCCGGACGTTCGGCACATCCCTGGATGTCGTGGTCGAATGCCGCTTTGCCCTGCGCTGCGGATACGGAATATCACTTTCCCAAGGGCCAGGTTCTCTCTCACAACTCGAAACTCGATACCATCGATTGGCAAGAATCAGGCCCGAGACGCGAATCGGATATCCAGGAGATGACGGGCTATTTCTGGAAAACCAGGGACGCGAATGCCTTCGGTGCCTTCACGCCGTCCCTGGGGACGGGGCTCTATCACATTGCCGACGCAGCAATCGCGCCCGGAATGAAATTGTGGAGCTATGGTGTCGGCCAAGACCGCGCCTGGGCCACGTTGAGCACGGCACACCGCGCTCCCTACGTCGAAATCCAGGGCGGCCCCATCGGTGATCAGTCCATCAAGCTGCAGTTACAACCCACCGAAACCCGCCGGCATGTGGAGTTTTGGATTCCTTCGGACCAAGCATTGAATATCTACGCTTTGAAAGTTCCGAACGTAGAGCTCAGACCGATCAGCCAAGTTCCGCTGTTCGATTGGGCAAGAGAGGAAGAAGTCAAAGTTTGGAAAGATCTCTTGAGTGCTCACCAGACCAAAGGACGACTGCCGGAGCCCCCGGCGATTCACGAGTGCCGCTGGGCTCCTGCGGGCATGGAAGACCTGCATGCGGGTTTCGAGTGGGCTATAGGGAAGACCGCTGGTGAAGCCGCAGCACGATGGACGTTTTATCACGGCACCTGGCTCGCCGGAACCGGAAACAGGAAAGCGGCCATCCAAGTGTTGGCGACGAGTAGCCTCGGGGTTGCAAGAGCCCTGCTGGCCAGGCTGCTGAACCTGGCAGGGGATATCGAGGGTGCTGCAACGGCCCTACGCTCCATTCGGGAGGAATGGCTGCAATTGCATCCACAAGTCATCGTCCAGCGCGATCAGGTGCTTCGCGACTTGGGAACGCACACCATAGCCGAGCGTGAAGGATGGCTGGACCGAGTTGACGCGCTTCAGGACGAGTGGATAATCGAAAGACGAGTCCAGCTCCTAATTGATAAGGGTGAATTTCAAAACGCTAAACAGCTCCTGCTATCTGTTTCGTTTCAGAAGGTACATCAAAGGTATGCCCGCACGGCATTGTGGCATCAGGTGTGCGAGAAACTCAACGAACCCCGTTCGCCAATCCCTGCCGAGCTGGGAGAAGATCAGCTGGCCACGTTTGGTGCTTATCGGGAGTTTGAATGACGCTTTGGGGTCACGTGGCCACTACCTCGGCACCCGCCGACGGGTCGGCCATGAACACGTGCCGCCCGACGTCCTCCGCCGCGCCGCGTGGGGCGTAGAAGCGCTCCCGCAGAGCGGCCACCACCTCCGGCGCGCGCTCGACGCGACACAGCGCCACGATCGAGCCACCGAACCCAGCGCCCGTGAGTCGCGCCCCCGCCGCACCCGCCTCCCGGGCCAGCTCCACGAGCCGGTCCAGCTCGGGGTGGCTCACCTCGTAGTCGTCCCGCAGGCTCTGGTGCGAAGCGTCGAGCAGCCTACCGAACGCCGTTGAATCTCCGGTGGCCAGCGCTGCCTCCGCGTGCGGCACGCGTGTTCCCTCGGTGACCACGTGACGGAACCGGCGCGCGAGCACTGCTGACAGGGTCGCCCCCGCCACTTTGAGCAGCTCCTCGACCGAGGCCGCCGCGAGGAGGGCGGGGTAGGCGGTGTCCTCCGGCTTGCCGAGCCGCGCGGCCACGAGACGGCGCGCCGCGTCGCACTGCTGCGTCCGCTCGTTATACGCCTGGCGCGCGGCCCCGGACTTCTCGGCATGCACCAGGCTCCACGCCACGATGAACTGCCAGCCGGCGGGCACGGCCGTGGGGGTGAGCCGAAGCGGGTGGAAGTCGATCCGTGATGCGCACCCGGCCTGGGCACCGAGGATGATCGCCTGGTCCATCCCGCCGCCCGCGGTGCCGACGTAACGCTCGCCCCGCGCTAACAGCTCCATCAGCTCGAGCGACGCCACCGTCACCCCGTTTGCGTGCATGATCGCGAGGGCGATGGCCACCAGGAGCGCGGACGAGGAGCTGAGCCCCGCGGCGATCGGGAGATCGCTCTCCACCAGCGCGTCGATGCCCCGCAAATTCGAAAACCGCTTGGCCAGGGCCTGGGCTGCCGCCCTCGCGTAGTTGCTCCAGTCTCCCGTGGGGCCCGGCGGGATGGTCTCGCTCACCGCGAAGTCGCTTGGAGCGAAGCCCGGATCGCGGTTGGTGAGACGCGTCTCTCGATCCGAGCGAGGCTCGAACTGGATGCGCACGCTGCGACGGAGGGCCATGGGGAGGACGGCCAGGCCGCAGTAGTCGATGTGCTCGCCGATCAGATTCACCCGCCCGGGCGCCCGGACCACATGAGGGCCGCCACGAGGCCCGCGAGGAAGTTCGCGTCCACGCGACGCGCCAGATCGTGCCGGGCGGGGATCGAGCAGAAGGCGCGGGTGTCGTCGTTGAACCCGGCGGTCTTGTAGATCCCCGCGCTCTCCGTGGTGCGCTCGCGGAAGCGCCGCATGCCTTCCATCGAGTCGTGGAACCACCAAGGAGGCCCGAGGCGCATGGCCGGATAATGGCCGGCGAGCGGCGCCAACTCCCGGCTGTACGTGGACTCGTCCAGCGTGAAGGCCACGAGCGTGAACCGAGGGTCGTTGCCGTAGGCGTTCAGCAACGGGCGCAGGTTACGCGTGAACTCGGTGGCGATCGGAATGTCCCCACCCCGATCCGGGCCGAACCGTTCGAACAGCGGTCGGTTGTGGTCCCGCAGCGCGCCGGCGTGAATCTGCATCACCAGGCCGTCCTCCAGCGACAGCCGGGCCATCTCCATCAGGAGGTGGCCCATGAAGCGCCGTTCGTCCGCCGGTGTTACCTCGCGCTGCCGCGCCCGCTGATACAAGACCTCCGTCTCGTTGGGCGGCAGCCAGGTGGTGTAGGGCTCGAGCACCGCGTGATCGGTGGCCGTGGCCCCCATGCTCTTGAAGAACGCGCGGCGATCTTCCAGGGCGCGCAGGAACTCGGGGTAGTCCACCAGGGGTGCGCCGTGCTCCCGGCCCAGGGCTTCCAGCTCGGCCGGCCAGCCGGGGGAGGCGATCTGGAACACCGCATCGGGACGAAAGCAGGGGATCACCCGTCCCTTCCACCCGGACTCCCGGATGGCGTGGTGGTGCGCCAGCGGATCGCTGGCCCGGTCGGTGGTGGCGAGGACCTCGATCCCGAAGCGCTCGAACAGCGTCCGCGGCCGGAACTCGGGGCCAGCGAGCTGCTCTGTGATTTGATCATAGATCCGGCGCGCGGTTTCGCCCGAGAGGCGCTCGCCCAGGCCGAAAACCTCATACAGCTCGTAATCGAGCCAGGCGCCGGTGGGCGTGCCGCGGAACAGGTAGTAGTGATCTGCGAACCGCTGCCACACCTTGCACGGATCGGTCTCGACGGGCGCTCCATCCCGGCGCGGAATGCCGAGCGCCTCGAGCGAGACGCCGCAGGCATACAACAGCCGCAGGATGTAGTGGTCGGGCTGGACGATCAGCGCCGCGGGCTCCGGGAAGGGCTCATTCCGGGCCAGGATCTGCGGGTCCACGTGACCGTGGGGCGAGACGATGGGTAACCGGCGCGTTTCTTCATACAGCTCGCGCGCGACCCGGCGCACCGCGGGATCGGGATCGAAAAAGCGGTTGGGGTCGAGGACCGCGGTCACGGGCTCAGACGACCGGCGTCCAGCCCGGGGCGTACTCCCGCTGCCAGAACTTCATCGCCTCCTCATCGCCCGTGATACGACCCGACGTCGCATCGATGCGGAGCGCGCGGCCGGTCGACTGCGCGATGTTGCCGAGGTGGCCCAACAGCACGCTCTTCGCCCCCTCCTCGATCGGCTGACGCAGCGCGGCGCCGGTGCGGATCGCGTCCGCGAAGTTGTCGATGTGCAGGGCGGTCATCTCGTCGTCCGCGGTGGTGTTGAGGCCGTCCCCCGGCTGCGCGGCGAGCGACGATTTCACCACCTTGTCCTTGAGATCGTACCTGATGTAGCCGTCGCGGTCGAACACCACGCTGCCGGCGGTGCCAAGGATGGCTGTGCCGCGCCCGCGGCCGAACGTGGTCAGGCCGTTGCAGCTTTGCCCCTGCCAGATGATGGTCTTCCCGTCCGCGAACTCGAACCAGGCCTCCTGCGTGTCAGGGAACTCCCAGTCGTCGGCGAAGTGATAGCGCCCACCGACGGAGCTGACGCGCGTGGGGTAGCTCACGCCCAGCGCCCAGCGCGCGATGTCGATCTCGTGCGTGCCGTTGTTCAAGATCTCGCCCGTTCCCCAACGCCGGAACCAATGCCAATTGTAGTGAATGACGTTGTCGCGGTACGGGGTATGGGGCGCCGGGCCCTGCCACAGCTCGTAATCCAGGTTTGCCGGGACGGGCGCCGCTTTCCCGCGACCGATGGAGCCCCGAGTGTTGGCGTACCAGGTGCGCGCGAGGTAGGGCTGCCCGATGGCGCCTTCCTTGATCGCCTGGATGATCTCGATCGAGCGAGGCGCGGACCGTTGTTGCGTCCCCATCTGCACGACGCGCCGGTGCTTGCGCTGCGCCTCGACCAGCAGCTCGCCTTCGCGCGGGTTGTGACCACACGGCTTCTCCACGTAGACGTGCTTTCCCGCCTGCAGCGCCAGCAGCGCGGCGGGGGTGTGCCAGTGGTCGGGCGCCGCGATCACGAGCCCGTCCACGTCCTTATCCTCGAGCGCCTTTCGGAAATCGCCGAGCCCCTTGGGGGATTTGCTTTGGACTTGGGCCACGGCGGATATGCCCTTGGCGAGCACGACCGAGTCGACGTCGCACACGTAGGCCACCGTGGCGTGGGCCGCTCGGGCGAAGCCGCGGGCGAGCACCGTGCCCCGTCCGTTCATGCCCATGACTGCGACCACGACCTTGTCGTTGGGAGAACGGGCGAGGCCGAAGAGCGGCGACCGCGCGGTTACCAAGCCGAGCCCGGCCGCCGAGGCGGTTTTCAAGAACTTGCGGCGTCTCATAGGTCCCGAACCTTGATGTTCTTGAAGTAGACCTCGTCCCCGTGGTCCTGCAGGACGAGGTGCGCCTTGCGGCGCGTGCCAAACCCGGGAATCGAGCGGAATTTGCTGGCCGCGAGGGCCGAATCCATCCGCGCCGTGCCGAGATCGAATTCCACGATCCGCTCGCCGTTCAGCCAGTGCTCGCCGTGATTCCCGCGGAAGATGACGGTGGCGCGGTTCCACTCGCCTACCGGCTTGAGGCGTTTCGTGTCGTTCGGTGGGAAGAGGTCGTACAGGGCTCCGGCTTGGTGGCTGGGCAGCTTGCCATCGGGGTGACGATCGTCGTCGAGGATCTGGTACTCGAACCCGAGCGCCGCGTGGTTGGGCGCGTTCGCGAGCGACAGCTCCTCGGACACATTGTACTTGAGCCCGCTGTTGGCCCCGGGCGTGACCCGCCACTCCCATGTGAGCTCGAAGTCCCCGAACGTGTCCACGGTCATCAGGTCACCGCCGCTCTGGGGTTGACCGTCCGGCAGCTTGGGCACCTTGCCGCTCGGGATCTTCTTGATCGCGCCCTCCACGACCACCCAATGCGCGGTGGGGACGCTGTCGTAGCCCAACCCGCGCCACCCCTTCAGCGTACGGCCGTCGAACAGCAGCCGCCAGCCGGCGGCACGCTCGGCGGTGGTGAGCGCGTTCGAGGGGACGGGATGGGACACCGTCCCCTGAACGACCAGCGTTACGAGCAGCGGTAGGATCATAGCGTCACCCCCTCCTTCCAGATGGTGATCTCACGGTACCCGCAGTTCTCGTCGCTCGCTAGCTCCCCTCGCCAGGGCCCCACTAGCACGAGTGGCGCCGGGCGTACGAGCTTTGGGAGGAGACCAGCAAGCCTGCCCCATGACGACTCGCCGTGCTTTTCTCGAAACCGCCGCCGCTCTGCTGGCTGCTCCTTACGCGGGCGTCCGGGGCGGCGTCACCCGACTCCCGCTCGGTTTCTCCACGCTCGGCTGCCCGGCGTGGACGTGGGTGCGGATACTGGACTTCGCCGCGTTGCACGATTTCGCGGCTGTCGAGCTGCGCGGGCTCCAGGCGACGATGGACTTGAGCCAGGTCCCGGAGTTCTCGCGGGAGGGAGGCCGTGTCGATCTCGCGACGCAGCAGCTCCGCGCGCGCGGGCTGCGCGTGTCCTGCCTCGGCGCCTCGGCGCAGATGCACGAAATGGATCCGACCAAGCGCGCGGCGCAGCTCGACGAGGCACGACGCTTCATCGACCTCGCGGAAGCGCTGCGCGCTCCGTACGTGCGCGTGTTCGGGAACAACTACGTGAGCGGCGTCCCGCGCGACGCGATGCTCGCGCACATCGCCCAGGGCTTGCGCGAGCTGGGCGACTACGCCCGCCCCAGGGGCGTCACGGTGCTGATCGAGTCGCACGGCGACTTCACCGACTCGCCCAGCTTGCTCGACGTCCTGCGGCAGGCGGACTCCCCCGCCGTGGCACTGCTGTGGGACGCGCATCACACGTTCGTGTCGGGGAAGGAGCAGCCCGAGGAGACGGTCTTGCAGCTCGGGCGCTACATCCGCCATACCCACTTGAAGGACTCGGTGGCCGCGGGGACCGAGCGCCGGTACGTGTTGACCGGGACGGGCGACGTCCCGGTCCGGCGCCAGATCGAAGCGCTGCTCAGGTTCGGGTACCAGGGCGTGTACAGCTTCGAGTGGGAGAAGCGCTGGCACCCTGAGATCCCCGAGCCCGAGGTCGCGTTCGCGCAGTTCGCCACGGTGGCGGGCGAGTACCTGCGCACCGCGGGAGCACGGTAGGTGTCGTGTCTACCGGGCGTCGAGCGCGAACGCGACGTAGCGCGCTGGCGTCCGCACTTTCGACTTGCCGCCACTCGTGGCGATCACGACGAACTGTCGCCCGTCCACCTCGTAGGTCGCCGGCGTCGCGTTCCCGGCCGCTGGGAGCGTCGTTTCCCATAGCAGCTCGCCCGTAGCCTTGTCGAAGGCGCGAAGCTTGTCGTCGTAGTTGGTCGCCCCGATGAACAGCACGCCACCGGCGGTCACCACGGGACCGCCGTAGTTCTCGCATCCCGTGCCCGACATTCCCTGGGACCCCAGGGCGCGATACGCTCCGAGCGGGACCTTCCAGAGGTACTTGCCCGAATTGAGATCGATGGCGCTGAGGGTGCCCCAAGGCGGCTTCAGCGCCGGATAACCGTCGGGGTCGAGGAATCTTTCGTACTGGACGCGGTACTTCTGGTCAATCGGAGATCTCGCCCGCGGAGCGTGAGCGTTCGAGTCGCCACCCGACCGGGGGACCGCGGCGGAGGACTCGCCCGTGAGGATGTAGCGCTGGATGGCCCGCAGGGCGTCCGAGCCCAGCCGCGCGAAGCCGGGCATCCGTCCGCCTCCATCCGATATGGCCACCCTGATCTCCGGGGGCGTGAGCCGGTCGGTCAGGTCCACCAGCGACGGGATGGTCGGCGGTGACCCCTTACGATCGGCACCGTGACAGCCGGCGCATTCCCGGGTGTACAGCTCCCGGCCGCCCGCCGTTTCGGTAGGCGGTTCGCGTTCCACCAGACTCACGAGCCAAGGCATTTCGTTCGCGTTCACGTAGAGAATCGACGTCGCGGGGTCGAAGGCCGCGCCTCCCCATTCGGCACCGCCGTCCAGGCCCGGGAAGACGATCGTTCCCTGCAGGCTCAATGGAACGAACTGGCCCGCGCTGCGCACGGTCCGGAAGCGCGCGAGCACCGCGCGGTGTGCCGCGGGCGTGCGGTCCGTGAGCATGTCCTCGGTGAGCTGCTGACGCGCAAACGGCTCGGGTATGAGCGGCAGCGGCTGCGAGTCGGCGGCGACCTCACCGTCGACGTCGGACTTCGGGTACCTCCGATACTGGATCGGGAACAGCGGCTTGCCCGTCTCGCGCTCGAACACGAATACGTGGCCGGACTTGGTGACTTGCGCAACGGCGTCGACCGTGCGGCCATCCCGACGCAGGGTGACGAGATTCGGCGGCGCTGGCAGGTCACGGTCCCAGATGTCGTGTCGCACGAACTGGAAATGCCAGACGCGCTCGCCGGTCTCCGCTTTGAGCGCGAGCAGCGAATTCGCGAAGAGGTTGTCGCCCAACCGATTCGCACCGTAATAGTCGTCGGCTGCAGAGCCTGTGGGCACGAAGACGAGGCCGCGCTGCAGGTCGAGGGACATGCCGGTCCAGTTGTTCGCAGCGCCGGTATACGTCCACGCGTCCTTCGGCCACGTCTCGTACCCGGGCTCTCCGGGGCGCGGAACGGTGTGGAAGGTCCACGTGAGCGTCCCGGTTCTGGCGTCGTAGGCCCGCACGTCGCCCGGCGGCGTCGGGAGGCTCTCGGCGGTGCGGCTGCCCACGATGATGAGGTCCTTGTAGACGATGCCGGGAGCTCCGAGATCCACCATCAGGTCCTCCCCGGGCCGGAGGCCGTTTCGCAGGTCGATGCGACCCGCGACGCCGAAGGCGCTCACAGGTCGCCCGCTCTTCGCATCCAGCGCGTAGAGGAACTGGTGCACCCCGACGAAGATCCGCTCGTCCGGGCCGTCGCTCCAATAGGTCACGCCTCGCGTCCGCCCGCCGCCTCCCCGCACCTTGCGGCCGTTGTACGGGTCGAAGCGCCACACGAGCCTACCGGTGGCAGCGTCGAGCGCGACGACGTTGAGACTGACCGTGGTTGCGTACAACGTGCCGTTCACTACGATCGGATTGACCTCCAGCTCCGAGTCCTCGACCCCGTCGCTGGCGTCGAAGGTCCACGCCAGCTTCAGGTGTTTCACGTTCGCGCGATTGATCTGCGTGAGGGGCGAGTAGCGAATACTCGCAGGCCCGCCGCCGTACACCCGCCATTCGACGGGCCGGGGCGGCGCCGCGCATTGCCCGGACAAGGTCGCGACGGCGATGGGCAGGACCCAGAAGCGGAGTCGCCTGCTTGCGAGGGTCACACGCGGGCGGGTGCTTCCCCCGTCACGGGCTCGAGCCGCGGCGCGAGGAAGTGAATGATGGTCCAGGCCGAGACGTAGGCCAACCCGCAGACGATGAAGATGGGCGTGTAGTCGTTGCCGTTGGCCTGGAGGATCCGGCCCGTGACGCGCTGGAACGCCCAACCGCCTATGCCCCCGGCGAACGCGCCGATTCCCACCACCGAACCCACCGCCGCGCGGGGGAACATGTCGCTCGCCAGCGTATACACGTTGGCAGACCACGCCTGGTGCGCCGCGGCGGCGACGCTGACGATCAGGACGGCGGTCCACATGGTTCCCGCAAGTGGCGCCAGCGCGGTCGGTACGATCAAGAGCGCCATCGCGAGCATCGTAGTCTTCCTCGCCCGATTCACCGTCCAGCCTCGCTTGATCAGGGCGCTCGAGAGCCACCCTCCGCCGATCGAGCCGACGTCGGCCACCAGATAGACGACGATCAGTGGGAGCGCGACGTGCGCGAGCTTGATACCGTAGGTCGAGTCCAAGAATTTGGGGAGCCAGTACAGGTAAAACCACCAAATCGGGTCGGCCAGGAGTTTCCCCGCCGCGACCGCCCACGTCTGCCTGTACCCGAGCAGGCGGAGCCACCGCACACGGGTGTTCTCGGGGTCGGCCGGGTCGCTGCGGATATGCGCCAGCTCCTCGCTCGACACGCGCGGGTTCGACCCGGGACTGCGGTACACGGCGAGCCAGAGGACCAACCAGAAGAACCCGAGCGAGCCCGTCGCGATGAAGGCCCACTGCCAACCCCACGTGAGCGCGATCCAGGGGACGAGCAGGGGTGTGAGGATCGCGCCGGTGTTGGTCCCCGCATTGAAGATGCCGGTCGCGAGCGCCCGCTCCTTCTTGGGGAACCACTCGGCGACGGCCTTGATCGCACCGGGGAAATTTGCCGACTCGGCCACGCCCAGCAGCGCGCGCGCCGCGGAAAACAGGGCCGTGGTGCGCGTGAACGCGTGCGCAATGGCGGCCAGACTCCACGCGACAACGGCCGCCGCGAACCCGCGCCGTACGCCGATGCGGTCGAACCACCGCCCGGCGGCGAGGAACCCGAAGGCGTAGGGTAGGGTGAACCACGACACCACGTCGCCGTAGCTGGCCTCAGACCACCCAAGCTCGCGTTGCAGCGTGGGTGCCAGGATTCCCAACACCTGACGATCGACATAGTTGATGGTGGTGACCACGAACAGCAGAGCGCACACCGTCCAGCGGTACCCGATGCGCTTCGGCGGGGAAGCGACCGTCGTGTTCACGCGCCCCTCCGGGAGATCGCTTCCCACAGACCCTGCAGGTACGTCACGCCGAGTGCCCGATCGTACAGCCCGTATCCCGGGCGCCCCGTCTCGCCCCAGATCATGCGGCCGTGATCGGGGCGCATCGGGCCCGCAAAGCCGACATCTCTGAGAGCGCACAGCACCTGGAACAGATCCACGCTACCGCACGGCGAGGGATGCGCGGTTTCGTGGAACCGGCGCTCGCCCGTGACCCGGACGTTGCGGCAGTGCGCGAAGTGAATGCGCGCGCCCAAACCACGAACCATGGCCGGCAGATCGTTCTCGGGGCTCGCGCCCAGCGACCCGGTGCAGAACGTCACGCCGTTCGCCGGACTGTCCACGAGCCTTACGAGCCGCTCCAAGGCTCGGGCATCGGTGATGATCCGCGGCAGTCCGAAGATGGGCCAGGGAGGATCATCGGGATGGATGGCGAGGCGCACGCCGACTTGCTCGGCAACCGGTGCGACGCGCTCGAGGAAGTACGCGAGGTTGTCCCATAGGCGCTCCGCGTCCACATCGCGATAGGCGGCGAGCAGCGCTTGGAGATCGGCGGGCTCGTACGCCGCGCCCCATCCCGGGAGCCCGGCGGTTCCGCGCGACAGATCGATGGCGGCGAGCGCCCGGTCGTCGTACGCGAGCGCCGTGGACCCGTCGGGCAGCCGCATGGCGAGATCGGTGCGCGTCCAGTCGAACACCGGCATGAAGTTGTAGCACAACACGGGAATGCGGAGCTCGCCCATACTCGCGATGCTGGCGCAGTAGTTGTCGATGAGGCCGTCGCGCCCGGAGCGTCCCAGCTTGATGTCCTCGTGCACCGGGATGCTCTCGACGACGACCAGGCGAAGTCCGGCGTCCTCCACCTGAGTCTTGAGCGTGGCGAGGTGCGCGCGGCTCCAGGGGTCGCCCACCGGCACGTCGTACAAGGCGCTCACGATGCCCGTGACACCGGGGATCTGTCGAATGTGGGAGAGCGGGATCGGATCGGCGGCGCCGAACCAGCGGAAGCTCGGGATCATGTGCGGAGCAGCGCCTCGACTTCCCGGACGCTGGCGCGGCTGAAGTCGCCGGGCACGGTGAGCTTCAAGGCGCTCGCCGCCACCGCGAACTCGAGCGCCGCGGCCGGAGCGTCTCCGCCGACGAGGCGTGCGATGAGCCCCGCGGCAAAGCTGTCGCCACCGCCCACCCGGTCCACGACCTCAACACAGTGCCGCCGGCTCTGCGCGAACGAGCGCGTTTCGGCATCGTACAGTACGGCGCTCCAGCCATGCTGTCGGGGCCCGAGGATCTCGCGTCGCGTGAGCGCGACTCGCGCGACCCCGCATCGATCCGCGAGTCGGGTCGCCAGCTCCCGCGCGGACTCGGGGCTCGCGAGCGAGGTGTCGTCGGCGTCGATGGCGAGCATGGCTCGCACCGCCGTCGGGTTGCCGATCAGGACCGTCGCCTGTCGCGCCAAGGGCTCGATGAGCGGTCGCGGGTCGCGGTCGCGCCACAACGCCTCGCGGTAGTTCAAGTCGAAGCTGACGGGTATGCCCCGGGCCCGCGCGCAGGCGACGGCGCCGGCGAGCGCGGCGGCCGGCCCGTCGCCCAGGGCGGCGGTGATGCCCGAGGCGTGGAACCAGTCGGCGCCCGCGAGCACCCGGGGCCAGTCGAGCGAACGCGGCTCGATCCGGGCCAAGGCGGAGCCCGCGCGGTCGTACACGACGCGCATGGCCCGCAGATCGGCGCCCGGCTCCACGAAGTAGATCCCCAGGCGCTCGCCGCCGCGCACGATCCATTCGGTGCCGACGCCCTCGCGCTCGAGCGCCGCTACGCCGGCGTCTCCGATGGGATTGTCGGGCACGCGCGTGACATAGTCGCAAGGCACGCCGAAATGACTCAGGGCGACCGCAACGTTGGCCTCCGCGCCGCCGAAGTACGTCACGAGGTCGCTCGACTCGAACAGGCGTTCCTCACCGGGTGGGCTGAGCCGCAAGAGCAGCTCACCGAACGTGACCGCTCGCGTCACTGCGTGCCGCCCGGGTGGCGCCGGGCCTGGGCGACGCGCTCGACGAACGATCGGGCGCGCGCGGTGAGCTCCGCCGTCGCTGCCCCCGTCACCAGCGCGGCGCTGGCGAGCGCGCTTCCCACGCTCACCGCGGCGGCGCCGGCGCGAA
>WNGI01009843.1_pt1 | contig 13922 bp, 12 predicted proteins | sample 5400621 | NCBI WGS metagenome assembly WNGI01 (sample SAMN13153374, study PRJNA577476) | soil metagenome | isolation source: 20 cm soil or saprolite under Garry oak tree replicate 1 | place: USA:California | collected 2016-06-15
GGAGAGGCCCGCGGCGCTCCGCGCCAGGACCACGACGAGGTCGGCCGCGGCGCCGTGGCTCACCCATGCCTTCGTCCCGTCGAGCACCCAACCGTCGTCGCGCCGCCCCGCCCGCGTGCTCACGGCCGCGACATCGGAGCCGGCGTCCGGCTCGGCCACCGCGACGCCCGCGAGCACGCTGCCGCGCGCCATCGGCTTGAGCCAGCGGTCCCGCTGCCGCGCCGTGCCATGGCGCACCAGCAGCGTGGTGGGGGCGGCGTTGTGGGTCGAGACCGCCGCGGCGATCCCGCCGTCCGCGGCCGCGAGCTCCTCGAGTGCCAGGGCGTAGGTGACGGTATCGAGCCCCATCCCGTCGTACGTCTCGGGCGCGACGGCCCCGAGAAACCCGAGCTTGCCGAGCTCGTCGATGACGTCGCGGGGAAAGTGGCGGGTGCGGTCCCATTCCGCCGCATGCGGCTCGATGTGCGTGCGCGAGAATTCGCGCGCCAGGTCCACGATCTGGCGCTGCGTGTCGGAGAGGCCGGTCGCCTCAATCCCGGTAGACATGGAACCCGCGACCGGTCTTCCGGCCGAGGCGCCCCGCGGCCACGAGTTTGCGGAGCAAGGGAGCGGGACGATACTTGTCGTCGCCCAGATCGCGGTGCAGCACCTCGAGGATCGCGAGGCAGACGTCGAGACCGATCAGGTCGGCCAGGGCGAGCGGCCCGAGCGGGTGGTTCATGCCGAGCTTCATCACCGTGTCCACGGCTTCCGGACTCGCCACCCCTTCCATCACGCAGAAGATCGCCTCGTTGATCATCGGCATGAGGACGCGGTTCGAGACGAAGCCAGGCGCGTCCTGCACCTCGATCGGTGTCTTCCCGAGCGCGGTCGCGATCTCCAGCACGCGTTGCGTGGTCTCGGCCGAGGTCTCGAGCCCGCGGATCACTTCGACGAGCGGCATCACGGGGACCGGGTTCATGAAATGCATCCCGATCACCTGGCCTGGCCGCTTCGTCCCCGCGGCGAGGGCCGTGATCGAGATGGACGACGTGTTGCTCGCGAGAATGGCGTGGGGCGGAGCTACGCGATCGACCTCGCGGAAGATCGCGAGCTTCGTGTCGCGGTGCTCGGTGGCCGCTTCGACCACGAGGTCGGCGTCGCCCCCGACGTCAACGCCGGCAGCCGGCCGGATGCGCGCGAGCGCGGCATCGCGCGCCGCCGCCGTGAGTCCGCCCTTCTTCACCTGCCGCGCCATGTTGTCCCGGATCGACGCGAGCCCGCGCTCGAGCGCCGCCGGCGCCGAGTCCACGAGAGCCGTGCTCCACCCGGCGGCCGCGAAGACGTGAGCGATCCCGCTCCCCATTGTCCCCGCGCCCACCACCACCACGCGGCTCACCGCGCGACGCGCGCCGTCATAGGCGGGCGCGGACGGGACTCGCCGCGCGCCGCAGCACCAGCACCGCGATCGCGACCTTGCCCACGTCGGCCGCGAGAAACGGCAGAGTGCCGAGCCGTACGGCCGCCTGCGCGCTGCCGCTGAGGATCACGAGCTGCGCCAGGCCGCCTAGATGAATGAGGGTCAGCCCCGCGAAACCGGCGGCGATCAGCCGCCCGTAGCGCTGCCCATCACCCGCGAGCTTGCCCGCCGCGAACGCCGCGACGGGATAGGCGAGCAGGTAGCCGCCCGTCGGTCCCAGCAGGCGAGCGATTCCCGGCAGGCCGTAAGGCGTGAACACCGGCAGCCCGGCCGCGCCAAGGGCGAGGTACGCGATCAGGCTCGTCGCCCCGAGCCCAGGGCCCAGCAGGCCGCCCACGAGCAGCACCGCGAGCGGTTGCAAGGTGACGGGAACGGGCGTGCCGGGGATGGGCACGGCGACCTGTGCCGCGGCGGCGACGAGCGCGACGCCGAGCAGCACGGCGACGCTGCGCCGGCGGGTGGCGGGTGCCGCGAGGACGACGGACTCAGTCCGCATTACATCATCTCCACGCTCAGGGCCACGGCGTTGCCGCCCCCGAGGCACAATGTGGCGAGCCCGGTGGCCTTGGCCCGGTCCTTGAGCGCGTACAGCAGCGTCGTGAGCACACGCGCTCCCGACGCGCCGATCGGGTGGCCCAGGGCGATCGCGCCCCCGTTGACGTTGACTCGGTCCCAATCCCAGCCCAGGGCGCGTCCGTCGGCGAGCGCCTGGACGGCGAACGCCTCGTTCGCCTCGATCAGGTCGTAGTCGCCGATCTTGGTCCCGGCCTTCTCGAGCAAGCTCCGAACCGCGACGATCGGCGCGAAGAACAGGTCCTTCGGCTCGCCGCCACCCGTGGCGTAGGCCGTGATGCGTGCGAGCGGCGCCAGCCCGTGGGCCTGCGCGAACGCGAGCGAGCTGACGACGAGGGCGCTCGCGCCGTCGTTCACCCCCGGCGCATTGCCCGCCGTCACGCTGCCGCCTTCCTGGAAGACGGGCTTCAGGGCGGCGAGGGCCTCGAGTGTCGTGTCCTTGCGCGGCCCTTCGTCTTTCTCCACCACCGTGGGGCCCTTCTTGCCGGGGATCTCGACGGGTACGGTCTCCGCCTTGAAACGACACGCCTCGAGCGCCGCGACGGCCTTGCGGTGGCTGTCGAGCGCGAAGCGATCCTGATCCGCGCGGGAGATCCCCGCCTTCTGCGCCGTGTACTCCGCGAGCTTGCCCATGTGCGAATCGTTGAACGAGTCCCACAGGCCGTCGCGGATCATCCCGTCCACCAGCTGCGAGTCACCCGCCTTGATCCCCATCCGCATCCCGTACACGTAATGTGGCGCGTTGGACATCGACTCCATCCCGCCGGCCACCACGCACTGCTCGTCGCCGGCGCGGATCGCCTGCGCGGCGAGCATGACGGCCTTGAGGCCCGAGCCGCAGACCTTATTGATCGTGAGGGCCGGGATCGCGCCTGGGAGGCCGGCGTGGATCGCGGCCTGGCGCGCCGGTGCCTGGCCCACGCCACCCTGGAGCACGTTCCCCATGATGACCTCGTCCACGCGGCCGCCCTCGATGCGGGCCCGGCGCGCGGCCTCGCGGATCACGAGCGCGCCGAGGCGCGGCGCGGGCAGCGGGGCCAACCCGCCGAGGTAGCGGCCGATCGGCGTGCGGACGGCGCTCAGGATGACGGGAGTGGTCTCATCAGGCTTCATATCACGCTCAAACTAACGGGCTCAGACTCCGCGTGCGAACCTCTTCGGTGAGCTTCCCGACGAACTCCGCCACGGGCAGCACGACCTGCTTCTTCCCCGCCCCCCGGGCCCGCACCGCCACGGTGCCCGCCTGGGCTTCACGCTCGCCCACCACCGCCATATACGGCACCTTGTGCGTCTCGCCGTCGCGGATCTTGTAGTTCAGCGTCTCGCTGCGCTCATCAAGCGCCGACCGGATCGCGGCGGTGCGCAGTCGCTCGTGCACCGCACGCGCTGCCGCCGCCTGCGCGTCCGCAATCGGCAACACCCGCACCTGCTCAGGCGAAAGCCACAGCGGGAACGCGCCGGCGAAGTGCTCGATCAAGAAACCGCAGAACCGCTCCAGGGTTCCGTAGATGGCGCGATGGATCATCACGGGCCGATGGGGCCGGTTGTCGTCGCCCGTGTACTCGAGCTTGAACCGCTCAGGCAGCTCGTAGTCGAGCTGGATCGTGGCGCCCTGCCATTCGCGCCCGATCGCGTCGTTGAACTTGACGTCGATCTTCGGACCGTAGAACGCGCCGCCGCCCTGATCGACACGGTAGGTGGCGCCGCGCCGCTTGAGCGCCTGCTCGAGGCCGCGCTCCGCCACGTCCCACGCCGCATCGTCGCCCAGCTTCTTCGCCGGCCGCGTCGCGAGATCGAGGCGGTAGCTCAAGCCGAACGTCTTGCCGAGCACCAGCTCGACGATGTCCAGCAGGCGGAAGATTTCGTCTTCGATCTGGTCGGGACGCAGAAAGATGTGCGCGTCGTCCATCGTGAGGCCGCGCACACGCAGCATCCCGTGCAGCGTCCCGGAACGCTCGTTGCGGTACACGTTGGCGATCTCGGCGAGGCGCACGGGCAGGTCGCGGTAGCTGCGCTGTTGCGACGCGTACACGAGAATGTGCATCGGGCAGTTCATGGGCTTCACCCGATAGTGCACAGTCTCGGCCTCGCCCTCCCCCGCGCCCATCGCTGGGAACTGGTTCTCGGCGTACAGCGGCAGGTGACCCGAACGCAGGAACAGCTGCTCGCGCGTGACGTGGGGCGTGTACACGAGCTGGTAGTCGCGCTCGAGAATCGTGTCCTCGATGAAGCGGCGCAGCTGGAACTGCATCATCGCGCCCTTGGGGTGCCAAAAGACCAACCCCGGCCCCACGTCCTCCTGGATCGAGAACAGATCCAGCTGTTTGCCCAGGATGCGATGATCCCGCTTGCGTGCTTCCTCGAGGCGGCGCAAGTACCCCTCGAGGTCGTCCTTCGTGAACCAGGCCGTGCCGTAGATGCGCTGCAGCATCTGGCGGCGCTCGTCGCCGCGCCAGTACGCGCCGGCCGCGTGCAGCAGCTTGAAGTGCTTGATGCGCCCGGTGCTCGGCACATGGGGGCCGCGGCACAGGTCCACGAACGGCCCGTCGGTATAGACCGAGATCACTTCGTTGTCGCCCAGGTCGGCGATGCGCTCCAGCTTCAAGGGGTCGTCGGCAAAGCGGCGCCGTGCCTCGGTGCGGTCTACTTCCTCGCGCACGAAGGGGTAATCGGCGGCGACCACGTCGCGCATCTTCGCTTCGATGCGCTCCAGGTCCTCGGGCGTGAACGGCGCCGGGACCTCGAAGTCGTAATAGAAGCCGTCCTCGATCGGCGGCCCGAACCCGATCTTGGCGTGCGGGAACAGCTGCCGCACCGCGGTGGCGAGCACGTGCGCCGAGGAGTGGCGCAGCACGTCGAGCGCCTGGGGGTCCTTGTCGGTGAGGATCGAGACGCGTTGGCCGCTGGGGAGCGGGCGAGTCAGGGCCCACACCTGGCCGTCGACGCGGATCGCCAGCGCGGCCTTGGCCAGGCCCGGGCCGATGGCGCGCGCCAGGTCCGCCCCGGTGCTCCCGGCGGCGAGCGCTTTCTCGCTCCCGTCGGGGAGCGTGACGCGGATTTCCGGCGGCGACATCGGGGTCAGTTGCCCGAATCGGCCGCGGCGGGTGCGCCAGCCGTGAGCGGCGGCAGGCGCCTGCCGTCCCGGAAATACAGGGCGACGCCGAGACCGATGACCGCGGCGATCGCGAGCCAGCGGACCACGCGGCTGGGCGGCAGGACGTTCGATTCGTCGGCCATCGGGGGGAATTCTAGTCGCCGCTTCTATATTAAGGAATGGCGGCGCCCAGCTTCCAGCTCGCGGCCCGGGTCGATTCCCCGAAGCAGCCGTACGTCATCGTGATTCCTCCGCCCAACGTCACGGGCGTCCTGCACATGGGCCACGGGCTGAACGACACGATCCAGGACGTCCTCATCCGCACTGCGCGCATGCGCGGGCGCGAGGCGCTCTGGCTCCCCGGCACCGACCACGCCGGGATCGCAACGCAGAACGTGGTGGAGCGGCAGCTCGCCACTGAGGGCAAGACCCGATTCGACGTGGGTCGCGAGCGGTTCGTGGAGCGGGTGTGGACGTTCGTCCGAGAGACCGGACCTGTCATCCTCGAGCAGCTCAAGACGATCGGCTGCTCGTGCGACTGGAGCCGGACCCGGTTCACGCTCGACCCCGCCTACACCGCCGCCGTGCGCGAAGTCTTCGTGCGGCTGTGGGAAGAGGGACTCATCTATCGCGGGCACCGCGTGATCCACTGGTGCCCGCGGTGTCGCACCGCGCTGTCCGACGAGGAGGCGGAATTCACCGAGGAAACCGGCACCCTCTACTACATCCGGTACCCCGTGGACGGCGGTCCGCGTCCCTACCTCACCGTCGCGACGACGCGTCCCGAGACGATGCTGGGCGATACGGCCGTGGCGGTGAGCCCCAAGGACAAACGGCACGCGGGGTTCGTCGGCAAGACGGCGCGGCTCCCGATCGCCGACGTGACGATCCCCATCATCGCAGACGAGGCTGTGGATCCGAAATTCGGGACCGGGTTCGTGAAGGTCACCCCGGCCCACGACGCGAACGATTTCGAGATCGGGCGGCGGCACGAGCTCGCGATGCCGCTGGTGATCCGGGAAGATGGGACTATGGGAGAAGAGCCGGGAAAGGGGAAAGGAGAAACGGGAAAGGGGAAAGGGGAAAGGGGAAGGGTTCCACGGGAGCTCCAAGGGCTCGATCGGTTCGTCGCCCGGGAGCGGATCGTGAGCATGCTCAAAGAGCAGGGCCTGCTCGAGAAGACCGAGCCGCACCAGCACGCCGTGCGCCATTGCTACCGCTGCGACACGGTGGTCGAGCCGCGGCTCTCCGACCAGTGGTTCGTGAAGATGCAGCCGCTCGCCGAGCCCGCGCTGCGCGCGTACCGGACGGGGGAAGTGCGGCTGGTCCCCGAGCGGTGGGGGGCGACCTACGAGCACTGGATGGAGAACATCCGCGACTGGAACATCTCGCGCCAGCTGTGGTGGGGGCACCGCATCCCCGTGTTCAGCTGCACGAAGTGCGGCGAGCAATGGGCCGACCGGCAGGATCCGACCAAGTGCCGCAAGTGCGGCGGATCGGTGCAGCAGGATCCCGACGTGCTCGACACGTGGTTCTCGTCGTGGCTGTGGCCGTTCGCGACCCTGGGCTGGCCCGAGAGCACGCCCGACCTCGCGCGCTTCTACCCGGGCGACACGCTGGTGACGGCGCCCGAGATCCTGTTCTTCTGGGTGGCGCGGATGATCATGGCAGGGTTCCACTTCATGAAGCAGCGGCCGTTCAGCGCGGTGTACCTGCACGGCACGGCCCGCGACACCCAGCACCGGCGCATGTCCAAATCGCTCGGCAACGGCATCGACCCGCTCGACGTCGTGCGGCTGTTCGGCGCCGATGCGCTGCGCTGGACGCTGATCGCGGGCAGCTCGCTCGGGGCGGACGTGACCCTCGATCCCAACGACCTGGAGAGCACCTTCGCCTCGGGCCGCAACTTCGCGAACAAATTGTGGAACATCGGCCGCTTCGTGCTGGGACAATTGACGGACAAGGACGGACAGGGACGGACAGGGGCGGGCGCACTGTCCGCCTTACCCCTCACCCTCGCGGATCGCTGGATCCTCTCGCGGCTCCAGGCCACGATCCGCGAGGTGACTGCTTCGTTCGAGCAGTTCAGGCTGGATGAGGGCGCCAAGCGTTGCTTCGACTTCGTGTGGAAAGACCTGGCGGATTGGTATGTCGAGGCCGTTAAGCCCAGGCTTGCGGCGGCACCAGCGTCGGGGGCTCCCTCCGCAGCAGCCCAGCGGGCACCCGCTGCTTCGGGAGCCCCCGACGCCAGTGCCGCCCACACGGTGCTCGCCTACTGCTTCGACGCCGCGCTGCGGCTGCTGCACCCGGTTGTCCCATTCATTACTGAAGAGCTGTGGCAGAAGCTGCCAGGACGCGCCGCCTCCGAGCTGCTCGCCGTCGCGGCGTGGCCCGAGCCCCGCGCGGACCTCGAGGATCGGGATGCCGAGGCGCGGTTCGAGCGGGTGCAGCAGGTCATCGAGAAGATCCGCGCCATCCGCGCGGACTACCGCATCGCGCCCAAGACGCGCCTCAGCGCCATCATCCAGGCCCGCGGCGCCGACCAGGCGGACGCGTTCGTCAGCGAGCGCGAGACGATCATGCGCCTGGCGCAGCTCGAGCAGCTGACCTTCGACGGCCAGCCCGGCCCAGGCAACGTGGTCGGCGCGCACGCCACGTTCGGCGACGGCAGCGAAGTGTTCGTGGGGCTCGAGGGCGCGATCGACCTGCGCCAGGAGTGCCGGCGCCTCGGCACCGAACGGGAGCGGCTCGACCGGCAGCTCACGGGTCTCGCCGCCAAGCTGTCCAACGAGAACTTCGTCGCCCGTGCGCCCGCGGATGTGGTCGCCCGGGAGCGGGAAAAGGAGCGGGAGTGGCGCTTCCAGCGCGACGTGCTGGACGGCAAGCTCAAGTCGCTGGGCTGCTCGTAACCGTCGCGCTGGGCGGGTGCGCGAATCTGGCGGAGCCGCCCGGCGGACCGCCCGACTCGACGCCGCCCCATATCGTGCTCGTCCGCCCCGAGTCCGGCGCGGTGGTGCCCAACTGGAAGGGCGACGTCGTGATCCAGTTCGACGAGGTGATCGACGAGATGGGCGGAGGTGGGGGCGGTGGGGGGGGCGGGAGCGGAGGGGTGGCCGGGATCGGGCGGCAGATCGTGCTTTCACCCGTGGCCGGCGCCGTGCAGGCATCGTGGCACCGCCGTTCCATCAGCGTGAAACCGTCCGAGGGTTGGAAGCCGGGCCGGGTCTATCACCTCGAGATTCTTCCAGGGATCACAGACCTGCGGCGCAACGTGACGAAGCAGGGTGCGATGGTGATCTTCTCGACCGGCCCCGCTCTGCCCCACGCGGCGATCTCAGGTTACGCACTCCAGTGGGTGGAGCAGCACGCCATCGCCCGCGCCGTGATCCGCGCCGCCCGACTCCCCGACACCGTCGCCTACGTGACGTTCGCGGACTCGACTGGAGCCTTCCACCTGACCGATGTGCCGTCCGGGCGGTATCGCGTCACGGCGATCCAGGATCAGAACGGCAACCGGCAGCTCGACGCGCGCGAAGCCTTCGACTCGGGCACTGTGACGGTGGACTCGACCGCAAGCATCGTGTTGTGGGCGTTCCCGCACGACACGACCGGGCCGAAGCTCCGGACCGTGGAGCCGATCGACTCGACGGCACTCCGGCTCACGTTCTCCCAGCCGCTCGACCCCCATCGCATGCTCGACACGACCAACGTCCGTCTGTTCGCGCTTCCCGACACGACGCCCCTCGCGCTCGCGAGTGTGTGGAATGCAGCCCACTACGACTCGATGCAGGCACGGGCCCGGGCGATCACGGATTCGTTACGTCGGGCCAAGGACACCACGGCGCATCGTGACACAACGGCGCGGCCCGGGGCCGCATCCCCAGTCGCGGCAGCCCAGCGGGCGCCCGCCGCTCCTGGGGACACGGCCCCAGGCCGCGCCGACACCAGCCACGTTCGCCAACTCCTTCAGCAGCGACCTGTTCCCATCGACCACTTCGTGGCGGTCGCCGCCAAGCCCCTAGCCCCCGGCCACAAGTTCTTGGTGCGCGTACGCGGCGCCGTGAACCTGAACGGCGCCGCAGCCGACGGGCAGACGGTGTTCGAGGTGCCCGTGCCGAAGCCCGCGCCCCCGGGCCGCGACACGGCGCGAGTGCGTCCAGCCCCCGCCCCCTCTCCCCCGAGGCCGCCGTGAGCGACCCCCGCCGCAAGCTGCCCGCCGTGGACGCGCTCCTGGCCGAGCCGGAGATCGCGCCCCTGTTCGCGAGGCATCCACGGGCCCTCGTGGTGCGCGCGGTGCGGGACGCCGTCGAGGCGGCGCGCGGCGACGGAGGCGCGGCGCCTCCCGGGGGTTGGGCGACGGCCGTCGCCGCGGCAGCCGCGCGGCTCGCGGCGCCGTCGCTCACCCCCGTCGTCAACGCCACGGGGGTGGTGCTGCACACCAACCTCGGCCGGGCGGTGCTCGCGCCCGTGGCTGCCCAGGCGCTGGCCCGCGTGGCGGCGGGATACGTGGCGCTCGAGTACGACCTGGGCCGCGGGACCCGCGGCTCGCGCCACGTGCTGTGCCGCGATCTGCTGGTCGAGCTGACGGGCGCCGAGGACGCCCTCGTCGTCAACAACGCGGCCGCCGCGTTGCTGCTCGCGCTTTCGGCGCTGGCCCGGGGCGGCGAGGCGATCGTGTCGCGCGGCGAGCTGATCGAGATCGGCGGTCAGTTCCGCATCCCCGACATCCTCGCGCGCTCAGGCGCCACCCTGGTCGAGGTCGGCACCACCAATCGCACCCACCGCGACGACTATGAGCGGGCGATTGGTTCCGCAACGCGGCTGCTCCTCAAGGTGCACCGCTCCAACTTCCAGGTGACGGGGTTCATCGCTGAGATCTCAGCCGCCGAGCTCGCGACGTTGGCTCACGCCCACCACCGCGCCACGCTGTATGATCTCGGCAGCGGCCTGCTGCTCGACCTCGCGCCCTGGGGCTTGAAGGGCGAGCCAGGCGTGCGCGAGGCCGTGGCGAGCGGCGTGGACGCCGTCGTGTTCAGTGGCGACAAGCTGCTCGGCGGCCCACAGGCGGGCATCCTGCTCGGCACCAAGGCCGTGATCGCGGCCTGCCGCACCGATCCGATCGCGCGGGCCGTGCGGGCGGACAAATACACGCTGGCGGCACTGGAAGCCACCCTAGCACTGTATCGCGAACCCGAAACGGCTAGAAAAGAGATCCCGGTACTTGGAATGCTGACCAAAGGCGTCGAGGAAATACGTCAAGTGGGAGAGGCGTTGAAGAAAGGCGTAGGCGAGAGTGCGGAGCTCATCGAAGGCGAATCGGAGGTGGGCGGCGGCTCCTTTCCGGGAGCCAAACTCGCTACGTGGCTTGTCCGGCTCGTCCCTGACACCCCACACCTGACACCTGACACCCTCGAAGCGCGCCTGCGCGCCGGCGACCCCCCCATCATCGCCCGCATCGAGGCCGACCACGTCGTGCTCGATCCCCGCACTATTCTCCCCGGCCAGGAGGAAGCGGTGGTCCGCGCGGTGCGTCGGGCCCTCGATGGCTGACCACCGCGCGGTCTTTCTCGACCGCGACGGCACTATCCTGATCGATCCCGGCTACCTGCACGAGCCGGGGCGCGTGCGGCTCGTGCCGGGCGCAGCCGAGGCGATCCACCGCTTGAATGCCGCCGGCTTCCTGGTCGTCACGGCGAGCAACCAGTCCGGGATCGGACGCGGCATGTTCGACGAGGCCGCATACGCAGGCGTCCAGCGCCGGCTCGCCGAGCTGCTCGCTGCCCATGACGCGCGCCTCGACGCGTCCTACTTCTGTCCGCATTACCCCGAGGTGAGCGGGCCGTGCGAGTGCCGCAAGCCCGGGGTCAAGCTGTTTCGCGACGCGGCCACGGCGCTGGGAATCGACTTCACACGCTCCTACTTCGTGGGCGACCGCCTGAGCGACGTGGAGCCCGCTCGGACGCTGGGCGGACGCGGCATTCTCGTGGAAACCGGGCGCGGAGCGGAGCACCGGGCACAGGCGTGCGTGCTCGGCATTCCGGTCGTCCGCGATCTGGCGGCCGCGGTCGACCAGATTGTGCGGGCATCATGACCCGGACAGATTTGCTGCTCGTCGCGCTGTGCACCGGGGTTGCGCCGGCGCTCGCCGCCCAGCACCGGACAGCCGGCACCATCGCCGTGGGCCAAACGGTTCAGGGCAGACTCAAGAAGGGCGACGTGCTCCTCTCCCAGGACTCGAGCTACGCCCAGGAGTGGGAGATCGACGCCCGCGAAGGCCAGGTCGTCACGATCGACCTCGCGTCGGACAGCCTGGACGCGTATCTGATCGTGTACGGCCCGGGGTTGCCGGGAGACCTGCAGGACGACGATTCCGGCGGCAGCTGTAACGCGCGGATCACGCTGCGCTTCCCTTCGACCGGAGCGTATTTCATCGCCGTGACGAGCACCGAGAAGCGCCGGGCAGGACCCTTCACCCTCAGCGTCGCGAGCGGACGCCAACCCAAGTCGCTCGTGCGCTGCCGGCGAGACCACTGAGCCCCCCCTCTCCCCCCGTCGGCGTCGCCGTCCTCGTCTCGGGCGGAGGCTCGAACCTCCAGGCGCTGCTGGACGAGCTGGCCAGCTCTTCCGTCGCCCGCGTGACGCGCGTCCTCGCGAGTCGCCCCGACGCGGGCGCGCTCGAGCGCGCTCGCCGCGCCGGTGTCTCTACCGGGGTCCTCGACGATCCGGCGGACGCGGACGAGGTCGTGGCCGCGCTCGGTGACGCCGGGCTCGTCGTGCTCGCGGGCTATCTGCGGCGCGTGCCGCCCGCCGCCGTCGCCCGCTTTCGGCTGCGCATGATTAATATCCACCCGGCGCTGCTCCCGGCGTTCGGCGGCAGCGGCATGTACGGCCGCCGCGTGCACGAGCAGGTGCTCGCAAGCGGGATTCGGATGTCCGGCGCGACGGTGCACTACGTGGACGAGGAGTACGACCACGGGCCGATCATCGCCCAGTGGCCCGTACCGGTCCATGCCGACGACACCCCGGAGACGCTCGCAGCCCGCGTGCTCGAGGTCGAGCACCGGCTGCTGCCGCTCGTCGTGACGGCGCTGGCGAGCCGAGGCTCGTCGGAAGCACCGCTGCGCCTGTCCGCGATCGGTTCCGCCTTCGTCACTGGAGACAAGCTTGCGGTGCAACTCGGTAGCTAGGGCGGTCGGACTCGCGGCCGTCACTGCGGTGCTGCTGACCGCCGCCTCACCCGACCGCCTGACCGCCCAGAGCGGCGGCGGCGTGGCGGGCCTCGCGGTGCGGCTCGCCTCCATGACCGCCGTCACCGGCTACGAGCAGGCGATCGGGGATTCGCTCCTGGCCCTGCTCCCCGGCAGCGAGCGGGATCGGCTGGGCGACGTGACGCTGGTGCTCGGCACCGGCGCGCCACGCCGGCTCGCGACGTGCGCGCTCGACGAGGTGGGCTACGTCGTCGGGGGCGTGACCGAGCCCGGCTACCTCACGCTGCGGCGCGTCGGCGCCCGCTTCAGCTACGCCCTGTTCGATCAACAGCTCGAGGGCCAGCGCGTCACCGTCTTCGGCACGCGCGGAGCCGTGCCCGGCGTGGTCGCGGTCCGGTCCGTGCATCTCACGCGCGGGCGCGCTGCGGGGCCCGAGGCGCCCTTCACCGTGGACAACGCCTACGTGGACGTGGGCGCCACGACGCGCGCCGAGGTCGCCACCCTCGGCATCGGCGTGCTCGCGCCGGTAGCCCGGGCGAAGCGTGCGGTGCTGTACGGCAACCGTCTCCTCGCTGCGCCTGCCGCCGGCCGGCGCGCCGCCTGCGCCGCACTTGCCGCCGCCGCCCTGGGGCGGCCCCATGTGCGCGGCACAGTCGTGGTCGCCTTCACGGTGCAGAGTCTGTACGCCGGCAACGCCGGGCTCGCCGCGGTGAAGGCGCAGCGCGGACCGTTCGAGGAGATCAAGGAGGCGACTCTGACCCCGCGCTATCCGGACACCGTCGTTGAGACCGTCAGCCTCGCCGAGGCCGAAGCTCTCGAGCAACAGCTCGTGAACTGGATGGAGGGAAAATGAGGCTGGTCGCGTTTACGGCTCTGCTTTTGACCGCCGCCTTATCCGACCGCCTGTCCGCCCAGGATTCTTCTCGGATCTCCGAGGTCCAAACCGTTCTCTCCACGCTCACCGAGTCCTACGGCGTCTCCAGTGCCGAGGGCCCGGTCCGCGAAGTGGTGCGGCGCTTCCTCCCCGCGTGGGTCACGAGCGAGACCGACACGGCGGGCAACCTGTGGGTGCGGGTCGGTCGCGGCGATCCGGTGGTGGTCGTGGTTGCACACATGGACGAGATCGGGTTCGAGGTCACGAGTATCCGTCCCGACGGGGCGCTCGAGCTCAAGACGCGCGGCGGCTTCTTCGCGTCGTTGTACGAGGCGGAGCCCGCCCTGGTGCACGGCGACCGCGGGGATGTGCCGGGCATCTTTCTGCCGCGCGACTCAGGTGTGACGCGCCACCAGCCCGCTGCTGTCCTGGCCGACGTCGGCGCCGGATCCCGCCCGACGGTCGAAGCCCTGGGAGTGCGAGTGGGAAGCACTGTGACGATGCCGAAGCAGTTCGTGCGGCTCGCCGGCACGCGCGCCACGGGCCGGTCGTTCGACGACCGCGTGGGCTGCACAGCGCTGCTGCTCGCGCTGCGCCACCTCGACCGCTCCAAGCTGCGCCATCAGGTCGTTTTCATTTTCAGCGTGCGTGAGGAGATCGGCCTCGAGGGTGCCGCCGCGGCCGCCGCGGCGCTCGGCACGACGGCGAAGGGGG